>JAESFY010000100.1_pt1 | contig 54147 bp, 49 predicted proteins | sample 9266201 | NCBI WGS metagenome assembly JAESFY01 (sample SAMN14515071, study PRJNA621656) | algae metagenome | isolation source: Nodosilinea sp. WJT8-NPBG4 and co-occurring heterotrophs from soil, lower... | place: USA: Pinto Basin, Colorado Desert, California | collected 2006-05-27 | reverse complement strand
CCGCCTCGGTGCCGACGTTGAACCGGGCTCCCGTCGTCTGCGACACCGTCTCCACGTCGCCCAGAGTGTGGTAGCCCGCGTCGATCGCGCCATACCAGCCGTTCGGCTCAGCCGCCGCAGCGCCGGCTGCAAGCAGCCCCGCCATCGCGACGCCGGCGAGAAGTTTCACCTTCATCATATCCCTCATGCTCATTGTTTGCCCGAAAACCCCGTGTACACGGGGGGCTCACCGTGCCGAACGACAATGTACGGTCGCGGTTCCTCAATTTCGATGTGAATGAGGCGACTGTGGCGCCATTTCAACACATTGACCGGCCTTTCCCGGAATGGGACGCCATATCCGGCCACACTGGAGCATGCGGGATGACGATGAGGTTTGACGGCCGGGTGGCCATCGTGACGGGCGCGGGCGGCGGTCTGGGGCGCGAACATGCGCTGGCGCTGGCCCGGCGCGGCGCGCGGGTGGTCGTCAACGACCTCGGAGGGGCGCGGGACGGCTCCGGCGCTTCGGCCACCGCCGCCGAGGGCGTGGCCGCGGAAATTCGCGCCCTGGGCGGCGAGGCGATCGCCGACGCCGCCTCCGTCGCCGACGCGGCGGCGGTGCAGGCGATGGTCGGAGCCGCGATGGCGGAGTGGGGACGGGTCGACATCCTGGTCAACAACGCCGGCGTGCTGCGCGACAAGACCTTCGCCAAGATGGAGCTGGAGGATTTCCGCTTCGTGGTCGACGTCCACCTGATGGGCGCGGTGAACTGCACCAAGGCCGTGTGGGACATCATGCGCGAGCGGAACTACGGCCGCATCGTAATGACCACGTCGTCGTCGGGCCTGTACGGCAATTTCGGACAGTCGAACTACGGCGCCGCCAAGATGGCGCTGGTCGGCCTGATGCAGACCCTGTCGATCGAGGGCGCCAAGAACGACATCCGCGTCAACTGCCTGGCCCCGACGGCGCACACCCGGATGACCGAAGATCTCGGCGCGCGCTTGCCGCTGGACCTGCTGGGACCGGACACGGTGTCGCCGGGGCTCCTGCATCTGGTCAGCGAGGACGCCCCCACCCGCTGCATCCTGGCGGCGGGCGCCGGCGGCTTCGAGCGCGCCTATGTCACGCTGACCCAAGGCATCCGGGCCGTCGGCGAGGACGCCCCCGAACAGGTCGCGGCCCGGTTCGCCGAGATCTCCGACCGTTCCGACGAGATCGTGCCGGAGATGGGCGCGGCCCAGGGCATGATCGAACTGTCCAAGGCGCAGGCCGCCCAGGGCTAGGCGACCGACGCTTGCCTTGACCTGACGGCAACAGCCTAAGGTCGGGCTCCACCCGCGCTCAAGCCGCGAGCGACCGCGTCGCGAGCATAGCGCCCAACTACAGGAGCATCGCAGATGCGACGCGAAGCCGTGATCGTCTCGACCGCCCGCACGCCCATCGGGCGCGCCTACCGCGGCGCCTTCAACGACACCCAGGCGCAGCAGCTGGGCGCCCACGCCATACGTCACGCCGTGGTCCGCTCCGGCGTCGATCCAGCCGAAATCGAGGACGTGGTCATGGGCGCGGCCCTGCAGCAGGGTTCGACCGGCACCAATGTGGCGCGGCAGGCGGCGTTGGCGGCGGGCCTGCCGGTCACCGCGGCGGGCATGAGCCTGGACCGCCAGTGCGCCTCGGGCCTGATGGCCATCGCCACGGCGGCCAAACAGGTCGTGATGGACGAGCAGACGGTGGCGGTCGGCGGAGGGCTGGAGAGCATTTCCCTGGTCCAGAACCAAAACATGAACCTGCACCGGCTCCGCGACGAGGCGCTGCTGAAGCTGCAGCCGCACATCTATATGTCGATGCTGGAGACGGCCGAGATCGTGGCCGCGCGCTACGGCATCGGCCGCGAAGCGCAGGACGCCTACGCCCTCCAATCGCAGCAGCGCACGGCGGCGGCGCAGGCCGAGGGCCGGCTCAACGCCGAGATCGCGCCGATAACCACGGTCATGCAGGTCATGGATAAGGCGACCGGCCAGGCGTCGGCCCGGGAAATCACCCTGTCCAAGGACGAAGGCAATCGGCCCGACACCACGCTGGAAGGGCTGCAGTCGCTGAAGCCGGTGTTCGGCGGCGGTAAGTCTATCGCCGAAGGGCGCTTCATCACCGCCGGCAACGCCTCTCAGCTTTCTGACGGAGCCTCGGCCAGCGTGTTGATGGAGGCGAAGGAGGCCGAGCGGCGGGGGCTGCAGCCGCTCGGCGCCTGGCGCGGCATGGCCGTGGCCGGGTGCGCGCCCGACGAGATGGGCATCGGCCCGGTCTTCGCCGTGCCGCGCCTGCTGGAGCGGCACGGGCTGACCGTGGACGACATCGGCATCTGGGAGCTGAACGAGGCCTTCGCCGTGCAGGTGCTCTACTGCCGCGACCGGCTGGGCATTCCCGACGAGCGGCTGAACGTGTCGGGCGGCGCCATCTCCATCGGCCACCCCTACGGCATGTCGGGCGCGCGGATGACCGGACACCTGCTGATCGAGGGAAAACGGCGCGGCGCCAAATACGGCGTGGTCACCATGTGCGTCGGCGGCGGCATGGGCGCGGCGGGGCTGTTCGAGATCTATTGAGTCGAGCCGGAGCTGATGGTCAGGCGGCGTAGACTGTCGCCGGGCGGCCGTCGTCGCCCCTGGGACGATCGATCGCGCGCAGGGTGCCGACGAAGTCGTCGCGCCAGGTCGCCACGTCGGTGTCGCGTACCACCTGCATCAGGCGCTCCCAGCGTCGTATCCGCTCTGACAGGGGCATGGTCAGGGCGCGCTTGATCGCGTCGGACAGCTCCTCGCGGCTGAACGGATTGACCAGCAGGGCCTCGCCCATCTGTTCGGCGGCCCCGGCGAAGCGCGACAGCACCAGCACGCCCGGGTCTTCCGGGTTCTGGGCCGCCACGAACTCCTTGGCGACCAGGTTCATCCCGTCGCGCAGAGGCGTGACCAGACCCACGCGGGCGGCGCGGTAGATGCCGGCCAGCTGGTCGCGGCGGTAGGTGCGGTTCAGGTACCGGATCGGCTGCCAGTCCATGTCGGCGTATTCGCCGTTGATCCGGCCGGCGAGGGCGTCGAGGCGTCCGCGGATGTCCTGATAGGCGTCGACCTCGTCGCGCGAGATCGGCGTGACCTGCAGCAGCAGGACCTGGGCCCGCATCTCGGCGTTGTCGGCGAGGAACTGCTCATAGCCGAGCAGTCGCTCTTCCAGCCCCTTGGAGTAGTCGAGCCGGTCGACGCCGACGAGCAGGGAGCGGAAGGCGGTCGAGGCGGCCATTCGGTCATAGGTGCGGTTTCCCAGCGGCGAGTTGCGGGCCTCGAGGAAGCCCTCGACGTCGATGCCGATGGGGAAGACACCGGTCTGCACCGTCTTGCCGAACGCCTCCAGCCCGTCGTGCGGCAGCAGCTTGCCGTGCACGTCCGGTTCGGAGGCGACGTAGTCGCGGAACAGGTCCAGCCATTCCCGGGTGTGGAAGCCTATCAGGTCGTAGTCGAACATCGCCTCCACCAGCCGCCGGTGGTGCGGCAGGGTGACGAGCAGCTGCCGCACCGGCCACGGGATGTGGAGGAAGAAGCCGATCCGGTTGGTGACGCCGAGCCGGCGCAGGTCCCGCGCCATCGGGATCATGTGGTAGTCGTGGACCCAGATCACGTCGTCGGGCTGGATCAGAGGCGCCAGGACCTCGGCGAAGCGGGCGTTGGTCCGCTCGTAGCCCTCGCCGTACGACCGTTCATAGGACGTCAGGTCGACCCGGTGATGGAACAGCGGCCACAGCGTCTTGTTGGCGTAGCCGTTGTAATATTCGTCGACGTCCTGCGCCTCCAGATCGACCAGGGCGACGGTGACGCCGGCGCGGTCCTCCATCTGAAGCTCGCCGGTGAACTGCTCGACCGTTTCGCCGGACCAGCCGAACCAGAGGCCGTCGTATTTCCGCAGCGCCGCCGACAGGGCCATGGCGAGCCCGCCCATCGAACCGGCGGCGGGATCGCGCGGGGCGGAGACGCGGTTGGAGACGACGATCAGCCGGCTCATCGGGCGTCCGTCCACGAACGGCTGAGCAGGACGGCGCAGTTGATGATGCCGACCAGCGAATAGGTCTGCGGGTAGTTGCCCCACAGCTCGTTGTCGCCCAGCGAGATGTCCTCGGACAGCAGGCCGGCGCGGGTGCGGCGGCTCAGCATCTGTTCGAAGATTTCCCGCGCCTCCTCGGTGCGGCCGTTCAGGTGCAGGGCCTCGATGAACCAGAAGGTGCAGAAGTTGAAGGCGGTCTCGGGCTCGCCGAAGTCGTCCGCCTCCACATAGCGGAACAGGTACGGCCCCTTCTTCAGGTCGCGCTCGATGGCCTCGAAGGTCGCGACCTGCCGCGGGTCGTCGGGGCTGAGGAAGCCCAGGTCGGTCATCTGCAGCAGCGAGGCGTCGAGTTCGCGGTTGCCGAAGCTGGCGGCGAACCGGCCCTCGTCGGGCACGAACGCCTCGCGCTCGATGCGGGCGTGGACTGTGGCCGCGCGGTCCCGCCAGACCGCGGCGCTTTCGGCCAGACCCAGGTGGGCGGCGGCCTTGGCCAGCCGGTCGCAGGCGGCCCAGCACATGACCGAGGAATAGGTGTGCACGCGCGCGATGGTGCGGAACTCCCACAGGCCGGCGTCGACCTGGTCGTGCATGGCGAAGGCGCGTTCGCCGATCTTCTCCAGGGCGTGGAAGTCCTCGATCGTGCCGGGGCGCAGCAGACGGTGGTCGTAGAAGGCCTGCACCAGCGGCAGGACGATCTGGCCGTAGACGTCGTGCTGCAGGTGTTCGCGCGCCTGATTGCCGATGCGCACCGGCTTCATGCCGCGATAGCCGGCGACTGTCTCGGTGATCCGCTCGTCGATGTCCTCTTCCAGACCGACGCCATAGACCGGCTGGACATGGCCGCCCGCCGAGGCGTCGACCAGATTGCGCAGATAGGCGAGGTAGTTCTCGAGCAGGTCGACCGCGCCCAGCCGGTTCAGCGCGCGGACCGTGTAATAGGCGTCGCGGATCCAGCAGTAGCGGTAGTCCCAGTTGCGGCCGCTCTCCGGGAACTCCGGCACCGAGGTGGTCATGGCCGCGACGATCGCCCCCGTTTCCTCATAGGCGCAGAGTTTCAGGGTGATGGCGGCGCGGATCACCGCCTCCTGCCAGTCCAGCGGCAGGTACAGGGTGCGGACCCAGTTCTGCCAATAGGCCACGGTTCGGTCGAGCGCCGCGGTGACGCCGGGCCCGACATCCTGATCGTAGCCTTCGTCCGGGCCGAAGAAGAATGCCTGCGTCCGCTCCAGGCGGAAGGTGCGCTCGTTGAGGATGTGCGACACCGGGCAGTCGGTCGTCAGCCGGAAGGTCACATCCGTGCAGACGTAGCGGATGTGGTTCGAGCCGCTGGTGCGATCGGCCCGGCGCGCGCCCCAGTCGGCGGCGGGGCGCAGCCTGACGCGGATCCGGGGGGAGCCGCTCAGCGGACGGATGATCCGGCTGAAGGCCAGCGGACGGTAGGTGCGGCTGTGCTTGAGATGGCGGGGCGCGAAGTCGATGATTTCGAGCGAGTCGCCGTCCGCGGAAGTCATGACGGTCCGCAGCACCGGCGTGTTGCGGACATAGGCCTGGGTGATCTCCGTCAGACCCTCCATCTCGATGTCCCAGAAGCCGTGGTCCGGGTCGGAGCCGTCCATCAGTGCCGAGAACACCGGGTCGCCGTCGACGCGTGGCGCGCAGGCCCAGACGTACCGGCCGCGCCGGTCGATCAGGGCGCTGATCGAGCAATTGCCGATCGGGGCGAGGTCGAGGTTCGGGGTCATTCGCCCTCCTCCACCGACTCCAGCCAGGCTAGCACCGCATCGACGTCGGGCAGGCCGTAGCGGGCGGCGGTTGCGCGCGGCGGGCCGACGAGGACGCCGAACCCCCCTTCCTCAGCGGCCGCCACGAAGCCCTTCTCGTCGGTCAAGTCGTCGCCGAACATGACGGGTAGGCCGCCCGCGAACGGCGCCTCGCGCATGAAGGCCTTCAGGGCCGTGCCCTTGTCCGCGCCGGGGGTCTTCAGCTCCACCACCAGCTTGCCAGGCTGAAGCGTCAGGCCGGTCTCATCGGCCAGCCGGCGGGCCAGCGCCTCTGCGGGCGCCGCGTGTTCGGGCGCGCCACGATAGTGCAGGCCGGCCGAGATCGCCTTGTCCTCAACGATCATGCCGGGCCTGCGATCGGCGAAGGCCGTGAACTCCGCCAGCGCCCGTTCCACGGCAGGGTCCGCCTCGGCGCGATGGATGGAGCCGTCGGCCCGGCGGCGCTCCAGGCCGTGGACGCCGGACGCGGGGCCGAGGGCCTTGTCGGAAATGCGGTCGATCTCGGCGATGGTGCGGCCGCTGACGATCGCGACCCGCCCGCCCAGGCGACCGGCCACGGATCGCAGGGCGGCGGTCCGGCGCGGGTCCGGCACAACGGCGTCGGGCGTCGGCGCGAGCGGGGCAAGCACGCCGTCCATGTCGAGGAACAGCGACGGGCGGCGCAGGCGGAGGGGCGGCGGCGGCAGGCGTGGCGGCTCTTCGGCGACCGCGAAGGCGGCGTCGGCGATCGGATGTGACGTCCCCATGCGGGCGAAAACGCTTCGCCGTCGGTTTGGTTGTCCCAAGCGTGGCTTTTTTGACCGTCGCGGCCCCGCGAAGGGCGCCGCGATTGTGAAACGCGGCGGGATGGGCCAATTCCTGCGGCATGGCCCCATCTCCGTCCGACGCCTCCGCCATGACCGCCCGCGCGCAGGAGGTCATCCGCCTGAACATCGCCGCCCTGCAGGCGCTGGCGAGCGGTCTCGATGACAGCCTGCCGCGCGCCTGCGAGATCATCCTGTCCCGCCCCGGCTATGTCGTCGTCACCGGCATGGGCAAGTCCGGGCATATCGGCGGCAAGATCGCCGCCACCCTCGCCTCGACCGGCACCAACGCCTTCTTCGTCCACCCGGCGGAGATGAGCCACGGCGACCTCGGCATGCTGCGCAAGGACGTCACCCTGCTGGCCATCTCGAACTCGGGCGAGAGCCGGGAACTGCGGGATCCGCTTATCTACTGCCAGCGCGAGGGCATTCCGGTGATCGGCATGACCCAGCGGCCAAACAGCTTCCTCGGGCGGTCTTCCGCCGTGTGCCTGACCATGCCGCAGGTGGCCGAGGCCTGCCCCAACAACCTCGCGCCGACGACCTCGACCCTGATGACCCTGGCGCTCGGCGACGCCTTGGCCATGGTGCTGATGGACCAACGGGGCTTCACGGCCGAGGCGTTCGGCCTGCACCATCCGGGCGGCAAGCTGGGCATGAGCCTGCAGAGCGTGCGCGATTGGATGGGAGACCGCCCGCCGGCCCCGGCGACGGCGCCGCTGGACGCCACGTTCGCGGAGGTGGTGTCGGCCATCACGGAAGGCCGCAAGGGCGCCGCGGCTGTGCTCGCCGACGACGGGACGCTGGCGGGGATCGTCACCGACGGCGACATTCGCCGGGCGTTCTCAAAGGACTTCTCCCGCCTGACCGCCGCGGACGTCATGAGCGCCCGGCCCAAGGTCATCAGCCCCGACGCCCGCATGAGCGACGCCGTCGACCTGATGACCCAGAACAAGATCGCGACGCTGCTGGTGGTCGAGGACGAGCGACCGGTCGCCATCGTCCACATCGCCGAACTGATGCAGGCGGGGTACGTCAGCTGAACACCTCTCCTCCCCACACGTCGGGAGGTGGCGCGGCGCGCCTCGCGCCGTGACGGAGGGGGCGGCGCAGGCGTCCTGCGCTCGTCCGCCAATCATCCGCCATCCAGTCGCCCCCTCCGACTCGGCGGCTGCGCCGACGATCCACCTCCCCATGGAATGGGGAGGAGACTGGCTGCTCAGAACGCCCGGCCGCCGTCGATATTGCCCGGCGGCGAATAGCGGCACGCTAGCACGGACCGGTCGCCGCGCGAGGCGATAGCGCATCCGACGTGGGTGGTGCCGCTCCAGACCACCTGGGTGTAGTGGCCGACATCGACCCAGTTGCCGGTGCGGCTGACGTTCGGGAACAGGCCGGGGCGGTACTGCGCCTTCTTGGCGATCCACTCCCCCACCATCTCTTCGGGCGTAAACGCGCGGCCGCCCCATCCGGCCCACAGGTTCTCGCCGTGGCCGTGCATCGAGGGGTCGTGGGCGAAGCGGCCGGTGGCGATCAGCTCCTCCGACCAGTTGCGCGACTCGGCTTCCAGATCATCGCTCCAGACCAGCGGCGGCGCGCCGACGCGGGCCCGCTCGGCGTTGTGCGCGGCCAGAAGACGCGCCTCGATCTGGTCTGAGGGTCGGGCGCTGCGCGGCGGCGTGATGGGCACCACCTGCCGCGCCGACTGGGGCGCCGGCTCCACCAGCGGTCCGGACCCCATCTGCGGGACGTAGCCGTCTGCGCAGGCCGCGGCCGCCGGCAGAAGCGCGGCCAGGATCGGGAGCAGGGAACGGCGCATGAAAAGTCCTCGGGTCAGATGCGGGGACATAGAGCGCCCCGGCCCCCGCACCGTTCCCGGTCGTCCGATCAGCGGGCGTCGCCGCCCATCGGGGTATCCATCAGGGCCTTCTCGGTGTCGTCGCCCTCGAGCGTCAGGGTCACTGCGGGCTTGCCGGCCTGGAACTCTTCCATCGCCGTCATCTTGCGCGCCCGCATAGCGTCGGCCAGCGCGTCCATGTCGAGGCCGGCGGCGCGTGCCTGCGAGAACATCCCCTCGGAGCGCTTCTCCTCCTCCTCGACGTGGTGCTCGATCATCTCGGCCAGCACCTTGACCTTGGCGTCGTAGAACTCCTCGTCCGGTCCGCCCGCCTCGATCTCGTTGATCAGCAGCTTGGCGCTGTCGTGCTCGACATAGGCCTCGTTCAGCAGGTCTTCCTCGATCTGGCCGCGGCAGGCCGGATAAAAGACCTCCTCCTCGATGACCGTGTGGACCTTCAGCTCGAGGCAGACCTGTTCGGCCAGCGCCTGCTTCTTCGCCTTGGACGACGCCTTCTCGAAGGCTTCGAAGATCTCCTCCACCTTGCGGTGGTCGGCCTTCAGCATCGCGATCGCGTCCATCTCTTCGTAGCTCTGGGCCATGGGAGTTCTCCGTTTATCTGGCTTCGGTGCACAAAGGGATGACGGCGCGAGGACGTTCCCGGCCCGGGCCCACATGAGAGTCGTTCGCGCGACTTTGGGAGCGTTTGACGGGGGTGCCCGGGATCAAAGTCCCGGGAGCGCGCCCGTTCTTACTTGACGTTGACGTAAACGTAGGCTTTCTGACGAGCCACGTGATCCCGTCCTTAATGGAGACCCGCTCCCATGGCCGACGCCTACATCTACGACGCCGTGCGCACCCCGCGCGGCAAGGGCAAGAAGGATGGGTCCCTGCACGAGATCACGGGCCTGAGCCTCGCCACCCAGGTGCTGGAGGCGCTGCGCGACCGCAACGATCTCGACACGTCCAAGGTGGACGACGTCATCCTCGGCTGCGTGACGCCGGTGGGCGAGCTGGGCGCCGACATCGCGCGGACGGCCGTCCTGTCGGCCGGTTGGGCCCAGACCACCGCTGGCGTCCAGATCAACCGCTTCTGCGCCTCGGGGCTCGAAGCCGTGAACATGGCGACGGCCAAGGTGAAGTCCGGCGAGGCCGACTTCGCCGTCGGCGGCGGCATCGAGGCCATGAGCCGGGTGCCGATGGGCTCGGACGGCGGCGCCTGGCCGGTCGACCCGTCCTCGGCCTTCCCGACCTATTTCGTGCCGCAGGGCGTGTCGGCGGACATGATCGCCTCCAAATACGGCTTCAGCCGCGACGACGTCGACGCCTATGCGGTCGAAAGCCACAAGCGCGCCGCCGCCGCCTGGGCCGACGGCCGGTTTTCCAAGTCGGTGGTGCCGGTCAAGGACCAGCTGGGCCTGACCATCCTCGACCGGGACGAGACGATACGCCCCAACACGGACATGCAGAGCCTCGGCGCCCTGAACCCGTCCTTCGCCATGATGGGCGAGATGGCCTTCGACGCCGTGATCAACCAGCGCTACCCCGAGGTCGAGCGTGTCACGCACGTCCACACGCCGGGCAACTCCTCGGGCATCGTCGACGGCTCGGCCGGCGTGCTGATCGGCACCCTGGAAGCCGGTCAGGCGCTTGGCCTGAAGCCGCGCGCCAAGATCCTCGGCGGCGCCTCGATCGGCTCCGAGCCCTCGATCATGCTGACCGGCCCCGAGTTCGTGACCCGCAAGCTGCTGGGCAAGCTGGGCATGACGACCGCCGACATCGACCTGTGGGAGCTCAACGAGGCCTTCGCCGCCGTGGTGCTGCGCTACATGCAGGCGCTGGACATCGACCACGCCAAAATGAACGTCAACGGCGGCGCCATCGCCATGGGCCACCCGCTGGGCGCCACCGGCGCGATCATCACCGGCATCGCGCTGGACGAGCTGGAGCGGTCGGACCGGTCCACCGCCCTGATCACCCTGTGCATCGGCGGCGGCATGGGCACCGCCACGGTCATCGAACGCGTCTGATTTAGAAGGTTCGTCACGAAGGACACGAAGGGATCACGAAGAACACGAAGGGGCCTGTGACCGCCGCCGCGCGCAGCGCATTGACCCCACGGGAAGATTGCCTGCGGCGCTCCCTCTCCGGTCTCTTCGCGGCCTTCGTGATCCCTTCGCGTTCTTCGTGACGAACCATCACCTGTCGGCCTCACGCCGACATCCAGGAATAGAGGTTCCAGCCATGGAAAACTTCAAGATCGACGTCGACGCCGACGGCATCGCCCTGATCACCTTCGACGTCCCCGGACGGTCGATGAACACCCTGACCTCGGGCGTGATGAAGGAGATCCCCGAATGGGTCGAGCGGGTGAAGACCGACGACGCCATCAAGGGCGCGGTCCTGACCTCGGGCAAGGCGAGCGGCTTCTGCGCCGGCGCCGATCTGGGCGACATGGCCGGCGGCATGCTGGCGGGCGGCTCATTGCAGGAGGCGTTCGACGCCGGCTGGCGGCTGAACGCGGCCCTGCGCGCGCTCGAGACCTGCGGCAAGCCGATGGCCGCCGCGATCAACGGTCTGGCGCTAGGCGGCGGTCTGGAGCTGACGCTGGCCTGCCACTACCGGGTCGTGGGCGACGACAACAAAATCCAGCTCGGCCTGCCCGAGATCAAGGTCGGCCTGTTCCCGGGCGGCGGCGGCACCCAGCGGCTGACGCGCCTGATCGGCGTGCAGGCCGCGATGATGGCCATGACCGAGGGCAAGTCCTTCCGACCCAACGACGCCAAGGGCGCCGGCTTCGTGCATGAAGTCGTGGCCAGGGGCGGCGAGGTCGAGGCGGCGAAGGCGTGGATCAAGGGCGGCGGCAAGGCCGTCCAGCCGTGGGACGACAAGAGCTTCAAACTGCCCGGCGGCGGCCCCTACCACCCCGCCGGCATCCAGAATTTCCTCGTCGGCAATGCGATGATCCGCAAGCAGACCTACGGCAACTATCCGGCCGCGACCAATCTGATGAAGGCGGTTTACGAAGGCACCCAGGTGCCGATGGACGCGGCCCTGCGCATCGAGACCCGCTACTTCATCAAGACCCTGATGACGCCGCAGGCGCAGGCGATGATCCGCAGCCTGTTCCTGTCGAAGCAGGAGCTCGACAAGGGCGCTGTCCGCCCCGCCGGCGTGCCGAAGTCCGATCCGAAGAAGGTCACCATCCTCGGCGCCGGCATGATGGGCGCGGGCATCGCCTATGTGCAGGCCATGGCCGGCATCGAGACGGTCCTGATCGACCAGACCCAGGAAGCCGCCGACAAGGGCAAGGCCCACGTCGAGGGCCTGCTGAAGAAGCGGCTGTCGCGCGGGCACATGACGCAGGAGAAGTTCGACGCCGTCCTCGGCCTCGTCACCGCCACCACCGACTACGCCCATGTGAAGGGCTCGGATCTGGTCGTCGAAGCGGTGTTCGAAAGCCGCGAGATCAAGGCCGACGTGACGAAGCGGGCCGAGGCGCAGCTGGAGCCCGGCGCGGTGTTCGGCTCCAACACCTCGACCCTGCCGATCACCGGACTGGCGGAGGCCTCGGCCCGGCCGGCCGACTTCATCGGCATCCACTTCTTCTCGCCGGTCGACAAGATGATGCTGGTCGAGATCATCATGGGCGAGCAGACCTCGCAGGACGCGCTGGCCAAGGCGCTCGACTACGTCCTGAAGATCAAGAAGACCCCGATCGTCGTCAACGACAGCCGCGGCTTCTACACCTCGCGCTGCTTCTCCACCTTCCTGACCGAGGGGATGGCGATGCTGCAGGAGGGCTACGCCCCCGCCCTGATCGACAACGTCGGCCGCATGACCGGCATGCCGCGCGGCCCGCTGGAGATGCACGACGACGTCGCGCTGGACCTGTCCTACAAGATCGGCAAGCAGACCCGCGCCGACCTCGGCGACAAATATGTGCCGAACCCGGGCGAGGACATCGTCGCCACCATGGTCGAGGGCGGCCGCTTCGGGCGCAAGAACGGCATGGGTTTCTACGACTACCCGGCCGAGAAGGGTCAGCCCAAGACGCTGTGGAAGGGCCTGTCCGAGCTGGCCCCGACGACGAAGACCGAAGGCTTCGACGAGACGCCCGAGGCGCTCGGCAAGGTCGAGGAACTGAAGACCCGCCTGCTGTACCGGCAGGCCGTCGAGGTCGCGCGCTGCTGGGAAGAAGGCGTCATCGACGACCCGCGCGAGGCCGATCTGGGCGCCATCCTCGGCTGGGGCTTCGCGCCCTGGACCGGCGGCCCGATCACCCTGATCGACCAGACCGGCGTGGCGAAATTCGTCGAGACGGCCGATCGTCTGGCCGCGACCTACGGCGACCGCTTCAAGGTTCCGCAGCTGCTCCGCGACATGGCCGCGAAGGGCGAGACGTTCTACGGAAATTTCGAGGGGAAGAAGGCGGCGGCTTAAAGCTCGCCCTTCTCCCATTGGGAGAAGGTGGCGCGCGAGCGCCGGATGAGGGTCGGATGCCGGAAGCGGCGAAGCCGCCCTCTAGCGGCCGCCCCTCACCCTTTCGCCTGGCCACTCGCTTCGCTCGTGGAGGCTAAAGCCCTCTCCCATCGGGAGAGGGATCACAGGTTCACCACCTCGAACCCGTCCTCGCTCGCCAACCGCTCGGCCAGCACCGCGCGGTGGCAGCCCGCGTGATCCGCCTCGAAGCACAGCAGCGCCGTCGGCCGGTCCGAGGCGATCTCCCGCAACCGCTCGAACGCCAGCTGCGCCGGCGGCTCGGCCATGTGACCGGCGAAGATCTCCCGCATCTCGCCGATCCGGCCCGCCCGCGCCGCGTCCCGACCGGCCTTGGGCGTGCCGAGGTCGCGCAGGTGGACGTATTCGATCCCGGCTTCGGCCAGGCTGGCGCCCAGCACCGTCTTGGAGAAGCCCGCGCGGCGGGAGGCCGCCACCGCCCGGACGTCTGCCAGCACCTTCACGCCCGCGGCGGTGAGCCGGTCGATCACCGCCGCCTGCGGCTCGCCTTCATATCCGATGGTGTAGAGTTTCATGCCTCCCAGATGGGTTCGCCATGCGCTTGACGCCAGCGGCTTTCGGCTCCACGCCTCCGTGATCTGAACCGGAGCCGAAGCATGATCCGCACCCTCGCCCTCACTCTTCTGCTGGCCGGCGCGGCCATGTCGGCCGAGGCGCAGGATCTGCTTATCCGGGGAGGTCCAATCTACACCGGCGTCGATGCCGCCCCGACGGCCGAGGCGGTGCTGGTGCGTGACGGACGGATCGCCTGGGTCGGGTCTCTGGACAACCACCCCGCCGTATCGACGGATGTTCCGGTGATCGACCTCAAGGGCGCGGCCCTGTTCCCCGGCTTCACCGACGGCCATGCGCATCTCGATGGCGTCGGCTGGCGCGAGCTGACGCTGAACCTCGAAGGCTCGGCCTCGGTCGCCGAGGCCATGGCGCGGCTGAGCGCATGGGCGCAATCGCACCCCGAGGGGCCGATCGTCGGACGGGGCTGGATCGAGACGCACTGGCCCGAGGGCCGGTTCCTGACCGCCGCCGATCTGGACGCCGCCGCCCCGGGCCGGGTCGTGTTGCTGGGCCGCGCCGACGGCCACGCCGTGGTCGCTTCCTCCGCTGCGCTGACCGCCGCCGGGATCGACGCGAACACCGTCGCGCCTTCCGGAGGCGAGATCCTCAAGGGCCCTGACGGACGGCCCACCGGCCTGCTGGTGGACGCCGCCGAGCAACTGGTCGCCGCCCTGACTCCGCAGGCCGACCCCGCCGCCCTGCGCGAGGCCTATCGCGCCGGCTTCCGGGTCGAGGCCGCCTACGGCTGGACCGGCGTGCATTTCATGAGCGCGCCGTGGAAGGACATCCCGCTGCTGGAAGCGATGGCCGAGGCCGGCGAGGCGCCGCTGCGGATCTACAACAGCGTCACGCCCGACGGCGCGGCGGCCCTGATCGCCGGCGGGCCGCGCAGCGTCGCCGACGGCCGGATCATCACCCGGGCGATCAAATACTACGCCGACGGAGCCCTCGGCTCGCGCGGCGCCGCCCTGTTCGAACCGTACGCCGACCGGCCCGACACCGCCGGCCTGATGCAGATCACCGAGCAGGAGATCGTGCCGCTGTACCAGGCCGCGCTGAGGGGCGGCATCCAGATCGCCACCCACGCCATCGGCGATCTCGGCAACGCCTCGGTGATCGAGTGGTACCAGCAGGCTCTGGCCGGCGTCTCTCCGGCGGAGCGCCCCAATGGCGCCGACGTGCGCTGGCGCATCGAGCACGCCCAGATCCTGCGTCCGACCGACTACCGCTGGTTCGAGGAGCTGCCGATCATCGCTTCGATGCAGCCGAGCCACGCCATCGGCGACCTGCATTTCGCACCCGCCCGGCTCGGCGATGCGCGGCTGGACGGCGCCTACGCCTGGCGCAGTCTGGCGGAACGCGGCGTGATCGTCGTGGGCGGCTCGGACGCCCCGGTCGAGCGCGGCTCGCCCCTGATCGAGTTCTACGCCGCCGTCGCGCGCCGCGATCTGGAGGGAAATCAGGGGCCGGACTGGCGTGCGAACGAGGCCGTCGACCGCGCCACCGCGCTGAAGATGTTCACCCTCTGGCCCGCCTACGCCAGCTTCCGGGAGGCCGAGCTGGGCACCATCGAGGTCGGCAAGCGCGCCGACCTGACGGCCTTCGACGTCGACCTGATGACGGCGCCCGCCGCGGACATCCCCAAGGGCAAGGCCGTCCTGACCGTGGTCGACGGCGTCGTGGTGCACCGCGTCGACTGAGCGCGTCGAGAGCGCTCCCGCCTTGAAGCGGCCGCCCGTTGGCCGTAAGGCTGCGGCGGCTGCGCGGGCGTGATGTAGTGGTAGCCTGAAAGCTTCCCAAGCTTTTCGTGCGGGTTCGATTCCCGCCGCCCGCTCCAGCCTTATTCGACCCGCGCCACCGCGACGCCGCGGCCCTGCAGGATCGCCTGGACGCTGTCATCGCCGGCGAGGTGGGCCGCGCCTACGGCGATGAAGGCGGTTCCGGAGCCGTCGAGCATCTTCTGGATCTGGCCGGCCCAGTCGGCGTTCCGCTGCACCAGCAGCGCCTGATAGACCGCAGGCGATTCCGTCCGCATCTCCTCGACGGACACCGCCTCGAACGCCTCCAGGTCGCCGGAAGCCCAGGTCTCGACCATGCGGTCCAGTTCGACGGTCGCGTCCTCCCAGGCTTCGAGCACCGAGCGCAGGAAGGCCAGCTGGTCGGCCTCGGACATGCCGGCGAGGATGCCGATCTGCTTGTCGATCGTCTCCAGTCCGTGGATCGGCTTGCCCGCGGCCTCGGCGCGCCGCTTCAGCACCAGCTCGACCCCGGACTGGGGGTCGTAGCCCGCCTTGACCAGCGGAGCGACCGAGAGGGTCAGGCCCGCGAACCAGGGACGCAGGACATCCAACCGGGCGGCGGGCAGGCCGGCGGAGGCGGCCGCAGCGCTGAGGTCGGCCATCTCGGTCTCCGTCAGCAGGCTGGAAAGCGGGCGGTCGGGCGAGACACCGTGCTGCTGGATCAGCGGAACGATGGCGGCCTGGTCGTCGGGATTTGAGATCTCGAACCAGATCTGGTCCGCGCTGTCGAAGGCGGCGTCCACCCTGGCCGACCCCCAGGCCGTGGTCGGCCGCAGGACATGCACCGTACCGAACAGGTAGAGGGTCGAGTCGGCGTCGCGGATGACCCAGAGGGCCGGACCCGCGCCCGGCGCCTGCGGAACGGCCCGGACCGCCGCGGTTTCCTGGGCGGCTTGGGCGATGGCCTGCACGGGATGGAAGGCGACGGCTCCGGCCAGGGCGAGGCCGAACACGGCGCCGAGGGCGGTGCGGGCGAGGCGAGCGGCGCTTGCCTTCAGCGAGGAGGAGACGGTCATGAAATCGGTCCTGTACGGGATGCGAAGCGTTTTTGTGTCGAAGGAGACGAGGCTCGGTCAGCCGTCGATGAAGATCGACTCGATCGGCTGGCCGAACACGCGCGCGATGCGGAAGGCCAGCGGCAGGGACGGATCGTAGCGGCCCGTCTCCAGAGCGTTGACGGTCTGCCGCGATACGCCGAGCGCCTCGGCCAGATCGGCCTGGCTCCAGCCGCGATCGCCGCGCAGGGTCTTGAGGTGGTTGTTCATGCCCCCGGCCTCAGCGGTGCTTCAGCCACCAACCCGCCCAGGCGAGGACGTAGCCGGCGACCTGGAACAGCAGGATGGCGAACATGCCGCCCGCGACGAGGTCGGGCGCGCTGACGCCGACGCTCTGGGCGGTCGAGCCGTCGTCGCGGAGCGTCAGGGTCAGCAGGACGGCGGCGCCGACCGCCATGCCGCTGCAGCCGCCCCACCACCAGGCCCATTTGTGGGCCTCGCGGGCCGCCTCGTCGATGCCCCGCCACCACCACAGGCAGAGCGCCATGGCGCCGGCGGTCGCAACGGCCATCATGGCGGCCGTGAGGGTCAGACCGAGCATGCCGCCCTGATCCTTGAGCAGACCGCCGCCGGCGCCGGCGAGCCCCCCCAACACCATGGCGGCGACCAGAACGAGCGCAAACGCCCTCACGCCATAGGGCCGCTTTGGTTTGAGCCGCTCATCCATGTCCAGAAACGCTCCCCGATGTGACAAGGGTGTTTTACATGGAGCGACGGTGGGTGTCAAGCACGCTTGTCAACCAGTCGGCGATCAGGCTTCCTCGTCCGCCTCGAGCGCCAGCAGTTCGACCGCGTCCACCGCCAGTCCGGAGCCGGTCAGCCCCGTCGCCTCCACGCTGCGGAGCTTGCGGGTGACGGCCCGATGCCGGACGCCGACCTCCGACACCTTGTTGCGCGCCTCGACCAGCTTCTTGTCGACCGCGTCGAGGGCCGAACCGTAATCGTTGAAGGCCTTCTTGGCCTCACCCAGCACCTGGGCGATGTCGCCGGCGTTCTTCTGGATGGCCAGCGTCTGGAAGCCCATCTTCAGGCTGGTGACATAGGCCGACAGGGTGGTGGGGCCGGTCACCACGATGCGGAATTCGTCGGACAGGGCCTTGGTCAGGCCCGGGCGCCGTATGACTTCGGCGAACAGCCCTTCCGTCGGCAGATACAGGATGGCGAAGGGGGTCGTCTGGGGCGGGTGGACGTATTTGTCCCGGATGCTCTTCGCCTGAATTCGCAGGGCCTTCTCCAGCGCCTTGGAGGCGAGTTCGACCGCGACGGCGTCGCCCAGCTCCTGCGCCGCCAGCAGCCGTTCGTAGTCGTCGTGCGGAAATTTGCAGTCGATCGGAAGCAGCAGCCGGCCGCCCTCGGTGTCTCCCGGAAGATAGACGGCGTAGTCGACCGTCTCGCCGCCGTCGGGGCGGACCCGCACCTGCGAGCCGTACTGGTCCGGCGTCAGCATGTCCTCCAGCAGGGCGCCCAGCTGCACCTCGCCCCAGGTCCCGCGCGACTTGATGTTGGTCAGGGCCCGCTTCAGGTCGCCGACGCCCGTGGCCAGGGTCTGCATCTCGCCCAGCCCCCGATGGACGGTGTCGAGCCGCTCGCTGACCAGTTTGAAGTTTTCGCCGAGCCGTTCGGTCAGGGTGCCCTGCAGCTTCTCATCGACCGTGACCCGCATCTGCTCCAGCTTGGCCTCGTTCTCCTTGCGCAGTTCGCCGAGGTTGGCCGACAGGGTCAGGCGAACCTTTTCCAGTTCCTCGCCCAGCAGCTTGCGGCCCTCGACCTGCTGTTCGGTCAGGGTCTTCGTCAGGTCGCCGACGGCCTTGTTGGTCTCGCCCAGCCGTTCGCGCTGGCTGTCGGCGAGGTTCTTGCCCGTCTGTTGCTGGACCTCGGCGAAGGCCGTGAAATGCCGGTTCAGGTTGTCGGAGAGCGTGGCGACGCGCGTGTCCAGGCCGCCGCCCAGCTTGGTCAGGGCGTCCGTCAGCTCCATCCTCTGGGTGGCGCCTTTCTGATCCAGTTCGGAACGAAGCTCCGCGATCTGGCGACGCATGGCCTCGACCAGCCGCTCGTCGTCCTGACCCTGCCGCTGCGCCCGGACGGACAGGCCGGCCCAGATCGCTGCGGCCGCGGCGCCGGCGGCCAGGACCAGGGTCAGGATGGATAGAAGTTGCGGGTCCACGGCGATCTCCAAAAGCACGCGGACACCAGAACCGACAGGGAACGACCGAATCGGACGCAGGCATCTGCGTTCACGGTCCGTTCGTAGAGCGACTCGGCGGCGCCCGGAAGACCTCGGGCATCCTGGGCGACAGGTAGATTGATGCACAACTGCATGTATTTCGCCCGCGCCACCACGGGTTGACACCCGGCGCGGCCTCCGGTCCAGAATGGCGCCTCTCGGCCCGATCGCGGCGACACAGAGAGCGGCCAATGCCTGGATTGACGCCCACACGCCGGGGAGCGTTCGCAGCCGCCGCCCTGCTTGGCGGGCCGGGCTGCGGGCCGTCGCAGAAAGAACAGGCGCGCGGCGCCGCCGGCGGGGGCGCCTCGGAATGGTCTCTGCCGGGCTCGTTTGTCCTGCCGCTCAGGTCGGCGGCCAACGGCGTCGACTACGTGCTGTATGTGCGCCCGCCGGCGGCTCACGCAGCGGGTCAGGCGAGGTATCCCGTCATCGTCACGCTCGACGCCGACTACGCCTTCCCCGTCGCCGCGGCCCATCTCGAACATCTGGCGGCGCGCGGCGAGCAGGCGCCTGAGGCGATCCTGGTCTCCGTCGGCGTCGCGGGCGTCTATCCCGACATGCACCGGTACCGGATGGAGCGGTCGCGCGACTATACGCCCGTCTTCCATCCCGACGGCGGCTACGGCGCCGCCTATCAACGGGCCTCCGGCGGAGGCCCGGCCTTCCTTCGCATGCTGCTGGAGGAGGCCCTGCCCCTGGTGGCGAGCCGCTGGCGCTGCGACCCGGCCAACCAGACTCTCGTCGGCCACTCCTATGGCGGTCTGTTCATTGCGTGGGTCCTGCAGAACCACCCGGAAGCCTTCAACCGCTACCTGATGGTCAGCCCGTCGCTCTGGTACGCCGACCAGATGCTCCTCGTCCGCGAGCGCCAGGGCGGGGCGGCGCGGTTGGCCCGGCCGACCGTCGCCTACCTCGGCGTCGGATCTTGGGAAGAGCAGCCCGGAAGCCATGGCCCGATGGTCAGCCAGATGACGGAGTTCGCCGCTCTGCTGGAGGCCCGGAACGATCCCAATCTGACGGTCAAGTCACGGGTGTTCGAGGACGAGACCCACGCCAGCATTTTCCCCGCCTGTTTTTCCACGGGCATCCGACACCTGTTCTGATTTCCCCGGAGACATTTCGATGACCCGCAATGCCTTGACGATCCTCGCCGCCGTCGTCGGCCTCGCCGCCGCCGCTCTGCCGTCCGCGGGCTGGACGCAGACCCCGCCGCCGGCGCCCGCAACCGCCGGGGATGCGGGCGCCGCGGACCGCGCCGCGCTCGAAGCGCTCAACGCCCGTTGGCTGAACGCCTATGTGAGCAAGGACCGGGCGGCCCTCGAGTCGATCCTGGCCGACGACTTCGTCACCTTTCGGGTCGGCGGCGGCGAGGGGACGCGTCAGGCGCTCATAGACGGAGCCACCAACCCTGGGGGGCGGACGCTCAGGGCGGTGCGGTGGGAGAATCTCACGATCCGCGTGTTCGGGGACGTCGCCGTCGTGGCCGCGCGCAGCATCCTGACCCGGACCGTCGACGGCGAGGACCGGGAGTTCGCCAACGAATACGCCGACATCTATGCCCGCCGGAACGGCGAGTGGAAGGCGATCGCCGCCCACGTCGTCCGCAGCCCGGCGTCCGCCAACTGAGCCTGCCTCAGGCCGGGCGGCGCTGCCGCAGGGCCTGGATGATGGTGCCGTCGTCCAGCCAGTCGAGCTCGCCGCCGACCGGCACGCCGCGCGCGAGCGAGCTGACGGTGACGCCGGAGCTGGCCAGCCGTTCGGCGATGTAGTGGGCGGTGGTCTGGCCGTCGACGGTGGCGGGCAGGGCCAGCACCACCTCCTTGACCTCGCCGCCCCGCACCCGGCCCGTCAGCTCCGCGATCCGCAGGGCGTCGGGGCCGACGCCGTCCAGCGCCGACAGCAGGCCGCCCAGCACATGGTATTTGCCGCGGAAGGCGCCCGACCGCTCCATGGCCCACAGGGCGCCGGCCTCCTCGACCACGCAGATCAGGGCGTTGTCGCGCCCGCCGTCCGAGCAGATCGAGCAGGGGTTGCGGGTGTCCGGCGCGCCGCACACCGAGCAGGACGACACCTTTGCCGCCGTCTCGGCCAGCGACTCCGCCAGCGGCACGAGCAGCTGCTCGCGCTTCTTCAGCAGCGCCAGCGCCGCCCGCCGCGCCGAGCGCGGGCCCATGCCGGGCAGTTTGGCCAGCAGGCCGATGAGGCGTTCGATTTCGGGTCCGGCGGATGCAGCCATGGCCGCGCATACCATGGGGGTCGAGCGGTTGCCTATCGCCGCACGATCCACGTCATCCTCGGGTCAAGCCCGAGGATGACGGCGAAAAGGGGTAGACGGCCCTAGAACAGCTTGGGCATGCCGGGGATGTTCATCCCGGCCATGGGCCCGGCGGCCTCGCGCATCAGGGCGCCGTTGGCCTCGTCCAGCCGGCGCTTGGCGTCGGCGTGGGCGGCGACGATCAGGTCGGCGAGGATCTCGCCCTCGCCGGGGACCAGCAGGCTGTCGTCGATGACCACCGAGGTGATTTCGCCGGCGCCCTTCAAGGCCACCGTCACCAGCCCGCCGCCGGAGGTTCCCGACGCGGTGGTTTCGGCCATTTTCGCCTGGGCTTCCTGCAGCTTCTGCTGCATCGCCTGGGCCTGTTGCATGAGGGCGTTGAGGTCTTTCATGGGCAGGAAGATAGGGGGTTCGTGCGCCGGACGCCACGGGCGAGCATGCCATGAATGAAGGCATGACTTCGGTAGCCCAAGCCCCTTCCCCCAGGACCCGTCATCCTCGGGCTTGACCCGAGGATCAGACGTAGCTGCGGGCTGTGCGTCGGATGCGGCCCTGAGATGCTGCGGTCCTCTGACGGAGCACCGGACGGTCGGATCCTCGGGTCAAGCCCGAGGATGACGGAGAGGGGGAGAATACGCGCAACTCCCCTTCACTCCTCCTCCACCGCCTCGTCCGGGATGGCCGGAAGCTCCACAGGCGCGGCGATGGTCTTGATCTCGCCGATCTTCGCGCCCGGGAAGGCCTGCATCACCGAGACGATGAACGGATCGGCCTCGATCTCGGCCCGTTCCTCGACGCGCTTGCGGCGGTCGGCCTCGATCATGGTCTCGCCGCCGCCCTGGCCGTTGGCGGCGATCAGCCAGGTGCGGCCGGTCCAGTCCTTCAGCCGAGAGGCCAGCTTGCGCGCCAGATCCATCGGCGCGCCGTCGAGGCTTTCGTAGGTGATGGCGCCGGGCTTGAAGGCCACGGGCCGCACGTAGCGCTGCACGTCCATCTGCAGGCCGACCTCGCGCTTTTCGCCGATCAGGGCGACGACCTGCTCGAACGATTGCGGATCGGGCAAGCTGGGCGCGGCGATCGGGCGGGCGGCCAGTTGCGCCGAAGCGCCGCCGCCGCCGCCCGAAGGACCACGCGGAGCCGAGCCGCCCGGCATCGGCTCGCCGTCGCGCAGCGCCCTCAGCGCCTCTTCCGGTCCCGGCAGGTCGGCGGCGTAGGCGAGGCGGACGATGGCCATCTCGACCGCGTCGGCGGGGTTGGGCGCGCGCCGCACCTCGTCCAGCGCCTTGAGCAGCATCTGCCAGACGCGGGCGAGGGTGCCGGCGGAGATGACCGCGCCCAGCGCCGTCAGCTTCTGCGCCTGATCGTTGGGCAGGCGCGTCGCCTGCGGCCCCAGCATCTTGGCCACCGAGGCGGCGTGGCAGTGCTCCAGCAGATCATTGGTGATCTGCACCGGATCGGCGCCGTAGCCGTAGAGGGTGCGGAACATCTCCAGCGCCTCGGGCGTGCGCCCGGCCATGATCGATTCGAACAGGGCGATGGTCTGGGTGCGGTCAGCGAGGCCGAGCATGTCGCGCACGACCTCGGTCTTCACCGTCTCGCCGCGCTCGCCCTGCACCAGCGCCTGATCCAGCAGCGACAGGCCGTCGCGGACGGAGCCCTCGGCGGCGCGGGCGATCAGGGCCAGGGCGTCCTGCTCGATCTTCATGCCCTCGCGGTCGGCGATGCGGGCGAGGTGTTCGACGAGGATTTCCGGCTCGACGCGGCGCAGGTCGAAGCGCTGGCAGCGCGACAGGATGGTCACCGGCACCTTGCGGATTTCGGTGGTGGCGAAGATGAATTTCGCGTGCGGCGGCGGTTCTTCCAGCGTCTTCAGCAGGGCGTTGAACGCCTGGTTCGACAGCATGTGGACTTCGTCGAGGACATAGACCTTGTAGCGCGCCTCGACGGGGGCGTAGCGGACGCTCTCGATGATGTCGCGGATGCCGTCGATGCCGGTGTGGGAGGCGGCGTCCATCTCGACCACGTCCATATGCTGGCCGGCCATGATCGAGGCGTCGTGACGGCCGTGGGCGGTCAGCTCCAGCGAGGGCCGGTCGATGACGTCGGTCTCGTTGTTCAGGGCCCGGGCCAGCAGGCGGGCGGTGGTGGTCTTGCCGACCCCCCGGACCCCGGTGAGCATGAAGGCGTGGGCGATGCGGCCGGTGGCGAAGGCGTTCGTCAGGGTGCGGACCATGGCCTCCTGGCCGATCAGGTCCTCGAAGGTGTGCGGCCGGTATTTGCGCGCCAGCACGGTGTAGGCGCCGGCGCCTTCGGCGGAGGCTGGCTCCGCAGGGATGGGCGTGGCGGCCGCCACGGTCTTGGGTGCGGCCTCGACAGGCGCGGCGGCGGCCTCGGCCTCGCGCATGCCGGACGGCTCGGGCGAGCCGAACATGTCCTCGGTGTTGGGATCGCGCTCCTCGACCGACGCGTCGGGCGCGTCCTCATCCCAGGGGGGACCGTCGAGACTCGGGTCGCTGTGGCTCATGCGACCGTCATACGATGATCGACGGCCGATTTAAAACGGCTCATCCCCGCGAAGCGGCATCCATCCAAGGTTCATCACGAAGGAGGCCAACGGATCACGAAGGACACGAAGGGCGCCCGGCTCTCTTCGTGTCCTTCGTGACGTCTTCGTGCCCTTCGTGACGAACCAGCAGGCAGAGGGAACGAAGCTCGAAAGGAAGCCCGCTTCGCAGGATTCAGTCCGTCATGTCGCGGATCTGGCCGCCGTTGTCCTTGATGCGCTGGAGCACCTGCTTGTGCAGCCAGATGTTCATCGAGGCGGTGTCGGACTTGTCGCCCGTGTAGCCGAGTTCGTCGGCCAGCTCCCGCCGCTCGTCGAGCGTGGAGTCCATTCCGGTCAGCTTCATCAGATCGACGATCGAGGTGCGCCAGTTCAGCTTCTGGTCGCGCTGCTCGTTCATGAAATCGAGGATTCCGTCGACATCCACCGGCTGCGCCGCGGCGGGCGCCGGGGCGAAGGTCGTCGTCGTCGTCGTCGTCGGCGCCCCGGTCGGACGCGGCCCTGCTGTCGGGGTGGCGGTCTCGCGCCGCTTGAAGATCTTGCCGAGGATGTTGCCGAGAATGCTCATGTCCGCTCCTGCTGGTGGGGTGGAAGAGCGGTCGAGCGCGGAAGGGGTTCCGCCGACGGCCACAACTGCTACGTCTGGTGCAGGCCCCTTGCGGGCGCGGGAGTCCTCATGTTTCGCCATACGGTCCTCGGCCTCGTCGCCGCACTCGGTTTCGCCGCTGCTCCGGCGGCAGCGGAGACGATACAGAGCTTCTCCGATCTCTGCCTCAACGCGCGCGGCGACCGTGCGGACGCCGGGACCCGTGCGAAAGCGGCCGGCTGGACGCAGCTGCCGACAGAAGATCTGAATCTCGGCGGAGACCTGAACGACCCGTCGCTCTTCATCAGCCTGGATCCGGCCAAGATGAGCGAAGACAAGGAGCCGCCTCCGTTCGAAATGATGATGACGGGCTGGGGATCGGCAGAACAGGTGTTCAAGGCCGGAAGCATGACGATCGACGCCTGCGCCGTCATGAGCGAAAGCGGGACGGTCGAAACGCTGAAGGGGGGGATGGAGGCCCTGCTGGGGGCGCCTCCCATCGACATGAATGGTCAAGCAGCCTGGTTCGTCTCGCGGTCCGGGGACGGCATGGTCGCGGAGACCGAACTCGATTCTTTGACGATGAGGATCTCTTGCGGCTGCTCCAGCAGCGGAAGCTTTACGTCGTCACCGTCCTGAACGAGGGACAGATGGCCGGCCTGCTGCTGGGCGCGATCCGTCAGGCCCCGTAGCGGACCGCTATCCAGTCTGATCCATGGAGAAGGTGGAGACCGCGACCCGAAGGGGAATTCGTTGTGGCTGCTGCCTTCCGGCCCTGACCAGATTGGCGAAACCTTCGCCCGCGATCTCCAAGGCCGATATGACGATTCCGGCTCGCGGATGCAAGCTCGGCCTTGCTAGAGAGGCGTATGGCCCTCCCCCGCCTTAACACCTTCGCCGGCAATCCGCTGGACCGGGCGGGCGACCGGCGCAACGACCCCGAGTGGCTGGCCGAGCAGGCCGGGCGGCCGGATGCGCTGGCGCTGGTGCTGTGGGAGGGCCGGCCGCTGCTGGAGGACCACGCCGACGGGCCGCGCCTCGCCTGGCTGTCGCTGGAGCATGCGCGCGCCGTCGCGCCCGACCGCGAGGCCTTCCTCGGCCTGTGGAAGGATGCGCCGTGCTTTGCCGTCGAGGTCGAGGGGTCGATTGATCCCGCGACGGGGCCACTGGCGGGTCTGGGGGCCTTCCACGAGATGCGCGAGGCGGCGGCCCTGTTGTCAGGGCCGGAGGCGGCCATGGCGGGGGCGGCCAAGAGCCTGTTCGACTGGCGCCGGCGGCACGGCTTCTGCGCCGCCTGCGGGGTCGAGAGCCACAACGCCTGCGGCGGCTGGAAGCGCATCTGCCCGGCCTGCGGCACGGAGCATTTCCCGCGCGTTGATCCGGTCACCATCATGCTGCCGGTGTTCAGCGGCGGCGACGAGCCCCGCTGCCTGCTGGGCCGTCAGGCGGCCTGGCCCGAGGGCCGGATGTCGGCGCTGGCCGGTTTCCTGGAACCGGGCGAGACCATCGAGGAGGCCTGCGCCCGCGAGATCGCGGAGGAGGCGGGTCTGACCGTCACCGCGGTCCGCTACCACTCCAGCCAGCCGTGGCCGTTCCCGTCGCAGTTGATGATCGGTCTGATCGCCGAGGTCGACGGCGATGACGCCCGGCCTGACCAGACCGAGCTGGAAGCGGTGGCCTGGCTGACTCGCGACGAGGCCCGCGCCTGCCTCGCCGGAACCCACCCCTCCATCAAGGCCCCGCCCCGCATCGCCATCGCGAGAACCCTGCTGCAGGCGTGGGTTGACGGCTTCGACGTAAGCGAAGGGATTAGGGACTAGGGATTAGGGATGAAGAACCGGGCGCAACTTTAACGTGATCACGAATTCGGATAGGCTGGTAGATCCCAACCGGAGACCGGCATGTTCCCAAAGTCGCACCACGAGCTGACGGTCTGGCGGAAAGCTGTTGATCTCGCTTGTGGCGTGTATGGGCTGACCAGGCACATGCCGAAGGAAGAGGCCTATCGACTGTCCGCTCAAATCATCCGGTGTTCTTCCTCGATCGCGGCGAATATCGCGGAAGGCAACGCCAGAGGTACGCGGCGCGACTACGCCCACTTCATCAGCATCGCCCGCGGCTCGGCCGCCGAGCTGGAGACGTTCCTGATCATCATCCGGCGGCTGCGGCTGGCGCCGAGCGACGAAGTCGGTGGTCTGTTGAACCAGGCGGAGGAAATCTCCCGTATGTTGAACGCGCTGCGCTCACGCCTGAAGAATTCACCGATTACCCCTCATCCCTAATCCCTAGTCCCTCATCCCTCCGGTCAGCGCCCGCGCCGCCGCTAAGTCGGCGGGGTTGTCGACGGAGAGCGGCGCTTCGTCGATGACGGCGGCCCAGATCTGCAGGCCCATCTCCAGCGCCCGGAGCTGCTCCAGCTTCTCGCGGCGTTCCAGCGGCGACGGCGGGGCGGCGCAGAACCCCTCCAGCGCGGCCCGGCGATAGCCGTACAGGCCTATGTGGCGCCACACCGGCGCGTCGCCGAATAGCGTCGAGCGGGTGAAATACAGGGCGCGGCCGTGGCGCGCGCCCTCCGGCAGGGCCAGCACCGCCTTGACCACGTCCGGATTGCTCCGGTCCGAGACGTCGGCTTCCGCGGCGACGAGGGTGGCGATGTCGCAGGCGGGTTCGGCCTCGAGCAGTTCCGCGCAGGCCGTCGCCAGTCGGGGATCGGCGAAGGGCATGTCGCCCTGCAGGTTGAGCACCGCGTCGTAACGGCCGTCCGGATCGACGGCGTCCAGCGCGGCGCGGATGCGGTCGGAGCCCGACGGCAGATCCGGATCGGTCAGGACCGCGCGGCCGCCGGCGGCCTCGATGGCGTCCACGATCTCTTGATCCCCCGCTGCGACGGCGACTGGAAGGCCGGACAGCACCGCCTGCTCCCATGCCCGCACGATCATGGGCTTGCCGCCGATATCGGCCAGCGGCTTGTTCGGCAGGCGGGTCGCGCCCATCCGCGCGGGGATCAGGATCAGGGGGTTCACGTTGGGTCCTGACAAAGGCTGGGGCTGCGACGCTCGGGCGAGCTTCCGCCGGTTGCGAAGGCCGCGCTAGCGTGTAAGAGACGCCCACGCAAGAATTCGCCCGTCCTCGCTGTGGTCGGGCCTCAGAAACGGGATGAGACGACGCGCATGAGCGGCGATCTGAAGTGGAACAAGATTCTGGGCGCCGGACTGGCGACCGCCTTCGTCATCCTTGCGGTGCGCGAAGGGACAAGCTTCATCTATCACACTGAAGCCCCGGAAAAGATGGGCTATTTCGTCGACGCGCCGGAGGAAGCCGCCGCCGGCGCCGCCGAAGCCGAGTTGCCGCCGGATTGGGGCACGGTCCTGCCGACCGCCGATCTGGCCGCCGGCGAGGCCGCCTTCGCGCGCTGCCAGGCCTGCCACACCGTCAACGCGGGCGGCGCCAACGGAATCGGGCCAAACTTGTACGCCGTCGTCGGCCGCGCCGTCGCGGGTCATGCCGGCTTCGCCTATTCCGACGCCATGACCGGCCACCGCGCCGACGACCCGACATGGTCGCTGGACGCGCTGGACAAGTTCATCACCGCCCCGGCCCGCTATGTGCCCGGCACCAAGATGTCGTTCGCCGGCATCCGCGACACCAACACCCGCGTGAACTTGATCGCCTGGCTGCGGACCCAGGGCTCCACCGGCGTGGCCATCCCGGCGCCGGACCCCTCGCGTCAGCCGGGCGCCGCGCCCGCCGCACCCGCCGAAGGAACCCCGGTCGCGCCGGGCGCCGCCGAGGCGGCCCAACAATCGGGCGGACAGGCCGGCGGCGCGCCGGTCAGCGGCGCCTCCCCCGCAGCCCAGTCGACCACCCAGACCTCGGCGCAGGCCTCGCCCGACGAGACCAGCTCGCAGAACTCCCTGCCGCGCTGATCGGCGTTGAAGTCACCGAGGGGCCCCGTCGGAAACGGCGGGGCCTTTTTCGTTGTCAGAGGCGGCGGAAGACGGGGCCGGTGAAGCCCGAGGCCCGGTAGCGCGCCTCCGCCCCGGCGAGGTCCTCGATCACCACGGCGCCATGCGTCCCCGAAGCGTGCAGCACGCGGTCCTCGTCCAGCACGAAGGCGGAGTGGCCGTTCCACGGACCCTCTTCGGCGTTCAGCCAGATGGCGAGATCGCCGCGGCGGACGGCGGACCGTTCGACCGGCTGACCCAGTTCCGCCTGCTGGTCGGCGTAGCGGGGCCCGGCGCGGCCGCAGGCGTACAGCGCCTGTTGCACCAGTCCGCTGCAATCCGTCCCCGCCGGGGTCCGGCCGCCGAGCCGGTGCGGGACGCCGAGCAGCGTCTGCGCCACGGCCACCGGGTCGTCGGAGAAGTCGCCGATCTGCGATGATCCGACCTGATCGGCGTCCGTCACGAGGGCGTTGAGCGGCAGGACGGCGCCCGGGTCGGTCACGGTCCGGGTGGGTAGGGGCGCCCCGTCCGAGAGGGCGGCGGCGTCGATCCAGCCGACCACGCCGTCGCGACGGGCCTGGCCCCACAGGCGGCCGTCTTCGTCCAGCAGGACGTCGAACGTCTCTCCAAAAATCAACTGGTCCAGCGGCGCGGCCCCTGCCACGCGCTCGGCGTCGATATCCGCGACGGCCACCGCGCAGTGCATCGGCCGGGCGGCGCGATAGGTCGCCGCGCGCACAACGCCCTCCAGCACCTGCTCGGCCAGATCGGGCCGGGCGAGCGTGGTGCGGGGGTCGAGGGTGGCGGCGGCTGCAGTCAAGCGAGGGCTCGTCCGGTTGAGCCTTCGTCCTACCGCGAGAAGCCGAAAAGCCCGTTAACGAACAGAGGCGTTATTGTGGCCGAACCGGCGCGACAGCATCTGGAAACAGGCCCGCAGCGCCTGCGCCTCGCCGCCCTCGGGCCAGCCCGGCCGCGCCTTCGGGTTCCAGGCGAAGATGTCCATGTGCGCCCACGATCCGGTCGTCGGCGCGAACCGCTGGAGGAACAGCGCCGCCGTCACCGATCCGGCCTGCGCCCAGGCGGCGGAGTCGTTCCTGAGGTCGGCGATCTCGGCCTCGACCGCGCTGCGATATCCCGGCCACAGCGGCATCCGCCACAGCGGGTCGCGCACCGCCTGCCCGGCCGCGAGCAGGTCGGCGGCCAAGGCGTCATCGTCGGTGTAGAGCGGCGGCAGCTCCGGCCCCAGGGCGACCCGCGCCGCGCCGGTCAGGGTGGCGAAGTCCAGCGTCACGTCCGGCGCGTGCTCGCCCGCGCGGGTCAGGATGTCGGCGAGGATCAGCCGGCCCTCGGCGTCGGTGTTGCCGATCTCGATCGTCAGACCCTTGCGGCTGGACAGGATGTCCCCGGGCCGGAAGGCGTCGCCCGAGATCGCGTTCTCGACCGCGGCGACCAGCACCACCAGCCGCACCGGCAGGTCGGCCTGCATCACCAGCCGGCCCAGCGCCAGCGCATGGGCCGCGCCCCCCATGTCCTTCTTCATGTTGCGCATGCCCGCGGCGGGCTTGATGTCGAGGCCGCCGGAGTCGAACACAACGCCCTTGCCAACCAGCGCCACCAGCGGCAGCTCGACCCGGTCGAGGTTCCAGCCGATCTCGATCACCCGCGGCGCGCGATGGGCGGCGGCGGCACGGCCGACCGCATGGACGGCGGGGTAGTTGTCCTCCAGCAGGGCTTGGCCGGTGGTCACCGTGACGGCTGCGCCAGCCGCCTCGGCGATCTCCCGCGCGATGGTCTCGATCTGAAGCGGGCCCATGTCGGCGGCCGGGGTGTCGATCATCTCGCGGGCCAGCGCGCAGGCGGAGGCGATCCGCAGCGCCGCCGCGACATCCACCCTGTCGGGCGCGACCAGCCTGACCGACTGGCGCTCCGGGCGGGCCTTGTAGCGGTCGAAGGCGTAGCTCCCCAGCAGGAAGGCCAGCGCCGCCGTTCCGGCGTGCTCCGGCTCCACCTCCAGCCGGTACAGCCCCGGCGGGAGGCGGGCGGGCAGGGCTCGCGCCGCCATCGGATCGAAGGTCTCGCCGGCCCCGACCAGCACCGCCGCCACCGCGCCCTCGGCGTTAGGCGCGACCAGAAGCTGGCCCGTCCTTCCCTTGAATCCGTTGGCCTCGGCCCACGGCTGAAGCACAGGATCGATCCGGCCGGCGGGGCCGACGAAGCGCACCGGCACGGCGCCGGCTGTGTCGGTCGTCAGCAGATCGGGATGCAGGGCGGACATGGGCGGCCTTTCCGGCCCCGGACGGGGCGATCTTAACCAAGGATTGACGCGAAGGCCCGATTCTCGAGGCGAACCTTCCGGAGCGCCTGTCCATGTCGCCCACGACCGCCCTTATCGCAACCGCCCTGCTGCTCGGAGTCTCCGCCGCTCCGGCGATGGCCTTCGTCCAGCCCGCCCCGGCGCAATCCGCCGCGGACGGGCCCCGCACACGCCAGCCCGCTGCGGCCGATGTCCGCGCGGCCTACGACCGGGCGGACCCGCTGGCGCGCCAGATTTTCTGGACCGAACAGGCCGATATTGACCCCATGGACCCCGTGGCCGGCGTGAAGGCGGCTGTGGCTCTGCGGGAGCTGGGGCGTTACGACCAGGCTGCGGAGATGGCGGCCAAGATCCTGATGGTCCAGCCGAACAACGTCGAGGCGATGCTGGAGGCGGGGCGCGCCCACATCGCCCGCGGCCAGGCCTTCTACGGCATTGCGGCGCTCGAGCAGGCGCGCGACGCCCGCCCCGGCGACTGGCGCGCCTGGTCGCTGCTGGGGGCTGCCTACGAACAGGTCCGGCGGGCCGAGGATGCGAGCGCGGCCTGGTCGCAGGCGCTCGCCATCTCGCCGGACAATCCCGACGTCCTGACCAACATGGCCATGTCCGCCATGACCCGCGGCGACGCCGCATCGGCCGAGCCGCTGCTGCGGCGGGCCGCCGCCCAGCCGGGCGCCTCGCTCAAGGTCCGGCTGAATCTGGCCATGGTGCTGGGCCTGACCGGCAAGATGGGCGAGGCCGAGCAGATGCTGCGCCGCGACCTTCCGCCCGAGGCGGCCGACAGCAATCTGGCCTGGCTGCGTGAACGGGCGGGCAATGCCGGCGTCGATCAGGCGCGGACCTGGGGCTCGCTCCAGGGCGGGTGATCGATCCCTCCTTCCGCTCATCCCCGCGAAAGCGGGGACCCAGTCCTGTCCGGCCTGACGCCAGAGCTTCAGGATCTCACGCGCGGACGGTCGTCGATTTTCATCTTCCAAAGCACTGGATCCCCGCTTTCGCGGGGATGAGCGGTTTATGGGAGCGGCGGGCGACGCCCTTCATTTAAGTGCGAGCTCGGCCTATCTTCCAGCCATGATCGACGAGCTCTACAGCGCGCGCATCCTGAAGCTGGCGGCCAACCTGCCGCACAGCGGACGCCTGCCTGCGCCGGACGGCGCCGGCGAGCGGGTGGCGAAACTGTGCGGCTCGAAGGCCGTCATCGACGTGTCGCTGGACGCCTCGGGCCGCGTCGCCGCCTTCGCCCAGGACGTGAAGGCCTGCGCCCTTGGCCAGGCCGCCGCCGGCGTGCTGGGCGAGAGCATCCTCGGCGCCTCGCTGGACGAACTGGTCGGGGCCCGCGAGGCCATGTCGGCCATGCTGAAGGCCGGCGGAGAGGGCCCGATCGGACGTTTCGAAGGCCTGCGGGCGCTCAAGCAGGTCGCCGACTATCCGGCCCGCCACGCCTCGACGATGGTGGCCATCGAAGCCGCCGTGGACGCGATGCGGCAGGCGCTGGACCGCAAACAGCCGGACACCCGAACTAGCCTCGCCGGCGCTGCCTGAGCGGCTTGTCAGTCTGGCCTGCGCGCTTCGCGCTGCTTGAGGCCAGGTTGCCCCCGCGCGCTCGGCGGGGGATAAGCGCGGCGACATGGCTCCCGGCGGTAATCTCTACGAACGCGGCGTCCGGCTGGCCCATCGCGGCTACAAGCTGACGCTGTCGCCCCTGATCGGGCAGTCGTGCCGGTTCCTGCCGACCTGCTCCGACTACGGCCGGGACGCGCTGATCCAGCACGGGCCGGTGAAGGGGGGATGGCTCACCGTCCGGCGCCTCTGCAAATGCCATCCTCTCGGCAAATCGGGCTATGACCCGGTTCCGCCGCCTGCAAAGACGAAACGATGATCGAACTGAAATTCCCCGACGGCGCCAGCCGCGAATACCTCGAGGGCTCCACGGGCCGCGATGTCGCCGCCTCCATCTCCCCGTCGCTGGCAAAGCGCGCGGCGCTGGCCGAGATCAACGGCAAGCAGTGGGACCTCGACCGCCCGCTGGAGAGCGGCGGCGCCTTCCGCCTGATCATGCGCGACGACCCGGACGCGCTGGAGACCATCCGCCACGACGCGGCGCATGTTCTCGCTCAGGCGGTGCAGGAGCTGTTCCCCGGCACCCAGGTGACCATCGGCCCGGCCATCGAGGACGGCTTCTATTACGACTTCCACCGGGAGGAGCCGTTCTCGACCGACGACTTCGCCGCCATCGAGAAGAAGATGGCCGAGATCGTCGATCGCGACGAAAGGCTGATCCGCGAGGTATGGGACCGCGACGACGCGATCCGGCATTTCGAGAGCGTCGGCGAGACCTTCAAGGCTGAGTTGATTCGTGATCTTCCGGGCACGGAGGAAATCACGGTCTACCGTTCCGGCGGCTGGCTTGACCTGTGCCGCGGGCCGCATTTCCCCTCGACCAAGTTCGTCGGCAAGGCCTTCAAGCTGACCAAGCTGGCCGGCGCTTACTGGCGCGGCGACCATCGCAATCCGCAGCTGCAGCGCATCTATGCGACGGCCTGGGCGACCAAGGACGATCTCGACGCCTATCTGCTGCGCGTCGAGGAGGCGGAGAAGCGCGACCACCGCAAGATCGGCCGCGCCATGGAGCTCTTCCACATGCAGGAAGAGGGCCGCGGCATGGTCTTCTGGCATCCCAAGGGCTGGGTGCTGTGGCAGGTGATCGAGGCCTATATGCGCCGCCGGCTCGACGCCGCCGGCTATGTCGAGGTGAAGACGCCGCAGGTGCTGGACCGGAAATTCTGGGAGGCTTCAGGCCACTGGGAGAAATACCGGCCCAACATGTTCGTGTGCGAGACAGTCGAGGGCGAGACCCTGTCCCTCAAGCCGATGAACTGCCCCGGCCACGTGCAGATCTTCGGCATCGGCCAGCGCTCGTACCGCGAGCTGCCGCTGCGCATGGCCGAGTTCGGCGCCTGCCACCGCTATGAGCCGTCGGGCGCCCTGCACGGCCTGATGCGGGTGCGCGGCTTCACCCAGGACGACGCCCACATCTTCTGCCGCGAGGACCAGATCGTCGACGAGACGCGCCGGTTCATCGAGCTGACCAAGGTGGTCCACGCCGACCTCGGCATGGAGACGGCGTACATCAATCTGGCCACCCGCCCCGAGGTGCGCGCCGGTTCGGACGAATTCTGGGACAAGGCCGAGGGCATGCTGGGCGAGGCCGCGCGGCTGGCCGGGGTCGATCCCGTGATCGCCGAGGGCGACGGCGCCTTCTACGCGCCCAAGCTGGACTTCGTGGTCAAGGACGCCATCGGCCGGGAATGGACCTGCGGCACGCTGCAGCTCGACTACGTCCTGCCCGAACGGCTGAACGCGGAATACGTCGGCGAGGACGGGCAGAAGCACCGGCCGGTCATGCTGCACCGGGCCATCCTCGGCAGCTTCGAGCGGTTCATCGGCATCATGATCGAGAACTACGCCGGGGCCTTCCCGCTGTGGCTGGCGCCGACGCAGGCCGTGGTGGCGACCATCGTCTCCGAGGCCGACGACTACGCCCGCGAGGTCGTGGCGAAGTTCAAGGCGGCGGGTCTGCGCACCGAGATCGACCTGCGCAACGAGAAGGTCGGCTACAAGGTCCGCGAACACTCGGTCGGCAAGGTTCCGGTCATCGCCGTCGTCGGCAAGAACGAGGCGGCCGAGGGCAAGGTGGCGATCCGCCGCCTGGGCTCGCAGGCGCAGGAGGTGGTCACCGTTGAGGAGGCCATCCGCATGCTGACCGAAGAGGCCACGCCGCCGGATTTGCGTACCTGATCTGTCGTCATTCCGGGCGGAGGCGCGCAGCGCCGGAGACCCGGAACCCAGCGGCGCGCGAGAGCGCGAACCTGTCGGGAGAACAAGTGTGGATCAGTCGCGAGCAGTGTTTCGCCGCCGTCGCGGCGCCGCTGGGTTCCGGGTCTTCGCTGCGCTTCGCCCGGAATGACGACAGGTGTGGCTACAGCAGCCGCTTGCGCATCGCCTGGCTGAGCATGTCGATCAGGGTCACGGCGATGACCACGATGATGACGACCGCCGACACGTCGCGGAAGGCGAAGGCGTTCATGCGGTCGAACAGGACCTGACCGATGCCGCCGGCGCCGATGAGGCCCAGCACCGTGGCCGAGCGGCTGTTGGACTCGAAGCGGTAGAGGGCGAAGGAGGTCCACAGCGGCGCGACCTGCGGAATCACGCCCCAGACGATCTCGTGCAGCTTGGCCGCGCCGGTGGCGCGTACGCCCTCGACCGGGCCCTTGTCGATCGACTCGACCGCTTCGGAGAACAGCTTGGCCAGCACGCCGGCGGTGTTCAGCGTGATGGCAAGCACGCCCGCGAGCGGGCCGAGGCCGACGGCCACGACGAACAGCAGGCCGATGACCAGATCGGGGATCGAGCGCAACAGGTTCATGATCCAGCGCACCGGCGTCACGACCCAGACCGGGGCGATGTTGCGCGCGGCGGCGAGGCCCATCGGTACGGCGATGAAGATGGCCAGGAAGGTGCCCCAGAGCGCGATCTGGACCGTCTCCCACATCTTCTCGACGAACAGCCGCCAGTCCGCGAAATTGGGCCGCAGCAGATCGCCGCCGAAATTCTGGATATTGGCCGAGTTGGTGAACAGCCGGCCGAGGTTGGCGAGGTCGACCGCGCCGAAGCTGGTGGCGAGCAGGACCGCCACGCCGCCCCAGATCAGGACGTCGAGAGCCCAGGCGCCGGCCGACTTGACCGGTGGCGCGGGGATGGTCGCCGCGCCGCTTGCGACGGCGTCGGTCAAGGCTGCACCTCGCGCAGGGCCCGAAGGCGCTGGAGTTCACGCTCGGCCGTCGCGACGGCGGCCGCATCGCCCTTGGCCCGGGCCTCGCCCAGCTGCTGGTCGGCCACCATCTCGCGGATCGGATTCAAATAGCTGTCGTCGGCGGCGTTGAACTTGGAATAGTTCAGGCCCGCCAGCACCTGACGTTGCCGTTCTGCCTCCGCGCCCTCGCCCTGTCCGTAGGTGAGGAAGAAGCTGCGGATCTTCTCTTTCAGCTCGGGCGGCAGGTCCTCGCGCACGACGATGCCCGACTCCGGGATCGGCGGGGACTGCCAGATCTCGGTGATCTGGTTGGCGATCTGCGGGTTCTGGCGGCGCAGGAACACGGTGTTGACGGTGTTTGAGGTGGCGACGTCCAGCACGCCCGAGGCGACCGAGAAGGCGTTCGACTGGTGGTTGGCCGAGCGGACGGTGTTGAAGCACTGGCTCGGATTGACGTTGCGCGGGTTGAACAGGAAGGCCATGGGCGCGAGCGTGCCCGAGGTCGACTGGGCGTCGCCGAGGCCGAAGTCGTAGCGCTTGCCGCACGCCATCACGTCGTCCAGCGTGATGCCCGAGCCCGTCTTGACGATCAGGGTCGAGCGATAGCTGTCGCGGCCCTCCGGATCGACGATGCGTGCGACGACCTCGCCCTGGGCGCGGTCAATGGCCTCGAGCGCCGGCTTGGCGGAGAACCAGGCCACCTGGGTCTGGTTGCCGCGCATGGCCTCGACCAGCACGGTGTAGTTCGAGCCGAAGTGCGGACGCACGGGCACGCCGATGGCCTTGGACATGTCGTCCAGCAGCGGCTGCCACAGCGGCCCTGACGACGCCTGGCCCTCGGCGGACAGGATGGAGAAGTTGATCTCCGCCGGCATGCCGCCGGCGGGCGTCTGCTCGCCGCCGCCGCAGGAGGCGAGCGCGAGGGCGCCGGCGGCCGCGAGGGCGAAGCGGCGGGTGAGGCGGGACAGGCTCATGCCTTGGTCTCCCAGAACGCGTCCTCGAACTCGGGACCGTAGATGTCGATAAGCTGTTTGGTGTCGAGCCCGGTGACGGGGCCGTCATAGACGACCTCGCCGGCCTTCAGGGCGATCACGCGGTCGCAGTAGCGGATGGCGTAGTCGACCTGGTGCAGGGTGACGATGACGCCGAGGCCGTCGCGCCTGTTCAGCTCGACCAGCAGTTCCATCACCTTGCGGGCGGAGACGGGGTCGAGCGAGGCGACGGGCTCGTCGGCGAGGATGGCCTGGGCGCCCTGAACGAGGGCCCGGGCGATGGCGCCGCGCTGTTGCTGGCCGCCGGACAGGGTGTTGGCCCGCTGGGCGGCGTAGTCGGCCACGCCCACGCGGTGCAGGGCGGCCATCGCCCTCAGCCTGTCCGCCGCCGGCCAGGCGCCGAGGAAGCCCTGCCAACCGGGGACCCGGCCCAGGGCCCCGAGCATGACGTTGGAAAACAGGCTCAGGCGGCCGACCAGATTGAACTGCTGGAAGATCATGCCGAGTTTCTGGCGCGCCGTGCGGACGCGGCCCGTGACGCGGCCGTCCTTCTGCACCACTTCGCCGAAGACGGTGATCGTGCCCTTGCCGCCGTCGATGCTCTGCAGGCCGGTGATCGACCGCAGCAGGGTCGACTTGCCCGAGCCGGACGGCCCGATCAGAGCGACCATTTCGCCTGCGCCGACCTCGACGGAGACGCCGTTCAGGGCCTTGCGGGCGCCGAAGGTCTTGGACACGTCCTTGACGGACGCGACGGCGGCGGCTGTTGAGGTCATGGATACGCTGAGAGCGGTTGCAAGGGCGCGCCGCATGGCCTGAACAGGCCCGCGAGGCAAGTCTTAATGGCACGGACGCGCCGACGCCGTCCAGCGGAACGGCGTCGGCTCCGCCCAGCTACTGCGCCGCCTGAACCTCGACCGGCAGGCCGAGGCTTTCCAGCTGCGGCCGCACCACCGAGGCGTCCCCGACCACCACCCAGACGAAGTCCGGCGCGGCGATCACGCGGCGGGCCTCGGCGTCCAGCGCCTCGGGCGTCATGGCCTCGTAGCGCGGCGCCAGCGTCTCCCAGTAGTTGTCCGGGCGGCCGTACAGGGCGTTGCTGCGCAGGGCGTTGAGGATGTTGGCCGAGCTCTCGAAGCTGCCCGGCAGTTGCCCGATGTTGCCCTTGACGATCCGCTCGCGCTCGAAGGCGGTGACGCCGCGGTCGGTGAGGAAGCCGCGGTACTGGTCCATCAGGGCGGCGATGGATTCCCCGGTCCGGTTGGCCTGCACCGGCGCGTTGATGCGGTAGGGCGTGGCGCCTTCCTGCAGCGTCAGGCCGCCGTTGACGCCATACGACCAGCCGCGGGTCTCGCGGATGTCCTGATTGATCCGCGACAGGAAGCCGGCGCCGATGGCTTCGTTGGCCGCGCTCAGGGCCACGAGATCGTCCTGTCCCGTCACCGGCAGCACGCGGCCGCCGAGAATCAGCGACTGCGGCGACTGCGGCCGGTCGATCAGCACGATCCGCGGCTGAAGCGCGGGCACCGGCGCCCGAAGGTTCTTCACGCCGCGCGCGACGGCCGGCGCGCTCCAGGCGCCCAGTCGCGCTTCGAGCAGCGGTTGCAGCTCCTCCAGCGGACGGTCGGAGACGATGAACAGCTGGGCGTTGTCGGGCCGCATCCAGGCTTGGTGGAAGGCCGTCAGGTCGTCCCGGTCAAGCGCGCTGACCGCCGTGGCGACGCCGGTTCCCAGACCGCTGCGGCCATAGGGATGATCCGGGCCGTAGAGCAGCGCCGGCAGGGCGCGGGCGCCGATGCCGTTCGGCGACGACAGCTCCTGCGCGATCGCCGCGAGCTGCTGGTTCTTGCGGCGGTTCACGTCGGCGTCGCGGAAGGCCGGATTGCGGACGACATCGACCAGCAGATCCAGCGCCGGCTCGAGGTTGGCCGTCGGGGCCGTCATGGCGACCGTGGTCCGGTCGGTCGAGGCGAAGGCGTTGATCGTCGCGCCCAGCCGCTCCCGCTGTTCGGCGATCTCAAGCGCGGTCTTGCTGGTGGTGCCCTCGGTCAGCAGGTCCAGCATCAGCCGCTGGGTGCCCGGGGCGTCGGCCGGATCGGCGGCGACGCCGGCGTTGAACTCGATCGCCGCACGGGTGATCGGCACCGTGGTCGAACGGGCGTAGATCACCTCCATGCCGTTCGACAGGCGCGCGCGCTGCACGTCGGGGAAGTCGAGCGGCTTCATCGGTCCGACAGCCGGCATCGGCTCGCGCGGGGTGATCGGCAGCGGCTCGGCCGGCGGCGGGGGCGCGCGGGTGTCGGCGGCTTCGGCGTATGGCTCGCGCTCGCCCGGATCGACGCGCACGGCCAGAACCGGCCGGCTGAGCCAGCGCCCCATGGCCGCCTTGACCGAGGCCGGGGTGACCGCGCTGAGCGCCGTCATCTGCCGACGGTAGAAGCCCGGGTCGTCGGCGTACAGCTCCCCCTCCGCAAGGACCACGGCCTTGCCGCCGAAGCCTCCGACCGGCTCAAGCGCCTGCATCCGGCCTGACAGGCTGGTCGCCACCGTCCGGGCGATCTCGTCCTCCGTGGGGCCGTTGGCGACGAAGTCGGCGATCAGTTGATCAAGCCGCTGCGAGACGGCCTCTGCGTCCTGTCCCGGCTTCACGTCGGCGGTGACCGTGAACATGCCGAGCCGGTGAAACGGCTGATAGCCGGTGGCGACCGCGGTGACGGTCTGTTCCCCGCGCACGAGGGCGGTGTCGAGGCGCGAGCTGGCGAGGCCGCCCAGCACGGCGGCGGCCACCTGGAGGTCGGCCGAGGCGGCGTCCAACATCCCGGGCACGACCCAGGTGCGGTACAGGCGGGTGTTGGGGGCACGGTCGTGCATCAGGCGGTCGACCCGCGCCGGCAGGGTCGGAATGTCGGCCTGCGCCGGCTCGTTCACCGCGCCGCTGGGGATGTGGCCGAAGAACTGCTGGGCCTTCCGCCGGGCCGTCGCCGGGTCGATGTCGCCGACCAGCACCAGCACGGCGTTGTTCGGCCCGTAATTCTCGCGGTGCCAGCGGCGCAGATCCTCAAGGCTGGCGGCGTCCAGATCGGCCATCGAGCCGATGGTCGAGTGCCGGTACGGGTGGCCCGGCGGGAAGAGCGCCTCCAGCTGGGCGTAATAGACGAGGCCGAACGGCTGGTTGTCGCCCTGCCGCTTCTCGTTCTGGACGACGCCCCGCTGGTTATCCAGCCGCTCCTGGCTCAGCGCGCCGAGCAGGTGGCCCATGCGGTCGCTTTCCATATAGAGCGCCTGATCCAGGGCCGAGGTCGGCACGGTCTGGAAGAAGTTGGTGCGGTCGAACCAGGTGGTGCCGTTCCAGTCCGTCGCGCCCATGGCGCGCAGCGGCTCCATCAGCCCGCCGGGCACATTCTCGGTCGGATTGAACAGGCCGATGTGCTCGAACAGGTGGGCAAAGCCGGTGCGGCCTTCGGGCTCGTCCTTGGAGCCGACGTTGTACCAGGCGTGCACCGCCACCACCGGCGCCTTGCGGTCCGTGTGGACGACGACCCTCAGGCCGTTGTCGAGTGTGAACTCCTCGAACGGGATGTCGACGCTGCGGGCGAGGACGGAGGCCGGCGCCGGCCCCGCGCCCTGGGCCTGAGCCGCGAACGGCGTGACGGCGAGAAAGACGGCGGCGAGAAGTGCGGCGCGGCGCATGGCGGGTCCCCCAAGGATACGGCGGTCGGGACGGTATCAGCGGGCCGGGGGGCGGCAAGTTACAGCTGTGTCACCTTCCCGCGCCGCGGCGGCTCGGAACGCGCGGCAAACCCCGACCCTGCCTGGAAAAAACCGCTTTACATGACAGGGGTTAACCCCCATATCGCGCCTTCCGGCGGACCCCGTGGTCTAACGTTGCGCTGCTAACGCCGGTCTGGGTTTAACAATTACAGGGGTTTACGTGAATTGCGCACGTATCCATTTCCCCTGGACCTGGTCCGCGAGCGGTCCCCTGAACGCCCCGTCGCACTCGTGCGGCCGCGTTCGGTATCCGTAGCGGCGCGCTGGTTCCAGGATAATCTGAACGCCGACGTCTTCTATGCGGTGAAGGCCAACCCCTCGCGGTGGGTCATCGAAACTCTCGTCGAGGCGGGGGTCACCGGCTTCGACGTCGCCTCGCTCGCCGAGATCGAACTGGTCCGTTCGGTCAGCGCCGACGCGCGTCTGGCCTTCATGCACCCGGTGAAAAGCCGCGGCGCGATCACCCGCGCCTATTTCGACCACGGCGTCCGCACCTTCTCGCTCGACAGCCATGACGAGCTGAAGAAGATCGTCGAGGCCACGGGCGGGGCGACGGACCTGAACCTGCTGGTCCGCATGACGGTCTCGGCCGACGGCGCGGCCTATTCGCTGTCGGGCAAGTTCGGCGTGTCGCCGGATCAAGCCCCCTCGCTGCTGCTGGCGACGCGCCAGGCGGTGGTCGACGGCCTGATGGGCGTCTGCTTCCACGTCGGTTCGCAGTGCATGCGTCCGTCGGCCTATGAGGCTGCGATGGCCCAGGTCGGCCGCGCCATCACCCGCGCCGGCGTGATCGTCGACATCGTCGATGTCGGCGGCGGCTTCCCCTCGGTCTATCCGGGCATGGTCCCGCCGGACATGAGCGAATACGCCGACGCCATCCACCGCGGTTTCGCCGAGATGCCGGTCACCCACACGACCGAGCTGTGGTGCGAGCCCGGCCGCGCGCTGGTCGCCGAGTCCTCCTCGGTCCTGTGCCGGGTCGACCTGCGCAAGGGCGACGCCCTGTACCTGAACGACGGGTCCTACGGCTCGCTGTTCGACGCGACGCACTCGCGCTGGCCCTTCCCGACCAAGCTGGTTCGCGACGCCGCCGCCTCGACCGACCTGAAGCCGTTCCGCTTCTACGGTCCGACCTGCGACTCGATCGACCACATGCCGGGCCCGTTCTGGCTGCCGGCCGACGTGCAGGAAGGGGACTTCATCGAGATCGGCATGCTCGGCGCCTATGGCGTCGCCATGTCGACGGGCTTCAACGGCTATGGCGAACACGACATCGCCGCGGTCGAGGACGCCCCGATGGCCTCGCTGTACGGGCTCGCCCCGCGCTCCATCCCCACCGTGCGCACTACGGCGGAGGAGACGGCGCGCAAGGTGGTTCGCCTGTCGCGTCCAAAGGGCAAGGCCGGCCAGCGCAAGCAACGCCGCCGTTAAATCGTCACTCCCGCGTTGTAGACGCCGGATCTCCAACCAGCAGCGGCCCGTCGCTCCGTCCGGGCCGCTGTTCTTCTTGACGACGGGCGCTCACCTGTAAGGGAAACCAAACCGATGAACGCTCCCAATCACGACAAGATCGGGCAATCCAACCAGAAAGCCCAACTGCTCCAGAACGTCGTGGAGCATGTCGACATCACCAGCTTCGACGCGCGTCCGATAATCGATTCCATGCGCAAGATGTCCTTCAGCTCGCGCGACACCGCCCGGGCCGCCGACATCTTCAACATGGCGATCGAGGACAAGGACTGCTCGCCGTGGCTGATCCTGGCCGGCTCGACCTCGGCCGGCGGCTGCATGCACGTGTACCGCGACATGGTGAAGTTCGGCATGATCGACGCCGTGGTCGCCACCGGCGCCTCGATCGTCGACATGGATTTCTTCGAGGCCCTCGGCTTCAAACACTACCAGGCCGCCGGCGAGGTGGACGACAACGTCCTGCGCGACAACTACATCGACCGGATCTACGACACCTATATCGACGAGGAAGAGCTTCAGGCCTGCGACCACACTATCCTGGAGATCTGCAACCGGCTGGAGCCGCGCGGCTATTCCTCGCGCGAGTTCATCTGGGAGATGGGCAAGTGGCTGTCCGAAGGGAACGCCAAGAAGGAAGGGTCGCTGATCCAGACCGCCTATGAAGAGGGCGTGCCGATCTTCTGCCCGGCCTTCGTCGACAGCTCGGCCGGCTTCGGTCTGGTCAAGCACCAGAAGGAGCGGATCGCCGAGGGCAAGCCGTATCTGATGATCGACGCGGTCGCCGATTTCCGCGAACTGACCGACATCAAGATCGCGGCGGGCGTGACCGGCCTGTTCATGGTCGGCGGCGGCGTGCCGAAGAATTTCGCGCAGGACACCGTCGTCTGTGCGGAAATCCTCGGCATCGAGGCCGAGATGCACCGCTACGCCGTGCAGATCACGGTGGCCGACGTCCGCGACGGCGCCTGCTCGTCCTCGACGCTCAAGGAGGCCGCCAGCTGGGGCAAGGTGCAGACGACCCACGAGCAGATGGTCTTCGCCGAGGCCACCACGGTGGTCCCGCTGATCGGCTCGGACGCCTATCACCGCGGCGCCTGGAAGAACCGGGAGAAGCGCCGCTGGGCCAAGCTGTTCGGCAAGTAAGCCGGGCGCTCAACTGAGAGAACGACGGAGGAGCCGGGATTTCGATCCCGGCTCTTTTTCGTTCTGGAACCGCCTCCGCCGTCGCCCGCTATGTCGGGCGAAGGAGCGCCGACATGAACGAGACCCGCACCGAGGACGCCCGCGAGGCCGAAGCCATGGGCGAGAAGGCCGACCTGGGCCAACGCGCCGACGCCCTGACCGACGCGCTGTCAGGCAGCGACATGGGCTCGGACACCCGCGCCGGATCGCTGCAGGGCGGCGCCGCCACAGGGTCCGAGGACGACCCCGATCAGGACTCGATCAACGAAAATCTCGCCAGCGAGGGCATGACCGACGCCGACGCGCCGTCCCCTGCGGCCGCCACCGCCCAAGTGAACAACACCGGCGCGGATCTGCTTGGGCCCGGCGGCGACCCGGTGGAAGGCAAGCCTGGCGAGGCCGACGCCGCGACCGGCTGACGCCCGCGTCATATCGCGCCTCGCCTGGGACGCGAACCCGCCTTGCCGCCGCCGCAGCCATGCTCCACCTTGGCCGCAACGAATACAGTACCTTCGAGGACGATACGGGATGAAGCGCACGATCGCGGCCGCCGCCATGACGGCGCTCCTCGCCGTGGCCGGGTGCGGGCGGGAAACGGCTCCGTCGGCCCCTGCCGCCGAAGGCGCCGCCGCCGCCGCCGCGACGGCGCAGACGGCCAGCGCCGATGCGCCGGCCCTTCCCGAACCACCCGCCGTCGCGGGTCAACCGGCGGCGCCCGGCGCGCCGTCCTTCGCGGTCATCTATCCCGGCGGCACGCCCAACGGCCCCCCGACCGTCGCCCAAGGGCCCAGCGGTCCGGGCGGCATTGTCAGCTTCACCACCCGGTCCTCGCCCGAGGCGGTCATCGACTGGTACCGCAAGGCCGCGGAGGCGTCAGGGCTGACGTCCGTCATGGCCATGAACCAGGGCGACGCCCGGGCCTATGGGGCGGCGGCCGAGGACGGCAGCGGCAAGCTCCTGCGCGTGGTCGCCACGCCGGTCGAGGACGGCGGCTCCGACGTTCAGCTGGACTGGACGGCCGGCAAGTGAGGCGGGCGGCCGCGCTGGCCGCCGTTGTCGTGCTGTCGGGCTGCGCGGGAAGCCGGCCTGCCCCGACGCAAACCGTCCCGGGTTATCTTGAGAACGCCGACTACGCCGCGCTCTCGATCTCGCCCGCGGCGGCGACGTTTGCGCCCGACGCAGCCGCCTTTGATGAAGTGCGGCCCGGCACGGACCGCTGGTGGCTGGCCGTCGCCCACGCCGAACTGCGCGCCCCCTTCGCCGCCCAGCATTTCGACTGCGCGATCGGCGCCCGGCTGAACGAGCGGCCGCGACCGGCGCTCAGCCGCCTGATGTCGCGGCTTCTGGCCGACGCCGACGCGCTGGCCCGACGCCTGTCCGCAGATCATCACCGCCCGCGGCCCGTAGCGGCGATCCCGGGCCTGGAGCCCTGTCAGCGGGCGGATGGGGCGATGCGCGCAAGCCCTTCGTGGCCGGCCGCCGGCGCCGTGGCTGGGGCGGCCTATGGCGAGCTGTTCGCCGGGCTCGCGTCGGACCGGGCCGAAGCTGTCCGTCGCATCGGGCAGGAGATCGGCCGCAGCCGGGCGATCTGCCGGATGAACTGGCCCGCCGACGTCGCCGACGGTCAGGCGCTGGGGCGGAGCCTCTATGCCGCAGCAGCGCGCGAGCCGGCGTTCCAGGCCGACCTGTCAGCCGCTCAGGCCGAAGTGGCGGCCGCGCGAGCGGAGGGACTGACCAATCCCGGCTGCGCCGCCGAACGTCGGGCTCTGTCTCAGGCCGGGCGGGGCGCCGCCAGCGCGCCGTAGAGGTCCGTGCGCCGGTCGCGGAAGAAGCCCCAAGCCGCGCGATGGCGATCGATGTAGTCCAGATCGAAGGCGTGGACGATCACGCCCTCCTCGTCCCGGCCCAGGCTCTCGACCAGATCGCCGCGATGATCGGCGATGAAGGACGAACCGTAGAAGGTCTGACCGACCTCGGTCGCGTGTTCGGTCCCGGTGCGGTTGGCCCCGACGACCGGCACGACGTTCGAGACCGCGTGCCCCTGCATGGCGCGCCGCCAGGGCTCGGCGGTGTCCAGCTCCTTGTCGTGCGGCTCGGACCCGATAGCGGTCGGATAGAACAGCACCTCCGCCCCCTGCAGCATCATCGCCCGCGCCGTCTCCGGGTACCACTGGTCCCAGCAGATGCCGACGCCGATGCGGCCATGGCGCGTGTCCCAGACCTTGAAGCCGGTGTCACCCGGCCGGAAATAATACTTCTCCTGATAGCCGGGGCCGTCGGGAATGTGGCTCTTGCGATAGACGCCCAGCGCACGGCCGTCGGCGTCCAGCATCACCATCGAGTTGAAATGGTGGGGCCCCTCGCGCTCGAAAATCGAGACGGGAATGGCGACGCCCAGTTCGGCGGCGACCGGCTGCAGGGCTGTCACGCACGGATGCTCCCGCCACGGATGGGCGGTGGCGAACCACTTCTCCTCCTGCGACACGCAGAAATACGGCCCTTGGAACAGCTCCGACGGCAGGATCACCTGCGCGTCCTGGTCCGCCGCCTGTCGGATCAGCGCGATAGTCTTTTCGATGTTCGCCTGCATGTCCTCGCCATAGGAGGTCTGCAGGGCGGCGACGGAGAGCGTGCGGGCCATCAGGCGGGCTCCTGCTGGGAAATGCAGTGAAACGACCCGCCGCCGGAGAGGATGGCGAGCGACGGGAGCGGAATGATCTTACGGTCCGTGAAGATCGTCGCCAGCCCTTGGCAGGTGAGGTCGGCGGCGCGCTCGTCGCCATAGGTGGGGACGATTACGGCGCCGTTGGCGATCAGGAAGTTCATGTGGCTGGCGGGAACCGGCCTGTCGTCCTCGTCGCCGACGAAGCCGGGCGACGGGAGGCGCAGCACGCGGATCGGCCGGCCGACGGCGTCGGTCATCTGCGACAGGGTGCGGGCCACCGCGTCATAGACGTCGTCGTTCGGATCGCCCTTGCCCCAGGCGACCGGGCAGGCCACCACGCCCGGCGCGACGAAGCGGGCGAGGTTGTCGACGTGGCCGTCGGTGTGGTCGTTCAGCAGGCCGTCGCCCAGCCACAGCACCTTGCGCGCGCCCAGGGACGCGGCCAACGCGGCCTCCGCCGCCGCCTCGGTCCAGCCGGTGTTGCGGTTCGGATTCAGCAGGCACTGGCGCGTGGTCAGGATCGCGCCTTCGCCGTCGTGATCCAGCGCCCCGCCCTCGAGGATGAAGTCGTGTCGCTGCAGCGCGACGCCCGCGGCCTCGCCGATCTGCGCGGCGACCGCGTCGTCATGCTCGAGCTCATACTTGCCGCCCCAACCGTTGAAGCGGAAAGCCGCGGCGCTCGTCGAACCCGCGCCGAAGATCGGCCCGGTGTCGCGCAGCCAGATGTCGCCGAACCGGCCCTCCACGACCTCGACGTTCTCGACCTCGGCGAAGCGCGCCCGGGCGTCGGCCAGCGCATCGCCATGGCCGACCAGCAGCCGCACCCGTTCGCGCCCCGGACCCGCCAGGGCGCGGACCAGCGCCTCGACCTCTGACTGCGCCGGCTCAAGATTGTCTTCCCAGAGCTCGGCGTGGCTGGGCCAGCCGACCCACATGGCGCGGTGGGGGGACCATTCGGCGGGCACGGGGGTGGTCATGAAGCGAGGCGTCCCTGAACGGCGGCGAGGCAGCCGCGCCAGATAGACACGCGGGGGCCCGACTTCAACACGCGGGCGAGGGCGCGCGCTCGGGGATCGTCCTCCGTCAACGAAAAGAGGCGGCCCGTTTCCGGACCGCCTCTCCTTCAGTCAGTCTGGATCGACCGGGCTTTAGAACTTCATGCCCAGTGTGATCTGCGCCGTGCGCGGCGAGCCGATCGAGTAGGTGCGGGCCAGGCCCGAGCGGTTGGCCGTACCGGCCGGCACGCGCGGGTCGGTCGTGACGACGGACGTCAGGCCGTTGTTGCCGGTCGAGATGTTGCCGAGGTAGTCCTCGTCGAACAGGTTGTTGACGTTGACCTGGACGTAGGCGCCGCGGATGCCGAAGCGGTCGGTCAGGTCGTAGCGGACGTCGAGATCGGCGACCGTATAGGCCGGCGAAACCTCGTCGTTCACGTCGGTGGCGAACCGCTCGCCCACGTATTTGGCCTGGAAGCCGACGGACAGATCTTCGGTCAGGTCCCAGTCGGCGCGGGCCGAGAAGGTCCAGTCCGGCGTCTCCACGAGGGTCTTTCCGGCGGTCGGCAGGAACAGCGGGATCTGCAGGGCGGGAGCCGCTGCGGTGCCCGCCGGGCAGACCGGCGTCGAACCCGCGACCTGGCTGGTCGCAGTGCAGGCGAAGTTGCCGATCGCGAGGTTATCCTGCAGCTCGCTTTCATTGTACGAGGCCGACAGGTTGAGGGCGAAGCTGTCGCTGAAGATATAGCCCAGTTGCCCGTCGAAGCCCTGCTGCTTCACCGCGCCGACGTTGCGGTCGATGTTGAGCTGGAAGGTGGGCGACAGCGGGTCGTTGTCGAGCGAGGTGACGATGCGGTTCTCGAAATCGATGTGCCACAGGGCGGCCTGAACGATCAGGCGCGAGCTGCGGTAGCGGTAACCGACATCGAACGCCTTGGTCCGCTCCGGCTGCACCGACGAGAAGTCGATCGAGCCGTCCGCGACGCTCCGCACCGGCTGGTACAGGTTGTCGGTCCGCGGCACCGACAGACCCTCGGCGTAGCTGACGTAGACGCTGTGGCCGCCGCCGAAACGATAGACCGCTCCAACGTTCGGCAGGACGTCGCTATACTTCAGCTCGGCCTGATACGGCGGGATGAACTGCGTCGTACCGGTCGAGGCGAACTGCACGTTGCCGTTCGCCAGCGTGGCGGAGGGCGTCTCGGTCGTGCAGCGGACGGTCGAGGTGCCGTTCTGGGAGAAGCAGTACTGGTTCAGTTCGCGGGTGAACTCCGGCGCGCGGACGCCGATGTTCAGCGTCAGCGAGTCGTTCAGGAAGTCGCCGATGTATTCGAAGGCGATCTGCTGCAGTTCGGCGATCGAGAAGCGGTCGCGGAAGCGGTAGACGGAGCCGTCGCGGCCGGTCACGGCTGAATCAGGCGCGTTGAAGGTGCTGAACGGGCTGACCGGCTGAACATCGCGGGTCAGGAACGAGCCCTCGCCGGTCTGGCGGTGACGGCCGTAGTCGAGCGAATAGGCGGCCCGGATGCGGTGGTCGTCGTTCAGGTCCCAGATCAGCGAGCTCGAGAGGCCGTAGCGGTTGGTGTTGGTCACCGACGGCGCATAGACGTGGACGTTGTCGCAGGTGTCGCCGTCGCCGTTCAGGTCGCGCCCCGAGGTGCGGAACGAGACGGAGGCCGCGCACTGCGCCGAGGTGATCGTGCCGAGGCTGCCCGCGGCGTTGCTGTTGTTGTTCAGGCGGTTCTGATCCACCCGGTCGTCACGCTCGCTCAGCAGGCTGGTCGTCGTGCCGCCGGTCGCCAGGGTGTACTGGTACGACGGGTCGAGGGTGAAGCGCAGGTTGTCGGTCAGGGCGTAGCTGAACTGACCGCGAAGGTTGCCCGTGTCCGACGGGTTGATCCGGACGCTGATCGCGCTGGTGCAGTTGCCGCTGGCGATCGAACCGTCGGACTGGATGCGGGTCGACTGCGCATTCTCGTCCTGGACGGAGCCGAACGCGCCGAAGGGACGGAAGCAGGCGATGTCGTTCTCCAGCGGCTCCACGCCGGCGTTGAACAGGGCCAGCGTGTAGTTGTTGAAGAAGGCCGCGTTGCGGTTGCGGTTGTAGTGGCCGGCCAGGCTGACGAAATTCCCGTTGCCGCCGAGGTCCTGGTAGACCTTGCCGTTGAACTGGGTCTTCTCCAGCTCGCCCGGACCGCGGAACTTGTCGTAGTTGGTGTAGGAGGCGGTGACGTACGCCGTGGTGCCCCAGGGACCGAAGGCGCCGGTGTCAGCCCGCAGATAGACGCGGCCGTAGTTGTTCTCGCCGATCGACGACTTGACCTCGACGCCGGGCTCTTCCAGCGGCCGCGCCGACAGGAGGTTGATGGTGCCGCCGGTGGCCGAGGCGGTCGGGCTGTCGACGTCGGTCGTGCCCTGGTTGACCGAGGCGCGCTCGATCAATTCGGAATCCAGCAGCTGGTTGGTGAACGTCGCATAGTTGCCGGTGTCGTTCAGCGGCATGCCGTCGAAGGTCAGCGAGACGCGGTTGCCGTCGAAGCCGCGCAGGCGGATGTTGCCGCCCGAGTTGCCGTAGGGGTCCGAGTTCACGAAGTTCAGGCCGGGGACCAGGTTCAGCGACTGCAGGATCGTCTGGCCCGAGGTCTGGGTCGAGATGAACTCCTGCGAGATGCTGGAGCGGGTCTTCGGGACCGTCTGGGCGACCACGCCGGTGATGGCGGGCGTGCGCGAGCCGGTGACGACCACGGTGTCCAGTTCGGTGGAGCCTTCGGTGGCCACAGTGCCGGATGACTGGGCCGATGCGGCCCCCGCGACCAGAAGGCCGCTGCAGAGGGCGGTTGTCGCCCAGAACACGCGTTTGCGGTTCGTCATTACTCTATCCCCGATGAAGATGGGCGCGCGCGCCCGGCGACCGGCGGCAGCCGGTGAATATCCCGCCCCCTCTAGGCGTGCCGTCAGAAAGTGGGACGACATTCATGTGACAGTGGGATGACAGTGTCGGGTGGTGACCCGGGAGACACACCGCTGTGGGCCGTTTACCTGTGGATGAGCCCGGGCCGCCGCCGAGGCCGCCCCTTTGGCGACGCCGACGCCGCGAAGCTGGACCGGGCGGATCGGCCCGCGGGGCCCCCCGTAAAGGGAGCATTTCTGATTCTCCGGGGAGGTGGTGGCTGGAGGCGGGCTCGAACCGCCGACCTGTGGGTTATGAATCCACCGCTCTAACCAGCTGAGCTACCCAGCCCCAAGTGCACGATCCTGTCGCTCGGGTCCGGCGGGAACTGGTCTGTCCGCCGGAAGAGGCGTGCCTATATAGAGGCGCGGCGCCCGATTCAAGTCGCTCCGGACGCCTGCGGCGAGCGGCTGCGGTGACGGAGCCGACGCGGAACGGTAAGGCTTGCGCCACGTTCGTCCGCCGTCCGCATCCCGGGGAAAATCCATGCGCCTGTCCGCCGTCGCCCTCGCCGTCTCCTCCATCGCCCTGACCGCCGCCTGCGCCGCCGAAGGGCGGCAGGATGCGCCGCCTGCGACCGCCGCCGCGCCGCTGGAGACGCGGGCCGCCAACGCCCCCGACCAGCGCCCCGCCTTCGCCGGCCAGACCCGGGCGCCGGGCGTGCGGACCGAGGCGACCCTCGCGCACACGATCGTGGCTACAGGGCTGGTGGAGCCCTGGGGCCTGGCGCTGCTGCCCGACGGGCGCTGGCTGGTGACCGAGCGGCCGGGGCGATTGAGGATCATCACGGCCCAGGGCGCGGTCGGAGAGCCGATCGCCGGCCTGCCCGAGGTCGACGCCCGCGGCCAGGGGGGCCTGCTGGACGTCGTGGTCGGCCCGACCTTCAGGGAGGACCGGCTGATCTACTGGAGCTACGCCGAACCCAGGCAGGGCGGCAACGCCACCTCGGTGGCGCGGGGACGGCTCTCGGACGACGGCGCGCGGGTCGAGAACGTGCAGGTCATCTTCCGCGCCCTGCCGACCTATGAGGGCACGATGCACTACGGCTCGTCCCTGGCCTTTGCGCCGGACGGAAAGCTGTTCGTCACCCTCGGGGAACGCTCCGACGCGCCGATGCGGCCGCAGGCGCAGGACCTCGGCTCGCACATGGGCAAGACCATCCGCATCAACGCCGACGGCACGGTTCCGCAGGACAACCCCTTCGTCGGCCGCGCCGGGGCCCTGCCGGAGATCTGGTCGCTGGGCCACCGCAACGTGCAGGGCATCGCCATCGCCCGCGACGGCGCCGTCTGGACGGTCGAGCACGGCACGCGCGGCGGCGACGAGATCAACCTCGACCGCGCCGGCCTGAACTATGGCTGGCCCGAGGTGGCCTACGGCGTCGAATACCGCGGCGGCGCCGTCGGCGGCGGCGTCACGGCCCGCGAGGGGACGGAGCAGCCAGTCTATTACTGGGATCCGGTGATCGCGCCAGGCGGCATGACGATCTACGACGGGGCCATGTTCCCCGGCTGGCGCGGCAATCTGCTGGTCGCCGGCCTGAAGGAAAAGCACATCGCCCGTCTGGTGCTGAACGGAAACCGCGTCGTCGGGGAGGAACGGCTGCTGACCGATCTCGGCGAGCGCATCCGCGACGTGGCCGTGGCCCCCGACGGCGCCGTCTGGGCCATCACCGACGAGCCGGACGGCAAGCTGGTGCGGCTGGCGGTTCAGTGAGCGGTGGCTAGCGGCTGGTGGCTGGTGGCTAGTGAGTAGTGATTAGCCCTCGGGCCCGCGAGCCGTGCAAGTTCCGTCAGGCAAACTGCATCTGCGATGCTGGTGCCCCTCTGGTACTCACTATCCACCAGCCACCCTCAGTCCCGCAGCAACTCGTTCACCCCGGTCTTGGCCCGCGTCTGCGCGTCCACCCGCTTGACGATGACGGCGCAGTAGAGCGAGGGCCCGCCCGCCGGATCGGGCAGGCTGCCGGGCACGACGACGCTGTAAGCCGGCACCTCGCCGCGGCACACCTCGCCCGTGGCGCGGTCGACGATCTTCGTCGAGCCGGACAGATAGACCCCCATGGCCAAGACCGCGCCTTCACGGACGATGACGCCCTCGGCGACCTCGGCCCGGGCGCCGATGAAACAGCCGTCCTCGATGATGGTCGGATTGGCCTGCAGCGGCTCCAGCACGCCGCCGATGCCGGCGCCGCCGGACAGGTGCACGTTCTTGCCGATCTGGGCGCAGGAGCCGACCGTGGCCCAGGCGTCGACCATCGAACCCTCGTCGACATAGGCGCCGATGTTCACGAAGCTGGGCATCAGCACCACGTTGCGGCCGATGAAGGCGCCCCGTCGGACGATCGCCCCCGGGACCGAGCGGAAGCCCGCCTCCTGATAGTGGTTGGCGCTCCAGTCGCCGAACTTGTTGGGAACCTTGTCCCACCAGGGACCGACGCCCGGCGCGTGGCTCGCGGGGCCCCGGTCTCCGCCGCGGACCAGTTCGTTGTCGTTCAGGCGGAATGACAGCAGCACCGCCTTCTTCAGCCACTGGTGGGTGGTCCAGACCCCGTCGGCGCCGCGCGAGGCCACCCGAGCCGTCCCGGAATCGAGCCGCTCAAGCGCCTGCTCCACCGCATGCCGCACCTCCCCGCCGGTGCGGGGCGTGATCTCCGCGCGGCCCTCCCAGGCGGACCCGATCACGGCTTCGAGGCGGGCGAGATCGGTCATCAGGCGTCTCCGGGCAGGCGGGCCGTGGCGAGGAAGGGTGCGAGCGCGGCGGTGCGGTGGTCGGCGAACGGCGCGTCGGCGTCGAAGGCATGCGGACCGACCAGGACCGTGGTCATGCCGAGCGCGTGCGCCGGCTGCAGATTGCGCACCGTGTCCTCGAAGAAGGCGGCCGACGCGGGATCGACGCCGAACCGTTCCGCCATGCGGGCGAAGGTGCGGGGATCCGGCTTGGGAATCAGGTCTGCGTCCTCCAGCGAAAACAGGCCGTCGAACAGGTCCGCCAGCTCCAGCTTCTCGACCACGCGCCGCGCATGGGCGGTCGATCCGTTGGTGAAGACCACCCGCGGTCCTTGCAGCCGCTCGAGCGCCGCCCGCAGTCCCGGGTCGGGCTGCAGCAGGTCTAGCGGCACGTCGTGGACCTCGTGCAGGAAGTCGGCGGGATCGATCCGGTGATGCGCCATCAGCCCGGCCAGGGAGGTGCCATAGTCGCGCAGATAGCTCTTCTGCACCGACAGGGCTTCGTCCGCGGGCAGGCCGGAGGTCCGCACGACATAGTCGTTGATGCGCTGCTGGATCAGCCCCATGAACTGGCTCTCGGGCGGGTACAGGGTGTCGTCCAGATCGAAGATCCAGCTGCGGACATGGCGCAGGTCGGCGCCCCGCTCCATCGCCGGGTTCGGCTGCGCGTTCATTCGGCCTGCACCAGCGTGCCGGCGCCGTGTTCCGTGAACAGCTCCACCAGCATCGCATGCGGCCGGCGGCCGTCGAGGATGACCACCGCCTCGACCCCGTCGCGCACCGCCGCAATGGCGGTCTCGAGCTTGGGGATCATGCCGCCGCTGGCGGTGCCGTCCTCGATCAGCCGCGCCGCCTGCGCCACGTTCATCTGCCGGATGATCTCGCCGTCCGCGCCCTTCACGCCCGCGACGTCGGTCAGCAGCAGCATCCGCTTGGCCTTCAGCGACCCGGCCAGGGCTCCGGCAACCGTGTCGGCGTTGACGTTGAAGGTCTGACCGTCTTCCGCCACGCCGATCGGGGCGATCACCGGCACCCAGTCGGCGTCGGACTCCAGCAGCCGGACGATGAGCTTGGGGTCCACCCGGGTCGGCTCGCCGACGAGACCCAGATCGATCTCGTGCTCGATCATGCTGCCCGGGTCGCGCCGCGTCCGGCGGGTCTTCTCTACCGTCAGCAGGCCGGCGTCCTTGCCCGACAGGCCGACGCCGCGCACGTCAGCCTCCTGGCCGGCCATGGTGATCCAGTGGGCGATCTCCTTGTTCACGGCGCCCGACAGCACCATCTCGGCCACCTGCATGGTGTCCGCGTCGGTGACGCGAAGGCCGTCGACGAACCGCGACTTCACCCCGGCCTTGTCCAGCATGGCGCTGATCTGCGGCCCGCCGCCGTGCACCACGACCGGATTGACGCCCATCAGCTTCAGCAGCACCACGTCGGCGGCGAACTGCCGGGCCACGGCGCTCTCGCCCATGGCGTGGCCGCCGTATTTGATGACCACGGTCTCGCGGTCGTAGATCTGGATATAGGGCAGGGCCTCGGCCAGCGTCTTCGCCGTGTCCCAGCCGCGTCCTTCGGATTGCCGTTCGGTCTCGTCCATGATGAGCGGGTGCGTAACGCCAAGGCCGGGCGCTGTCATCACGAAACACGGCGGCGTGAAACCCCGGCGCCCGCGCGCCGTTCCCAATGGCATGAAGCCCGGCGACATAGACGACCGGGGGTTGACGCCCTCCGATCCCGCCGATCCGGCTTCGGCCGCGGCGCCGGAAGCCGTGACCTGTCCCGAGTGCCAGGGCTCGGGCGGCTCGCCGACAGGCGAGGCGTGCGCGATGTGCGACGGGACGGGCCGGGCCGGGGGCCGCGTCGGGGCAGGCTGAACGCAGTCTTCGCACGGCGGACTGGGTCCGGAACCGGACAGGACATTCGCCTTGTAGCTATATAGCCACGCTTCCGGGATATCGCCGTATCCGGCTCGACCTCCGCCAGCGGGGCTGTTAAGAGGGCTCAGCGGCGGCTCGTTCGCCGTCACAAATTCAATTGGGCTGCGGAGGGCATCCACCCATGCGCGTAAAGACTTTCATCATGGCCACGAGCGCTGCGGGGGCCCTGGCCCTCTCGGCCGGCGCTGCGGCGGCTGAGCCGAACGGCTGGTATGGCGCGATCGACGCGGGCTACCACACTCTGGGCGACGTGGAGACGGTGTCGCAGACGACGGGAGCCCGGTTCAACGTCGGCACCGAGGCGG
>JAESFY010000099.1_pt1 | contig 54850 bp, 45 predicted proteins | sample 9266201 | NCBI WGS metagenome assembly JAESFY01 (sample SAMN14515071, study PRJNA621656) | algae metagenome | isolation source: Nodosilinea sp. WJT8-NPBG4 and co-occurring heterotrophs from soil, lower... | place: USA: Pinto Basin, Colorado Desert, California | collected 2006-05-27 | reverse complement strand
TGTCCTTGAGGCCCGCTGTCGCACCTTGCTGTCGATGCAATCCGAAATTAAAGCCCTGACCAACTATCATTGGTGGCCCGCATGAGATGCCTAATCATTTCAGGGGTATGCTATCCGGATTTGGTATTAGACCTCCTGCGATCAACCTAGTTTCCTGACACATCGACTTTGAACGGGCAGAATGGCACCGCTGGGAGGTAGCTGAGGTGTCATCGATTAAGCCGAGTGCTCAATGGCCTTAACCTGCTGAAGGCTTGTGGATTGAGTAGTTGCCTGCGCGCGCAGCTAGCCGATGCAGCTGGAGGGTAATTGTCCAACAAAGCGTTGGACAAATTTTGGAACGTTTCGAGAAAGAGCTGTCAAGAGAGGCTGTGATGCTGCTCTGCGGCGCGGGCAACTAGCCTGGGCAATTCTGCGGCCTGCTTGATGGTTACTCCCAGACGCTGGGGCCTCTTCTTATCTTCCCCTGGGAAGCCATTTCTGGCTGGGCTTGGAAGAAGGTATATGTGGCTTGACCGCTATGAATCGGCGGATGCTAGGCAGTAGCGATCGCGCCCCTGCTGCTTGGCGCTGTAGAGGGCGGCATCGGCCTGGTCGATCAAGGTTTGAGCTTTCTGACCCGCCGTTGGAATAACGCTGGCAATGCCCAGGCTGAGGGTAATGCGCTGGCCCAGAGGCGAGGCTCCGTGGTACAGGGCTAGATTGGCAAGAGCCTGCTGAATGGCGCGGGCGATCGCCTCGGCCCCGACCTGGTCGGTGTTGGGCAGCACGATGGCAAACTCTTCGCCGCCGTAGCGGGCCACCAGGTCGGCGGGGCGTTGGGCCACCTGCCCTAGGGTTTGGGCCACCTGCTGCAAACAGACATCTCCCGCTGGGTGGCCGTAGGTGTCGTTGTAGCGCTTGAAATGGTCGATATCGCACAGGATTAGGCTTAGGGGAGCCTGCTCTCGCTCAAGGCGTGCCCACTCCTGGTCTAGGTGGGTGTCAAAGCTGCGGCGGTTGGCCACCTCGGTGAGGCTGTCGTGGGTGGCCAAGTGTTCGAGCTGGCGATTAACGGTTTGAACGTGCTGGTACAGCTGCGACTGCTGAATTGCGATCGCCAGCTGAATCGCTAGCCGCTTCAGCACATCTAGCTCTGCAGTTTCCCAGGGGCGCGGCCCCTGGGTGTGATAGGCCAGCAGCATGCCCCACAGGCACTTTCCCTGCACAATCGGCACCACCACCTTAGCCTTGGCCTGGGTGAGGCTATCGAAAGGACAGTAGACATCTGATTCGGCCTGTAGATCATCAATCGCCTTCAGGTTGCCCTCCAAAAAAAATGCCAGCCGAGGCTCGGGAATAGTGGCGTGCACCTGCTGCCCCAGCAGCGAGGGTTGGTCAGCCGTAGTGGCCTCGGCAATGACGATGCCACAACCGGTGGCCTCTACCCGGTAAATGCTCACCCGGTCAGTGCGTAAAAACTGCTGTACTTCAGTCACCGTAGTGGCAAGAATAAGCTCCAGGTCAAGGGTTTGGCGAATGCGCTGGGCAATATCGCTCAGCAGCCGCTCCTGCTCGGCCCGCCGCCGCAGGGCCGCCACCTCCGAGCGCCTGAGTTCAGTAATATCCGTGAACGACAGCACCACCGCATAGGGCAGGGGGTCATCTGGGTGCAGCAGGGGGCGAGTATTGCAGGAAATCCAGGTGGTGCCGTCGGGTTTAACCAGGCCCAGCACCCGATTGTCGACCGACTGCCCAGTGCTCAGGGTGACCCAGGCCGGGTCGTCGTCGTAGGGGCAGGGGGAACCATCGTCTTGGATAAAGGTTAGATTCATATCAGCCAGCGATCGCCCCACGATTTGCCAGCTTGGCAGGCCCACGATCTTGGCCGCGCTGGCGTTGCAGGTGAGCAGGGTGCCATTGGCCTGCACCACGGCGACCCCTTCGGAGAGAGCCGCCACCACCGAACGATAGCGCTCTTCACTGTCTTGCAGGTCTTGCAGCAGGGTCGTTTTAGCCTCAAATTCCTTAGCCAGGTGCAGGCTGGCGGCCAGAAAACCAGCCATTAGCTGGAGGGTCTGTCTATCTGACCCAGTAAAGGCGCTGGGCTGGCGCGAGAAGACTTTGATCACGCCGACTTGTTCTGCTTGGTAAGTCAGAGGTACTACTACCAGCGATCGTAGTTCGAGGGCCTGAAAAATAGGGGAATTGTCGCCCCTATCGCTATCCACATCGGCGCAGTACAAGACTCGGCCCTCCGTGAGGCACTGCCCGCCCAGACTGTTGGCCAGGGGCAATCGCCAGCCCCGATGGTCTTGGGCAATGCCGCTGCCGGCCTGGCACACCAGCTCGGTGCCCTCAATTAGCTCAACGGCGGCTCCATCGGCTTGGGTCAACGACAGGGCGCTCTCTGCAATCACCGTCATCACCTGTTCTAGGTAGGGGTTGACTAGGGCGACCTTTTGCTGGGTATTCACCACCTCAGCCAGGCGCTCTAATTCTTCTTGTAGGGCGATTTCAGCCTGCTTGCGATCGGCTTCAAGCCGTGCTCGTTCGCTAATGTCTTTCATAAAGCAGTAGTGGCCGTGGCGCTGCTGCCGGTCATCGTAGGCTGTCACCATAAATAGCTGCTTATAAAAAATTGAGCCATCTTTACGGATTCCCCGGGCTTCGACATTGACCTTGCCCTCGGCCAGCATGTGCCCGTAGGCCAGGATGACCTGTTCTAGATCGTCAGGGTGAACGGTAATTTGCCAGTTTTGGCCCACCAGTTCTTCTGGGGTGTAGCCCACCATGGTGGCGTAGGCCTGGTTGACGCTAACGTAATGCCCGGCGTTGTCTAGCCGAGAAATGCCTTCGATGGCATGGGCCAGAGCCGTGCTCATTTCGCGCAGCTCGCGCTCGGCCTGTACCCGCTCGGTAACGTCTTGGGCAATGCCAAACAGGCGAACGACATCTCCCTGAGCATTGCGTTCGGCCTGGCCCTGGTCATCGAGATAGCGAATTACCCCATCGCTGCGGGTGCATTTGAGCCGCATGCTGTAGGACTCGCCAGTGGTCAGGCTGTGCTCCACCAACCGGCGCAGCTGGTCGCCATCGTCGGGATGGTAGAGCCGCAGCAGCTCGTCGAAGCTGGGTTCGCCTAGGGCGGGGTCGCGCCCCAAAATGCGAAATTTTTCGGCAGACCAGGTCACTTTTTGGGTGGCCACGTCGTACTCCCAGCTGCCGATGCGGCCCAAGCTCTGGGCCTCTAGCAGCAGAGCTTGGCTTTTGTGCAGGGCCATTTCTGACTGCTTGCGCTCGTTGATATCTTGAATTTGAGCCACAAAATAGAGCGGCCCCTGCTGCTCGTCGGTCACAATTGACACGCTGAGCAGCACCCAAATCCAGTGGCCCTGCCGGTGGCGATAGCGCTTTTCGAGGTGGTAGTGGCGAATCTCCTGGTTGAGCAGCTGCCTCATCAGATCTAGATCGGTGTCTAGGTCATCGGGGTGAGTGATGGCCTGAAATGTGGTGGCGAGCAGTTCGGCTTCGCCATAGCCCGTGATTTCACACAGCGAGCGATTGACCTCCAGCCAGTGGCCCTCCAGGCTGGTTAGAGACATGCCAATACCAGCGTAGTCAAAGGCGCTGCGAAAGCGCTGGTTGCTCAGGTGGAGGGCCTGGTTGCTGGCCTCTAGCTCAGCATTGCGCTCGGCCAGTTCGGCAGTGCGCTCGACCACCTTGGCCTCTAGAGACTGGTTGAGCTGGCGCAGGGCCAACTCGGTGCATTTGCGATCGCTAATGTTGTAGGCCGTCGATCGGCTACTCACGTAGTTGCCCTGCTCGTCGTACTCAGCGATCGCGCTGAGCAAAATCCACTGGGTTGAGCCGTCGGCCCACACCAGCTCAAACTCCAGATCGTCGATGCGACCCTGCTGCTTAAATTGAGCAAAGCTGGCAGCAAAGGTGGGTTGACTAGCGGGGGTAATCACATCTGAGAAGCGCAGCTGGCCCACCACCGCCTCGCGGCTGTAGCCCAGCCACCCCAGATTGGTGTCGTTAATTTCAATAAATACCCCGTTGCTGTCGAGCGAGTGGTAGCCGCAGGGAGCCCCGTGGTAGAGGTTGTCGATGGCCACCCGCTGGGCGGTGGTGGTGGCCACCAGCTGGCGGGCCGACAGCCGCAGCTCCATTTCATCTATCACCACGGCGGCTAGATCGGCTAGGGTTTGGGTTTCGTCAGCGGTGAGCTGGCGGGGCTGATGATCGATAATGCACAGGGTGCCGAGGTTATAGCCATCCTGGGTGGTGAGGGGCGCAGCGGCGTAAAACCTGAGGCCAAACTCACCTCGCACCAGTGAATTCGTCAGCGTGCGCGGGTCTTTCAGGGCGTCGGCAATGGCGTAGACTTCGCTCTGTAAAATCGCCGAGGCGCACAGCCCTGGCTCTCGATCAATCTGTTCTATGGCCAACCCGTGGCGCGATTTAAACCAGATGCGATCGTGATCGACCACCGTAACCAACGCAATAGGCACCTGAAACAGGCGAGCTGCGATCGCCGTAATGCGGTCAAAGGCACCATCCGACGGCGTGTCTAAAATGTGGTATCGCTGCACCGCCGCCAGCCGTTCGGTATCGCCGATTGTGTCGTTCATCCTAGCCTGTATGACGATTTATTTGCAAATATGTGAGTCGGCACTGTTTCTTTATGGTGCCCTGACAAATTAGGGGGCAACCGATGCTGCCTAGAGCTTCACAGTTTGTATTTTGTGTAACAAAGCATGTGGACAGCGTCAGTTTTCAACCAGCGCCCCTGATGTTGCCCTAACAATTCATAACGTCGGCGGGCCTAGCAGGTGAGCCGAGTCGTTAGACCGCCCGCAATCAACTTGTTTCCTGGAATATCGACGTTGAATAGGCAGAATGACACTGCTGAGAGGTAGCTGAGGTGACTATCGATCAAGCCGAGTGCTCAATGGCCTTAACCTGCTGAAGGCTTGTGGGTTGAGTAGTTGCCTGCTCGCGCAATTAGCCGATCTGGCTCAACCCCACAGGAGGCCCTGACGTAGCTGAGTGGTAATTGTCCAGCACAGTGCTGGACGAATTTTGGAACGTTTCACGAAAGAGCTGCTGGGAGAGATAGTGATGCTGCGCTGAGGCGCGAGGCAGCTAAGTCATGACTCAGAGTTATTTCACTGGGTGTCTCCTTTGCAACTAACTCATGGTTCTGCCACAGGCGTTTCACTGAACGTAGGATTGTTCTGTGCGGTAAGAATAGTGCTTGAGCCAAATTTACCTCTTTTGGATGCGGATCGTATTGCGGCCCGCTGACTTGGCTTGGTAAAGCCATTGATCGGCCTGCCGTACTAAGGCTTCTGGGGACGAAGACTGCTGCGGTACCTGATAGGCAACCCCGATGCTCAGAGTGACTCGTCCCATTGGTGACTCGCCGTGGGCAATGGCAAGGTGTTTAAGCCCCTGCTCGATGCGATCTGCTACAAGCTTTGCTCCTACCAAGTCGGTTTCGGGCAACAGCACGACGAATTCTTCACCGCCATAGCGAGCTACTAAATCGCCAGGACGATGCACTGTGTTCTGTAGAAGCTTGGCCACTTGCTGGAGACAGCGATCGCCTGCTGGGTGGCCGTAGGTGTCGTTGTACCGCTTGAAATAATCGATATCGCAGAGAATGAGCGAGAGGGGAGCTTGAGCTCGCTGTAGCCGCTGCCACTCGGTGGGCAGCTGCTGGTCAAAGCAGTAGCGATTGGCCACCTGGGTGAGTCCGTCTAAAAGAGAGATTTTCTGGAGCTGGTGATTCGCTAGTTCTAGACGCTGATATAGCTCCCCTTGATGAATCGCGATCGCCGACTGGACCGCTAGCTGCCCCAGCAGATCAAGCTCACTCTGATCCCAGAGACGGGGGCTTCGGCAGTGGTGGGCAATTAATAGACCCCACAGCTGATCCTGATAGGCTACCGGCACCACTAGGTTGGCGCGTATGTCAAGGCCTCGCAACAGTTCGCGGTGACAGTCAGCGATGTCCGCCGTGTCAATATCCTCAATCGCCCTGACGCGGCCCTGGCGGTAGTACTTGACGTATTTTTCAGCAAAACAATTGTCTACAATGTGGTGGCCTATCAACGTCTGGATGCCGGGTGCGGCCGATTCCTGAACGATGCTACCCTGCCAGCTTTCAGAAAACTGGTAGAGCACCACCCGGTCAGTGTCTAGCAGGTAGCGCACCTCTTCGACGATGGTGGAGAGAATATCCTCCAGATGAAGGGACTGGCGAATCTTTTCGGCAATTCCGCGAATCAGCTGCTCCTGCTGAAGCTGATGGGATGGCTGGGTGGGATGTATCACCGTCGCCATCGAGGTGATTGAGATCGAGTTGCGGGCTTCCTCCTCCGCAGGCATCTGAGTCGTTGGCCGCACAGCTAGCGAAGGGCTTGGCAGCGTTATCAGTGTCCCCTGAGGCATCGGATCTATTTGGCAGGAGAATCTCTCCAAAGGAACAGGCAGGCTCCCAGTGGGCATCAGAGGTTTGTCGCCGCTACGGCAGTTTTTTTGCGCCATCAGCCACTCGAACATAGTGCTCACCGGCTGGGGACGAGAGAAGTAATAGCCTTGGAAGTGATCGCACCCGGCTTCCCGCAGCCAGTTTACCTGCTCCAGGGTTTCGACCCCTTCGGCTAGCACGTTTAGGTTAAGGCCATGGCCCAAGGCCAAAACGGTTCGGGTGATGGCGGTATCGTGCTGGTCTTTAGGGCAGTTGCGCACGAATGATCTGTCAATCTTGAGGGTATCAATCGGAAAGTGCTTCAGGGCATTCATGGAGGAATACCCGGTGCCAAAGTCATCCAGGGCAATCTGCACGCCAATTCCTTTGAGTCGCCTGAGAATTGTGACCGCCTGCTGCACGTCCTGGATGAAAGTATTTTCGGTGATTTCCAGCTCCAGTTCGGTAGCCGCCATGCCCACGTCGTAGAGAACTTCTTGAACCAGTGACACTAGCTCTGGTGATTGAAACTGCGTGGCTGTTATATTGACCGCCAAACGTAAGGAGGGTAAGCCAGCCTGACGCCATTGCTGGTATTGCAAACAGGCCGTGCGTAAGACCCACCCATCGAGCTGGCAGATCAGGCCAGATTCTTCGGCAATCCGAATGAACTGTTGGGGGGGCACTAGCCCGAGCTGCGGGTGCTGCCATCGCACCAAGGCTTCGATCCCGATCACGGCTCCGCTGCGGGCGTCGATTTGGGGCTGGTAATGCAGAATGAGTTCTTGCTGGATTAGGGCTCGATAAAGGTCGTTAGCCAGTTTCTCGTGAGAGAGCCGATTGTTAGTATCGGCTACCGAGTCATACAGCTGGTAGCGCCCGCACCCCCAATGCCGGGCCTGCTCCATAGCGGTTTCAGCCTTGCGGATCAGGATGTCAGCAGTGTTGCCATCGTAAGGGGCGATCGCTACCCCCAGGCTGCCTGATAAATAGACTGTTTCTCCCTGCAGCAGAAATGGAGCTTTTAAGCTATCTAGAACCGCCTGCGCCTGGCGGTTCACCGCTTCGTAGCCTCCGTCAGCTGGCAGTAATAGAGCAAATTTATCGCTGTGCCAGCGAGCCAGTAGGACTGTCTCAATATCGGTTTCAGCCGGCAAATCATGATATAGACATTGGGCCAACCGATGGGCTATTGACTTCAGCAGGTAGTTACCGAAGGCGTGGCCGTAGGTCTGGTTGATGCGCTTAAACTGGTCCAGGTTCAAAATGCCTATCGTCAAGGCTTTACCCCGCTGTAGGCACTGCAGAATGGATATCTGCAGCCGCTCATGAAACAGCAGCCAATTGGGCAACTGGGTCATCTCATCATGGTCAGCCTGGCCGCTGATGCGGGATTTGACCCACTGCTGCATGAGCTCCATAGACAGGTGACGTCCCACCAGTTGAGCCAGTTCTAAGTCCCAATGCTCCCCATATTCCAGATGCCGCTGCTGCTCCTTCCAGGCATCGAAAGACGCCCTTGGATAGTGATTACGGGGGTCGGGATTATGTTGACCGGCCCAAGTACTCTCTTTCACCTCTGTTTGTCGATAAAGACTTAAGTAGCCAACCGTCTTGTCTTGCCAGGCAATGGGTACCACCAGCACTGAGCTAATGCCCGCTGGTGTCAGCAGTCGCAAGAGTAATTCCCCGTCTGGATGATTAGCCCATTGCTGGGAGTCTCCCGCTAGTAGAGAATAAGACCCTGGTTCTACCTCAATGGCTGCACAGTCGGGCTTGACCGGCTCCAAAATCCGGCAGAATGCCTCCCAAATTTCCCTGGATTCAACGGCTTCGACTGGCTGGAGGCCATAGGTGCTAACCACGGCCTGCTCGGTCAGCCCTCCCGGCAGCAGATATAGTCGACAACCCGCCGCCGACAAGTCTTCAGCCAAGACCTGCAAGACCTTTTGCCAGCTGTCATGGATTGGGGATTCCTGCCCCATTAGGAGGCTTAGCTTAGTGCGGAGCGCCTCCCGCGCCTGATGCTGCTGTACCTGCTGCCGCAGCAAATCTTGGGCTAGGGCCACCAGGAGCTGGTCAATCCATAGCTGTACGGTTTGAATCTCGAATTCAGTAAACTGGTGCGAATCACTATGATGACCTACTAGCAGTCCCCATAGCTTGCCGCGATGGACAATGCTAAAGGTCAGTGACGATAGAACCCCCATTCCTATCAGGTACTGTACGTGACAGGGATCGACGGGGGTGTAACGGATATCTGCTTGATCGGGTTGCGATTCGTCGGGCCCCTCCGCCTGAACAGCCACAGCTTTATGCTTTGCGGCCACATTGACAATGACTCGCTGCCGCGTCTTCAGCAAAAAGGCTCTAGCCGGAGGCGGAATGTCACTAGCAGGGAAGTGAAGTCCCTTGAGGGATGGCAGATGCGCTTTATCACAATCTTCAGCGATCACCTGCCCATTATATGCTCTGTCAAACCGGTAAATAACAACGCGATCTAATCCTAGAAACAGCCGCACTTGGGTTGTAATCAGGTCTGCCACTTCCGTGAGGTCTAGATCGTCTCGCCATCCTAAAAACACTGGCTGAAATGCCTTTTCACCCCTTGTCGTAGATGCTTGCATACAGCTGTTTTGAGCTCCATAGATGACAGATCCCACCTCTTAACCTAGAATGCAACACAGAACAGGTACTCTAACAGCAGTTATTAATTCTTAAGCTGTCAAATGCTTGTATGGACGCAACTGATGAGCTCAGCTCATTACTCTTTAGGAGATTGTAAGTTGCGCAGAGGGTTTGAGTAGCGTTTTTAGGCAGAGAGCTGCCTAGTACCGACATGCTTAGAAATTCGGACTAAACGTCCATACTCGCTATCGGCCTGCTTTTACTCGGTAAGACCAGCTAAACACTGAAGGTCTATTTCAACAGTGTCTTAGTTAATAACATGTTGAAACTGTGTTGAAGTATGAAGAAATAGACTGAATTTATTATTGCTTTAGCGAAATTCTCAAACTGGATTATATCCTATTTTTTCACCTCTATTTTTAAGCTATACAGGTGCATCCTGAGGAATACTATGGCTCTACCATTCCCGCGAAAAGCTTTTAGGCACCGGGGTAGATCTTCTGGTGATGACGAAAACTATAGGAGTCAAGATAATCCTCTTTTTGGCTTGCCTGAGCACCCCGAGGCATTGCCTGAGGTTGGCTCTGAGGTTCACGATATGCCCGGATGGGTGGCCAGCACAGTTCGAGAGTTTGAACCTACTGGCAGGGAAACCTATGACCAGGTGCTTGTCTACTGGTGCGCAGCGGCCATCGTGAATCAGACTGCCGCGATCGCTGCTTAGAGTTGGCGATCGCTACCAGGTTCAGCCCAGTGAATTCATCGAGTGGGTTGATAGAGAGGTGGGAGCGTGATTACCCCGGATGAAATAGATTTGCTGTTTTTTCGTGTGCATAGGCAACGACTGCTCGAAGAGTCTTTGGCCTCACTCAAAAAAATCTGGCCCGCCAACCACAGATGGGAATGGTCTCCCGATCGGTTAGGCAATCGTTACATTGGTGACGACTGGATGATGGATTTTAAGGGCGATTGTGCTGAGGCGTTCGCCCATGTTGAGGCGTCCAAATTGCCCGAGTTTCTTAAGCTGGCCTGTGACGTCGTCTTGATGGCAAGTGAACTCATTTGCCGCAAGGCCGACTAAGCCATCTGGCCGAGCGCACCCTGCCCCTGCTGTTGCACCCCACTGACGAGGGCACCATAGCCCCACAGCGGACGCAAGCCATATCTGCGTAGTTGCACAAACTGGTAAACCCCCACCGGCACCGCTGGCCTGTGGGGGTTTTGTTTTGGTAGCGATCAGCTATCTAACCAGCTCAGGTCGTGGGCCTTGATCAGAGCGTCGCTGTGGGTCACAACCCACCCTTCCATCTCCCAACCAATCAACTCTGCCTCTTCACCACTGGCCTGGTGAAACAGCGCCTCTAGCTCTTCCAGCTCCGCAAGGGTGCCTGTACTGATCGTGACAATATCGATGGCCTGCTGGTGCAGCAAGCCTACTCCTTTGCGTGGTTCTTCAGCCTGGGTAATCATGGCGGTGACTTGAAGATTGAGCGGATCTCAACAGGCGCTACCCTACCGCCTATTCTTTAGTTTTTGCTGCCCTCACGCGATTGTCTTCAGCCGATACGAATAGGCCATCCAGTTCTCTCAGCAGCGCTTCAGCAGTACCCGTGTCCCCGTCATTTGAGGCTTGGTTGTATGCTTCTAGCAAAATGCGAAATTTGTTGGTTGTCATTTGCCACCCCTCATTAATGCTGCGGCAGTCCGTCTACGGGGTAACACTCGTCGTTATTGAGGGGCCACGACCGAACGGCGGATTCCTGGGGCACTAAAGCAGACCTAACTGCCGCTTGGGCACCATAGGCATGTTGCGATGAGTAGGCTATGGATTTTTTTATATGGCCATCTGATTGGCCAATGTATACCGTGCTGGGCTTTAACCTGAGCTGGTGGATGGGCACTGCTGTGCTGGTAGCGATGGACATGAGACAGCGGGCGTAGGCATAAAAAGCCCCTACGCGATCGCAGGGGCGTGGTGAAGTTTCATTGGGGCTATTGTGCCTAGTATCAATCCAGGGCAGCGATCGCGCTTTGTATACCCGCGTAGGCTTCGCTAAGCAGTTCTCCCTAGGCTGTGTCGGCGGGCTCGGTATGCAGGATGCGGTTGAGAATTTGTTTTAGGGTCTGAATGTTGGCGTCCATTTGATACCTCACTGGTGTCGTCTACCCTGAACTATCCCATTGCACTGTCCCCGTCACTGCTAGAGTCCTGCGCGTTTTTTACCCTACCCTTGGCGTACTGTGTAGCTCCTCCGCGATCGCCCCGAGCAGGGGCGTAGCAAAAGGCGACTATCCAATTCTCCTAAGTGAAGTTTCCATAAATTTTTTGTTGTTGACGACGCACTGCTACCCTCAGTTTTCAGGCTGAGGATCATAGCCTGCAAATTTCTGAATAGCCTGGAGCTGGCTTTTTCATTCGCTCCTGATGCTCATTATTTAAACTTGGCAACCTGCCACTTAACTTGAAACCGACCGCTTAACGTGTAAAGTTTCACACGTGAGCGCCATCGTGTTTTTACGTAAGGTGTGGCATTATCAATTGGAAATATAGAAAACCAGCAATGCTGCTGCACAACAAAAGTGCAGCAGCATGAAAAGCGCTGAGTCCTACCTTGTCAATGTGGCTTTATTTCTTAGGGCGATGGTAGGGCGATGCCATTCTACAAGTTAGAAGGGTCTTCACGACCGTGCCCGCGCTGTCGTGCTGATTCTTGTGCAGCAAAGGGCTAAAGCTAACTGTATGCAAGCTTGCGGCTAAACCACAGCGTTCCCTGCTCTCCCGTTTATAGCAATCACCTTAGGAAAAACATGGCTCAAATTTCCCCCAACCCCAACCCGATTGACAACACAATCACCGTTATTGCTGCTGCAGAGAACTCCGATATTTTTCTCAATCAGGGGAGAATTGACATTTTGGGAAGTGGCACCCTCCTCAATATCGGCACCATAGACAATATCGGGAACCTCTTCAATAACGGCTTCTTCGACAATGACCTCTTCCTTCTCAATATCGGCTTCTTCGAAAATAACGGCACCCTCACCAATACCGGCTTCTTCGAAAATAACAGCACCCTCGACAATAACGGCACCCTCGACAATATCGGCACCCTCAGAAATATCGTCACCCTCCTCAATAACGGCACCCTCGACAATAACGGCACCCTCGACAATATTGGCACCCTCAACAATATCGGCCCCCTCACCAATAACGGCCCCCTCACCAATATCGGCGCCCTCAACAATATCGGCACCCTCGACAATGCCGGCACCCTCGACAATGCCGGCACCCTCACCAATGCCGGCACCCTCACCAATGCCGGCACCCTCGCCAATGCCGGCACCCTCGACAATATCGTCACCCTCCTCAATAACGGCGCCCTCCTCAATGCCGGCCCCCTCCTCAATATCGGCACCCTCCTCAATAACGGCACCCTCGAAAATATTGGCTTCTTCGACAATAACGGCACCCTAGCTGGAACTGGCACCTTTGTTGGTGCGCTCTTAGGTGGTGGTACCCCTGGAACCGGTATCGTTGCTCCTGGCTCTGATGTTGATGCCGATGCGACTTTCACCGTTGATGGCACCTTCACCTTAGATGGCGGTACCTTGAGTATCTCTCTCAGTGGCACCGATGCCGGTGACTTCGACATTCTCTCGGTTACTGACGCCGCTATCCTTAACACCGGCAGAGTGCAGTTCACCCTCAACACCAATGGGCTCAAAGCCGATATTGCTGAAGGTGAGACCGAGTCTGTTGCCTTTCTGCAAGCCGGGTCGCTCACCAACAGTCTTAACCTGAACAGCTTCACCCCTGCCGACACCAGCGAGTTTGACTACGAAGTGGTGCAGTCCGGCAACGCCTTGGTGCTTGAGATTACTCGTCTCCTACCAAATCAGGCGCCTACTGCAACGGCTGATAGCTTCACAGCCAACCAGAACACAGCGCTTGTCATCCCCGTCTCCACCCTGCTCGCCAACGATATCGATCCTAATGGGGACCCGCTCGTCGTCACAGGCGTCAGTGCCCCTCAAAATGGCAGTGTGACCCTGAGCAACAACAACGTTATCTTTACCCCCGGCAGTGGTTTCAGCGGCACGGCTAGCTTTGCCTACAGCATCAGCGATGGCAACGGGGGAACGGCAAGCACCACCGTCAGCATTGCCGTGGGCAAGACTGTCAACGGGGGGACCGGTGCCGACACCCTCACCGGCACAGCGGGCAATGACGTCCTCAACGGGGGGACCGGTGCCGACACCCTCAGCGGCCTGGGGGGAAACGATCGACTGGAGGGCGGCAATGGGGATGACCTGCTCAACGGGGGAAGGGGGAGCGATACACTCATCGGTGGCAATGGCGCCGACCGCTTTGTGCTAGCGACTGGAGAGGGCACTGATACCATCACCGACTTCAAGACGGGAACAGACTTCATTGCTCTGTCAGGGGGATTGAGCTTTAACGACCTCACCCGCAGCGGCAACAACCTCTTAGTCGGCAATGAAGTGTTAGCGACACTGACTGGCGTCAACACCTCAATGCTGACCCAGAGCAACTTTGTCACGGTCTAAATCGAATCAATGTCGGGGCGATCGCGCCTCCTACTTAAGGGGCAAGATAACGCGATCGCCGTAGGCAAAATCGTGGGGGTTGAGCTGGTGCAATTCGAGTGGGCTGTAAGGGCATTGCCAGGTCATATTTGCTATTCCTAAATAGCAGTGTAGGGTAGTCGGTGCTGCTGTCTTGTGGCCGTCTCGTAGGCGTCTTGCGGCTGTCTCGTGGGTCGTTTCGCAAGACAGTCACAAGACAACCCACAAGAAGACGAGACACCCACAAGACAAGGGCTCCAGGATTTTTGTCTCGTGGGCAAGACAGTCACAAGACACTCACGAGACAGCGTAGCGAGGCGGATTTTCAGGGAGGCGATCGATAAAGCCCTCGTGCGCCATCCTCTCTAATTTTTGCTCCAGTGTTTTGGTATCAACACCGTCCTTTAGTGCCCGGTGCTTTTGCCTGATTTGGGATGCCAGCAGAGGCTCGTTAGCCTTAATCAAAACTTCCCTAATAATGGCAACCTCATCATTTGAGCTATCAGCCGAGTAGGCGGATTCTAGCCCTGGGTTGTTAGCCGGTTGCTTTAGCTCTAGGGTGGGTACCTCCACGGCGATCGGGGTGTTTTTCTGGCCTGGGTAATAGACGTTGGCCTTACCCGATGGCATGGCCTTACCCCCAGGGCCAACGATCGCAGATAGCTCAATCTCCAGTAAGGTTTGGTCGCGTTGTTCAGCTACACCGGCCTTACCGCCCAAAGAAGTTAAGGTGCGGCCATGGGCAACGTAGACAGCAAAAATATTCACCTTCCGTAGGTCGGTCATTGAGCTAGAGAAAAACTGACCAGCGTGAGGGCAATGAGTAGCCCAGTTGGTAAATTCCTCTGTCAGCAGGGTATGGGGTTTGGGGTTGAAATTAGGCTTAGTGCTCAAGACCTGGTAGCGGCTTTTCACCAGGTCCGCAAACGCAACTAGCCGATCGTCGCAGGCTTGATAGTTCATGCCAGCGCCATAGAGCGGCAACCCCTCCCAGGCCCCGTAGGCGGCATGGGGGTCTAGAATCTCGCAGTGGTGGCCAGCGGCCAGGCGCTGCTGAATCAGCCAATGGGCCAGGGTGCTTTTGCCGCTACCTTGGGGGCCGTAGATGAGGATCGTTGGGTAGGCCAGGCAATCTTGCAGGATGCCGGTTGCCGTGGGGGCGATCGCAACCTCATCGGCATCCCACTGCTGAGCTTCGGCTAGGGCAGCTGTTACAGACAGGGCATTTAGGCGAGTGTTGGCACCGATGGGTGCAGGCAATGCCACTACATCCTCAGGCGCTACGGGGGGCAACTGTGGCGGTGCTGCTGCGATCGCATTCTTGCCCAGCAGCCCCAGCGACTTAGCCAACTTTTCAGCATCGTCTGTGAGGCTCAGTTCACGGGCGATCGCCTGGACCAGTTCGGCCTGCACTCGGTCGCTCCCGACATCGGCCTGGTACTGTCTCAGGTGCTTTTTATCCAGCAGGTGGGCCACCAGGCCATCGCTGACGGCTTCGATTTGGTCGCTGTTGCGCTCGTTCGCATCCCAGGCCAAGTAGATGCCATAGGCCAGTGCGGCTAGGCCCGTGAGTGGATTCAGCAGGCTACCCAGGATGAGCCCACCGGCTAAGCCACCCCCAATATAGAGTTTGGGGTTGTGCATCCCTTCGGCGGCATCTTCGGCAGTGTCAAGCCAGAGGGGGTGAGATTTGGTTAAGTTGCTCATAGTTTCTACCAAAAAGTAAAGGGGGCATCGTTGCCCCCGGTTGCCGTGTTGTCTAGCCGTGGGCGCGCTTCATGTAGTGCCATTGCAGGCCAAGGAACAAGATGAAGCGCACCATGAGTTCAAAGCAGAACAGCATCGTGACGATCAGCCCAACAGTGCCCCAGTTGATCAGCCCCCATTGGCCGGTGAAGATGACAAACACCAGTTGCCCAAACCCGCCATCGACGGGGGGGAAGACGGCTAGGCAGAGGAAAGTATCCACGACGTAGGCGACTAGGCTGGCCCGGTTGGCAGACCGGATAGAGAGCAGGGGGAAGTGGTTGTACCATTCCTTCAGCCGCACCAGGGCGGGATCGTCGCCCTCATTCACCTGCAGTTGGTCGGCTGAGTCAGCCTCGAGGGCAATCAGGCGCAACAGCTTCCTGTCGTGCTTCAGCAGAATCGGGTAGGCTTCTGCTGTCTGGATGAATGCCCACAGCACGACCCCAACCGGGATTGAGATCAGAGCCAGGGCACGATTGCCGAAAAAGCCGACGACGCCTTGCAAGTCAAAGATAGTGATTAGGGCCAGGGATACCGCGCGGCAATAGGGCAGCAGGTTGGCGGCGGCCACGACGCAGGCGACGCAGATGGCGAGCCAGTAGAGGAGATGTCGCGCGGTCTTGGCCCCTGAATTTTGGGCACGGGTGGAGCGTTTTTTAGTCTGATAGGTGGTCATGGATTGGGCCTCTATAAGGTGTGCTGGGGCTTAGTTTGAGGGCATGTAGTAGGCGGCACCTTGGTACTGGTTCATTCGCCAGTCAACGATCGCCTTATCACCGGTAAAGGCCATCTTTTGGGTGAGCCCTGGGGTGTTGGGGTCGCGGTCATCGTCGGTAATCACCCCGGTGTTGCCGTGGGCATCGCAGACGATTGAACCCACTGGGATAGGGTGATTGGTGGCGCTGTCGAGCACCGGGGTGTTGAGCATGAGGGAGACATAGCGCAGCTGGTCGGCACTCACTACCGGGATGCAGCCGTCTTGGTAACGGGCGATCGCCACCTCGTTTTTTTGCGCCTGCTCCTGCTGGCTCAGCGTGAGCTCAGTCATGTCATCGCCGATACGACTGGCCTCGGCGCGGGCGGTGGTGACTTTCGAGGCGAAGTTGCCGAGGTTACTAACGCTGGGTATCGCGGTGCCCACGATGGCCAAGGCGAATACCCCGTGGATCGGTTTCATAATGGTGGGGTCCGTTTACGTAATGGTTTTCGGGCCAGCCCCCAGCTCTGGTCTGCCAACCGGCTAGGGGTTGTTAGTGGGCGATGAACAGCGCGATCGCGACCCCAGCGGTAGCCAGAGCCATCAGAATTAGGCGGCGGGTTCGGGTGCGTCTGCAACGACACCCAACTCCTTTCCCACCGTGTGTTGCAGTTGTGCGTGGGTAGCCAGGGCAGTGTTCATCTCGGCGATCGCCATCTCGTGGCCCAGCTGACGACCCGACTCAGCCGCCATGCCCAACAGGGCATTTCTAAAGCTGGCCTGATTGCCCCTAAACACTCCCAGCGCTTGGGTGAGCTGCTGCTGTTGCAGATGGCGGCTGAGCTCGCTATTGATGCCCCGAGTCGCCAGTGGCGGAGGCGTGTAAACCGAGAGGCCACTGCCCAACACATCGACATGCTGTGCGGGCGCGGCGGGCGGTTCTGCAGGGATGAACAGAATTTGAGCGATTCTGTCCTGGTCAGCCGGACTCAGTAACGTGGGCAAGCCCTTGCCCTGAGGCGTTCCTGCGATATCTAGGGCGGTCATTTTGCGACCTATCTCGGTGTGCGATACCCCACACACTTCAGCAAATTTACGAATCGATAACGGTTGACGTTCCACGTCGTTACACCTCTTGGTTACAGTTCAAAACTTCGGCAAATCAATGCTTTAGGCGGTTCGGTGGAACCAGGTCGTTACGGCTGCGTTCCACTTGTAGTTACAGTAATAACATATGTTTTAATAGTGATGTTACTATCAGTTGTGAAACGTTCAATATTTCAAGGTGGGATAGTATTTATGCAACCAATCCCAGAAGATGACTCTATGGCACGGCTTCAGGTCGATATTGATGAAGAACTAAAGACGAGGCTAAAGCTCCATGCCGTCCGTCAAGACAAAACAATGAGCGACATCGTAGAGCTTGCGGTGGCCGCTTACTTAGACAAAGTTGAGAAGGCGGGCAAATGAGCATCACCGGCGCAGCTGAGGCGATTAGTACTTCTCCGCAGAACGCCACAAACTTTTTACGCTCGAATGTCCTCAAAGCCTTGCACACTAGTGGTCATACGCCACAAAATCCTGAGCAAATAGAGGTGGTATCAGAGGAGCAGGTTGAGGGGCAGACTCGAATTACGGCAGTTCCTACGCAATGCCCTGCTCGCCCAACGGCTCTAGCAAACCGAGGCCGATTTATCCGCATTGGGCGAGGCTTACGCAGAGTCTGAAGCACTGCGCGAACAGGTGGCCGGGCTAGAACAGCAGCTCCACGACGCTGGTCTAGAGCCCTGGCAACTACCGCCAACCGAGCGGTAACCACAGTCTTTTGTTGCACGTAAGGAGGTCGATACCAACCCAAAAAACCGATGAAATCAAATTTTCAGCGTTTGCCTTGCCCGACTTAGACGCCTGTACTATGATCCGGCAATGATTGACGCCCCGCTGGGTTGACCCCCTAGTGATCGCGTTCATCAGTATTAAGCGTCCTGACCAGACCCTTAATAGGCAAAAAGAACCGGCAGCAAACGCCACCGGCTCTTTAAAAAGCGAAAACCCGAGAGGACCAGTTCCCGAGTCGCGCCTAAAATTGTTATGCGGCTATGGTAACACCGGATCTCTCTCGGGGCAATACCCATTGCTCTTTTTTAGGAGAGAGAGACCCCCATGACCGCATCGATAAGATGGGGCGAGGAGTCGCGTAGGACTCCCCGTTCCGAACCCCTTCCTGCTGACCCCACCGGCCAGCGGCTGTGTGAACTCTTTGGCCACTACCCCTGGAACTTCATCCGTGCCGACCGGCCGGATGATGCCACCACCAAAGCTGCCTGGACGACTGTTACCACCCACCCCCTGCGGCCCCGCGTTCTCTGGAACCACTGGCAAGACGCCAACCAGCTGATCGGTGTCCGCTTCACCCACGACACCCGCTACGCCCTGCTCGACCTCGATGCCGGCGGCGACTACTGCACCGCTGACGGGGTGGCCCAGATCCGCGCTGCCCTAGAGACCATCGGCATTACTCGTACCCTGCTGATTCGTTCCAGCTGGAGGGGCGGGCTGCACCTCTACCTCCCCTTTGCCGAGCTGGTCAACACCTTCAACCTAGCCGTTGCCCTCAAAGAGTGCCTCCAGGCCCAGGGGTTCCGACTGAAAGCTGGGCAGCTCGAAATCTTTCCCAACGTCAAAGCCTACGGCGTTCAAGCCTTCATCGAATACATGGGGCACCGGCTGCCCCTGCAACCCGGCAGCGGCTCCTGCCTGCTCGACGACGACCTCAACCCCATCGGTGACAGCCTAGCCCGCTTCTTTTGGCTTTGGGATGGCGCGGCTAGCCACCAAGACATGGACACCCTGCGCCATGCGATGAAAATTGGCCGCGATAACCACCGCAAGCGGCCCAAGCGCCGCAGTCATCCCGTCGAGAGCTGGCGGCACGACCTCGATTTGGAGATCACCGAAGGCTGGACTGCCTACGGGCAAACCAACCATCTGCTTAAAACCATCGCTTGCTACGGCCGCGTCTTTGAGGGCCTTCAGGGTCAAGCTCTGATTGACTACACCCGGCGCATCGCCCTCACCTGCCCTGGCTACGGGCAGTACTGCCGCCACCAGCACGACATCGAGCGCAAAGTCATCGCCTGGGCCAGAGCCGTCGAGGGCTATTACTGGCCCATGGGAACTACCCCCACCCGTGACACTAGCCACCCGAAGAACAACCTGGTGCCCTTTAACCAGCGGCAGGCTGAAGACGCCCAGCACCGCATCCGCGCCGCCTACGCCGCGCTAGAGCAGGCGGGAGAGCTGCCCGAGCAGATAACGGCCCGGGCCAAAGCGATCGCCCTAGCAGCCAGAGTTAGCCAGCAGACCCTCTACAAGCACCTCCGCCTCTGGCACCCTGAGCACCAAGAGGGTGTAATCGACCTAGCAGCAAGCCTTCTAGCTCCTAAAGAAGCGATACCAGAATTGCTAGACCCCCCAGCAATCAGGGAATTACACCCCTCAGAGAGAAATATGAAGGGTGAGGCGCTTTGCGCCGGTGCGTTGGGGTCGGATACAAATTCTTTTACTCCGGATAGGGGGGTGCGGGGGGACGTGTCCTCTTTTCCACAGGAGGCAGAGCCTGCCGCGTATGACTCAGACCTGCACGAGCAGATTCAACAGCAGATTAGGAGCCTGGGTTGGTCTGTGGAGGTGATTCGCCAGTTTATTGCCGACCGATTTGAAGGCAAGCGCTGGTTTGAGCTGCCGGACGAGGAGCGGTTGCTACTGCTCTATCATTTGCGTGGGCTTGATTCTCTCAATGCTGAAGATCCTGCTGATGTGACTATCCAAGGCATCCTCACTCATTAACCGATAGGCTCTTATTCAATCAGCAGGGTATGGGTGAAGCCACAGGATTTCACGGCTCATCCGGCTGATCGTCTCCTAGCTCTTTCACAGCGGCTTCCAACTCCATTTCCAGCTGTTCAGCAGTCGGTAGACTGTCTTGCAGAGCTAGCGGGAGTTCGTCACGCACCACATACGTTGAGACGCCGATCGGGTTCTGTACAGTATCAAGGGCATACTCAACGACGGTTTTACTTTTTGATTTACAGAGAATAATGCCAATGGTCGGATGATCCCCCTCGACCCGTAGCGTGTGGTTAACCGCCGAAACATAGAAATTCATCTGGCCTGAGAAAGCAGGTTCAAACTCCCTCATCTTAAGGTCAATAACGATATAGCAATGCAGGCGAACATGGTAGAAGAGCAGGTCTATCCGATACTCTTTGTCATCCACGACAATCGGATACTGGCTTCCGAGGAAAGCAAAGCCGACACCTAATTCCATCAGGAATGCTCGGATATGGCCTAACAGGCCCCGTTCCAAATCCCGTTCCTGTGCATTTTCCCCAAGCGTTAAAAAATCAAAATTATAAGGATCTTTCAGCAATTGGCGGCTTAAATCAGACTTTTCAGGGGGTAATGTTCGCTCAAAATTCGTTATTGCGCCGCCCTGACGCCCATACAGATTGCTGTCTATCTGCATTGCTAGAATGTCGCTACTCCACCCATAATTGATGGCCTTTTGGGCATACCAGACGCGCATTTCTGGGCTATTCAGCTTGGAGAGCAATGCGATGTTATGTCGCCAGGGTAATTGTGCAACGCTGCGTTGCACTAATGTTTCATCGGGGTATGCCTCGGCAAATGACCGCATATATTTCAGGTTCCGCGTCGAGAACCCCGATACATCCGGAAATTCTTTTTTCAAATCTTTAGCCAAGCGCTCGATAACTTTGCTGCCCCAACCCTGCGTCAGCTGGCGCTTCACAATCTCTTGGCCTATATGCCAATAGAGCATGATTAGTTCTTGATTGACAGCTTGGGCAGCTTTAAGTTGCGCTCCACGGATGCGTTGCTTTAAGCCATTAAGCAACGCAAAGTAGTTTTCGTCTTCGGGAAATAGGGGAGGGGATTGAGGCATAAAGCAACAGTCATTGGTGGATCAGCGACAATTAAGGAGACGTCTACTCAATGGATAGAGTTGGCCAAGCGTACAGCTAAATATCAGACATCTAAACATCTGAATGTTCATCGAGCCATGCCGCGATCGCAGCTTCGGCAATATCGCTCATCTCCATTTCCTCGTCGAGGCTGGCCCGCTTTAGTCTGCGGTGCAGCTCCTGAGTGAGGTATACCGTAGTGCGCTTAAAATTCTTGCTGCTGCTCTTAGCCTTAGATGTTGAGACGTCCGGCTGTTTAGATGCTTGAATGTCTAGATGCTCAGATGTCTGAACGTCTGCTGTAGGTGCAGAGGTCTCAAAGGTTTCTATTTCAGGTTTCTGCTGGGCTACCTTGAGCAGGTTAGCGAATCGGTTTTGTTCACTCACGGCAATATCTCCTTTCCAATGGCGGTGTAGCAGCTCCAGGCGATACCCGCGTAACTATCGCCTTTCACATCTTTAACTAGGCACCCATCGAGCGCCGCCCTTTGAAAAGCGTTTAATCTGCGAATACCTCCAGCGAATAGAGGTAGCCCAGCACCAAGCAAAGAGGCCCTAGCTTCTGCCCCAGCCGCGTTGGGCTTAGGCGGAATGATGGTGAGCAGTATCCTGTACTCTGCTTTGAGTCCTTGTAGTGGCTCTACCATCTGCATCATGGCTCCCATACTTAAGGCGTCGGGACTGCATGGAATGATCAGCAGATCACACCCCTGGGCAAGGCTGGCCAGCTCATCAGACGATGGCCGAGCGGCTGTGTCTATAACAACGTTTTGAAATTTGCCCGACATGAGCAGCTTTGGCGCTTGCATCTCATCGGCCACGGCAAACGGAAGGCGATCGCTAGCTGCCCACTGGAGAGCAGAGCGGTTGCTGTCTCCATCGACTACCAACGTTTCTCCCAACCCTTGCAGGTACCCTCCCAGGTGGATGGCGGTCGTGGTTTTGCCCACCCCACCCTTAAAGCTGACGACTGTTATGATCACGGCCTCAAATCCTGAATTCTGCTGTAAGCCTATCAGATGTTTGGATGACTGGATGATTAATCATCCAGTCATCTAAGTGCTTTAACATCCAAACATCTAAACATCTGACATTGATACATATAAAACTCACGGCAAATCGATTTCTGTCTCGCCAATCTAATTATGAGATCGTTGAACGAGGAATCAAGGGTTTTCGGTTGTCTTACGTGAGACGTAAACCGACCGCACGACCCGATCCCCGAAAACCCTTATAAACTCGTGAATTCTACTGTACGAAATGTTAATACTGTCTAGTAAAGCAACGCAGGCACACCACGGATCCATGAGCACCAATGGCCAGGCGAAGGTACTAACCCACGACGAAATTGCCCGGCTGTTTGCGGCGATGGACTCCCTCCGCGATCGAGCCCTGTTTGGCATCCTGCTCTACTGTGGGCTGCGGGTGAGCGAGGCGATCTCGCTGCGGGTCAGCGACATCAAGGGCGACGTGCTGGTGCTACCGGCCAAGGCGACCAAGGGCAAGCTGGCTACCCGGCAGATCGACATTCACCCCAGATTGGCGGCGCTGCTGGCGGCCTACGACAATGGCGGGGCTGAGTACCTGTTTCCCGGTCGGCATGGTCGGGGCCGGTTGGCTCGGTCATCAGCGGATTGGCTGCTCGACCAGGCGCTGGCCTATGCCGGGCTAGAAGGGTTGGGGATTAGCACCCACAGCTTCAGGCGCACGGCCCTAACGAATTTGAGTAATGCGGGGGTACCCCTGCGAGTGATTCAGGAGATCAGCGGCCACCGGAGCCTGGCCAGTTTGCAGCGGTATCTGGAGGTGAGCCCGGAGCAGAAGAAGAAGGCGATCTCAGCCCTGAACTATTAAGCCAGAATGCTACGCATGACTGGGCCTAGAATGCCTGCGATTGCTTGGCTCTAGCTTCAGGCTGGGTGGCCTCTCTCTTAAATGTCTTCACCTGTCAACCCCGTGCGATCGCCATTGGAGCGCTTAACAGTGCGATCTCGCCATTGGACTGCAGTGGGCCTAAATGAAGGTTGAAGATAATTGGTGCGATCTCGGGCGGGTTTGAAGGGCTGATTATACTGAATCTTTCTACCTAATCACCTATATAAGGGAGTTAGGCTGACGTATTTCTACCCATACACTCGCCTGGGGTGTATGGGCTGACGTGTTTCTACCTAATCACCCGTGTTAGGGAGTTAGGTGGAATGATTTTCTCTAATTAAGAGTTAGCTGTATAAATGAAGTCTGAGGCAATGACTCCTTAACTTCTAATTAAAAACGGCCTGAGTCTCTTCCCCCGTATTTATCTATTTCTTGAAAAAGATGTATGTTGCTTCAGACTCCTTGCGTATTCAAATTGTTTTGAGATAGGATGCTTTCGAGAAGAGATACAGCTATTGAAGTGGTGACATTAGGCAGTAGCTGTTCTAAATGGTTGAATACCTGCACTATAGTGTTTCCTTGTCGGGTGAGGTACAAATCAAGATCTGAGATTGCTCCATAGCAAGGGTTTCAGTTCTTTTGCTGTACCTCACGTGCGAAAGAAAGGCTGTAGCCTCGAGTCATTGAGAATATCCGTAGTAGCTATGGTTACATTCGGTTAAATTTTCTCAATTTCCGTGACGCAGCAAGTGCCAACAGATTAATCTGAATTAGGGATTTATAACTATGACATACAGTGAAGGAAAAGAGATGGCATCCAGTGTAAGCTTGAGCGCGATGATGATCGTGAATATTCTTGAAGATCTTGGGCACGAGGTTCCAAATAGTGAGGAAATTGAGGCGCTCATTCAGAGTTCCACAGATAAAATCAAGGAATCCCAGGGATTGGATGTGAATGCTGTTGAATACAAGCTGGTACCAATCGAAAAAGAATGGGTGAAAAATTTCATCGCCGAATAATAAAACAAAGGCTACGGGATGCTCTCGGTGGAGAATGTAACTTATATCCTTTGATCGTCCAAGTTGGTAGTAGCGTTGCGTCGAATGCTTCGTTGTGCGCCGACGTTGACGTAATTGGGTTAGTTGCGCCGAACTCGACTTGGGAGCGCATGAATAAACGTGTATTTCCTAAGAAAGGCGAGCTGAATATTGAATTTACAACTTTACCGCTGAACATTCCTTTTCTTCTGGCAGAAGAGACTGAGCTTCATTTTTATTTCTTTCGAGAAAGAAAAAAGCTTGAGCATTCCGTGCTTCTATTTGGCTCATCTGAACTTCATGCGAAACTTGTTTCTTCGCTGCAATCGTTACCACTTCCATTAAGCAAAATCGCATCGACACTTGAAACCGTAGCAGGCTTACATTCAGAATGCGGTCAGGCTTCTTCACGTGAGTTGGTAAACTCGTTTTTCATTTTGACAGTTTTGCTGGGATACACCCACTTTAGAAAAGGTCCTGTTAAACCTAAATGGTTACTTGATGAAATTAAAGATTCTGGCTTGAATGAGGCTGAGATGTTTGCGCACATCGTCACACAGCCTGCCGTCTCATATGGATTAGCTAGATTGCATGAGAACTTTGAGTGCATCGAAGCGTTTACAGATTTTTGGAATAGAAAGGGAACAGCTTGGCAGGATGCCAAGTTTTTCTGTAATAAAGACTTAGATGCTTCTGCCTTGGTCACTCTGTATTGTCTGAACGCATACATGAATATGTCCCTTCCTGGGAGAAGTGACGCGGCAATTCGTTGCTATAAAGATTTGCTATGTTGTTTGGAGCCTCACAGATGCAATTTAAACAATCTACTATCGAGCCTTATCAATCAGGTGAAAACAGCTCTTACGGAAGCATCCCGTTCACATCCTATTCATCATTCTTACATAGTGGATTAAATGATCTGAATGATATTGACGAGTGGCTGCATTCTATACAATCCGACTTTTCTTATACATTGCATAGTGATTTAGTAGCTGAAATTCACAATATTGAACTGTCCAGCCAAAAAAAAGTGCTTGAAGCTTGGGATCGTTGGACTGGACTCGCTATGTCGTCCCTCTACTCCTCAAATACCATCTCGAAAAGAATAATTTACACTCTCAAGCCTCATATCTATGAAGCACCATGGTCTAACCAATTCAAAATCTCTGGAATCAATACTCGTCTCTATCTTGCTTCAGATAACGGGCACTCAAATCACTCTACCCGCTTTGAAGCCATTTCTCATTTACCATTCAACGGCTTTACCAGCTATTACGCCCTAGGCATTCAGTATCGCCAAGACGCCGAAGGGCAAATGTGGCAGGTTATACAGCCATCAGTGCTATTGGCAAAAAACGTATGCACTATGCTCAGCAGCATGTCCAACGAGACCAAGCGCAAAATCGTACGAAATCTACGCTTGCTCTTAAACATTGCCTCGCATGATTACATTCACTCCACGATCATGCAGTGGTTCGAATCTCCTAAGTTGGAAGCAAGTGCAGCATACAAACAAATGATTTTCGAAGATGGGCCTCCGGTCGAACTTATTGACTGGCACAAACGTTTAGCGCAAAGCACCCATGTTTTGTTGTGTAGCGGTGAGGTAAAGAAAATTCGCGACATTCTTGAATACCAAGCTGTCTATTCTCATCGAAAAACATTGCAAGAATTGATCAAAGGCAATGCCGTGCATTTAACGATGGTCAAAGACTTGACAACACAGATAGGAGACATTCTATCTGAAGTAGAAATCGTGTGGTCTGATGAAGTAAATCATATGCGACAGGTTCTTGGTTCGATGCTTTTAAGCATGTTTTCGCTTGAAAATCTGTCTTCTTATCTTCCAACTTGGGGGGTACAGGGAATTGATGAGAAGCTGCTTCATTTCATATCCAAAGATTTGTTCTGTGGCTTTTACGATGTCATGGAACAACTTGACGATAATAGCTTCCAATGGGGAGATGACTTCGAAAACATACGCGTTCCTTTCTGTGATTACGCTAAGGGATTGAATGACTTCATCCAAAGGAAACAAGCATGTGCAGTACGAATGAACGCGTAGATCGAATAATCGCTTCTATTGCTAACTCAATCCCTATTGATACGGAACTGTCACACTATATCATCAACACTATTGGCCTGCGGCTGCATTGCAGCCCAGGTATCAATACCGACTTTGTTCGCGAGATATTCGAGCCCTGGTGCTACGATCAAAGAATTTATAATAGATCACTTTATGAATCTCCCTTAAATGAATCGTGGAGCGTATACCTGTGGACCAATTCCAGATTAGTTAATCAGCATAAGCACTCGGTTGCCTTACTCAGCGGCGCTACTACATCCGTACAACGCTGGAGAGGGGATGATCAACACCTCCGTTTAAGTGGATCGTCAGGAGCCCTGCTTGTCCTTCATGAAAAGCCGTTTGAGGGCATTACGGTCTATCTTCCTGATAAAAAGACTATATACTCCGTTTTTGATAACGACCCAAATATCTCGCATTGCGAACACGTCTTGAAATACCCTTCTCGCACTCAATCAAGGCTATACGATATTTGGGACTGTCATGCTTCTGCGGTTCTGCACAATGATGAGGCCGTCATATTTGTCGGCAACCGCCGAAGTGGTAAGACCACCTGCGTCATAGAAATGATTGCTCGAGAAAGTTATTATTATATTGCAAACGATCTTTGCGCTATTGATTTAACTGCTCTAGAAGGTATTTATCTGCATGCTATTCCTCACATGTTGCGATTGACGGATGACAACATCTCGAAATGGCCCGACATCGCCCATCGCGCCTTAAAGGTGGATAGAGACAACGAAGACTATACGAAGGGCTTCGTTTTTTGCGGCGGCAAGTATGAAATCTATGCTCCCGTAGCGAGAGATTTCATCGGTGAAATCGTTGGGAGTATTCCTTATCCGGTCAAATTCGTGATCTTTCCGCATGGGAGTTTGGAGCCCTCCGCCCCAGTCATCCGTGAATTATCGAGTGATGAAACAACTAGACGTTTAGCTCAGCAGCTTTGCAGCGATCGTCCACTCCCCGATTGGCTGGCAGTGGAGAGTTACGATACCCATAGACCGAAGCGATTGCTCCTGGAACTTTGCGCCAAAAGACCACTCCACGGACTAGATTTCCAATTCCACTTTTCGGATTCTTCCGCATTCGATAAGCTGACCTCTGTTTTGGGATATCTGGACGCATAGAACTGGTAGGTTCGTTTACGGTTATGACCCAATATCCCCAATACAGCAACCTGCAACAATCTGCTGCTTAGTGACGACATGCTAATTACTGTAGAGTTAAACTAAGAGACTTTCCGGGTTTTCCAGATTCTGATTAATTGTTGGGACATTAGCTAACGCTACATTGGTGCGGACAGAGCAAAGGCTATCAACTAAAATTAGAAGATACTGACCGCCGCGCAACTTTACCGTTAGACCGCTAATCCTTCTGCTAGGGCGCAGCGGGGATCTGCTGGTGAGTAGTTATGCTCAAGTAATCGAAAGTCTTTGGGTAGGTGTAGTCAGGAGATATTTGGTGGGGTGTCAAACTACCCAACAGTACCCTCAAGGGTACTGTTGGGTCTTTATTTCATTCCTTAGAGTAGTGGTTTACCAGGGTGTTTTGTAGTGCTGTTGCTGCTAGGCCTTAGCCCAATCACTGAATGAAATGTGGTGAAATGCATTGGTTGTCAACCCCCCGACACTACGAAAAACTTTCAACCAGTTTATTCATACTCTCAGGCCCTAAAGTAGCGAAGCTGCGACCTGGGGCAATTTAGTTCCTTTGTATTCTCTGGATAGTTGCACCGCAGGCAACTCTTCAACGAAAGAATGAGAGCTTCAGCCTCTAAAAATGATAAATATAGGCAGCGTACTACTCAGTTTTGAACAAAAGTAGTTCAGTGCTAGTCCAAGTGGTGTACTACCTGCATCCCCTGCTGCTGAAGGGATTAATCGGTAATTTGCCCCAAATCGCAGCTTCGCCAGTTTGAGGTCTAGGAGGCTCGCTACCGCTTACAACACTCCGGACAGTTTTTAATGGCCAACGGTAGAATCAGGGTTTCAACGCTTGCCTAGAAAAGTGTCCTGACGACTGCGCTTATCAACGCTTACTTAGAAAAACTGGGAGTAGAAGATTCCATAATGAGAGCTACACCAATAAAATCTGAACCCAAGACTTCGGCAAACATAAAGGTCAGCTCTGGTGGTATATCCCAGCCTTACCAGGTGATTGGCATCGTCATTGGTTTTGCTAGTACTACCGACTCCTGCGGATCCGGGGTCAAGGTTGAATCTACTTATCAAGCAGCTCTCGACCGACTGGTTGAGAGTGCTGTAGGAAAAGGAGCTAACGGACTCTTGTTCGTTAGTTTTCAGAATCGGACAGCTGTGGCTCAGGGGTGTGCTGGGCCATCACAGGCATTTGAGGTATTTGCTTGGGGAACAGCTGTTCGGCTAGCTCCACCTAAGCAGGTAGCTTCGTCACCCTTACCGAACCCAGCATCCTCGTGAGACAAGTCATAGACGGTCTGCTGAAGTATTTGGCTATCGCGGCGATTCGCCTATATCAAATCTTTGGCAGACGGCTAGTAAGGCGCACCTGCCTCTTTCATCCGAGCTGCTCCAGACGGGCGGTCATCTATTTCTCACGTTATGGTTTCCGCAAAGGGCTAAATTTGACTAAGGAACAGTTGTCCGAATGTCGGGCTAACTACTCTTTGCGTATCAACCCGGAGGGATCCGTCGAGATGATCACGGCATCGGGGAAAGTTATCTCAGAACCAGACATCAATCCTCGCGTGGCTGCCCGTATAAAGATGTTCTGGGGTGCCCTTCCTGACTCCTCCACAGGCGTAGATCAAGACATATAGGCTTAGTTTTAGCAACGGAAAAATTTTGGTCGTTAAGGCTGAAAGTATTATGGAGTAGAAGTTATAGCCGTTAAGTCTGCCTGTGCTGATTCAGACTATGACTGTCCCATCTTGAACTCCAAACGGGACAGTCGAGAACACAAACGACCAATTTACGTTGTTTCAGCGCTGTGATGGAGAAACTACCAGTCCTCGTAAATGGGACAGTTCGTCTCATCGACTCGCTAACGACCAGAATTTTTCTTCTGCTATAACCAAGCCTAATCAATCAATCGGCTAAGTAGATAATAAAAAATCCCGCTGGCAATAGTAGGGAGTTAGGAGGAGTGTAGAGGATGTCTGAGAGAAAGCTGGCAGTCTAGCAAGCGTAGCGAACGCCGCGATGAATCAGTTGTGCGGGCTGCTCAGTTCTCGCTGGTATGAAGTACGTTGAGACGCCTGTAACACTTATCCAGCAAGGGATCTACTGTACTGCACCTGAGCAGGAACCGCTATAATACCCTTCAATAGTCCAGACACTTTTCTGAGTAAGCGCTGAAACTCTTGATTCCTCGTTGGCCAGACCATTACGGAAAAGGCTTAAAGCCCTCCTTCTGCCGTTGGCCATCAAAAACTGTCCAGAGTATTGGCCCTTCAAAGAATACTTTATGCAACAGCTTTAAAGGTGAAACGAAAGTTGGACTTTGTCTTCACCACTTAGATCCATTTATATTTGACACAATCTAAAAGATAAAAACTTATGGAATCTTCGCCACAAGTAGCTCTACAGTCAAGAACAGATCTTGCCAAATACGGAGATAATGCTTTACTGCTCTTTACACTTCAGCTTCGATTTGAAATTGAGGATATTGACGCTGTAGCCACTAATTCTCTAACAGATAGCCCAAACGATAAGAAGTGTGACCTAGTTTATATTGATAAGGAGAACCAAATAGCTGTAATTGCACAGGGCTATTTCTGCAGAAAGTCTGATCTACCCAGTGAAGCTCCTGCCAACAAGGCTTCTGACTTGAACACTGCTGTAGCTTGGCTCTTATCTACACCAGTTCAAGACTTACCAACTGAACTGCTTCGTTCGGCAGCAACTGAACTACGGTTAGCATTAAAAAGTAAAGAAATTAATTCAATAGAGTTTTGGTATTCACACAACTTACCTGAATCTAGTAATGTCAATAATGAGCTGAATGCAGTTACTAGGAATGCACAGAATGCAATCAGACAGCATTTTGAGGAATGCACAGATATTAATATCTCTGCCTTAGAAATAGGAGTTTCTGCAATAAACGATCTTTACAAGAGCTTAACCACTCCAATTTTAGTACCTGAAAAACTTTGTGTATCAATTTCCAAAGGTTTTGATGTAGCCGCTGCTGACTGGAGTGCTTTTATCACAACTGTTCCTGCTGATTGGCTATATAGCCTTTTTAAGAAATATGACTTAAAACTCTTTTCAGCGAACATAAGAGGATATTTAGGTAGCCGAAACGCAGATGCAAACATTAATAATGGCATAAAAAGAACAGCTCAAGATGATCCTGATCATTTCTGTGTTTTTAATAATGGTATTACTGCAATAACTCACGCTATTAAGTATGATGAAGATAGTCAAACTCTTGAATTGACAGGAATTTCCATTGTGAATGGAGCACAAACTACTGGTGCAATTGGCAGTCTTGCATCAGCTCCTTCAAGCGATGCTAAAGTTCAAGCCCGATTTATCGTCTGTTCAAATCCAGACACAATAAAGTCTGTTATCCGGTATAACAACAGTCAGAATAAGGTTGAAGCACCTGATTTTAGAAGCAATGATTCAGTTCAAAGTAGATTAGTAAGTGAGTTCATTAATATTCCAGAAGCAGAGTATTCTGGGGGACGAAGAGGTGGGTCAGAGGATGTCATTAGGCGTCGAACACATCTGTTACCCTCTAGCACAGTTGGCCAGGCTTTAACCGCATTCCATGGAGATCCACTGAATGCGTATAATACTAAGTCCGATATTTGGAAATCAAATTCACTATATGATCGAGTTTTCAATAGTAAAACTACTGCAAAGCATATAGTTTTTGTATATTCTTTGCATGAAGCTCTGAACGACTTTAAAAGAGAGCTTTTGGAAAAGCGCAATGGTAATACTATTACTGATGCTGAGAAAGCACAACTAGGATTTTTCCTGAATCGCGGTTCAACAGTCGTTGCAATGACTGCAGTTTCTGCATGTTTGGAAGTACTGCTTGGTCAACAAATTCCAGACACCTTTAAACTATCTTTTGGCAATGTCTCGCCTACTGTTGCGAAATCAATCTGGAGGGAAGTCCTGGCACCAATAATTGCTCTTATTTCACAGTTAAATCCTGCTGTGGAAAATGGTATCAAAGGACAAAGTAGCACTGCATCGACAATTCAAACTTTTCGTTCATTAGTTGATGCGGTTAAAGTGCCTAACGCTGAAACCTACAGGAACTTCAAAAACAAAGTTAAAATAAACTAGTAGGTTTAAACGAGTAAGTAAAAAGAAACTAAAAATTATTATTTATAATGCCTATTAACTCATTCATTTTCAAATCGGGGATCGAGAGGTAATTGGGCCTAAGTCGCAGCTTCGCCAGTTTAATGCCTACCAGGCTCGGTGGGGCTCTTTTTTTCGGCAATAAAAAGCCCGCCGAGAAACCAGCGGGTGTGTGGGTGTAATTTACTTAGAGCAAAGACTTGGGCTGACCGGCGCGGCGATCGCCAGTAAATAATTAAGAGCCCCTCGCCCTAGCTGACCCCAGCAGAACTTCATTTCAACCCTGGCAATCGCGTTGTGGTCTTTGACGTGATCGAGCCTGTGAAACCGGAGGTCAGAGCTAGCTGGGTTTAGCTGGAGGTCAAAGGCGGTGGTTTTGACAGCCTTCTGCTCTTGGCTGGTCAGCCGAGTAAGGCTGGCGGTGAAGGTGTCGGCAATGCGAAATTCCATTTTAAGCAAGACCAAACTGCTCTCTGTAAAATGTCGGCGCTAAATCCATATGATTGAACAGTTCATGTCTACTTTGTTTGACCTGAGTTATACCATTGTCATGGAACCACTTTATACATGAGAAATCTAAATCTTTGACAACGCGCAACGCATCTTGGTTCGTAGATTTATTCTGCATTTCTTCTTTCTCATATTTGCTAAATGATGAACTTTGTAAGAGTGCATATTCTGGGGTTGATTTATATCCTGGATAGAGCAATGTTTTGGCTACAGCAAAATCATCATGCAGCACAATTGGAGAATAGCCCAGTCTGAAAAGAGCGTCTCCACCACCAGGAACAAGCTTACCTAATACGTAGGGAATATAATGAGAATGCCAAAATGGAGGTTTACCACATGGCCCCCAGAAACTAATGGCTGGCTGACCATTATTTAATGTGCATAGCTCCAAGTGATGAGGATTGTATGCGGCTAATAAGCTAAAAATATCACCTAAGCTAGTATAGTTTTTTTGGTCAATAGCAGTTCTTTCGTAAACCCTATCGATCATATGCTGGGTAAAGGCTACGATATATTTCTTGCCCTCAATTTTGATTCTTGGCTTCAACTTGGAATAGAAAAATGTCTGCCCCCTCATTTGACCTCTTAACAGAGAATCGAACTGGACAAGTATCTTGGAACCATCACGATATGGATAAAAAGAAACATAATTATCAGGATAATATTTTAGATGAATATCTGATGTCACTTTTTGGTAGACATATGTCCCAATTGCATTCATGAGTAAATAGTGAGTATAAGTATTAAATGAGTTTAGCCCTGAGATGTTACCAGTCAAAAATGAAGCTATAAGAAGTGAATCTAATCCAACTTTTTTGAGTAGCTTAAATAATTCTGCTTCATGCTTGGGGAGGGATAAAAATTCAAATCCATCTAACTCCTTTTCTACGATTTTCACGAAATCTGGGTTGCCACGTTTTCTGCGAAGCAGGAAATCTGGAAATTCTTTGGAGTTATTTTGACGGATTGATGGTCCCACTCTGTTACTATCGCTCACCGTGGAATGTCACTGAGGTTTAGCTGGATATCAAAGGCGGCTGTCCTAGCGGCCTTCCATTCTTGGGTGGTCAACCGGGTAAGGCTGTCTATGAAAGTGTCTGCGATGCGAAATATACCAAAATCTATAGTTTTGCCAAAGTTAGGCTTACGAGATTTTTAATATCGCTATTCGGTTGAGGATTTCGCGAGTTAATGCGACCCACTCTTCTTGATACTTTTCTTTATCCCTTTTATCATTGCCATCAGCAGGACTGTAAGCCACCAACGGGCTATGATCTGCTTCAGCTTTGCGAATGACATCTGCCTTAGAAATTTTTGTGTCGAATACTAGCCTCTTGCCTCCACTTTTAGCAAGCTTGCGAAATCTATGCTGATTTTGCTGCTCCCACTCCAAAAATTTGTCGTCCCACATGTTGTTTTGGCGAGTTGATTTTCTATCAATTTTAGAATAAAGAATACCTATAATCTCAGCTTCACAACTGGCTTTGCATCGTTTCAGAGTCTCTACTCGCTCGATGATTTTATCAAGCCCCCAGTGTGAGTATGCATCTAGAAAGGTTGGGACAATATAATAGTTACTCAGCGATAAGCCATTAAGGGTGACCAAGCCCAAGCTCGGCGGACAGTCAATAATAATGTGGGTATAGGCTCTTTTAGACTCTCTCAACTTGTTTAGGGCATTAAAGAGAATGTCAGTAGCACTGAGATAGTAGCGCTGGTATTTAACTAGCTCATCCTGAATATCGAAAAGATCTAATCCAGAGGGGATTAGATCGAGATTAAGCCCATCGATAGGAGCTTCGCAGAGTATTTTGCTTAGATCGAAAGATTCTTCGCTATCATCTCGATTAAGCTCATGCCTAAAGAGATTAACGATTGTTTTGCTAGGATCATAATCTTTGGATTTCAACAGAGTCTGTGATGCATTGCTCTGAGGATCCAGGTCAATCAACAATACTTTTGCACGCTTTTTGGTATTGCCTTGCTGAACATAAAAAGAATGAGCAAGGGTAGCTGCCACATTAACAGCACTTGTTGTTTTACCAACCCCACCTTTGAGGTTGATAAAGCTAATTACCCTTGCATTCCCAATTTTCATTAAATTTGCTAATGAGCTTAGTGCATGTGAGTTCGGCCGAGCAGCTCTAATTCAGCGTCTTGATCAGACATGCCTTCTAAATCTTGGCATCCACTTGCGCCGCCTTCAAAAACATAGCCCTGAGCAACAAATCTGTTAAGCACTAAAATCTCGCGGACACCTTGCAAGCTAAACTCCCCACGTCTAACCGAAGGGCATAATTTATCTATTATAAGAGAGCTATAAGCATCATTATTTACTCTAGAGTCAGGCATTGTTACCACCAGCCGACTGCTATCACGGTCTACAGAGAGAGCTCTCCAGCTCGATGCTTCACCTGCTGCCATTGCAGAATGGCAGTAGGTGAAAATCAAAGAGATAGCTGCTAACAGCGTTAGTAGCTTTGAAAGAATATTTTGAGTAAATCCTCGATCCTGATTTCTTGACATCTTATATACTTAAACCCTGCAGGAACTGAACAATATTAGACAGATGAGAAACAAAACCTTATTTGTAAGAGTTCCCAATCTTTCTTGAACTCAACTTCAAAAATAAATTTGAAACATTTATTAACTAAAACTAGGAAATCAGTAAAAATACCGCAAGTTAGAAATTAGCCTAGAATAAACTTATGTTTTGAATCGATTTTCTTTTCCTTGGAAAATCCAGATTGTTTTGTGACATTAATAGGAATTGTCTAATTCACGCTAAATACCTTCATTATCTCATCCCCCAGGTGGTTAATTACCTTCACCGCAATCCTTCCAGATTCAGGCTTATTAAAGGGGCGTGAGGTATCACTATATAAGGATTCCCAAGCCTCCTCGTCGATCTCAGCTTTAAGGGTGGTTTTTACGGAGGAGAACAGCAAACGCAATGATCGGGGAGTTAGTCTCTGTCTTTGTTGGGAGCCTAGACTAGGCGTTTTGCAAGGTGAGGTGAGGCCTAGCTTTATAACCGCGAGATCGCATCTACCTTCTCCTCCTCCGATACATCGAGGTATCGCTGCAACGCCGCCATCGACGACCATCCGCCTAAGTCTTGAATCGCCTTCAGCCTTACCCCCGCCTTATCCAACCTGGTCGCCCAGGTGCGCCGGTTACTGTGGGTGCTATACCCGCGCAATCCTATAAGATCGCACGCCTTACGCAGTGCCGCATCACAGGCCTGCCGCGTAATCGGCCCCTGCCCACTGCGCCCGGGAAACAAATACCCTCGGCTCGGCAACTCTGCCTCCTCCAGCACCAACCTCAGCTTGGGATGGATCGGCACCGCCCGCGTGCGCTTTGTTTTTGTGGTCGCCTTGCGCAGCACCAGCGTGTTCCCCACCACATCCTCCGCCCGCAGCTGCCGCGCCTCGCTGACCCGGCAGCCGGTGTAGTAGCAGATTGAGAACAGCGATCGCATTTTGGGGCTAAGTTCCCCCATCACCTGCTCAAACTGATCCGCCGACCAAATTTCCGCCTGGTCGTGGCGATCTTGCTTCGGCACCGACTCACCTCAGAATTGAATCCAAACTAGATTTGAAACCCTTAACTTGCTCTTTTTGTAATTTCAGCAAGTCTAGTTTATCGGCATATCAAGGGTTTCAGCTATTGGGAGCGAAAGAAGATCAAAACAGTGGAGCTTGTTGAGAATGAACCCCACTTATTAACAATTAGATACTGTTGAGCTTTTGGATCCTAAAGAGTGATTAGAGGGTGTCCGTCTTCAGGTACAGGATGAGACTCCTCTATTGGTCACGCTCTGTTGCTGCCCATCGCGTTATGTGGTGGCATTAAATTCCGTTGATCCGGAGCTGGCCGTGGCGCTCTCGCTTGAGCAGCTGCTTGCGGTCCTCTGTTAGAGGTCGTAGCAGCAGGGGAATAGGTTAGGGCTTTCAGGTTGGCGCGGCCTCGTCGCGGGTGATGTTCAAGCGACGGCACTTGATCGCGATGCCTACCAGCACATTCCTGAGGTCGCATACCGGCGACGACCCCTTCTCTACAATTCCAGATATAGTCATATCCGAAAATAGAGCGGTATAGCCTCGCCGCTGTCGTTGCTGATTGACAAACTCAAATCGCGCGCATGCCTCCTCGTAACTGGAATAAGCCTCCTCCCGCAACCGGCGGCGACCAACCCGTAGCCCACCCCACTCAGAGCTCATCAGCCAGTTGCCAAACAGATCTTGCTCTACCCGGCAAATGTAGTAGCGACTGCCCTTCTGCCATCGCTGGGTGCGCCACCGGTGTAAATCATATGTCGGTCTCATACGAGTACCCTTCACATCTCCTACCCACCGTCATTTTGGCCCTCAAACAGCACCATGGCTAACCGTCCAAAAGGCGTTTGTTAAGTTGGGGCACCTCTGGGTGAGGCATCTTGCCGTTTGAGGGCCCTCAGTTTCTGAGTTAGGAGCTCTGGGGTAGCAGCCGTCACCTCGCCCCTGGGGACAAGCGAAAGTTGGGTGACCTTCTTCACGGGGCGAGGTAGGGGTAATGGTTTCGGCAATTTTTGCTGCTCGTGTTCCTCTGAAGGCTCTCCCGGGGCTTTCCCCGATTTTTGGAGTAAGGAAGGGGCTCCCTGGTTCATGGCCGGTTCATTTTTTTGAAAAAAATGAACGGCGGGTGGCAAAACCATTGGTGTGCGGTCATTTCGGGATGGATAAAAATTTGGAGTACAAAGCTTCATAGGGTGCAAGGTGTGAAATTCCTTTGCAGGACAAGGGTTTAAGGGGCTTCCGCAGGGTAATTTTTTCTTTTCAAGAGGTATCTCAGCTGTAAGCTGCAATTCGTCTGTGATCGCGTCCGTCGCCTCTGGCTCTACCCAATATTTCGGGTGCCAGTAGGGCATATATTGCCGCTTGTAAAGTGTCGATCGCTTAATGCCGTGGTGCTCGTCCAGCACTTCCACCCGTCGAAGAATAGTCTCAGGCCAGCAGCCAGCTTCCTTCAATTCGCGAACCGCATCAATGATTCGCGCCTTAGTCTGCTCAGCCTTGAGCTGGTTTTTATTTACCTTCGACTCGTTCCCTTTCTTCCGTGTACTACGCTTCAAGTAAGAGCCCTCAGGGTTCCGCTCAACACACCTAGCCCAATCCCTAGCCCGCCTCTCGATCTTGTCTTTGTGGCTGCAAAACTCTCTATAGCCAGGAGTGTTCTCTGCTGTTTTGACAATGAAGTTGCGTAAACTTCTCCCCGTTAGGTTCAAAGCGGTATAGCCATGGCGAGCAAACTTGCCAAGTAATTCGTTGGTTTGCCCCGGACCTGTCCAAGCTGCTCCAACTGGGGGGCTCGCGTTATACTCGCTTGAGTCCTCAGAAGATTTAGAGCACGAGCAAACGTTCTGCCGTTTCTTTAGCTTGGCACGAGCTCTCCAGCACCATCTTTTGAGACGTCTAACGTCCTGATTCTCAGCAGATGTCTGCCACCTAGTAAAAAAAGTCTCCAAGCCACCGTCGATAGGGTTTAGGTCGTCGTCAAGCAGGCAAGAGCCTGAGCCGGGCTGCAACGGCAAGCGATGGGCGTTGTATAAGCTAAACGTTCCGTTGCTCGCATAGGCTTTTGTATTTGGAAAGATCTCTAACTGCCCGGCTCTTACTGAAAAGCCCTCATTGTCCAAAATGACTCTGAGTCCCGCCGCAAAATTGAAGGTCTTGATTTTTTCTGCCAGTGGAATATAGAGATGCAAACCCTGACTGGAGCTAGAGCGAATTAGGAGGGTTCGAACAATACCAATTTTCTCTAGCGCCTCTCGTATTTTGCGGATACCTTCGACAGACCAGTAATCGCTAGAGTAGTCAATATCGAGAAGGGCGTAGAACGTCTTCTTACGAAAGCGTACTCCGACCAAGCGGGTGCTGTCTTGCCAGTATTTGATTAATCCCTGAGAACTCAGCGGTCTTCTGTTAACCGTCCGCCAGTCTGGTTTTTGGCCTTGCGCAGGCTTTCTGGCAATAATCCAGTCCCAACCCTGTTGGCCAAAAACTTTCACCAATAACTCTGATACAGAAGCCGGAGGCGCTGGTGAGTCGGCTTCTACGTTCAATAACGGACTCATCTAGAACTAAAGTACCAGAACCAATCTATTTTAGTAGCTTTCCTCCTCATCTAGCGCAGAAACGAAAAAACTGCTTCATGGCTTTAGGGAGTAAGTGATATTGGCCTATTAGCTGCCTTGGCTCCGTCAGCGTTGTCATCAATATCGGTCTCGCTGCTGAGGTCTCCTGCAGGAGACCTCGAACTTGAATCCCAAGACGCTTGAGGAACAGCGATTGCTCAAACGCTACTTGAAGATTTGGGAGCACATACTGCCATTCCTCGACGATGAGACCGTGCTGACGACGAATAATTCCAATGGGCAAGCAGCGTTGGAGTGTCATCTTTCGCAAGGTCACCCATGGCTTTCGCTTCGACTCGGGCGCAGAGCTGTTCGCTCAGGTGCATTCCCTGGTGAGTACAGCGGTAGGGAGTCTCGGCCTTGAGGCCGTTTCCTACACGCTACCTGACCAATCCGATCGGTTACTGAATTGAGCAATGACAAAAACTCCCCTGAGTGCCAAATAGCACTACAACACGGGAGCGATCGCGTCTTTCCCCTGACTCTGCTAAATGAAATATAGCTATATTCCAAAATTTGCTTCGGCCCTCTAACCGCGACGCCCTGGATAAAGACAACTATCTTCGTACAACTCGGCAAGACACCGACAGTGACGCCCCACCACATCCGATATGGATGGCTTGACCTCAGGCTCAGTAGCCTTGGCGGCTATCTCCTGCAATATGCGCTTGGTTGCAGGAGTAACGCATAAATTCAAAGGTTGCTTGCGCTCTTCGTAGCTGATTGATTGCCCTCGCAAAGCTTTACTGCCCTCACGCTTGCTGCCATAGCCGAGGGGTTTTAAGGCCCCCGGAAATTGGTTCATGGCCGTGGCGAACTCCTCAATAATCTCTGACGTTGACGTCTTCCGCAGGTGAGCAACCAGCCCCAGATAGCAGCGAGAGCGGGGTGTCATGCTGAGGTTGAGGTGAATTTTCGCCTCTTTATAACGAGTAGGGCGTCCTCGCCGTGCTATGCCCTGAGTCGTTGACTTAATACCGGAGCCAGACATGAGTTGTTTCTGTGGCTCTAGACGTAAGTGTTATCGGCCTATTGGCTGCCTAGGGCCTAGTAACCATCCATCGCGTCCAAGACGTCTCTTGCGTAACTTGTTACCCAGCGCTCGACAATATCGGCCATAGACACGCCCATACCTGGATCGTGGGCTTCCTCCGCTAATCGCAAGAGCCCCTGTTTCGTTTGAGAGGTCACAGACAACGTCACCTTAACCTTCTGCTCGGTATAGTTGATGGCCTGACCACGCATGGCCTTGTGGCCCTTTCGCCGGCTAGACCGCCCCAGTGGCTTGAGAGGTCGGTAGAGCTCCATCATGTTAGTCACCCAACTCTCCAGCGCCTCAGAAATGGAAGAACCAGCTCGATCAGCAATGCGCTGCAGGTCGTCGCGAGTGGTAGGCGTGAGCGACAAAGTTAGCTTTTGCTTTGGCTCCTGGCGCTTAGGGGGGCGACCCCGCCGCCTCGCTGATGTTGAGTTCGTTAGCACTTGCTTCCTTGCATCTTCCATCTCGCACCTCTACGTTGTGCCCTTTGGTTCAACCTGCCTTCTCTATATATTGCAGGTAGATTTTGTGTAACGCTATTTCACCCGAATCTGCCGTTGAGGGACTGCGGATGGAAAGAATCTGGAGTCCTAATTGCTTCTAGGGCAACATCACCTGTGCAAAGCAGTACGCCAGAACCATTGAAATCGCTAGTAAGCTCGCTATTGATAGGTTTAGCTAATACGTACACAATTCGATTCCTCCTCCATATTCGCCGGGTGATATAAGGAGAAACGGTATTTATATCACCTACCAACTCGTTAAATCACTTAGATTATTTACTTGTCCTCTTGATTTTTCTGCTAGAACAAAGCTAATTCCATGATGGTTTGAGACATATTAACTCTCTAATTTAGAACTTCCTTCAGCTAAAACAGATTGTAATTTCACTAGACTAAGCAATTCTTCTTGACTAATGGGTGCCACACCTAGATCCTCACGCAAGCGGTTTATGGCATCTAAATCAGTATTAGGAATAATCTGTGTAGACATTGCTGTGACTAGGCTAGAGGCTCTAGAGAGTAGAAATTGAGGGTCGCTGTAGGGCTGTCTCTCAAACTTGCCCCAATCGTTCTGCCAACCAAAATTCCACTGGATTAAATGACGCGCTAGCTTCTCAACTAACTGGTCTTGAATCTGTCGAACGATCGCATCAATATTGGAATCCAAAACGGCGAGGTGATTCCCCGAAATGCCTGAATTACCAAGCCCTCCGCTGCCTTCATCCCATATTAAAGACGGCACCATGAAGCTGAGGTAGATGCTTTTGCTCAGGAAAGGAGCAGAGTTTAGCCAAAACAGGTGAAATTACACCACAAGACACAATGCTTCACGTATATAAGTCTGACTTATTATTTGCGTGTAGCATTCGCGCTCAATCACTTCAAGGAGTTAACGAACGAATGTCAGCACCTCATCGTGTCAGGAGTACAGAGCCAGAAACCGTTGCTCAGGGGTTTGTGGCCTACTGCGAAGAACTGAGCAATCCCACCTGGCGCAGCCGGGGGCTACGCTGCCCTAAATGTGAGTCCAAGCGGTTTGTGAAGTGTGGCATGAGTCAATGGGGCCAGCGTTTTCTTTGCAACAAGTGCAGTCGCAACTTCTTAGAACAAACCGGGCACCATACCGAACCTGAGAAGCCCATTGCCGGCAGCACCATTAGCTCAATCGGTACGACTGTGCTCCGCGTATTGGTCTCTGGCTGGGACGGGCCAGTGGTCACTAAACCTCGTATGAATGAGGCGGATCAGGCTGCTGCGTTGAACTTTCTAGGTGGCTTAGATCTGGGTCGCTTGCTCCAAGCGGAAGCGGCTTTAGCGCAGGGGTTCATCACCCTCGGTGTTCCCAACCCTAATCAGAAGACCTATCGCTATCAGCTCAGGCAGATGGTGGACTGGCTGCGGGAGCAGGGATGGCTGCCGCTGGGGGATGTGATGCCGCCCAAGACCCTAGGTGGGCAGCCCGTCGGCACGTTTAAGGATCGCTACAGACACCGGGTTGAGGGTCGTACACGGCGAGGGCCGCAATCTTCTAGCAAACAACGACCAAAACCAGCCTACGCGCTGCGGGGGGATGAGATTTCTGAGACCTTGAGGGCCGAACTAGCCACCTATCGGCAGTTTCGACGCCATCTGCGGCCAAGTAGCTTTGAGAAAATGGAGCGGGAGTTACTGCAATTGCTGGGCTGGAGGCATCGCTTTGAAGGAGAACCCTTGGAGTGCTTAACCCTGGCACAGCTGATTCCCCTGATTCCAATGAAGCCCCACTACGAGCAGATCGCAGAGACAGGTGACTTAGAGGAGATCTGCTGTGTTGAGGCCTTGCTTGAGCAGCAGCAGGACTTGGAACGTAACGCTCGGCAAGCAGCCCAGCACCTAGACGCGATGCTAAATCGCTACTTTGAGTTTCAGGCTGATTGTGTGGCCACTCAACACAGCCTAGCCCAGGTCATGACAAATCTAGCGGAGTTTATTTACCGCGACGAGATGGAGCGCTTTGGTTTAGACCGACGGACCTGTACCCAGCTACCCATCATCAAAAAGCTGAAGGACATTCAAGCGTCGCGGGCTAGGTTGAAGCGAGCTAAGTCGTCAGGGAAGACTTCTGAGCAGCGCAGCGTGCCCTGGCGCACTGTGTTTCAGGTTTTGAAGGCGCAGCAGCAGAAGGCGGATGAGCCCTACGCCTACTTTGTTCAAGTCATTAACGGTAAGGAGTACCGAGGCCGAAATAAGCGCCCCAAGACAGCTATTGCCAGGGACTTACAAACATTTCTAATGTTGCTCTTCTTTGTGGCGCTGCCGCCGGATCGGGTGCAAGGCATTGAGGCTTTGGAGCTCGGGAAGAGCCTGATTCAAGGGACATTTGAGTCGGGAGCGTTTGTACCCCTTGAGCGCATGGCCGACCCCAAAGCAGCGGCCTGGTACATCCGTCTAAAGGCTAACCGATACAAGACCGGGGCAACCTATGGCGAGTCGTGGGGGCTGGTGCCAAATGTCCCCCTAGGCCAAGGGCGCTGTTTCTATGACTATTTGGCTCGCTGGATCACCGAAGACCGGCTTGTGTTTGAGCCCGACCACGACGTGCTGTTCGTAAAGACTCAAAACCGACTGAACCAGGTGCGGGTGGGGGACCCGATTACCCGAGCAGCCATCCAAAGCTATGTCAAAGGGGCATTTTCGGTATACGCGACGATGCCGATTCCACCGCAAACCTTGCGCAGCATGTTTGTCACGTACTTGAACCAGGTGGGGGCCTCGGAGGCGGAGTTGGAAGCTGCCGCTGCAGCGATGCATCACGGTCGCGCTACCCAACGGGCTCACTATGACCGCCAAGACAAGCTCAGCAAGATGCAGCCGATTTTGACCTTACATCAGCAACTTGTGACTGGGCAGAGCGCTCAATGCAACGCCGCAGAGACGGCATTACCCCTCACAGCAGGGGGATGGGTGGACTATCGCTGTCTGTCCGATAGCCAGTTACGGCAGTTAATACAGCAGTTAAAGCGATCGCCCAAAGAGACGTTGGCCGATTGAGTAGGGCACCAAATCTAGTAAGAGGTAAAAGTATGACTACTTTGGACATCGTTGTTTTTTCGACCTTGGGGGAAGCATTTCGGGCCTATAGTCAGGCACTGGCCACCGATCCCGAAGCGTCCAGTAATAGTGTGAGCTTGGCTAGAACGGCAGTGCTGAGGTTCATGGTGCCGGGGCTTGGAGGTCCGACCCAAACGGGCAAGCGGATGACAGCAGCCGAGCAAGCAGCGGCGTTGAGCTTTTTAGACAGTGTGCCTATGGAGCAGGTAGCTACGCTACCTGATGTACAGCGACAAGTGTTTGACTCGCTTCAGACTGCTGTAGGGATTCGTAAGACAAACCGACACCAGCTACGGTGCTTTCTCGACTGGATGCTGGAGCAGCGGTTGGCGAAGGCTGTGGCTATCCTGGAGGCCCAGGAGCGACAGCAGACCAAGCCTCCCAAGCAGGTCCACCAAAAGCCTGCTTATGGCCTCCAGCCGCAGCAGTGGTCAGCTGCATTAAGAGCTGACTTTGAGGCCTTTGAAGCGTTTTGCCGCAGCCCGCTGGGGTTAGATATACGGCCTGCCACCTATAGTAACTTTGTGGGTGATCTCAGCCGTTTATTAGGTTGGCTGCACCACATTGAGGGGGAACCCCTGGAGTCCCTAACGTTTAGTCGATTGATTCCTTTGGTGCCGCTGTCGCCTGACGATGAGGAATTAACTGCCGTTCAGTGCTTTCTTGAGCAGTATCGCCTGGATGACGCAGGGGCCGAGGCGATAAAAGAGATCTCTGCCTTACTGAATCGCTATTTTGATTTCCATGCCAATTCACTCGCAACGCAGCGGGCGATCGCCCAAGCTTTGTTGGCTGTGGCTAAGTTTGTCTACCGCGCAGAGATCGCTCGACTGGGATTGACCCAAGACTGGGAGTTGAACCGTGTACCGGTAATTCGACGGCTTCGGCACATCTACCAAGAGCGACAAGATGCGGAAAAGGCGGCTCCGCCAGTAATTGACCATGCCTCACGTAGCATTCCTTGGGAGGAAGCGGTGCAGAGTTTTCTGCAGATGAGGCAGGCTGTAGACACGGTTATAGCTCAATGTGAGCAGTCACGTCGCATCATTGGCAAAAAGAAAGGCCAGCCTAAGCGGTCTTTAAAGAGGGTAGGTCGTGACTTACAGCGTTTGTTGATCATTGGCTGGTTTATTGTGCTGCCTCCAGATCGAAATCGCACGGTGCGAGAACTCGAGATGGGCCGCACGCTGCTGCTGGGCCAATTAGAGGGAGTTCTGTTTACCCCAGCCGAGCGGTTACCTGTTGGAACAGAGCCGCGATGGTACATCTATTTGGGTGAAGACGATTACAAAACCGCAAAGTTTTATGGCGAGAGTTGGCTAGAGGTGCCAGATACTCCCCTGGGCAACAATTTGGGCTTTTACCACTACCTCAATCTTTGGATTCGAGAGTATAGGCCGCTGTTTGCTCCTAACCATGAGGTGCTGTTTGTCACAACTAAGCAAGGGAAGAAGACTGCCCAGGGAGAACCCCAAGGCAGGGGAAATCTAACCCAGCGGGTTGCCTCAGACTTTGAGAAATACACAGGGGTACCAGTGACGCCGCAGAGACTACGACCCATGTATGTTACCCAGCTAAGGAGTATGGGGGTGGAGAGCCACGTGTTGGAGGCCGCGGCGGTGGCTCTACGGCATAGCAGAGCCATTCAAAATCGGGTCTATGACCGGCAGCCCCAGCCTGAGAAGATTCAGCCGATTTTGGATTTTAACCTGCAACTGTTTGAGCTGATTTTTGTGGCGGAGGAGCAGCCGTTGCCTCTAATGGAGGACAGCCAAATTGATTTTGCGGCCCTGACCCAAGAACAGCGAGAGCTGTTGCAGAAGGGGCTGGCGCACGAGGCAAAGCGGCGGCAGGGGGGACGACTCAAAGTGAGCCTCGATGGATTGTAGTGATAGAGGGAATTGAGTGCGGTCTTTATCGATGCTAGTGCCAAGCAAATGTACTCTGTGCCAGTAGCACTGAAAACTGGACTGAATCTGGCCTGTACTACTCTGTGCCAGTTGTCTCAAGGCCTCATTCTGCCGTTCTATCTACAAGTCACAGTTAAACCTCTCGACTGGCTTGAATGCCTTGTTTTAGAAGGGGTTTCGCAGAAAATGCAGCTGTGGATGGTTTGCGGCGCGGGCAACTAGCCTGGGCCACTATGCGGCCTGATCGGGGTCCCTCAGCTGCTTCGGAAAGGGCACCGGGGCTAACCACTGCGATTTGGCTTGTCCACCAGTACCCCTCCTCGTCGAATTAGCTAGCGTTCTTGATTGGGTAAACTTATCGACGGTAATTGACTAACTACTCTTAAGAAGTTAGTCAAATTTCTCATGGACATCATCGTAGGGCTGCTTCCTCGCTGTAAGAAGGTGGAACTGCTTGTGACAAGGCACAATATCTAGACTCGGTTTGGCTTGAGTAAGGCTACGATCTCGCTGATAAATCGTTCTGGCTCCAACGGTTTCGTCAAGTGGGTTTGAAAGCCTGCTTGGAGCGCTTTTTCTTGGTCAATTTCTGCAACATAGGCCGTGAGCGCGATCGCCGGCACCGTACTGCCCTGAGCAGGTGGACGCGAGCGAATCTGCTGCATCAGCCCATAGCCATCCATCTCTTCCATGCCAATATCGCTGACGATGACATCGGGAAGCCACTGCTCCAAGGCTTGCAACGCTTCTACACTAGAGGCAACGGCGGTTACGGTTGCCCCATATTGCTCTAGCAGAAAAGACTGAAACTCACGCGTATCGGCATCGTCATCGACGAGCAAAATTCGCACGTTGTCTAACCGTGTTTCTGAAGCGGATTGAAGCTGGCTTTGTTCAGGGAGGGTCGGTGTTGCCTGCTGCAAAGCTGGTAGCTGCACGGTAAAGGTCGCACCTTGCTGCTCACCGCCGCTCTCTACGGTGACCGTACCACCGTGGAGTTCCACAATTCGCCGCACGAGCGCGAGTCCCAGTCCCAGACCGCCAAATTTACGCGTCGTTGAGCCGTCTTCTTGCCAAAAATATTCAAACACATGGGGCAGAAATTGCGGATCGATGCCCTTGCCCGTATCGATGACTCGAATTTGGGCCATCGCCTGGCCCAAGCTGCCTTCGGCCGCAACTTGCCTCAGTTGGACCGTCACCTGGCCACCATGGTCTGTAAACTTGACCGCATTGATGAGCAGGTTCCAAATCATTTGTTGCAGCCGGGCCGCATCGCCCGAGACCGGAGCCACGTCTGGGTCAAGATCAAGCGTGATTTGAATACACTTTGCGACTGCCGCTAACCTCACGGTTTCAACAGCAGCCTGAATGATAGATGACAAACTGACTGAAGTCGCGGTTAAGCTCAGCTTGCCCTGCATGATGCGGGAAATGTCGAGCAAGTCCTCAATCAGTTGCAATTGCAGTTTGGCGTTACGCTCAATCGTGGCTAAAGCATCCATTTGACGAGCAGAATCGAGGTTGCCGCTGCGCAGCAGTTGTGTCCAGCCCAAAATCGGATTCAGGGGCGATCGCAACTCGTGGGACAGCACGGCGAGAAATTCATCTTTGATGCGATTGGCGTTCTCGGCCGCTTCTCGGGCGATTTGTTCTTGCTGTAGGAGCTGTTCTCGTTGAGCCTGGGCACGTCTGAGCTCTTCGATGTCGGTGCTCGTGCCAAACCACTGCACAATTTGTCCCTGCTCGTCTCGAATGGCGATCGCGCGGGAGAGAAACCAGCGATAGGTCTGAGCTGCACAGTGTTTCAAGCGAAATTCAGCTTGATAAGGCGTCCCTGTCGCCAGCGCCGTGCGCCACAGTTCACTCGTGATCTCAAAATCATCGGGATGAATGACTTGAGCGGCATAGTGAATGTCTTGAGTCTGCTCTAGGGTCAACCCGGTATACGTTGCCCATTGCTGGTTCACGTATTGCGTGTTGCCTTCAGCATCAGTTATCCAAACCTGCTGCGGCATCGCATCCGCGAGCTGGCGAAATTGCGCTTCCCGTTGCAAAACGATGGCTTCTGCCTGCTTGCAATCGTGGATATCGATCGATGCGCCGAACCAGCGAATGATCTCGCCCGTTTGCGGATCTCGGTAAGGCTCAGCGCGAACCAGAAACCAGCGATAGCTTCCCGTTGCAGAGCGAATCTGGTGTTCAACCGAGAAAACGCCGCCGCTGCGTTGCGCTGCGTTAAACGCCGCCATGGTGCGCTCGCTATCGTCTGGGTGAACAAAGCTAGCCACAGCCTCCGCTACGGTCATCGGTCTGTAAGGAACGCCTGTATAGTCGCGCCATTGCTTGTTGAAGAACTCAACCCGCCCTTGGGGATCCGTAAGCCAAACAATTTGCGGAACGGCATCGGCCATCAGCCGGAACCGCTGCTCACTTTCACGCAGCCTTGCTTCGGCCTGTTTGCGTTCGCCGATGTCCGTAAACACGACCGCCACTTGGCGCGTTGCTGCATCGCCAACCCGCGATACCAAAACCTCGAACCAGCGATCGAGCGCATCCGAGCGCACTTCAGTGCGGATCGACTCACCGGTGTGAATGACTTGGGCGTAAAGGTCATTCCAATACTGTTCCACTCCCGGTGCCAATTCGCTTGCCCGTTTGCCTTCCGGGTTGGCAATACCGGACTGCCGCTCGAAGGCTGGATTTGCTTGTAGAATGCGGTGATCAAACGGCCTGCCATTGGCATCGAAGAGCACTTCAATCGTGCACAAGCCTTCATCAAGCGACTCAAACAACGCGTGGTATTTTGTCTCCAGTTCGCGCAGCTGAGCTTCCCCATAGCCAGGTTCGACGGCGGTCTGATTAAAATCGTCAGACTGCTGCGGCTCAGTCTCTACCTGCGTTTTCTTCGACTGCTGGGCTTGAGCGAGTTCGCTCAACAGAATCTGCGCCGTCGTTTTCAGGCTGTCTGGCCAAGTTTCGAGCGCACCCAGTGGCGTTTGAGACCAGTCGTGTGAGCGCACGAGTCGCGCCAACTCCCCGTCTCCGGCGAACAACTGTTTAGGGGTTGGTTGTGGTTGTGTCATGCCTGCTCCCTGTAATGCCGTCCTTCAAAGTCGCCGTTATCTGGTGATTGACGGTCATGTACTTGGCCAACAGCGCCTGGCGAGCTGCTTGTAAGCGGGCGTCTGAAATCTGTGCCAGTTCGACCAAAACGCGGTTGACTTGCTTCAGCGCTAGAGGCGAGGGCTGCATGTGCCCGTTTTCCCAGCGATTGAGGGTGCTGAAGCTGACCCCCAAAACTCCCGCAAACTGTTCTTGGGTATGGCCCGTCAGTTGACGCAAATTCCGAATCAAGTGACCCACCTCCGGCTGACGCTGGGGTAAGTCGGGAAGGGAAGAAGCAGAGACCAGCTTTAATGTCATGACTGCGATCGCCTATGACGCTCGCCCACACTTTATAGCGCCTGCTATGGCAACATGATTGTCCAAAAGGTAGAAAACCCTGCTCTAGGTCAATCTAATCACCCCCCTAATCACTCCTAGAGAGGCATTAGACTGACATCTTTTTAACCGTCCCCAGCGGTATCATGCCTCTATTCTTGAGATGTTCCTGACAAAAAAATCGATGCGACTGGCAGACTTCATTCTCGGCAATGTCGAGCCCATTCTCGCGGAATGGGATGCGTTTGCGCGCAGCCTCGCACCGGGGGAGACGATGACCAAGCTCGCCCTGCGTGACGACGCGGAGCCAATGCTGCGGGCAGCCGCGGAGGATATGCAGGCTGGTCAAAGCTCTGCACAGCACGAGAGCAAGTCTAAAGGCTATGGCGGCGCTGGTGGCGAAGAAAGCGACCCGCTCAACCAAGCCTCGTCACTGCACGGCGCGGCGCGCATGGGTTCGGGCTTCGATATTGTGGAGGTCGTCTCCGAATATCGCGCCCTGCGCGCCAGTGTGCTCCGCCTGTGGCGCGAGAGCGGCCCGCAGATCGACATCAATGACATCGATGACATCGATGTCATCGCTCGCTTCAACGAGGCGATCGACCAATCCCTCGCCGAGGCCATCGGCAGCTACACCAGTCGCGTCGACCAGTCGCGCCGCATGTTCCTGGCCATTCTCGGCCACGATCTGCGCAGCCCGCTGAACTCCATCAGTATGGCCGCCCAACTGATCTCGCGCACCTCAGACAAACACCCAGACTCTTCTAGAGCGCTGTCGGTGATCGAGACGAACACGGAGGCGATCACGCGGCTGATCCGCGACCTGGTCGACTTTGCCTCGACGGGGCTGGGTAACACGATGCCGTTGACACGCGGTCCGGTCGATATAAAAATACTCTGTCGCCAAATCTTCGAGGAATTCTGCGTTGCCCATTCGCAGCGCACGCTGTACTTTCACCCGGCTGGCGACCTGACATGCGACTGCGATGCGGCCCGACTCCGCCAGGTGATCTCCAACCTGATAGGCAACGCCATTCAGCACGGGTCAACCGAGGAGCCAGTCGAACTATCGGTCACTTCAGATGGAACAACCGTGGTCTTGAGCGTGCATAACGAAGGCCCCCCGATCCCAGCGGAGATGCTGTCGACAATCTTCGATCCGCTCATGCGCCACACTGAGCCGGATTCATCAGCGCAGCGAGTTCCGGGCAGCGTTGGTCTGGGGTTGTACATTGTGCGCGCGATCGTCATCGCCCATGGGGGCACGGTAGAGGTTGCCTCGACGGCGGCGGAGGGCACAACGTTCACCATCCGTCTGCCGCGATCGCGTCCGGTTGAGGGCAATCGTCAGTAAGCCTAGGGTGCTGCATCGAATGGCGTCAAATTCACGCTTTTTAACCAGCGCCCCTGGTGGTGAACTAACAATTCATAACGGCGGCGGGCCTGGCAGGTGAGCTGGTTCATGCTTGGGGGAAGCGCCGTCCTCCAAAGGCACTATGAACAGCTTCTATCTAGAGATAGATAGGTTTCTCCTAAGACTAATTAAAGCTGACAACAGTAAAGGACTTTATAAACTGTGAGAGCTGTGGCTTTTCATCGGGACTATGTAAGGATTGAACAGCCTGTCATTGGTCAATTGATTCGAGAACTCCGGCAAACCTTGAAACTGACCCAGGAGAAGTTGGCGACTCAACTCGGGGTTTCCTTTCCCACTATCAATCGTTGGGAAAACGGACATGCCACCCCTTCTCCCTTAGCACTCAGGCAAATTGAAACCTTGCTGAACCAGTTGGCGGAGTCACCTGATGGCGCTTTACGAGAACGCAGTCAGGCCATTCAAGGAAAATACTTGCCCTCAAGGAAGCTGAAAGCATGAGGGTAGAGCAACACGAGATGCCCGACAAGCCCTTTGGAGGCGGTGGTGAGCTAGAAACACTCCTGCGCTCGCACGACTGGTCCCAAACGCCGCTGGGGGCCGTCGAAACCTGGCCAGAGAGTTTGAAAACGGCAGCACAAAGCTGGTTGGCTGAACTTAATCGAGCTCAAAGCCCCGAACCGATGCAGCCAGCATCGGTTCTGCCACCACAGAATTACACCCAAACAGCTACCTTACGCCAAGCGGCCCAAGCCGATGCGTTTCGGGTCACCCTTGCCGATGCGCTGCGCCTGCTGACCGATGCCAATGAGATCCAAGCCACCGCTGCCCGGATTCTGGGCGAACACTTAGGAGCTAGCCGGGTCATCTACGCTGAAGTCTTGCCGGGCGGCAAGGACGTGATCGTCCATAAAAACTATACGAACGGTGTGGCCGAGTTGCTCGGGCAATATCGTCTGGAAGACTTTGGCCGTAATCTGACCCATGACCATGGAGCGGGGCAAACAGCGATCGTTGCCGACGTGGCGAACAGCCTCAAATATACAGACCGCGAAAAGGCCATGTATCGGGCGATCGATATTGCAGCACATCTCGATGTCCCCCTGATCAAAACGGATCAATTCGTGGCGCTGCTGGCAGTGCATCAGGCCACCCCGCGTGAATGGACAGAGCGCGAGGTGAAATGGGTGGAAGAGACAGCAGAGCAGACCTGGGCCGCTGTCGAACGGGCCCGTGCTGAAGCCGCGCTACGCGAATCTGAAGCGAAATATCGCACGGTGTTTGAGTCGATCGACGAAGGCTTTTGCCTCATTGACGTGCTCTTCGATGCTGAGGGCGAGCCCTTCGACCACCGCATCCTACAAGCGAATCCAGCCTTCGAGCGGCAGTCCGGTACTGTTAACCCAGAAGGCAAACGGGTAAGTGAACTCGTACTGGGACTGGAGCTGTCTTGGCATGACCTTTACGCCCAAGTCATTCATACCGGTGAGTCTGTTCGCACTGAAGCGCGCTCGGACACGCTCGATCGCTGGTTCGACGTTTTGGTGTCGCGAATTGGCGATGCCGCCATGGGCCAAGTGGCGGTCGTGTTTACTGACATTAGCGATCGCAAGCGCGTCGAAGACGAACGCAAACAAGCAGAAACTGCTTTGCAGCAAAGCGAAGCGCAGAGCCAAAATATCTTGGAGAGCATTACCGACGGATTCTTCGCGCTTGACCAAGATTGGCGGTTTACCTACGTAAATCCGCAGGCAGAACGCATCCTTGATCGGCCTCCAGGCGATCTGCTCGGCAAAGTTATCTGGGAGGTATATCCGGGCACCGTTGGCACGGAATTTGAGCGCGCCTATCGCCAAACTGCCAGCGAGCGGGTCACTTCTTCGTTTACCTCATTCTATCCCGACCACAACTGTTGGTATGAAGCCCACGCCTATCCCGCCACAGACGGAATCACGGTCTACTTTAGAAACGTCACTGAGCAAATTCAAGCGGAAGCTGCCTTGCGCGCAAGCGAGGAGAAGACTCGAAACATTCTGGAAAGCATTGAGGAAGCGTTCTTTGCTTTAGATCAAGACTGGCGGTTTACTTATATGAATCGAGCGGGTGAAGCGTTGCTCGATCGAACACCGGGCGACCTGATTGGTAAGAATTTTTGGGAAGAATATCCAGGTGTGACCGGTAGCGAGTTTGAAACCATCTATCGTGGAGCAATGCACGATCGCGTGCCGGGAACACTGACGACGTTTTACCCCGACCACGATTGCTGGTACCATGTCCGAACCTATCCCGCCGCAACCGGGATTGCGGTTTATTTCAATAATGTCACTGCCCAAATTCAAGCCGAAACCGCCCTACGCGAGAGCGAGGAGCGATTCCGCAACATGGCAGACAATGCCCCTGTTATGGTTTGGGTTACGGACTCTACGGGCTATTGCACCTATCTGAGCCGAAGTTGGTATGAGTTTACCGGTCAAACTGAAGAAACAGGCTTGGGATTTGGGTGGCTGAATGCAGTTCATCCAGATGACTTGGAAGAGTCTAAAACCGTTTTTCTGACTGCGAACGAGCGTTATGAATCCTTTCAGTTAGAGTATCGGCTGCGAGCTAAAGACGGGGAGTATCGTTGGGCAATCGATGCGGCGAGTCCTTGGTTTGGAGTTGAAGGTCAATTTAAGGGATTCATCGGTTCCGTGATTGACATCAGCGATCGCAAACAAGCAGAAGCCATCATCACTACTGACCTTAAAAATACTCGGCTATTGCGCGACTTGAGCGCACAATTACTCATTGAAAACAATATCCAGGTGCTTTACGACAAAATTATGGCGGCTGCCATCACGCTGACACGCGCCGATGCGGGCACCGTTCAGATCTTAGACAACGCGACGCAAGAGCTAGTGTTGCTCGCCTCACAGGGCTTTGACCAAACGATAACCGACCATTTTGATCGAGTGAATGCCAGTTCAAACACCTCCTGTGGCCTTGCCTTGCTCAGGGGTACTCGCGCCTTCATTGATTTTGATATGCCAGAGTGCGACGACCCCTGTGGTGCTTTACGGATACATGTTGACGCTGGTTATCGCTCAGCCCAGTCTACGCCACTGCTCTCCCGTTCCGGCAGACCGATCGGTATGGTTTCAACCCACTGGTGTAAGCACCACCGTCCGACGGCGCGAGAACTCCGTTTTCTGGATCTGTTGGCACGTCAAGCCGCCGATCTGCTTGAACAGCGGCAGACTGAAGCGGAACGCAGACAAGTTTTAGCACGCGAACAGGCCGCGCGCGAAGAAGCAGAACGCGCGAACCGGATCAAAGATGACTTTCTCGCCGTGCTGTCCCACGAGTTGCGCTCGCCCCTCAACCCAATTTTGGGCTGGACACAACTGCTGCAAAACGGCAAACTTAATCCGGCTCGTCAAATGGATGCCTTAGCCACGATTGAGCGTAACGCTAAGCTACAAGCGCAACTGATTGAGGACTTGCTCGACATTTCCCGCATCATGCAGGGCAAGCTCACATTAACAGCGACTTCGGTCGGTTTGGCATCTATCATTCATGCTGCTGTTGAAACCGTGAGGTTAGCGGCAGCCGCGAAGCGTATTCAAATCACGCTTGATCTTGACCCAGACGTGGCTCTGGTCTCTGGCGATGCGGCCCGACTGCAACAAGTCGTGTGGAACCTGCTCACCAATGCAGTCAAGTTCACAGACCATGGCGGCCAGGTGACGGTCCAACTGAGGCGGGGTGCTGCCAAAGGTAACTTGGGCCAGGCGATAGCCCAGATTCGAGTCATCGATACGGGCAAGGGCATCGATCCGCAATTTCTGCCCCATGTGTTTGAGTATTTTCGGCAAGAAGATGGTTCCACCACCCGTAAATTTGGCGGTCTGGGCTTGGGACTCGCGATCGTGCGGCAAATTGTGGAATCGCACGGTGGTACGGTCACCGTAGAGAGCGGCGGTGAGCAGCAAGGTGCGACCTTTATCGTGCAGCTACCGGCCCTACAGCAGGCAACGCCGATCCTCCCTGAACAAAACCAGCTTCAATCCGCTTCCGAAACACGGTTAGACAATGTGCAAGTTTTGCTCGTCGAGGACGATACCGATGCTCGTGAGTTTCAGTCTTTTCTGCTAGAGCAGCACGGGGCAACGGTAACCGCGGTAGCTTCAGGTGTAGAAGCGTTGCAAGTTTTGGAGCAGTGGTTTCCCGATGTCATCGTTAGCGATATTGGCATGGCAGAAATGGATGGTTACGGGCTAATGCAGCAAATTCGCTCCCGCCCCCCCGCTCAGGGCGGTACGGTGCCCGCGATCGCGCTCACGGCCTATGCCGCAGAAATTGACCAAAAAAGAGCCCTCGAAGCTGGCTTTCAAACCCACTTGACGAAACCGTTGGAGCCAGAACGATTTGTCAGCGAGATTATGACTCTGCTCAGGCCAACACGAGGCTAGAAAACGCGCCTCGCCACAAGCCGTGCCACTTCGGCTAGCTCTACTAGCTCGATTTCCTCCACTAACGGCGCCACTAGCCCTAGTGATCCAGCTTCTCGATCTTCAACGCGCGTTCCCGGCTCGCGCAGCTAGCCGGATTGCCCATCTCCTGACTTCCGACTAAAGGTCATCAAAATAAAGCCCCCGGCGATCGCCAGGGGCAGATGTGAAATTCTATTTACGCCGAATAGCTTACCCCTGCTACCGCCCCCACTGACAAGGGCATCCTAGGCAAGTAGCGGGCAGAAGTCCTGAATCGTAGATATTGCAGATGAAGGCGTAGATAGGACATTCTAGGAGAGTAGGACTATTGCTTGAGTAACGATGCCAGCCGCTTATAGTAATGATCTGCGCGAAAAAGCGCTTGCTGCTGTTGACCGAGGCGACCCCAAAAGCCACGTCAGTCGAGCGTTGAGCATCAGCCGCAACACCCTCGACCTGTGGTTGAAACGTCGCGAAGTGACGGGCAGCGCTGTACCGATTCGCCACTACCACCGAGGGCCAGAGCCAAAAATCAAGGATCTAGACGCCTTTCGAGCCTTTGCCCAAGCTCACGGTCATCTGACTCAACAACAGATGGCAGAGCGATGGGCTGAAGCCATTACAAATCGCACCATCGGCAAAGCGCTGAAGCGCATTGGGTTCACCCGTAAAAAAAGACCTATGGCTACCGAGAACGCAACGAGGCTGAACGCCGAGACTTTTTGACCCAACTTGCTCACTATGAGGCTGCTCAGGTGGTGTACCTCGACGAAGCTGGCGTCGATGACACCGAAGACTATCCCTACGGATACTGCCATTACACTGAACGATTTCATGCCCTCAAAGTGGGGCATCGAACCCAGCGCATCAGCATGGTGGCGGGCTGGTGCAATCGAGCAGTCATTGCCCCGATGACCTATC
>JAESFY010000098.1_pt1 | contig 55221 bp, 50 predicted proteins | sample 9266201 | NCBI WGS metagenome assembly JAESFY01 (sample SAMN14515071, study PRJNA621656) | algae metagenome | isolation source: Nodosilinea sp. WJT8-NPBG4 and co-occurring heterotrophs from soil, lower... | place: USA: Pinto Basin, Colorado Desert, California | collected 2006-05-27 | reverse complement strand
CGTAGTTCACGAACCAGTCGTTGACCTTCGGGGGCCGGGTCTCGCGGATCATCGCGTCGAGCTCGTCGGCGGAGAAATCGCGCGGCTTGCAGATCAGCAGCGCCAGCAGTCGTGCGGACGTCTCGCCGGTCGCCCACAGCTGCTGCGCGAGCGGCTGATCGATCTTGATCTTCTTCGCCACCGCACGTAGGCGGCTGAGGTTCATGCCGTGGTCGTCGCCGCGTTTCTCGTTCGCGGCGCGCATCTTCGGGTCCTCGAGGGCGGCGAGCTCGCCGAGTGCCTCGGCCAGGGTCGTGTCGGGCATGGCGTCAGGATAATCCCCCCGCCCCCGCCCCCGCCCCCGCCCCCGCCCCCGCCGACCGGCCCCTCTGTGCGCGAGCCACCCCGTTGCGAACTTTTATAGAGGGGCCGCTCGCGCGAAAGGGGGTGGCTCGGCAAGAGAAGTCGGCAGCCAGGAGTCTCACTCCTCGTCGAGCAGCCCGGCGTGGATGCGGCGCAGGTCCTCGAGGAGCGAGCCGATCAGGATCCAGTGCCGCGACGACGGCGGCCGCACGTCCAGGGGAGCCGTGAGCGCCGGTATGGCTGAGGTGAGGGTCGCAGGCTCCGGAGCGACGTCGGCGATCTGCACCGCGAGACGGACGTCGTGCCCGGCGCGGCGGAGTTGTTCCGCGATCGCCGCCACGGCGGGCTCTTCGCCGATCGAGTCGTCGTAGCGATCGAAGTAGGCGCGCGTCATGCCGATCGTCTGCGTCACGATCGGCGACAGGCGTTCCAGCAGCATCCGCATCTCGCGCAGCTCCGCCCGGTGCGTTGAACGGCGCGGGTTCAGCGTGAGCGACTCCTCGCCGGCGGCGATGGATGCCTCGGCGGCATCCTTCATCGGTCGGAGCAGCCGCACCTCGAGCATCAGCTCCTGGAGTCTCGCGGGTGCCTGCGGCTCGGGCAGCGCGTCGGCCAGTCGATCGAGGCTCGCAGCGAGCTCCCGCCCGAGCAGGCCGAGGTCGCGGCGCGCGGGGGCGACCAGCACAGGCGGCACGATGAGCGCGTTCACGACGATGCCGATCGCGACGCCGATGAGCGTCTCGACGATGCGGGCGAACGCGTACTCCGGACTGGATGACCCCAGTGCCAGCACGAGCATCGCCGAGATCGCGATCTGGTTCCCGGTGCCGGGCGACGTGCGGAAGATCCACGCGACGAGCATCGCCACGACGATCGCGAGCAGCACGACCCAGCTCGGCGATCCGAACAGCAGTCCGAGACCGACGGCGATCAGCACGCCGACGATCACGCCGATGCTGCGCTCGAGCGCCTTCGACAGCGACTGGTTCACGCTCGGCTGCACCACCAGCAGCGCGGCGATCGCGGCGAACACCGGCAGCTGAGCGGGGAACACCCAGCCCGCGATGAGCCAGGCGCCGATCGTCGCGGCCGCCGACTTCCCCACCTGCAGCAGAGGGGAGCGCTGCGAGGAGCGGATGGCGGCGGGGATGCGCATGTCGACAACGGTAGTCGTGCGGATGCCGTGGCAGGCGGGCCTGTTCCGGTCGCAGTTGCTGCCGCCCTGCTCGCTTCCGGTCGCAGTTGCCGCCGCCCCGGGCGGCTCCGAGCGGCAGAAAGTGCGACCGGAAGCGCCCCGGGCAGGAGATAGCTTCCCCATCCGGTGAGCGACTGTTGCATCCACCGCTGTCAACCCCTTCGCCCTTCCTCGCCGAAGCCTGCTGAATGGAGACACACGAACGACGAACAAGTGAGGAGCATCACATGGTGCAGATCATCGAGACCATCGACGTGGACGTTCCCGTCAACACCGCCTACAACCAGTGGACTCAGTTCGAGAGCTTCCCGAAGTTCCTCGACGAGGTCGAGTCGATCACGCAGATCGACGAGACGCACACCCGTTGGAAGGTGAAGGTCGGCGGCGCGGAGCGCGAGTTCGACGCCGAGATCACCGAGCAGCACCCCGATGAGCGCGTCGCCTGGACCAGCACCGGCGGCGAGACCGAGCACGCGGGCGCGGTGACCTTCCACAAGCTCACCGAGACGTCCACGCGCGTGACGGTGCAGATCGACTGGGAGCCCGAGGGGCTGCTCGAGAAGCTGGGTTCCCTCGTCGGAGCCGGCTCGCACGCGGTCAAGAAGGACCTCCAGAACTTCAAGGAGTTCATCGAGAGCCGCGGTGCCGAGACCGGCGCCTGGCGCGGTGACGTCCCGGCCTGACCAGCATTCGGAATTCGAGGGCCCGGACGCAGCTTCCCGCTGCGTCCGGGCCTTTCCCGTGTGTCTAGGCATCGGCGTCCGGAAGATAGGGCATCCGTCCGATGTCGGCGGGGTACCTCAGAGCGGAGTGTAGGGATACAGCGATCCGTCGAGGAGAAGTCATGTACGAGCACCCCAACATCAGCCAGCAGGTCACCCGCTTCGAGCAGGAGCAGATCGCGCGCGCCGCCGAGCGGCGCCGCTTCCTGCATGAGCACGCCGACCAGATCGTCCCCCGTCCGGCAGGACCGATCCGGCGGATGCTGCGCCGTGTCTTCGCAGGACGAGCGGATGCCGCGCCGCGCGAGGCACAGCAGACCGCGCCGCGCGAGGCACGGTCTGCGTCGCCGCGCGAGGCGCAGTCGGCCGCGCCGCGTGAGGCGCAGTCGGCCGCGCCGCGCGAGGCGCAGTCGGCCGCGCCGCGCGAGGCACGGTCGGTCACGCCGAGTCCGCGGGCGGGCTCCCCGCGGGCCACGACGCCACGAACCCTCGACGACTGCGTCGGAGTAGGCTGCGAGCCCGTGGCCGCGACAGCCCGGTGAGCATCGCACCGCCCCTGCCGGAAGCGGACGCGACCCCTGATGTCCGTGGGGAGTGGGACGATGTCTCCATGCCCTCGTTCGCACCGAGCTTCGCGATGGTCGGCCGTGACGCCGAGCTCGCCGAGGTGCGCCGTCTTTTCGACGGTGCGCGCGAGGGTGCGCCCGCCGCGCTTCTCGTGGAGGGTGAGGCCGGCATCGGCAAGTCGCGCCTGCTGCGGGAGTTCGCGGCCGGGATCACGCTGACGGCCGATGTGCACGTCGGCTGGTGCCTCGATCTCGGGGCGTCGCGCACTCCGTACGGTCCGCTCACCGGCATCCTCCGGTCGATCGTCACGCGCATGGGCGTGGAGCTCGTCCGCGAATCACTGGGTGCCGGCGCCGACGCGTTGGGGATGCTGCTGCCCGAGCTCGTTTCGACTCCGACCGATCGTGAACGCACCAGCCCTGAGCGGCTCCGCGACGCGATCGCCTCGCTCATCGAATCGGCCGCCGAGCTCGCCCCTCAGGTGCTCGTGGTCGAAGACCTGCACTGGGCCGACGAGTCGACGCTCGCGATCCTGTCGTTCCTGCTGCGCGCCCTGAGCCGCGGACGCATCCTGCTGCTGATCACGTGTCGCTCCGACGACGTGCGCCGCGGCGACGCGGTGAGCCGCTTCATCGGCGAGGCCACCCGGTCACGGCTCCTGGAGCGCCTAGCGGTCGCGAGGCTCGACGAGGCGGCTGTGCGCCAGCTCGCAGAGCAGATCACCGGACGAACCCTCAGTGAGACCGCGATCGGCCGCATGCAGGAGCGGGCCGAGGGTGTTCCGTTCTTCATCGAGGAGCTGGCGTGCTGCGCGGACGGCCCTCTTCCGGACAGCCTCCGCGATCTGCTGCTCGCCCGGTTCGACCGTCTCGGCGACGATGCGCGCCACGTCGTGCAGGTCGTGTCCGGAGCGGAGCGCCCGTTGTCGCATCCGCTGGTCATCCGCCTCGTCGATCTGCCCGAGCAGCGTCTCGACGAGGCCCTGCGCGAGGCGACGCGCAGCGGCATCATCGTCGTCGTCGATGACGACTACCGCTTCCGGCACGCGCTGCTGCGCGAGGCCGTGCACGACGACCTCCTCCCCGGCGAGCGGGCACGGCTCCACCGCGCCTACGCCGAGACGCTGGAAGCGCAGTGCGTGGGCACCGACAGCGGCGACGCCGCGGCGCTGGCGTATCACTGGCAGCTCGCACAGGATGACCGGCGTGCCCTCGCGGCTGCGGCGCACGCGATGCGTCACGCGAAGGCCCGCTACGCCTTCGCGAGCGCGGCCCGGTTCGGCGAGCTGGTGCTGGAGCTGTGGCCGCAGGTGCCCGATGCGGCGGATGCCGCGGGTACCGAGCGCCTCGACCTGCTGCTCATGCTGGCGTCGATCCTGCGCAATGCCGGTGACGGGGAACGGGCACTCGCCGTCGTGAATCTGGCGCTGGGAGAGGTCGATCCGCAGACCATCGACCACAGACTCCACGCGCGGCTCCTGCGCGACAAGGCGTATTACATGATGAACCTCGGTCGACCCGGGTCGATCCCACTGCTCGAGGAGTCCCTGACAGTGCTCGGGGATCACCGGGATGACGACCGGCTCCGCGCCACCATCCTGAACACCCTAGCCAGCCGACACATGATCGCCGGGCGCCTCGAACGGAGTCTCGCGCTGGGCATCGAGGCCGGCGAGCTCGCGCTCCGCGCGGGATCCGATGACGAAGCCTCGATCGCGGCGAACGTGCGTGCATCCTCGTACGCGCATGCCGGGCGGCTCGAAGAGGGCTTCCGTGAATACGAGCTCGCGCGAAGCCTCGGCCGAGGGTCGACCGCCGAGCTGAAGTACCGGGTGAACTTCTCCGACCTGCTCACGCTGCTCGGCCGCTATCGCGAGGCCGTGGAACTCGCCGAAGAGGGCCTCGCGCGGTCGCGCACCTACGGGGTCGAGCGCACGTCGGGTTCGGTGATGACGCAGAACATGGCCGTACCGCTGCTCGAGCTCGGCCACACGGAGCGCGTCGAGGAGATGCTCGCGCGCGAGCTGGCGCAGAGCACTCTGCGGGTGTTCCGCATGTACACGACCATGACACGCGTGCGCGTGCTGTCCTGGCGCGGACGGCACGAAGAGGCAGCGGAGCTGCTGCTTGAATCTCTTCCTGCCTTCCGCGAGACCGGTACGGTCGAGCGGCAGATCTGGTACGACATCGTCGTGATGCAGGTTTCGGTCGCCGAGAGTGCCGGTGACCCGCGGGGCGCTCTCGATGCGATCCTCACGATGCTGGCCGATGAGGGCCCGGTGCTGCTCCATCAGCGTCGCCTCCTGCTGCAATCGGGCTGGATCATCGCCGACCTGCGCGCCGCCGGACGAGACATCGACGCCGCGGTCACGGAGATTCGCGCGGCGTGGGGGGCGCAGAGCGACGAACTACGCGTCTCGGCGTGGTCCGACATCCTCGAAGCGTTCCTGGCACCGACGGGGGACGGCCTGGCGAAAGCACTGGCGATCGCCGACGGCGACGATGTGCCGGTCACGTTCCGCGCCGCCACGCGTCTCGAACTGGCACGTCTCCGGGTTCGAGAGGGGGATCGGTCATCGGCGGCTCTCCTCCTCGCCGAAGCCGCCGAGATCGCAGAGCGGCTCGGACACGCGCAGCTGCAGCGATCGGTCGCGGAGTTCGCTGATGCGGCGGGGCTCAGCACGTCTGCCGCAGCCTCCGAGGCCGATGCGCTGACCGCCCGTGAGCGACAGGTTCTCGATCTGATCGCCGAGGGATTGAGTAACCGTCAGATCGGCGAACGGCTCTTCATCAGTGTCAAGACCGTGAGTGTGCATGTGTCGGCGGTGCTGCGCAAGCTGGGTGTGAGCACGCGCACCGAAGCAGCTCTCTTCAAACAGAATTCGACGTTCTCTGCGCAACGCCAGCCAGCCGTGGTACCGTGAGCAAGCGCGCGTATCGGACGTTCCGATTCCGCGTAGGCCGTGCAAACGGCTAAGTCAAACAGAAAGTAGAAAACACATGGCCACTGGCACTGTGAAATGGTTCAACGCTGAAAAGGGCTTCGGCTTCATCGCTCCCGATGACGGCTCGGACGACCTTTTCGCCCACTACTCGGCTATCGCCGGCTCCGGTTTCAAGGAGCTCCGCGAGAACCAGAAGGTCGAATTCGACGCTGAGCGTGGCCCCAAGGGCATGCAGGCGGCGAACATCCGCGCTCTCTGAGCGCGCGCTGACTTCCTGAACCGGCCGGATCCCTCGGGGTCCGGCCGGTTTTTCGTGCGCCCGGGGGTTCGCGGCCGGCAACTTCTGCGGCCACATGGAACTTCTGCGGCCAGAACCGAGCCGAGTGGCCGCAGAACTTGGGGTTGGCCGCAGAAGTTGGGCAGGCGGCATGACCGCAGTGGCCGCAGATGTTGGGGTTGGCCGCAGAAGTCGGGGAGGCGGCCGACCCGAGTGGCCGCAGATGTTGGGGTTGGCCGCAGAAGTTGGCGAGGCGCCCTCGCCGCGGGCGGGGCAACCAAGTGTGACGGCCCGTGACTGAGGCTGCCCTAACCATCTGTTAGATTAGGGCAGGCTTACCAAAGCCTCGGGCGCGGATCTCGCGCCGACACCTCACACCCGAACCCGAAGGGAACGCCTGTGCGCACCTCCCGACTTCTCGCCATCGGCGCCGCGGCCGCGCTCGCCGTCGGCCTCGTCGCCTGCTCGTCCAACGCTCCGGAGTCCACCGCCTCCGCCGGCGGCAACCCGGCATCCGACGATGCCTTCCCCGTCACCGTCGAGCATGTGTACGGCGAGACCACCATCGAGAAGAAGCCCGAGCGCGTCGCCACGGTCGCCTGGGCGAACCACGAGGTGCCGCTGGCGCTGGGCATCGTCCCCGTCGGCATGAGCAAGGCCACCTGGGGTGACGACGACGAGAACGGCATCCTGCCCTGGGTCGAGGAGAAGCTCGAAGAGCTCGGCGGCGAAGAGCCCGTGCTCTTCGACGAGACCGACGGCATCGACTACGAAGCCGTCGCCGACACCGCTCCCGACGTGATCCTCGCCTCCTACTCGGGACTCACGCAGGAGGAGTACGACACGCTCTCCAAGATCGCTCCGGTCGTCGCGTACCCGGAGGTCCCGTGGGGAACCCCGGTCGACGACATGATCGAGATGAACGCGAAGGCTCTCGGGCTCGAGGATGAGGGCGAAGCCCTCATCGAAGACCTGCACGCCGATGCGGATGCCGCGATCGAGGCGAACAGCGCGCTCAAGGACAAGAAGGTCCTGTTCTCCTACATCGACCCGGCCGACCTGAGCCAGGTCGGGTACTACACCGCGATCGACACGCGCCCCGGCTACATCCACGAGCTCGGGCTGCCGTTCCCGTCGATCGTCGAGGAGAACGCCGACAGCAAGGAGTTCTACCTCACGGTCAGCTCCGAGGAGGCCGCGAAGTTCGACGACGTCGACCTCTTCATCACCTACGGCGACGACTCGATCATCCCGCTGCTGCAGGCAGACCCACTGCTCTCGAAGATCCCGGCCATCGCCGAGGGTCGCATCGCCGTCCTTCCGGATGCCTCGCCGATCGCGGCATCCGCCAACCCCTCGCCGCTGTCGATCCCGTGGGGCCTCAGCGACTACCTCGCCATCCTGGCGGCTCCGCTCGCCCCGTAAGCCCACGTCCGCACAGGCGGAGTGAGTACTCAGTGATCTCAGCAACAGTCATCGCGCCGGGCGCCGCAGATCTGCGGCGCCCGGTGGTGGTGCGCACGGTCTGGCTGCTGGTGGGCGCCGCGCTCCTGGTCGTCCTCAGCATCCTGTCGATCTCGTTCGGCGTACGCGCCGTCACGTTCGACGATGTCGTCGCCGCTCTGAGCGGCCAGACCGACACCATCGAGCAGGCGGCAATCGTCAAGCGCATCCCCCGCACCGTGCTGGCGCTCCTCGTCGGCGCAGCCCTCGCTCTCTCGGGGGCGACGATGCAGGCCGTCACGCGCAACCCGGTGGCCGATCCCGGCATCCTCGGCGTCTCGAACGGCGCCTCGCTCGCGGTCGTGGTGGGCCTCGCCTTCTTCGGCCTCAGCGACCCTTTCGGCCAAATGGCCTTCGCGATCGTCGGCGCCGCGCTGGCTGCAGCCTTCGTCTACACGGTCGGCTCGCTCGGCCGCGGCGGCGCGACGCCGCTGAAGCTCGCGCTCGCGGGGGCCGCGACCTCGGCCGCCTTCGCCTCGCTCATCACCGCCCTCATGCTGCCGCGCGTCGACCTGCTGCAGACGTTCCAGTCCTGGCAGGTCGGCGGTGTCGGCGGTGCCGAGTGGCCCCGCATCGCACTCACCGCTCCGGTGCTCGCGGTCGGTGCCCTCATCTGCTTCCTCTCCTCGCGGGGGATGAACTCCCTCGCTCTCGGCGACGACATGGCCAAAGGGCTCGGCGAGCACGTCTTCCGCACCCGGATGCTGTCGGCCCTCGGTGCCGTCATCCTCGCCGGTGCGGCGACCGCCATCGCCGGCCCGATCGGCTTCGTCGGCCTGGTCGTCCCGCACATCTGCCGGATGCTGATCGGCACCGACCACCGCTGGCTGCTGCCGTTCTCGGCGATCCTCGGCGCTGCACTGCTGACCGCGAGCGACATCGTCGGCCGCGTGATCGCCCCGTCGTCCGAAGAGATCCAGGTCGGCATCATCACCGCGATCATCGGGGCCCCGTTCTTCATCTGGATCGTCCGACGTCAGAAGGTGCGCGAGCTGTGACCACGACCGAGCACACCCTGCACCGCTCCGAGGAGTCGGCGACCGACCGCGTGGCGCGCGTCATCGCAGGTCGCCGTGCGCGCCATCGCCGCCACGCGATCGCGAGCCTCGTCCTCGCCGTCGTGCTCTTCGTGCTCTTCGCCGTGTCGCTCATGGTCGGCAACACGTTCTACACGCCCGACCAGGTCGTCCGGGTCATCCTCGGAGAGACGGTGCCGGGAGCATCCTTCACCGTGGGCGACCTGCGTCTGCCGCGGTCTCTCCTCGCGATCCTCACCGGGATCGGCTTCGGCATCGCCGGCGTCTCCTTCCAGACGCTGCTGCGCAATCCGCTCGCTTCTCCCGACATCATCGGCATCTCGAACGGCGCCAGTGCCGCCGCGGTCTTCGGCATCATCGTCCTCTCCGTCAACGGCCCGGTGGTCTCGCTGCTGGCGCTCGTGGGTGCCGTCGTCACGGCGCTCGCCATCTACCTGCTGTCGATCAAGGGCGGCTTCGCGGGCACGCGCCTCATCCTGATCGGCATCGGCGTCTCGATGATGCTGCAGAGCGTGATCTCGTACCTGCTGTCGCGGGCGCCCAACTGGGACATCCAGGTCGCGATGCAGTGGCTCACCGGCAGCCTGAACAGTGCCTCGTGGGAGCGCGTCACGCCGATGGCGATCGCCTCCGCGGTGATCGTGCCCATCCTCCTGCTGCAAGGGCGCTCTCTCGGCGCCCTGCAGCTGGGCGACGACTCGGCCGCGGGTCTCGGCGTGCGCGTGAACTCCACGCGCCTGCTGTTCATCCTCAGCGCCGTCGCTCTGCTCGCGTTCGCGACCGCGGCCACCGGGCCGATCGCGTTCGTGTCGTTCATGGCCGGCCCGATCGCCGCACGCCTGACCGGACCGGGAGCGAACCTGCTGGTGCCGAGCGCCTTCGTCGGCGCGGTCCTCGTGCTGGGCAGCGACCTGATCGCGCAGTTCGTCCTGGGGACGCGCTTCCCCGTCGGCGTCGTGACCGGAGTGCTGGGCGCGCCGTACCTGATCTACCTTCTCGTCCGCACCAACCGCTCCGGGGGTTCGCTATGACCGTGTCGCACATGCTGTCCGCCGAGGGGGTGACGCTCGCCTACGGCGACCGCACCATCATCGACGGGCTCGACCTGCAGATCGCGCCGGGCCGGATCACGACGATCGTCGGCGCGAACGGATGCGGCAAGTCGACGCTGCTCCGCTCGCTCGCACGGCTGCTGTCGCCCACCGAGGGGCAGATCGTGCTCGACGGCAAGTCCGTGCACGCGCGCCCCACGAAGGAGGTCGCGCGCATCCTCGGGCTGCTCCCGCAGTCGCCGATCGCGCCCGAGGGCATCGCCGTCGCCGACCTCGTCGGACGAGGTCGGCATCCGCATCAGAAGGCGCTGGCCCGCTGGAGCACGCACGACTACGAGGTCGTGGCTGACGCGCTCGACGCGACGGGGGTCACCGACCTCGCCGACCGCAGCGTCGACGAGCTGTCCGGCGGACAGCGCCAGCGCGTGTGGATCGCGATGGCGCTTGCGCAGGAGACCGACATCCTGCTGCTCGACGAACCAACGACGTTCCTCGACGTGGCGCACCAGATCGAGGTGCTGGACCTGCTCACCGACCTGAGCGTGTCACGCGGCACGACGATCGTCATGGTGCTGCACGACCTCAACATGGCCGCCCGCTACGCCGACGAGCTCGTCGCGATGAAGGAGGGCCGGGTGCACGCGACCGGGTCCCCGCAGGACGTCATCACGGCCGACATCGTCGAAGAGGTCTTCGGACTCGCCAATCAGATCACCACCGACCCGGTTTCCGGCAAGCCGATGGTCACACCAATCGGGAGGCATCATGTCCGCTGAGACGACCACCACCGAGCGCCCCACCTACATCCTCACCCGCGCCGAGGTGCGCGCCATCGACCGCGTCTCGCCCTCCTTCGTGCGGGTCACCTTCGGCGGAGACGAGCTGCACGACTTCGGCACGCCGGGCGAGGTGTTCGACTCGCGCGTCAAGCTCGTCTTCCCGCCGGCATCCGGCATCCTTCCGGAGATCGATCGTTCCTCCGACAACTGGTGGCAGGCGTTCCTCGCCGTGCCCGAGGCGGAGCGCGGCTCGATGCGTACCTACTCGGTGCGCGAGCTGCGGGTGACGGATGCCGGCACCGAGGTCGTCGTCGACTTCGTGCTGCACCTCGAGCCGGGGCTCACCGGCCCGGCATCGCTGTGGGCCAGCCAGGCGAGGGTCGGGCAGGAGCTCTACCTCGTCGGCCCGCGCCGCGGAGTGGATGTCGATGCGCACGGCGGAGCCGAGTATGAGCCCGGCAGCGCGCGCTCGGTCGTGCTCGTCGGAGACGAGACCGCGGCTCCGGCCATCGCCCGCATCCTGGAAGACGCTCCGCGGGATCTGCGCGGTGTCGCCTTCATCGAGGTGCCTTCTCCTGCCGACATCCTCCGCATCGACGTGCCGGCCGGCGTCGAGGTGCACTGGCTGCCCCGTGACGTCGGCGAGCTCCACGGCCTCACACTCATCCCCGCCGTGCTCGAGTACCTCGGCGATGCGGATGCGTCCGACGAGATCCGCGTGACCGACATCGACGGCGAGGACCTGCTGTGGGAGACGCCGGACTACTCGGGTCTCGGCGAGGAGATCGCCGCCGCGGATGCCGCTCCCGAGCGCTACTTCTGGATCGCCGGTGAGAGTGGAGTCGTGACGACGCTGCGGCGGCATCTCGTCAAGGATCTCGGCATCGACCGCGGGCAGGTCGCCTTCATGGGGTACTGGCGCCGCGGCGTCGCGATGCGCGGCTGAACGTTTCGTCTCATCGCTGCGCTCCTCGCTCAACGACCGGGAGTGACTCTCGGTCGTTGAGCGACGCTTCGACTCGCTCCGCTCGCTCAGTGCAGGTATCCGCGAGACGAAACGTCGCGAGGGATTCTCATGACGTTTCGTCTCGTCGCTGCGCTCCTCGCTCAACGACCGGAGGCGGATGCTACTTCGCGAGGAAGTCTTTCAGCGCGGCGTTGACCTCGTCGGCGTGCGTCCAGAGCAGGCCGTGCGGTGCGCCCTCTACCTCGACGTAGTCGGCATCCGGCACTGCCTGGTGGAAGCGGCGGGCTGTGGCGTCGATCGGGAGGATGTTGTCCTTCGTTCCGTGCAGGATGAGGGTGGGCTTGGCGGCGGCGCGCACGGCCTCGACATCGCCGCGGAAGTCCTCGATCCAGGCGGAGACGACCGCGTAGGCGGCGACCGGCGCGCTGGTGACCGAAAGGTTCCAGTTGGCCGTGACGACCTCCTGGCTGATGCGGGAGCCGAGGTTCTCCTCGAGGTTGTAGAAGTCGTTGTAGAACGCGGTGAACCAGGAGTAGCGGTCGCCCTTCGCGGCGGCGTGGATGCCGTCGAAGACCTCCTGCGGCACGCCCTCGGGGTTGTCGTCGCGCTGCACCAGGAAGGGCTCGAGCGAAGCGAGGAAGGCCAGCTTGGCGACGCGGTCGTGACCGTACTTCGCGACGTAGCGGGCGAGTTCTCCGGTTCCCATCGAGAAGCCGACGAGCACGACGTCGCGCAGGTCGAGCGTCTCGAGCACCGTGTTGAGGTCGGCGGCGAAGGTGTCGTAGTCGTAGCCGACGTTGACCTTGGAGGACTGGCCGAAACCGCGACGGTCATAGGTGATCACGCGGTAGCCCTGGGCGAGGAGCTCGCGGGTCTGACGCTCCCAGCTGTGACCGTTCAGCGGGTAGCCGTGGATCAGGACGACGGGCTGGCCGGATCCCTGGTCTTCGTAGTAGAGCTCGATGGGGGTGCTGTTCTCGTCGCCGACGGTGATGTAACCCATGATCCTGATCCTTTTCGCTTGGATGAGAACGATCGTTCTCGCTTCGTGTTTCTCACATTAGAGAACGTTCGTTCTCATGTCAAGTAAACTCTTGGACATGACCGAAGACGAGGCACGCGAACGCATCCTCTCCGCCGCCGAGGAGCTCTACTACCGCAAGGGTTACGCGGCCGTCGGGATGGACGAACTGCGCGCGGCGGCCGGCGTGTCGCTGCGCCGCCTCTACGGGCTCTTCCCCGCCAAGAACGACATCGTCGCCGCTGTTCTGGCGCGGAAACATGCGGAGTGGGAATCCGGCCTGACGGCCGCGGTGACGGATGCCGGTGGCGACGCGCGCACGCGTCTGCTCGCCGTCTACGGCTACCTCGAGGACTGGTTCTGCGCCGACGACTTCCGCGGCTGCGCCTTCATCAACGCTTTCGGGGAGCTCGGCGGGACGAACCCCGAGGTCGCCGAGATCGTGCGCTCGCACAAAGCCTCGTTCCAGGAGTACATGGCGGGGCTCGTGGCGGGCGCCGGGGCGTCTCCGCTTCTCGCAGCGCAGCTGTCGATCCTCGCGGAGGGGGCTCAGAGCACGGCGGCGATCTCGGCCGATCCGCAGGTCGCGGTGCAGGCGCGCGGCGCGGCCAAGGTGCTCATCGACGCGGCGGTTTCGGCCTGAGCGCGACTATGCGCTCTCGCGGACGACGAGCTCGGTGTCGAGGATCACGGAGCGTGGTGCGGCTCCGGCGATCACTTCCAGCAGCACGGCGACCATCTTCGCGCTGATCTGATCCCAGGGCTGGCGCATGGTCGTGATCGGCGGCTCGTGCACCGCAGCGAGTCCGGAATCGTCGAAGCCCGCGATCGCGATGTCCTCCGGCACCCGCAGCCCCGTCCGGCGCACAGCCGCGATCGCGCCGGCCGCCATTCGATCGGACGCCGCGAACACGGCATCCACATCACGATCGAGCAGGCGCGTCATCGCCGCCTGCCCCGAGTCGAACGAGTAGTCCCCGACCTCGACGAGGCTCTCGTCGTACAGGTCCCCGAGTTCCTCGCGGAATCCGACCAGGCGGTAGCGCCCGCCCGGGGTGTCGTCGGGGCCGGTGATCATCCCGATGCGGCGATGGCCTTGCGCCACGAGGTGGGCGGCCATGGTGCGGGCCGACGCGACCTCGTCGACCGAGATCGTGGAGAGCTCCCGCTCGTGTCCGAGGGGGACTCCGCAGCACACGGTCGGGATGCCGACCTCGAGCAGCTGATCCAGCAGCGGCTCCGACTCGTGCGACGAGATCAGCATCACCCCGTCGACATGGCCCGCGCTGAGGAACTGAGCGACGCTCGAGCGCTCGGCCGCAGTGCCCGCGACCAGCAGGACCAGGGTCATCGACCGTTGGGCGAGAGCTTCGGCTGCGCCGCGGAGCAGCAGGGCGAACGTCGGGTCGTCGAACAGCAGCTGCTGCGGCTCGGTGAGCAGGAAGGCGAGTGAGCCCGCCCGCCCGGTCGCGAGGCTGCGGGCGTGATGGTTCGCGGTGTACCCGGTCGCGAGGATCGCGTCTTCCACGGCCTGTCGGGCGTCGGGGGAGACCCAATGACCGCCGTTGATCACCCGGGAGACCGTGCTACGGGAGACGCCGGCCTGCGCGGCGATCTGGCGGATCGTCGGCTTGCGCTTCGCACTGGTGTCAGTCATCGCTGTGACTCTATCGACAGGATCGCGTTTGGCGGTACCCCATGCTGGGACCGGTCTCAGTTCGGTAACGGCGGTTGTGCTCATCCGAACGCGTGGGGTACAACTGAGACCGGTCCCAGCCATGATTCCTGATCAGAACTGAGACCGGTCCCAGCCCAATAGTCGGGCGAGACTGCACCACACGCACCACACGCACCACGCACCACCCGCACCGACCCGATGGAGTGCCGATGACCGTCCCCCACGCCTGGCCAGCCCTGCGCGGAATCGCCTACGGCGGCGACTACAACCCCGAGCAATGGACGCGTGAGACCTGGGACGAGGACGTGGTCCTCATGCGCGAGGCCGGGGTCACCCTCGTCAGCGTCGGCATCTTCTCCTGGGCGCTGATCGAGACCGCCGAGGGCGTCTTCGACTTCACCTGGCTCGACGACCTGCTCGACCTCCTGCACGCCAACGGCATCGCGGTCGACCTCGGCACCCCGACCGCCTCGCCGCCGGCCTGGTTCTTCGCGAACCACCCCGACGCGCACGTGATCGACCGGGAGGGGCGCACGATGGGCTTCGGCTCGCGCGGCATGGCGTCGCATTCCTCCCCGGCCTACCGGGAGGCGATCGTGCGGATCGCGGATGCTCTCGCGGCCCGGTACGCGCAGCATCCGGCCGTCGTGCTCTGGCACGTGCACAACGAATACGGCGTCCCGGTGGGCGAGGACTACTCCCCGCACGCGGTCGCCGCTTTCCGGACCTGGCTCCAGGAGAAGTACGGCACGCTCGACGGGCTCAACGCCGCGTGGGGTACCGCGTTCTGGGGTCAGCACTACACCGACTGGGAGCACGTGAACGCCCCCGCGATCGCACCGAGCGTCGTCAACCCGGCCCAGCGCCTCGACTTCGCGCGCTTCACGGACCACCAGCTGCGCGCCTGCTTCATCGCCGAGCGGGACGCGATCCGCGCGCATGCCGCACAGCCGATCACCACGAACTTCATGGCGAACCAGAGCTGGACCACCGACCTCTGGGCCTGGGGACGCGAAGTCGACATCGTCTCGGACGACCACTACCTGTGGGCCGCCGACGAGGAGGCGCACATCGGTCTCTCCATCGCGGCAGACCTCAGCCGCTCGGTCGGCGACGGCAAGCCGTGGATCCTCATGGAGCACTCCACCTCCGCCGTGAACTGGCAGCCGCGTAACATCGCGAAGCGCCGAGGCGAGATGGCACGCAACTCGTTCACGCATCTCGGGCGCGGTGCCGACGGCATCCTGTTCTTCCAGTGGCGCGCGGGGCGCTCCGGCGCGGAGAAGTTCCACTCCGCGATGCTGCCGCACGCCGGCGCCGAGTCGCGCGTCTTCCGCGAGGTCGTCGATCTGGGTGCGGCGCTCGGACGCCTCGATGAGGTGCAGGGCAGCACGGTCCGTGCCGAGGTCGCGATCCTCTGGGATTTCGAGTCGTTCTGGGCGCAGGATCTGGAGTGGCGCCCCTCGGAGGACGTCACGCACGCGACTCAGGTGCGCCGCTTCTACGAGCAGCTCTGGCGCGACGGTATCACGGTCGACTTCGCTCTGCCCGGCCAGGACCTTTCCGGTTACCGCCTCGTCGTCGCCCCGGCGCAGTATCTGCTGAGCACTGCGGATGCCGCGAACCTCACGTCGTACGTCGAGGCGGGCGGAACGCTGCTGGTGTCGTTCTTCTCGGCGATCGTCGACGAGAACGACGCCGTGCACGAGGGCGGTTTCGTCGCTCCCCTGCGCGATGTGCTCGGCCTCACGGTCGAGGAGTTCCTGCCGCTGCGCGAGGGCGAGACCCACGCCCTCGACGGCAGGGGATACGGCGACGTGATCGCCGACGTGTGGCAGGAGGACATCGCCCTCGAGGGCGCGGAGGTCGTGGCGCGCTTCGCCGGCGGCCCAGGACAGGGAGAGCCGGCGATCACGCGGAACGCCCACGGCGCGGGCACCGGCTGGTACGTCGGCACGCGTCTGGATGCCACCGGCATGCGCGCCCTGCTGCACGCCGTCTACGCGGATGCCGGCGTCGCCGCGGCGGACCTTCCGGTCGGCCTCGAGGTCGTTACCCGTCGCAGCGACGACGCCGCTTACCTGGTCGCGGTGAACCACCGCGAAGAAGACGTCGAGCTCGCCGCCACCGGCACCGAGCTCCTCAGCGGCACCGAGGTCTCGGGTGCCCTGACCATCGCGGCGGGCGGCGTCGCCGTCATCCGCTGCACACCCTGACCCTTCGACAGGCTCAGGGACCCAGAACCGAAGAGAACGAAACCACCGGTCGCGATGACGCGAAGCGCATCGTCGGCCACGAAGAGAGGAAAACGCATGCGCAAGCACATCGGAGTCGGCGCACTCGCACTGGTCACGGCGGTCGTCCTGGCGGGCTGCTCCGCCGGAGCGTCCGACAACGGGGCCGACGACGCCTCGGGCGACGGTGCGGAACTCGTCATCTGGACGGATGCCGAGCGCGAAGCCGCGATCACATCCGCCGCGAAGGCCTTCGAGGAGGAGACCGGCGCGAAGGTCACCCTCGTGCAGAAGAACTTCGAGGACCTCCGCAACGACTTCATCGCTCAGGTGCCCACCGGAGAAGGCCCCGACATCACCGTCGGCGCACACGACTGGCTCGGTGCGCTCGTCGCGGCCGGTGTCGTCGACACGATCGACCTCGGCGACAAGGCATCCGAGTTCGAGCAGGTCGCCCTCGACGCGATGACCTACGACGGCCAGCTCTACGCGCTGCCGTACTCGCTCGAGACGATCGCCCTCGTGCAGAACGTCGACCTCGTCGGCGCCGAGGCCCCCGCGACCTGGGACGACATGATCGCGAAGGGCGTGGCTGCCGGGACCGAGCGTCCAGTCGTGATCAACACCGCCGGGGAGACAGGCGACGGATACACGATGTACGGCCTGCAGACGTCGTTCGGTGCCCCGGTCTTCGTGCAGGACGACACCGGCTCGTACACGACCGAGGTCGGCATGGGTGGAGCACCCGGTGAGGCCTTCGCCTCCTGGCTCGGAGCGAACGGCGCCAACGGCACCGGCTACATCTCCACCACGATTGACTACGACATCAACAACGAGCTGTTCGCCTCCGGCAAGGCGCCGTACACGATCCAGGGTCCGTGGGCGATCAGCGCCTTCGAGGGCGTGAATGTCGCGGTCAACCCGATCCCCTCCGCCGGCGGCCAGGCTGCGGCTCCGTTCGTCGGCGTCCAGGGCTTCTACCTGTCCAGCAAGAGCAAGAACGCTCTGCTCGCACAGGAGTTCCTGGTGAACAACCTCGGCACCGAAGACGCGCAGCGCGCCCTGTACGAGGCCGACCCGCGCATCCCCGCCTGGTCGACCCTCGCAGAGGAGGTCTCGTCCGACCCGATCACGGCCGGCTTCGTGGCATCCGCTCAGGGTGGCGTGCCGATGCCGTCGATCCCCGAGATGGGATCCGTCTGGGACCTGTGGAACGCCGCTCAGGTGCAGATCATCAACGGCGCCGACCCGGCGTCGACGTGGAACACCATGGTCGCCGACCTCGAGGCGACCCTCGCGGGCTGACCCGATCGATGAGGGCGTTTCGTCCCCCTCGCTTCGCTCGCTCAACGACCTCCCCCAAATCCGGTAGTTGAGCGAGCGAAGCGAGACGAAACGCCTCCTCAGACAGGACTGAAGACATGACGATCCAGGCACCGCCGACGCAGAAGCCGGCCGAACGCCTCATTCCTTCCCGCGAGTCCCATGCCCGCGGCATCCGCGGTCTCGGTTGGGGCTTCCTCATCAAGCTCGTCCTGATGGCGCTGATCAACGCCTTCGGGATCATGGCCGCGATCTCGGCATGGAGCGCCGAGTCCTGGGTCGTCCTCGTGGTCGTGGTGCTGCTGGTCGTCATCGCCGACTGGGTGTATTTCACCCGCCGCGCGCTGCCGCTGAAGTACCTGCTTCCGGGGCTGATCTTCCTGCTCGTCTTCCAGGTCTTCATCTTCGGGTACACCGCCTACATCGCCTTCACCAACTACGGCACCGGCCACGTCGGCACCCAGGAGCAGGCGGTGGAGGCCGCCCTCATCCAGGGCGAGCGTCGCATCGAGGGCTCGGCCGACTACCCCCTGTCGATCGTGGAGCGCGGCGGTCAGCTCGGCTTCGCGATCGTCGACGACGACGGCGACGTACGCGTCGGCACGGCCGACGAACCGCTGACTTCGGCGTCCGATGCTGAGATCGGCGCTTCGGGCGCCCCCGACGAGGTGCCGGGCTGGACCGTGATCCCCCGGGCGACCGTGCTCACCGATGCCGCATTCGGCGAGGCGATCAACGATCTGCGGGTGCCGGTGTCGGACGACCCGAACGACGGCTCGATCCGCACCCGAGATGGGTCGACGGGATCGGTGTACGAGCCGACCCTGGTGTGGGATGAAGCGGCGCAGACGATCACCGACACGCAGACCGGTACGGTCTACACCGCCAGCGATCTCGGCGCGTTCGTCGCGGAGGACGGCACGGCTCTGCCGACTGGTTGGTCGGTGAACGTCGGCTTCGCGAACTTCGTCAAGCTGTTCACCGACACGGCGCTCGCCGGCACTCTGCTGAGCGTGACGACGTGGACCTTCGTGTTCGCGATCCTCTCGGTCGTCCTCAGCTTCGCGGTCGGGCTCGGACTCGCGATCGTCTACAACGACCCGCGCGTGAAGGGCCGCCGGTTCCTGCGAGCGCTGTTCATCCTCCCGTACGCCTTCCCGGCGTTCATGGCCGCGCTGTTGTTCCGCGGCATGTTCAACGCCGAGTTCGGCGTGATCAACGACCTGTTCTTCTTCGGCTCGAACATCAACTGGCTCGGCGATCCGTGGCTCACGCGAGGCGCGGTGATCTTCGTGAACGTGTGGCTCAGCTACCCGTATTGGTTCCTGGTCTGCACCGGTGCGCTGCAGTCGCTGCCCGGCGACACCCTGGAGGCGGCCGAGATCGACGGGGCGAACAAGCTGCAGCGGTTCCGCTCGATCGTGTTGCCGCTGCTCCTGGTGTCGACCGCGCCGCTGCTGATCGCCTCGTTCGCCGTGGCTTTCAACAACTTCACCGTGATCTACACCTTCAACAACGGCGGTCCCGCGATCGGCGGCGCCCCTTACGCCCTCGGATCGACCGACATCCTCGTGTCCGCCATCTACGACGTCTCCGGCGTCTCGGGCGGTGCCGCCGACTACGGCCTCGCCAGCGCCCTGTCCATCGTCGCGTTCATCGTGGTCGGACTCATCTCCGCGCTGAGCTTCCGACAGACCCGCAAGCTCGAGGAGTACCAGTGATGAGTGAGACCAGAGTCATCGTGACCGGTTCGTCGACGAAGACGGATGCCGCGCGCGCGGGTGCGCGTCGACGTCGCTGGTGGGGCGAGGTCGGGTGGAAGTACTTCCTCGCCGCGGCCGTGCTGTTCTTCGCAGCCTTCCCTCTCGTCTACGTGCTGTCGGCTTCACTCAACCCAAACGGCAGCCTTGCGGCATCCAGCGCCCTGTTCAGCGCGTTCGATCCCGCGAACTACATCGCACTCGGTGAATCGCGCTACTGGGTCTGGTTCGGCAACACGCTCCTGATCGGCGGCGTGACCGCGATCGGCTCGGTGCTCATGGGGGCGTGCGGCGCCTACGCGTTCTCGCGGTTCCGCTTCAGCGGACGTCGCGCCAGCCTCACGACGCTGCTCGTGCTGCAGATGTTCCCGCAGGCGCTCGCCTTCATCGCGATCTTCCTCATGCTGCAGACTCTCGGCGATGTCGTGCCCGCGCTCGGCATCAACTCGAAGATTGCCCTGATCTGCGTGTACCTGGGCGGCGCGCTCGGCGCGAACACGTTTCTGATGTACGGCTTCTTCAACACGATCCCGGTCGAGATCGACGAATCGGCGAAGATCGACGGCGCGACGCACGCCCAGATCTTCTGGCGGCTGATCATGCCGCTCGTGGTGCCGATCCTCGCGGTCGTCGCGCTGCTGGCGTTCCTCGCCGCCTTCGGCGACTTCATCCTGTCGAAGATCATCCTCACCTCCGAGGACAACTGGACCCTCGCCGTCGGCATGTATCAGTGGGTGTCGAACCAGCTGACCTCCCGGTGGGGACTGTTCGCCGCCGGCGTGGTCGTCGCCGCCGTTCCCGTCCTCGCCCTGTTCTTCTCCCTGCAGAAGTACATCGTCGGCGGACTCACGCAAGGGTCCGTCAAGGGCTGACCCGCTTCACCCGGCTGGGTCCCTGAGCCTGTCGAAGGGCCAGCCGCGTCACACTCCGCTGGGTCCCTGAGCCTGTCGAAGGGCCCGCCCCACACTCCGCTCCCTCGAAAGGCCGTCATGCACCGTCGCACACGTTCTCTCCTCTCCACCGCGCTAGCCGCCGTCACCGCGTTCGCTCTCGTCGGCACCGCAGTGCCCGCCGCGGGGGCATCGCCTGTCGCATCCGCTCTCGCCCCTGCCGCAGCGGTGGAACCCGTGGATGCCGCCATCACCGTCCCCCGCGTCGAGAACCTGCCAGCCGACTTCATCGGCGGCGTCGACGTCTCCTCGGTGCTGTCTCTCGAGGAATCCGGCGTCGTGTTCCGCGATTCCGCCGGGACGCCCGGCGACCTCTTCGAGATCCTCGCCGGCGCAGGCGTCACCGACGTGCGGGTGCGGGTGTGGAACGAACCCTTCGACGCGAACGGGAACGGGTATGGCGGGGGAGACGTCGACGTCGATCGCGCGATCGAGATCGCGGAGCGGGCGACGGATGCCGGCCTCGGCGTGCTCGTCGACTTCCACTACTCCGACTTCTGGGCCGACCCTGCCAAGCAGCAGGCGCCGAAGGCCTGGGCCGGGATCACGGCGGATGACACGGCCGCGGAGGTCGAAGCCTTCACCCGCGACGCCGTGCGCCGCATGGTCGCGGCGGACGTTGACCTCCGGATGGTGCAGATCGGCAACGAGACCAACAACGGCGTGGCGGGCATCCAGGGCTGGGACGGCATGGCGAAGGTCTTCTCCGCCGGTTCCGCGGCGGTGCGCGCGGAGGCTCCCGCCGCGCTCGTCGCTCTGCACTTCACGAACCCCGAGCGAGCCGGGTTCTATGCGGATGCCGCCGCGCAGCTCGATTCCCGCGACGTCGACTACGACGTGTTCGCCTCGTCGTACTACCCCTTCTGGCACGGGACGACCGCGAACCTCACGGCGGTGCTGTCGCATGTCGCCGACACCTACGGCAAGAAGGTCATGGTCGCCGAGACCTCGTGGGCGTTCACTCTCGACGACGGTGACGGGCACGGCAATACGATCGATCTGCCCTCCGAGGCCACGCAGTACCCCATCAGCGTGCAGGGTCAGGCGAGCGCGGTGCGCGCGGTCGTGCAGGCGGTCGCCGACGTCGGCGAGGCAGGGATCGGCGTCTACTACTGGGAGCCGGCATGGCTTCCGGTCGGACCACCCTCCCAGCTCGACGCGAACAAGGTGCTGTGGGAGCGCGACGGCTCCGGTTGGGCGACCAGCTTCGCGGGAGAGTATGACGCCCACGACGCGGGCCAGTGGTTCGGCGGCTCCTCGTGGGAGAACCAGGCGCTGTTCGGCTTCGACGGCACGGCATCCGATGCACTGAACATCTTCTCCTACGTGCGTACCGGCGCGGTGGCGCCCCGAGAGGTCGAGGGCGTCGATCCGGTCGTCCTGCAGCTGGTGGAAGGTGACGCCGTGGCGCTGCCGGAAGAAGTGTCCGTGCGGTACAACGACGGGACATCCGAGCAGCAGGCGGTGACCTGGTCGGGGGCGGAGCAGTACATCGAGGGCGTCGGGGAGTACACGGTCTCGGGCGTCACGGAGGCCGGGCTCGCGGCATCCGTCACCGTCACGATCGCAGCCCGGAACTTCCTGCAGAACCCCGGGTTCGAAGCATCCGACACGAGCATGTGGACGATGACGGGGTCAGGGCTGACCCTCCGCGCATGGGACGACCCGCACGGCGGGACGCACTCGGCGCACTTCTACTCGGCATCCGCGTACTCGTTCGAGCTGTCGCAGACCGTGACGGGCCTGCCGGCAGGATCGTATGTCGCGCGGGCGGCGCTGCAGGGTGACGGCGAGGGTGCGGACGGAACAGTGGCGCTGTCGCTGTCGACGCCCGGAGCGCCCTCGGCTGCGGCACCCTTCGCTCTCGATGGCTGGCGGGTGTGGTCAACGCCCTCGACGTCGGACGTGGCGGTCGACGGAGGATCCGCGACCGTGCAGATCAGTGCGACTCTGCCGGGCGGGGCCTGGGGCACGCTCGACGATCTCGAGCTCGTGCGTGTACCGAAGGCGGGAGCCGACACCACGCTGCTGCAGGAGCGGCGCGATGCTGCCGCAGCGGTGGATCCGGCGCTGTACGCCGAGGCGTCGACGGCGGGTCTCGCCGGCGCGATCGCGCGGGCGGACATCGTGCTCGGCGCGGCGAGCCCGCGCGCGGAGGCGGTGGACGGCGCGCTCGCTGCCGTGAACGCTGCACTCGACGCCCTCGTGCTGCGCGACGCGGCGACCGCCGCTCCCGCCACGGGGCGGCTGTCGCACGACAACGGCCACGACACGGGACTGCACGACGGCGACTTCGATGTCACGATGCACCTGTGGTGGGGGCAGAACGCTACGAAGCTGCGACTGTTCGAGAACGGAGAACTCATCGCGACCGTGCCGCTGACATACGGGGGTGAGGCCGCGCAGCAGGCGCGAGTCCCGGTGCGCGGCAAGGCGAACGGTTCTTACGTGTACACCGGCGAACTCGTCAACTCGCGGGGAGTGACGGCGGTGCGGCCGATCACCGTAAAGGTGAAGGATGCCGCGCCCGGCACGCCCGTGCTGTCCGCGGACAACGGCGATCGAGACGGTTCGTACGTCGTGGCCGCGAACCTGTGGTGGGGGACGAACGCGACCTCGTACCGGCTGTTCGAGGATGGCGCGCTGCTCTCGGAAGGTGCCCTTGTCGCGAATACGCCTGCCGCGCAGCAGGTGACGGTGCCGGTAAGCGGCCGGTCGGTGGGAGCGCACACGTATCGGGTGGAGTTCGTGAATGCCGCGGGAGTTGCGGAAAGCAAGGTGCTGACCGTGGAGGTCCGGCGCTGAAGCAGTTCGCAAGCCTGGCGTATGTCTTACCTGGTTAGCGATTCGGTGGTAAAGTCCCTGCCATGGAATCCCGGACTCAGGACATCATCCGTCAGACCGTGATCATCGCCGCAGCGTGCTTCATGCTGATCGCCGCCGCTGTCGGCTCCGGCGCTTTCGGCGGCACCTCGGTGAGCGAGCTGCAGGACGGCGCACTCTCCGCGCAGGGGTCGTACCTGGCTCCGGCCGGACCCGCGTTCTCGATCTGGTCTCTGATCTACCTCGGACTGATCGCTTACACGGTGTGGCAGGCGCTGCCGCCGCAGCGGGCCGACGAGCGCCAGCGCGCGGTCGGCGGATGGATCGCCGCGACCATGGTGCTGAACGGGCTGTGGCTCGTGACGGCGCAGTTCCTGACCCTCGTCCTCACCTGGATCGTGATCGCCGTGCTTCTCGCGGTGATCGGCCGCGTGATCGTGCTGCTCGGGCGATTCCCCGCGAAGAACCTCGCCGACCGCATCCTCACCGATGGGGCGAACGGTCTGCACTTCGGCTGGGTCACCATCGCCACCGTTGCCAACTTCACCGCGTGGCTCACCCAGACGGTGCCGTCGAGCTGGGGCGAGCAGGCCGAGGCCTGGGGTGTGGCCGTGCTGGTGGTGGTGCTCGTGATCGGCGCGGCATCCGCCTGGTTCACCGGCCGCATCGCCCCGGCGCTCGCGACCGCGTGGGGTCTCGCGTGGCTCGCGGTCGGGCGTCTGACGGGGGAGCCGCAGAGCACCACGATCGCGGTCACCGCGATCATCGTGGCGGTGCTGCTCGTCGCCGCCGGGGTCGTCGTCGTGGTGCTGCGCCGTCGTCGCACGGTCGCGGCTCGCTAGTGCCCGCCGATTGCGGTGAACAACTCCTCGAGAATTTGCGGGTGCCGTTGGAGCTTCCGCGCACCGAGCGGCGTCAGCGAAGTCGGGTTCGACAGAACGAGCGTTCTCGGAGGAGTTGTTCACGCCGACCGAGGCCGCCGTCGCGCTCAGAGCACGAGCCGGTAGCCCATCCCCGACTCGGTCAGCAGATGCACGGGCGCGCTCGGCTCCCGCTCGAGCTTCTTGCGCAGCTGCGACATGTACAGCCGCAGGTAGCCCGAGTCGGACACCTGCTCGCTGCCCCAGATCTCCTTCAGCAGATCCTGTCGGGTCACCAGGGCACCCGGATGCCGCGACAGATGCTCGAGCATCCGCCACTCGGTCGGGGTCAGATGCACCCGGACTCCCGCCCGTGTGACGGTCTTGGTGGAGAGGTCGACCACCACGTCGGCGAACGACACCATCGACTCACCGCTCGCAGGTACTGAGCGGCGGGAGAGCGCTCGCAGCCGCGCCAGCAGCTCGTCGACCTGGAACGGTTTCGTGACGAAGTCGTCAGCTCCGGCATCCAGTGCCTCGACCTTGTCGGCGGAACCCGTGCGTCCGGAGACCACGATGATCGGCACGTTCGTCCAACCGCGTAGGGCCTGGATCACCTCGATGCCATCGAGCCGCGGCATGCCGAGGTCGAGCATGATGAGGTCGGGGTGGGTCTGTGCGGCGGCGGCGATCGCGGCGGCACCATCGGCGGCGACGACGACCTCGTACCCGTGGGCTGCCAGGGTGATCCGCAGCGCCCGCACCATCTGCGGGTCGTCGTCGGCGATGAGGAGCTTCACTCAGTGTCCTCCGACTCGAAAAGCCCCGCCAGCGGCAGGGAGATGACCATCGTGAGGCCTCCGCCAGGGGTGTCCTCGGGTGTCAGGGTACCGCCCATGCCCTCGGTGAATCCGCGCGACAGCGCGAGCCCGAGCCCGAGCCCGGTCGTGTTGTCGGTGTCGCCGAAGCGCTGGAACGGCTGGAAGATGCTGTCCCGGCGCTCGGGGCCGACGCCGGCACCGCGGTCGATGATGCGGATCTCGGCGCGCTCGCCGAGGGTGCTCGTCGATACCAGCACGCGCGAACCGGCGGGTGCGTGCCGGTGGGCGTTCGCGAGCACGTTCACCAGCACCCGCTGCAGCAGCACGGGGTCGGCGTGCAGCGCGGGGAGAACCGGATCGAGCGCGAGCTCGACGTCCGACGGTCCGAGGCCGAGCTCGTCGATCGCCGCGAGGACAGGGGCCGTGGCATCGAGTCGCGTCGAAGAGACGGCGAGCACCCCGGCCTGCACGCGGCTCACGTCGAGCAGGTCGGTGACGAGGGCCGAGAGCGTGGCCAGGCTCTCATCCGCGGTGGCGAGCAGCTCTGCCCGATCGGATGCCGACAGCTCGTGCGCCCCGCGCAGGCCGCCGATCGCGGCGACCGCCGAAGCGAGCGGGCGACGGATGTCGTGGCTGACCGCGGACAGCAGGGCGCTTCGCACCTGATCGGTCTCGGCGAGGGCTTCGGCCTCGAGGGCCGTGGCCCGCAGATCGGTGTGCTCGATCGCGGCGGACAGCTGCGCCACGATCGCGTCGAGCAGACGGCGCTCAGGGCCTGCCAGCGGCGGACCGTGCAGTTCGAGCGTCGCGCGAGGAGACCCGTCCGCACCGACGCCGACCGGAACCATGGTGGCGCGGCCGTCGGCAACGGGCTCCCCGTCGCTCGCGAGCACGTCGCCGTCGGGCGAGAGCAGCCGCACCCCGCTGAGGCCGAACGCCTCGCGGGTGCGGCTGACCATGGCCAGCACGGCGTTGTCGCCGCGGAGCACGTTGCCCGCGACGGCGGCGAGCAGTTCGGCTTCGGCGGCGGCGCGCTGGGCGGTGCGTGCGCGGCGAGCGGCCTGGTCGACGATGATGCTCACCAGGATCGCGATCACGACGTAGAGCGCGAGCGCGAGCACGTGCAGCGGGTGCGCGACGGTGATCGTGAAGAGCGGCGCGACGAAGAGGAAGTCGAGCGTGATGCCCGAGAGCACCGCCGCGAAGACCGCAGGACGGATGCCGCCGATCAAGGCGACCACCACGACGAGCAGCTGGTACGCCAGCACCTCGGCGGTGATCGACTCGGGGCTGCGGTAGGCGAACATCACCCAGGAGAGCAGCGGGCCGAAGACCAGGGCGACCGCGAAGCCGAGCACCTGCCGGCGCCAGCCGAGCGCTCCGCCGGTCATCCGCGGCAGGGCGAGTCGTCCGCCGGCCGCCGCGTGCGTGACGATGTGCACGTCGATGTCTCCGGAGCGCCGGATGACTTCCGACCCGATGCCGGGTCCGGTGAGTGCGGCGGCGAGTCGGCCGCGTCGGCTGACGCCGATGACGAGCTGCGTGGCGTCGGCGCCCTGAGCGAACTCGACCAGGGTCGCCGGGATGTCGTCGCCGACCACCTGGTGGTAGCTGCCGCCGAGCGATTCCACGAGCGTGCGCTGGGCGGCGAGGGCGCCGGGTGTCTCGTCGCGGAGTCCGTCCTGGGCGGACACGTGCACGGCTAGCAGCTCGCCACCGGCGGAGCGGGCGGCGATCCTCGCCCCGCGGCGCAGCAGCGTCTCGCCCTCCGGCCCGCCGGTCAGCGCGACGACGACCCGCTCGCGCGCCTGCCACGTTCCCTCGATGCCCTGCTCGGCGCGGTAGGTGCGCAGCGCGCTGTCGACCTCGTCGGCGAGCCAGAGCAGAGCGAGCTCGCGAAGGGCGGTGAGGTTCCCGAGGCGGAAGTAGTTCGAGAGGGCGGCGTCGATGCGCTCGGCCGGGTAGACGAGACCGGCGGAGAGTCGGTCGCGCAGCGACTGCGGCGCGAGGTCGACGACCTCGATCTCGTCGGCGGCGCGCACGACGGCATCCGGGATCGTCTCCTGCTGGGCGACGCCGGTGATCTTCTCGACGACGGCGTTCAGCGATTCGACGTGCTGCACGTTGACGGTCGTGATGACGTCGATCCCGGCAGCGAGCAATTCGTCGACGTCTTGCCAGCGCTTCGGATGCCGCGAGTCGGGGCTGTTCGTATGGGCGAGCTCGTCGACGAGAGCGATCTCGGGCGCGCGGGCGAGGACGGCGTCGAGGTCGAGTTCGGTCAGCGGCACGCCGCGGTGCTCGTCGACGCGGCGCGGCACCTCTTCCAGGCCGACGGTCTGCGCGTGGGTCGCGGCGCGCTCGTGCGTCTCGACGATCGCGATCACGACATCGTGTCCTTCGTCGCGCAGCCGGCGCCCCTCGGCCAGCATCTCGAAGGTCTTCCCGACGCCGGGCGCGGCCCCCAGGAGCACGCGGAGGCGGCCACGGCGCGAATGCTCTCGGCTCATGCGCCCTCCCCGTCATCCAGCGCGAGATTGAGCTCTGCGACGTTGATGCGCTCTTCGCCGAGGAATCCCAGATCCCGCCCTTGAATCCTAGACTCCACGAGATCGCGCACGGCCTGCTCGCCGAGTCCTCGTTCCTCCGCCACTCGCGGCACCTGCAGCAGCGCGTAGGCGACGCTGATGTGCGGATCGAGACCCGAGGCGGATGCCGTCACGGCATCCGCCGGCACCTCGTCGAGCGAGACGCCCTCGCGCTCGGCGATCGCGGCTTTCCGTTCCTCGATCGCGGCGACGAGGTCGGGGTTCTCCGGTCCGAGGTTGCTGCCGCTCGACGCGGTGCCGTCGTAGCCGTCGCCGGCGGCGGAGGGGCGGGACTGGAAGTACTGCGGCAGGGCCTCGCCCTCGGCATCCGAGAAGGACTGGCCGATCAGGGCGCTGCCCTTGTCATCGGGGAGGAGCGAGCCGTTCGCCTGGTGCGGCACTAGCAGCTGCCCGACGCCGGTCACGAGCAGGGTGTACCCGACGCCGAGCACGAGGGTGAGGACGAGCGTCGCGCGGACGGCGACGCCCGTGGTGCGGAGTGCGGTGCGGGTGGAGGACATGGAGTAAACCTTTCTTGGCAAGGCCCGGTCGTTGAGCGAGCGAAGCGAGACGAAACGCAGAGACGAAACGCAGAGACGAAACGCAGAGACGAAACGCGAGACGAAACGGCGTCAGAATCCGGGGATGAGGCTCACGACGAGGTCGATGAGCTTGATGCCGATGAACGGGGCGATCACGCCGCCGAGGCCGTAGATCAGCAGGTTGCGCTGCAGGATCTGCGAGGCGCTCGCGGGGCGGTACTTCACTCCGCGGAGCGCGAGCGGGATGAGGAACACGATCACGATCGCGTTGAAGATGATCGCGCTGGTGACGGCGGATGCCGGGGAGTGCAGCTGCATCACGTTGAGCACGGCGAGCCCCGGGAAGACGCCCATGAACATCGCCGGGATGATGGCGAAATACTTGGCGACGTCGTTGGCCAGCGAGAAGGTCGTGAGGGCTCCACGGGTGATCAGCAGCTGCTTGCCGATGCGCACGATGTCGATCAGCTTCGTCGGGTCGGAGTCGAGGTCGACCATGTTGCCGGCCTCCTTCGCGGCCGAGGTGCCGGTGTTCATCGCCACACCGACATCCGCCTGCGCGAGGGCCGGGGCGTCGTTCGTGCCGTCGCCGGTCATCGCGACGAGTCGGCCGCCCTCCTGCTCACGGCGGATCAGCTCGAGCTTCTGCTCGGGCGTCGCCTCGGCGAGGAAGTCGTCGACACCCGCTTCCTTGGCGATCGCCGCGGCGGTGAGCGGGTTGTCGCCCGTGATCATGACGGTGCGGATGCCCATGCTGCGCAGTTCGTCGAACCGTTCACGCAGGCCGTCCTTGACGATGTCCTTGAGGTGCACGACCCCGAGAATCCGGTCGTGCGCGTCGGCGGCCGGGGACACCTGTCGGGAGTTTTCACGGATGTCGGGCCGATCCGCGGCATCCGTCCCGACATCCGTGCTTTCTCCCGACATCTGTGCTGCCGAAGCGGGCGCCTTCACCGCGACCACCAGCGGAGTACCGCCGCTCTGCGCGACGCCGTCAGTCAGGGCAGTCAGCTCCGCATCGTCGCCGTCCAGCCCGAGCCACGCCCGCACCGCGGAGCCGGCGCCCTTGCGGATCTGCGTACCGTCGGCGAGGTCCAGCCCGCTCATGCGCGTCTGCGCCGTGAACGGCACGATGACGGCATCCGCCGGCATTTCGACCCGGATGCCGCGGCTCTCGGCGAGTTCGACAATCGAGGCGCCCTCGGGGGTGGGGTCGGCGAGCGACGACAGGGCCGCGATGCGCAGAAGCTCATCTTCGGAGACCCCGCCCAGGCGCAGCACCTCGTGAGCCCGACGGTTGCCATAGGTGATGGTGCCGGTCTTGTCGAGCAGCAGCGTGGTCACGTCGCCGGCCGCCTCGACCGCGCGTCCCGACATCGCCAGCACGTTGCGCTGCACGAGCCGGTCCATCCCTGCGATGCCGATGGCCGACAGCAGAGCGCCGATGGTCGTGGGGATCAGGCACACCAGCAGGGCGATGAGCACCGGGATGCTGACCGGCGACGCCGCATACGACGCGATCGGATTGAGCGCGAGAACCACGATCACGAAGACGATCGAGAGGCTCGCGAGCAGGATGTTCAGGGCGATCTCGTTCGGTGTGCGCTGACGGCTCGCGCCCTCGACGAGGGCGATCATCCGGTCGACGAAGGTCTCGCCGGGCTTCGAGGTGATGCGCACCACGATCCGGTCCGAGAGCACGCGGGTGCCTCCGGTCACGGCGCTGCGGTCGCCACCCGACTCGCGGATGACCGGGGCGCTCTCGCCCGTGATCGCCGACTCGTCGACGGTCGCGATCCCGGCGATGATGTCGCCGTCACCCGGGATGAGTTCGCCCGCGTCGACGATCACGACGTCGTCCCGCTGGAGTTCGGCGGATGACACCTCGACGGTGTCCTCTTCGCCGAGCTCGAGGAGCTGGGTCCCTGAGCCGGGCCCACGCGCCCCCGAGGCTCCGTCCAGCGCGGAGCGATGGTCGGAGTGGGGCGTGGGGAGCGAAGGGAGTACCCGCCGGGCCATCGTGCTCGTGCGGGTCTTCCGCAGCGTCGCCGCCTGCGCCTTGCCGCGGCCCTCGGCCACCGATTCGGCGACGTTCGCGAACAGCACAGTGAGCCACAGCCACACCGCGATGCCCCAGGTGAACGGCGCGGGCACGGGCGTTCCGCCGGAGTCGGCCGGCCCGCCCAGGAACGGCTCGGCGATCGCCAGCACCGTGGTGAACGCGGCGCCCACCCACACGAGAAGCATGACGGGGTTGCGCACGAGCGAAGCGGGATTGAGCTTGCGCAGCGCTCCGGGGAGCGCCTCGACAAGCTGCGCCCCGCCGAAGGCTCGTCCTCCGGTCGTTGAGCGAGCCGGCGTCCCCTCCCCGGTCGTTGAGCGAGCCGGCGTCCCCTCCCCGGTCGTTGAGCGAGCGGAGCGAGACGAAACGTCGGGACCGGCCTCCCCGGTCGTTGAGCGGGCCGGCGTCCCCTCCCCGGTCGTTGAGCGAGCGGAGCGAGACGAAACGTCAGGAGTGGTGGCCATGTCAGACGAGTCCTTCAGCGAGGGGTCCCAGTGCGAGCACCGGGAAGTAGGTGAGCGCGGTGACGACGACCGTCACGGCGAGGAGCAGGCCGACGAACTGCGGCCGGTGGGTGGGGAGGGTGCCCGACGTGGCGGGGATCCGCTCCTGCGCCGCGAACGAGCCGGCCAGTGCGAGCACGAGCACGATCGGGAGGAACCGACCGAGCAGCATCGCGATGCCCAGGGCCGTGTTGAACCAGGGCGTGTTCGCGGTGAGCCCGGCGAACGCCGAGCCGTTGTTGTTCGCGGCCGAGGTGAACGCGTAGAGCACCTCGCCCATGCCGTGCACGCCCGGGTTCAGGATGCTGGTCGCCTCGACATCTGCCCGGATGCCGGGGATCGCGCAGCTCAGTGCCGTCCCGCCGAGCACGAGCGCCGGCACGACGAGGATGTAGAGGCTCGCGAGCTTGATCTCCCGCGGACCGATCCGCTTGCCGAGGTACTCCGGGGTGCGGCCGACCAGCAGCCCGCCGACGAAGACGGCGATGATCGCGAGCACCAGCATCCCGTAGAGTCCCGAGCCGACGCCGCCGGGGGCGACCTCGCCGAGCATCATGTTGAGCATCGGCATCATGCCGCCGAGCGCGGTGTACGAGTCGTGCATCGAGTTGACCGCACCGGTCGACGTCAGGGTGCTGGCGCTGCCGAACAGCGTCGAGCCCAGGATGCCGAAGCGTACCTCCTTGCCCTCCATCGCGGCTCCGGCGAGTTCGGGAGCGCTGCCGCGTCCGGCGAGTTCGAATGCCGAGAGGGCGAACGTCGAGACGAGAAAGATCGTGCCCATCACGGCGGCGATCGCGTATCCCTGGCGGTGGTCGCCGATCATGCGGCCGAACGTGCGGGGGAGGGAGAACGGGATCATGAGGATCAGCAGCACCTGCAGCAGGTTCGTGAACCCCGTCGGATTCTCGAACGGGTGCGCCGAGTTGGCGTTGAAGAACCCGCCGCCGTTCGTGCCGAGGAGCTTGATCGCTTCCTGCGAGGCGACCGGTCCGCCCGGGATGGTCTGCGTGCCGCCCGAGACCGTCGTGACGTCGGTGAAGCCTGCGAAGTTCTGGATGACACCGCCCGCGAGCAGCGCGACCGCGCCGATCAGGGCGATCGGCAGCAGCAGACGCCCGAGTCCGCGGGCCAGGTCGACCCAGAAGTTTCCGATCGTGGTCGAGCCGCGGCGGGCGAGGCCGCGGATCAGCGCGATCGCGATCGTGAGGCCGACGGCTGCCGAGACGAAGTTCTGCACGGTGAGGCCGGCGAGCTGCACGACGTAGCCCATCGTCTGCTCGGGAGAGTAGGACTGCCAGTTCGTGTTGGCGACGAAGGATGCCGCGGTGTTGAAAGCGAGACCCTCGGGCACCGCCGGCAGTCCGAGGGACTGAGGGAGGAATGCCTGCAGCCGCTGCATCCCGTAGACGAGCACGACTCCGACGACAGAGAACGCGAGCACGCTTCGGGCGTACGCGCGCCAGGTCTGCTCCGAGCGGGAGTCGACGCCGATCAGCCGGTAGAGGCCGCGTTCAACCCGAAGGTCGCGCGGTGTCGTGTAGACGTGGGCGATGTAGTCGCCGAGGGGGCGATGGAGCAGCACGAGCACGACCACGACGGCCGCGAGCTGCAGGACGCCGAACCAGATCGAGGCGTCCATCAGAACCTCTCCGGGGCGACGAGGGCGACCACGAGGTAGACGACCGCGGCGACTGCGAGGGCGGCGGCGATGATCTCGAAGACGATCATCCCCGCGCCTCTCCGTCCATCGCTTCGCGCTGGGCGGAGCCTCGGGCGCGTGGGCCCGTCTTCTCCACCGCCTTCGCGACCAGGGAGACGAGGGCGAACAGCGCGAGAGTCAGCGCGAGGTAGATGATGTCGAGCACGAAGTCGATACAACTCCGGTGCGGCACAGCATCCGTCGATCCTCACGGTTCCCCTACGGGTTCCCGCCCGACGCATGCGCGACGCTCACAGTCGGCCGGCGCTCCGGTCGCAGTTACTGCCGCCTCCGTCGCCACCCGGCGGCGCGAACTGCGACCGGAACGGCGGGCAGCGACGCCAACTGCGACCGGATGCTGCGTCTGGAGCAGACGTGCGAGGAGGCGTTCTCAGAGGGTTACGACGCCTCGTGGGGATGACACCGCAGCCGACTGCCTCGCTTCGATCGATCCGCAGTGACCGCCTACGTCGATCCCCCGCGAGCGGCCCACAGAAGCCCGCGCTCGACGATGGTGCGCACGTTCGCGTCGCGAAGCACCTCCGTGTCGTGACCCGGCGTGGCCACGAAGACGCGGCCGGCACCCCAGGCGCGAGTCCAGACCGCCGGCGAGATGACACGACGGTGCCATGGCTGATCCGGTCGGGCCGGGTGTGTGGTCGTCGCCAGGACATCGTTGAGGTCGTCGTGCAGCACCCAGTACTGCTCGGTGGTGAGCTCGAAGTCCGGGATGCCCCGGGTGATCTCGTGGTCGCGGCCGAGCGCCGTGATGTCGATCGTGTGCGGGAGGAAGCTGTCGGCGCCGTCGCCGCGGATTTCCTCCGGAACCTTGGACGGATGCTTGACGAACTGTCCGCCCACGAGCTGGAGGTAGTCCGAGTTCATGCGATACGAGTCGACGATGCCGCCGTGCCAGCCGGCGAAGCCGGTTCCGGCGACCACGGCCTCGCGCAGGCCCTTGATCGCGGGGGCGGAGATCTCCGACATCGAGACGCACTGCACGATCAGATCGGTCTCGGCCATGACGGCGGCGTCGGCGTAGATCTCGCTCAACTCCTCGATTCGCACGTCGAAGCCGTTCTCCTCCAGAAACGGTACGAAGAGGTCCGTCGTCTCCGCGGGCTGATGGCCCGGCCATCCGCCGCGCACGATGAGGGCTCTACGTGAGTTCATCGCCTCAGCCTAGGGACGAGGGCGGCGTTCCGGTCGCAGTTCGGGTCGGCTGGAGTCGCGCCGAGCGGCAGCAACTGCGACCGGAACGACCTCGAGCGGCAGAAACTGCGACCGGAACGACGTCCGGCGGCACGAACTCCGACCGGAACCGACCACCGGATGCCGCCGCGCCTCAGTCCTGCGGAGGCCCCGCCGGCCGGTGCGCACGGCGCCCCGACACGACCACGGGCCGCCCCGCCCGCTCCTGCCCTGGCAGTGGCCGTGACCGCCGGCCGTAGATGAGCTCGGACGAGTCGAGCAGCCACGGCACGAGCGTGATCGACACCCCGTGCACGAGCATCAGCTGGTTGGCGAGGCGCCGGGCCCGACGGTTGTGCAGGAACGACTCCCACCAGTGCCCCACGATGTACTGCGGCAGATACACGGTGACGACCGAGGAGCCGTGCTTCGCCCGGTACTGCGTGATGAACTGCGTCACCGGCTGCGCGAACGAGCGGTACGGCGACTCGAGGATCACGAGCGGGATCGGCATCAGGTGGTCGGCCCACTGCTGCTGCAGTTCGGTCGCGGCATCCGCATCGACGGCGACGTGCACCGCGATCGTCTTGCCGTGCTTCGCGGCGACGGCGTAGTCCACCGCCTTCGCGACCGGCTTCTGCAGCTTGCTGACCATGACGATCGCGACATCTCCCGTCGCGCCGAAGCGCGTGGTGTCGTCGATCGCGATCTCGTGGTCGACGTCACGGTAGTAGCGCTTCACTCCCAGCATCAGGAACGCGAGGATCGGGATCGCGAAGAACACCAGGTACGCGCCGTGCGTGAACTTCGTGATGGTCACGATCAGCAGCACCGCCACCGTCATCGCCGCCCCGACGGAGTTGATGGCCAGACCGACCTTGGCTGAACGACGATCGGATGCCGCGACCGATGGATCCCGCAGCACGCGCCTCCAATGCCGGACCATGCCGATCTGCCCGAGCGAGAACGACACGAAGACACCGATGATGTAGAGCTGGATCAGGGTCGTCAGCTTCGCCTGGAACACCACGAGCACGATCATCGCGCCGATCCCGAGCAGGATCATGCCGTTCGAGAACACGAGGCGGTCACCACGGGTGTTCAGCGACTTGGGGGCGTAGCCGTCGCGGGCCAGCACCGAGCCGAGCAGCGGGAAGCCGTTGAACGCCGTGTTCGCCGCGAGCAGCAGCACGCAGGCGGTCGCCGCCTGCACGATGAAGAAGAGGATGCTGCCCCCGCCGAACGTCGCGCTGGCGATCTGCGCCATCAGGCTGGGCTGCGGATTCGTGCAGTCGAAGCCGATCAAGTCGCACGGGTTCTCGGCGTAGTGCACGCCGGTGATCAGGGCGAGAGCGGTGAGTCCGGCGAACAGGCAGGCTGCGATCGAGCCCATCAGCACGAGGGTCGACTGGGCGTTCCGCACCTTGGGGGTGCGGAAGGCAGGCACGCCGTTCGATACGGCCTCGACGCCCGTGAGGGCGGAGCATCCGCTCGAGAACGCGCGCAGGATGAGGAGGATGACGGCGGCTTGGCTGAGGTTCTCCGCCTGCACCGAGAACTCGGCACTCGACGCGATCGGGGCATCGCCGAGGAACGTGCGCACCAGGCCGGTCACGATCATGAACGCGACCGAGGCGATGAACACGTAGGTCGGGATCGCGAAGACGAGGGAGGCCTCGCGCACCCCGCGGAGGTTCACGATGATGATCAGGATCACGAAGCCCACCGCCAGTTCCACCCGCAGCGGGTCGAGTCCTGGCACGGCCGAGATGATGTTGTCGACACCCGAGGCGACCGACACGGCCACGGTCAGCACGTAGTCGACGAGGAGCGCCGCGGCGACGATCACGCCGGGGATCTCGCCGAGGTTCTTCGAGGCGACCTCGTAGTCGCCGCCGCCCGACGGGTATGCCTTGATGAGCTGCCGGTAGCTGAGCACGACGACGATCAGCAGCAGCACGACCGCGGCCGCGACCATCGGAGTGAACGACAGGAACGTGAGTCCGCCGATCAGCAGGATCATCACGAGTTCCTGCGGCGCGTAGGCAACGGAGCTCAGTGCATCCGACGCGAAGATCGGCAGGGCCATCTTCTTCGGGAGCAGCTGATCCTCGACCTGCGCACTCGTCAGCGGGTCGCCGATCAGGATGCGCTTGGCGCGCGGCGGGCCTTCTGCGCTGTCTCTGATTTCGTCTGACACGTCCGGCGACGCTACGCCTGCTGACGGCATCCTCACGTCATCCTCACGGAATCCCTACAGGGCGATGGGCGACCCCTCACGGAATCCTTACGCTCGCCGCATGGGTTCTGTCGAGACCACCGGATCCACAGCCCATTCCGATCACGAACCCGTAACGTCGGGAGCATGACGACCCTTCAGGTCACCGAAGACTCCATCCGCAAGACACGCGAACTGCGTGACGAGTTCCAGCGTTTCCTGCGGGAGTACGAGTTCGGGATGCGGGAGGTGGAGACGAAGATCTCGATCCTCCGCGACGAGTTCACCCATGACCACGCGTACAACCCGATCGAGCATGTGAAGAGCCGGCTGAAGACGCCGGACAGCATCGTCGAGAAGATCGCCCGCAAGGGCATCGACGAGCCGGACTTCGACCGCATCCGTGCAGAGATCACCGACATCGCCGGCGTACGCGTGACCTGCAGCTTCGTCGCCGATGTCTACCAGCTCTTCGACCTGCTCACCCAGCAGGACGACGTCACGGTGCGCGCGGTGAAGGACTACATCGCGGAACCGAAGGACAACGGCTACAAGAGCTTGCACGCCATCATCGAGGTGCCGGTGTTCCTGTCGACCGGCGCCCTGTCGGTGCCCGTCGAGGTGCAGTTCCGCACCATCGCGATGGACTTCTGGGCCAGCCTGGAGCACAAGATCTACTACAAGTTCTCGAATCAGGTGCCGTCGCACCTCGTCGAGAGTCTGACGGATGCCGCGACGGCCGCCGCTGAGCTCGACACGCGTATGGAGCGCCTGCATCGTGAGGCCCACGGAGCGCCGCGCCGGCAGCTCGCCCCGCCGCCTCCGCCGCGCATCGTCGGGGTCTAGTTGCCGGCGTCACCCGTACGGTGCCTGAAGTCACAAACCTGACTATCTCGTTCGTCATTAAGGTTTAGCACCCTCAAACACGACTACCGCCCTCACTATTCGTGTTTCCAGCGCCGTCGGCCCCTCGGCGACCTGGCCTAACATGGCGCCATGGCGACGAAGGCACCGAAGTCCGACATCGACGAGACCGGCGTGCACGTCTCGAAGCCGAAGAAGGTCGCCGTCGGCGTGCCGGCCGTGCTCCACGCGCTGAAGATCGCGAACGAGCAGATGGGTGTGACGCGCTCGGTGCAGACCCTCGCGCTCGTGAACCAGAAGGACGGGTTCGACTGTCCCGGCTGCGCCTGGCCCGAGGAGGACAAACGCCACGTCGCGGAGTTCTGCGAGAACGGCGCCAAGGCGGTCGCCGAGGAGGCGACGCTGCGCACGGTCGGACCGGCCTTCTTCGCGCAGCATCCGATCGATGAGCTCCGCAGTCACGACGACTGGTGGCTCGGGCAACAGGGTCGGTTGACGCATCCGATGATCCTCGACGAGGGCGCCACGCACTATCGGCCGATCTCGTGGGACGACGCGCTGCAGACGATCGCCGACGAGATCGCCGCGGTCGACGACCCGGACGAGACCGTGTTCTACACATCGGGGCGGACGTCGAACGAGGCGGCGTTCCTGTACCAGCTGCTGGTGCGCGGCATCGGCACGAACAACCTGCCCGACTGCTCGAACATGTGCCACGAGTCCAGCGGATCCGCACTCACCGAGACCATCGGCATCGGCAAGGGCACCGTCTCGATCGACGACGTTCACAACGCGGAGCTGCTCATCGTCGCGGGGCAGAACCCGGGCACGAACCACCCGCGGATGCTGTCGGCACTCGAGAAGGCCAAACAGCGCGGTGCCCGCGTGATCGCCGTGAATCCGCTGCCCGAGGCGGGACTGATGCGGTTCGAGAACCCGCAGACCCCGCGGGGCATCGCGTTCGGCGGCACGACGATCGCCGACCGGTTCGTGCAGATCCGCTCGGGCGGCGACCAGGCGCTGTTCCAGGCGATCGGCAAGCATCTGCTCGAGGTGGAGGAGCGCGAGGGCGGAGTGCTCGACCATGCGTTCCTCGATGCGCACACGAGCGGCATCGACGCGTATCGCGCGGCGATGGCGGATGCCGACTGGCCGTCTCTGAGCGAGGCGACGGGGATGCCGGAGGCGACTCTGCGCGAGATCGCCGAAGAGGTGCGCGCCTCGAAGGCGACGATCGTGTGCTGGGCGATGGGGCTCACCCAGCACAAGCACTCGGTGCCCATGCTGCGAGACATCGTGAACGTGCTGCTGCTGCAGGGGAACATCGGGCGACCGGGTGCGGGCGTGTGCCCGGTGCGCGGACACTCGAACGTGCAGGGCGATCGCACGGTCGGCATCTACGAGAAGCCGTCGGAGGCCTTCCTCGCCGCTCTTGACCGCGAGTTCTCGTTCACCGCTCCCCGCGAACACGGCTACGACACGGTCGAGGCGATCCGCGCGATGCGCGACGGGAACGTGCGCGTGTTCATGGGCATGGGCGGCAACTTCGTGTCCGCCACTCCCGACACCGCGGTCGTAGAGTCGGCGATGACTCGCGTGAACCTCACCGTGCACGTCTCGACCAAGCTCAACCGCTCGCATGTCGTCACGGGCCGCCGCGCGATCATCCTTCCGACCCTGGGCCGCACCGATCGCGATCACCGCGGCGGTGTCGAGCAGCGCGTCACCGTCGAGGACTCCATGGGCGCGGTCCATGGGTCGCGCGGCCGACTCGCGCCACCTGCCGACGACCTGCTGAGCGAGGTCGCGATCGTCGCACGCCTGTGCGGACTCCTCTTCTCGGATGCTGCGGCGAACGCGCCACACGCCGACTGGGCCGGTCTCGAGAGCGACTACGCCCTGATCCGGTCGCATCTGTCCCGCGTCATTCCGGGGTTCGAGGACTACGACGCCCGCATTCAGAAGGGGCGTACGTTCTTCCTCCCGAACGGTCCGCGCGATGCGCGCCGCTTCGCGACAGTCGACGGCAAGGCACGATTCACGGCGAACCCGCTGGAGTTCCCGGTGATCCCGCCGGGCCGCCTCCTGCTGCAGACACTGCGCTCGCACGATCAGTACAACACCACGATCTACGGCAAGGACGATCGCTACCGTGGCATCCACGGCGGGCGCCGGGTCGTGCTCGTGAATGCCGATGACGTCGTGCAGCTCGGGTTCACCGACGGCGAGATCGTCGACCTGGTCTCGGAGTGGACACGCCCAAGCGGCACGGTCGAAGAGCGCCGGGCCGAGGAGCTCCGCATCGTGCCGTACTCGACCCCGCGCGGCAACGCGGCGGCCTACTACCCCGAGACGAACGTGCTCGTGCCGCTCGACTCGGTCGCCGACGTCAGCGGCACGCCGACGTCCAAGGCGGTCATCGTGCGCCTCGAGCACCGAGGCGATCGCCGCGCGAGCGCGGTCGGCTGACATGGGACGCCTCACCGCCCGCACCCCGATCACCCGCATCGCGGTCGTCGATGACGAGGTCGTCGTCCGTCGCCGTGCCGACACCCTCGCGGTCGAGGAGCCGCTGGAGATCCGCCTCTCCGGCACACCGCTGACCGTGACGATGCGCACGCCGGGCCACGACGTCGAGCTGGCGGCCGGATTCCTCGTGTCGGAGAGCGTGATCGCGACGGGCGGAGACTTCCGCTCGGCCATCCACTGCGGCGGGCCGGGTACGGGCGGTGGTTCACCAGGAGCCGTCGGACCGCTGCTGACGATCGGCGCGCCTCTGACGATCGGCGCCGAGCCACCGGCATCCGCTCCTTCCGGCAACACGTACAACGTGCTCGACGTGACTCTGCGGCCGGGGCTGGAGCCGCCGGTGACCGACATCGCCCGCAACTTCTACACGACGAGTTCGTGCGGCGTGTGCGGTGCCGCCTCGATCGAGGCGATCCAGAAGACCTCCCGTTTCGACGTGGCAGCGGATGCCGTGACGGTGGATGCTGCGCTGCTGCTCGGCCTCCCCGACAGACTGCGCGAGGGTCAGGCGGTGTTCGAGAAGACCGGCGGACTCCACGCCGCCGCGCTATTCGACGCGGCATCCGGAGAGCTGCTGGTGCTGCGGGAGGACGTCGGCCGGCACAACGCGGTCGACAAGGTGATCGGCTGGGCGACGCTCGCCGACCGGCTGCCGCTGACCGGCACGGTGCTGCAGGTTTCCGGACGCGCGAGCTTCGAGCTGGTGCAGAAGGCCGTGATGGCCGGCATCCCGATCCTTTCCGCCGTCTCGGCGCCCTCGTCGCTGGCTGTGGAGCTCGCGGCCGCCTCTGGGCTCACCCTCGCGGGCTTCGTGCGGGGCGCGTCGCTGAACGTGTACTCGCGGCCCGATCGCGTGCTGGTCTGATCAGTCGACGACGAACAGTCGAGCACCGGTCGTTGTCGATGAGCGATGAGGTTCCATGTCCGTGCCGACCTGGTAGCTCTCCCCCGCGTGCAGAGTGAAGGTTCGACCATCCTCGAGCTCGGTCTCCAGCTTGCCCTCGAGCACGAGAAGCACGTGGCCGCGGGAACACCAGTGGTCGGCGACATACCCTGGCGAGTACTCGACCATGCGGATGCGTGTGTCCCCGATCTGCTGCGTTCGCCAGACGGCCCGCCCCGTGATTCCCGGATGAACGGCGGGTGCCACGTCTGTCCAGGTCGTCGTCGTGAAGGCGTGTCCGAGGAGGTCCATCTGTTCAGTATGAGACTCCCGGCTCCGTCACCCGGCGTAGCTCCGACCCGGGCCTCATATGTCTATCCTGGGGCGATGAGGGAAGACGTCGATCTCATCGAGGTGGCTCAGGCGACGCTCAACCCGCATCGCGTGGGAGATCGCCTCTTCGGTGACGTCGCCGCGGCGCTCGAGACGGCTACGGGCGCTATCCACACAGGCGTGTGCATCGACACCGGTTCCGGGACAGGATTCTGCGCCGAGCATGCCGCTGTCGCTTCGATGGTCACCAGTGGCGAGTACGCGATCGCGCGTATCGTCGCGGTGTGGCGAGACGCGGAGGGGCGCCTGACCGTTCTCGCCCCTTGTGGCCGTTGCCGCGAGTTCATCAGGCAGGTGGATCAGACCAATATCGACACGACGATCCTTCTCGGCCACGGCAGGACCGCGCCGCTGCGCGATCTGCTCCCGGAATGGGAATGGCCCGAACCAGAACCGCCTCGATGATCTGTTCACCGCTCCCGAGGCTCGCGATGTCGGTCGAAAGCGCGCTGCGGGCGGTTGGGCGTCAAACCTTCGGCCAGTCGCTGGTCAGGTAGGCCTCGACTGCGCGGTGCCGGAAGGTGTACGGCTTGCCGCGGTCGATGATGCCGCGCACGGTGTCGAGACGCTGGGCAGTGGGCCCGGCCTCGGTGACCTTGGCGAAGCCCATCGCCTCGGCGATCCGGGTGAGTGTGCGCTCGGCGGTGGGGAGCTCTGCCATCACCTGCAGAAGCTGGCGCTCACGTGCCGGAAGGCGCTCCAGGATGCGCTCGACATGTGCGGTCGCTTCGCGCTGTGCGCCGCGCCACCCGCGGAGCACTTGCTCTCCGGTGATCGTCGGCGTCGTCTCGGCGTACCAGGCCTGCTCACCGGCGAGCTGGAACAGGAACGGTTCTCCACGGCAGACATCGACGATGCGGGCGGCTGCATCGGGCTCCATCCGAATACGGGCGGAACCACCGTTGCCGTCGGGAACCTCCCACCCCTTGAGGATGAACTCCTGCAGAGCCTCCGTGAGGTCTTCCTCGTCGATGGCCGAGAGAGTGGTTGTCTTGAAACGACGGGCGAAGGTCGCGCCCTTGCGCGCGCCGGCCATGTCTTCGAAGTCCGGGAGTCCCGTGAGATAGACCGCGATCGGCAACGAACGGCTGACTCGTGCGCCACCGGGTACGTCGACCTCGACCTCGTGAATGAGCGCGTCCCCGAGTGCGATGAGCAATTGTGAGAGCGCTTTCTCATCCGTGATGTTCTGAACCTCATCGACATGGATCAGGGCCACGGTGTTGCCATTCGAGATCGCGGCCCGACCGACTTCCACCAGTAGCTCTGTGAGCGCAGCGTACGGTTCGCGTCCGTCGGCGCCGCGAAGGGTCAGTGCGATACCGGAGACGGCGACCGCTTGTACTCGCGCGATGGCGTCGCCGATGCGCTTCTCGCGGGATGAGGGCAGCCCTGCGTCGGTCGCGAGCTTCAGCGTCGCCTCTGCAACGAGCTTCAGCGGGTCTGCGCCGGCAGGGATGCGCAGCTGCGGCGTGACCCAGTCGCCCGCGCGGGACGCCTCCTGAGCAATGCGTCGCACCAGAGTGGATTTCCCGAGGCCGGGCTCGCCGAGGATGGTTCTACCCCGCTCGGGCAGACCGGCGAGCCTGCGAGGTCGTACCACATCTCGCCAATCGCTGAGTTGCTCGATGCGTCCTGCCCACACCTCCGGAATCGAGTCGGAGCCAGGGCTGAAGGGATTGTCCAGTGCGTCGCGCATGTTGATAACATTATCAACATGCCAGAACCTTGATAAGGTTATCAACAGCTTTATCGACGACCTACTCCGTGGGTCGCTCCTGGTCGCTCGCCGCCCACGCCTCGAACTCGACCTGCACCTCGTCGAAGAAGGCCGTCTTCGCGAGCGTGTAGTCGTCGTAGTCGGCTCTGCCGACCTGTTGCGCACTGAGAGTCCGCTTCACCGCCTCGTAGCGCTGGCGAGCGTCGGGGTCAGCGCGGAGCCAGTCACGGAACCAGATCGTGTAGAGGCCCCAAGGCGAGTCCGCTCGTCTGACGTGGAGGATCGCCTGTGCACCCTCGTGCGAGAAGAGCAACTTCTCCCACACTGCGGGATCGACCTCGACAGATCCCCGAGGGAGGTCGCGGTCGACGCCCGGAGAATCCGGTCGCGATCCACGAGCTCGGGCGTAGCCCAGTGGCTCCAACCTGGCCAGCAGCTCGTTCTCGGCCGGAAGGGAGAGATCCGAAGCTGCAGGTCGACGAATGGCTTCGCTGCGAGGCCTGGCACGGACGTGAAGCCGATGTGATCGAGTGCCGCGGACTCGCTGCCGTCGAGCCCCGTGATCGCGTCGCGGATGCCGCTCAGCAGCTGCGATGCCTGCTGGGCCCACTCCGCTTGATGCTCGACGAGCGCCGCTGGATTCTTGTGTTCGCTCATGCCGCAAACGTATCGAAACGCAGACCGGGCCGGTCGACCGCTGCCGTTGCCCCGATCCGTTTCCGCATCGCCTCCGAACAACCCGCGAGCACACCTCACGGTGGAACAGGAGACGATCATGGCCGAGCGCCGCAGCGGGAAACGATTCATCGCGTGGGCAGCCCTCGCGGGCATCATCGGCGGCGCGGTCTTCCTCGCCACCGCGGAGCTGTTCGCCCTGCTCTTCGCCCGATCGGCGAGCCCCATCCTCGCCGTGGGCGGGTTCGTGATCGACATCGTGCCGCAGCCCTTCAAGGAGTTCGCGATCGCCACATTCGGCGAATACGACAAGATCGCACTTCTCGCGGGCCTCGGCCTCGCCGTGGTCATCGCCTCGGCGATCGCCGGCATCCTGCAGCTGGTGCGTCCGCCGCTCGGCATCGTCGCACTCGTCATCGCGGGAGTGCTCTCCACCGCAGCCATCGTCACCCGCGCGGGTGCCGTACCCCTCGCCTTCCTGCCGCCGGTGCTCGGCACCATCGCCGGCTCGTTCATCCTCCTGCTCCTCGTCCGCCGGCTCCGCTCCTGGCGCACGTCGGTGCTCGGCGAACGTTCCGGGACAAAAGCGGCGGATGCCGTGCCCGAGAACCCGGCCGCGCCCAAGGGCATCGACCGCCGTCGCTTCTTCGCGCTCGCGGCCATCGCCGGAGCATCCGCTCTCGTCGTCGGTGTCGCCTCGCGCGCCGTGACGATGGCCGTCGGATCCGTCGAGGCGATCCGCGGCGCACTCAAGCTTCCGGCCGCCCGCTCGAAGGTCACGGTGCCGGACGGCGCCGAACTCGACATCAAGGGCCTGAGCAAGCTGTTCACGCCGAACAAGGACTTCTACCGGGTCGACACCGCGCTGACCGTACCCTCGATCGATCCGGACGCCTGGCGCCTCGTGATCGACGGGATGGTCGACAAGCGGGTCGAACTGTCGTTCCAGGACATCCTCGACATGGGTCTCGACGAGTACGCCATCACGCTCACCTGCGTCTCGAACGAGGTCGGCGGAGAACTCGTCGGCAACGCGATGTGGCTCGGAGTGCCGCTCCGCGACGTTTTGAAGAAGGCCGGCGTGAAGTCGGGTGCCGACATGGTCCTGTCGAAGAGCGTCGACGGCTACACCGCCAGCACCCCGCTGGCCGCACTGACCGACGACAACCTCGACGCGATCCTCGCGGTGGGCATGAACGGCGAGCCGCTGCCGCTCGAGCACGGCTTCCCCGTGCGGATGGTCGTCCCCGGACTCTACGGCTACGTCTCGGCCACGAAGTGGCTCACCGAGCTGAAGGTCACCACCTTCGCCGACGACGAGGCCTACTGGACGCCCCGCGGCTACAGCGCCGAAGCGCCCATCAAGTTCTCCTCCCGCCTCGACACCCCCAGCATCGGCGAGGCCGTGCCGGCCGGAAAGATTCCGATCGCGGGCGTCGCGTGGGCGCAGTCCGTGGGCATCGAGCGCGTCGAGGTCAAGATCGACGAGGGCGAATGGACGGCCGTCACCATGTCGACGCCCATCAACGACGACACCTGGGTGCAGTGGTTCATGGAGTGGGATGCGACTCCGGGCACGCACTACGTCGCGGTCCGCGCGGTCAACAAGAACGGCGACCTCCAGCTCGAGGAGCGCGCGCCGATCGCGCCGAACGGCTCGTCGGGCTGGCAGCGCTCGCTGATCCGCGTCACCTGATCCGTGCCACATCGCGCCGCTATGGCGCGGAATCAGGCGATCGCGCGGAACCAGGCGGATCCGCGAGATTCGCCTGTTCCCGCGTGCCCGCCTGATCGCGCGCGGTCGGCCCGCCCCTAGGGTGGAGCCATGACGTCGCATCCCGCTCTCGTGATCACCGTCTCGGATCGGTCCTTCCGCGGGGAACGCGAAGATCGCGGAGGCCCGATCGCCGTGCAGCTGCTGCGGGATGCCGGGTGGAACTGCCCGGATGCCGAGATCATCGCCGACGGCACGAGCTCGGTGGCCGATGCGCTGCGCAGGGCCGTGGCGCGCGGCATCCGCCTGATCGTGACGACCGGCGGGACCGGGGTCAGCCCGCGGGACCAGACCCCCGAGGGCACGCGACGCGTCATCACGCGCGAGATCCCCGGAATCGCGGAAGAACTACGACGCAGCGGCCTCGCCGACACACCCCTGTCGGTGCTGTCGCGGGGGCTGGCCGGCATCATCGATCCGTACGGGGCGCTCGTCGTGAATCTTCCCGGCTCGACCCGTGCCGTGGCATCAGGGGTACCGGTGATCCTCGGCGTCGCCGGGCACATCGTGGATCAGGTAGAGGGCGGAGACCACTCATGAACGACGTACGACTGGCAGCGATCAGCGAAGAAGCACTCGACCTCGACGCGCACCTGCGCGCGGTGGAGGATCCGCGACTCGGCGGCGTGACGACCTTCGTCGGCCGGGTACGCGACAACGACCCCGACGCGCAGACGCCCGTGGTCGGCCTCGAATACAGCGCCCACCCGGATGCCGAGGCGGCGCTGCGCCGCATCGCCGAGCAGGCTGGTGGCAGCGACGCCACCGCAGTGGTGGCCGTCAGCCATCGGATCGGTCGCCTCGAGGTCGGCGACGCCGCGGTCGTGATCGCGGTCGCCTCCGAGCACCGTGCCGAGGCCTTCGAGGTGTGCCGCGCGGTGATCGAGGAGATCAAGAAGGACCTGCCCGTCTGGAAGCGTCAGGTCGAGTCCGACGGCACCACGTCGTGGAAGGGCATCGGCGGCTGACCCGAGCCGACGCGCCCGGTACACCTGTCGGGAGTTTTCACACCTGCAGGGAGAAAACGCCGTATTCGTCCTGCATCCGTGTATTCTCCCGACGAATGGGCCGCCCGACGAAGCGGATCGGCCCGCCGCCATCAGCCGCCGGCGAAGGGCGGGAGCACGTCGATGAGCTGGGCGTCGTCGAGCGGTCGATCGTCGTCAGCGCGCACGCCGTCGACCATCACGGCGCATCGCGGCAGGATGTCGACGAGTGCCGGATGCTGCGCCACGACAGCCTCGCGGAGGGCGAGCAGTGTGTGCTCGTCGCGTTCCTCGGAATCGGTGCCGGCGGCCTCCGCGGCCGCCGCGAAGTAGCGCACGCGGGTCATCGCGACTCCCCCCGCGCGGTCTCGCCGGGACGAACCCAGTCGCCGGAGCGACCGCCCGACTTCGCGACGATCCGCACGTCTTCGATCACGACCGCGCGGTCGATGCCCTTGATCATGTCGACGATCGCCAAAGCCGCGACCGATACCGCAGTCAGCGCCTCCATCTCGACGCCGGTGCGGTCGGCCGTGCCGACGGTCGCCTCGACCAGCACGCCGCCATCGACGATGTCGAGCTCGACGCTCGCGCGGTGCACGCCGATCACGTGTGCGAGCGGTAACAGCGCCGGAGTCGATTTCGCAGCCTGGATGCCGGCGATGCGGGCGACGGCGAGCACGTCGCCCTTCGGGGCGGTGCCATCGCGGAGGGCGGTGATCACGTCGGTCCTGCACCGCACGAAACCGCGCGCGGTGGCCGAACGGACGGTCGGCTGCTTCGCGGTCACATCGACCATGTGCGCGCGGCCGGCCGCGTCAAGGTGAGGGAAGCTCATCCGACCAGCATGACATCGATCATGTCGCCGACGCTGACAGCCTCGACATCGGCCGGCACGACCGCGAAGGCGTGGGCGCGCGCGAGGCCGCCGGCGAGATGGGAACCGGAGCCGCCGGCCGTCGCCGGTCGCACAGTCCCGGCGACGAGGTCGACGACGGCCGGGAGGTACTGCCGCCGTCCGGGCGGTGGGGTCCAGGCGGCATCCGCGGTGAGGGTCGCGCGCGGCCGATGGATTTCGGTGCGGCCCTGCATCGCGAGCAGAGCGGGACGCACGAACACCTCGAACGAGACGGCGACGCTGACCGGATTGCCCGGGAGTCCGAAGACGAGGGTCCCTGCACCGAGCACGCCGAACGCCTGGGGCTTGCCGGGCTGCATCGAGACGCCGACGAATTCGACCTCTCCCTGACCGTCGAAGGCCCCGCGCACCGGTTCGTATGCACCCGCGCTCACGCCGCCCGTGAACACGATCACGTCGGCCCCGAGCGCTACGGCCTCGGCCGTGACCGCGCGGACGGCGTCGGCCTCATCGCGCACCCGGGCGACGAGGACGACCTCGGCATCGGCATCCGTCACCAGCTGCGCCAGCAGCGGGCCGTTCGAATCGGGGATGCGTCCGCGCTCTGCCGTCTCGCCGGGGGAGAGCAGCTCGCTCCCGGTCGACACCACAGCCACGTGCGGTGCGCGGGTGACGGTCACCTCGGAGACCCCCGCGGCCACGGCAGCGGCGATCTGGAACGCCCCGAGGCGCTCGCCCGCGGGTACCACGTCGTCGCCTGCCCGCAGGTCGGCGCCGTGTCGGCGGATGAAGGCGCCGGGCTTCGCGGGGGCGCGCAGCACCCGCACCTCGCTCAGCGAGTCGGCGAGACCACCGGCCGTGTCTTCGAAGGGCACGATCGCGTCGGCGTCGCTCGGAGCCGGAGACCCTGTCATGATCCGTGCGGCTTCGCCCGTGCCCAGCGGAGGATCGAGCGCGACCCCGGCCGGCAGATCGGCGACGACCTGCAGGACGATCGGATTCTCCTCGGATGCCGCAGCGACGTCGGCGGCGCGCACCGCAAACCCGTCCATCGCGGAGTTGTCGAACAGCGGGATGTCGTGGGCCGCGACCGCGGGGTCGGCGAGCGTGCGGCCTGCGGCATCCGTCACCGCACGCGTCTCGGCATCGAGAACGATGACGGTGTCGAGCACGCGAGAGAGCTGCTCCTCGACCGTCCGTCGCGCGGCCGTCGCGCCGCTCACGCGGACACCGTCGACTTCGTGGATGCCGGACGAATCGCGATCTCGTGCTGGCGGGCGGCGAGGGAGTCGATGATGGCGAGCCTTCCGAGCAGGGGCTGACCGGCACCGGTGATGAGCTTGATGACCTCTCCGGAGAGGATCCCGCCGACCTGCACGCACAGGGCGCCGAGCACACCCACCTGCGCGCAGCTCGGCGGTTCGCCTTCAGTGCCGACCGGGAACAGGTCCGCGAGCACCACGGGCTCACCCTCGGGCGGGTTCGACCAGAAGACGGTGGCCTGGGCGTGCCACTCCTGAACCGCGCCCCAGACCAGCGGCAGCCCAAGCGACTCCGTCGCGGCGGCCACGTCGCGGCGGGTGGAGAAAGAGTCGCTCGTGTCGACGACCACGTCGGCGCCGGAGAGCAGGCGCTCGGCGTTGGTCGCGTCGAGACGCTCCGCGTGCTGAGTGACGACGGTCTGCGGCGCGAGCGCGGTGATCGCTCGTTCCGCGGAGGCGGTCTTCTGCGTGCCGATGTCTTCCACGCGATGTGCGAGCTGTCGCTGCAGGTTCGTCAGCTCCACGGTGTCGTCGTCGATCACGGTGAGGGCGCCGATCCCCGCCGCGGCGAGCGCGAGCAGCACGGGTGAGCCGAGGCCGCCGGCGCCGACGACGGTGACGCGGGCGGCGTTCAGGCGGCGCTGTCCCTCCTCGCCGATGCCGGCGAGGACCGCGTGCCGGGCGGTGCGGACGAGCTCGGTCGGCTCCAGAGCGGATGCCGGGGCGACGAGAGGATGCATGGCTTCAGGGTATGCCCGGTTCGCCCGCATGCTGGATCAAAAGTGCTTCCGGATCGGCGTGCATGCCCGCATTTCTGATCCACCCCGGCTCATCGACGGCCGGTAGGTTCGACGCATGAGATTGTCACCGCTGCCGTCTGCGGCGAGCTGGGCGCACCACGGTGCCAGGAGCGGATTCGAAGTGGTGTTCTTCCACGACGGCATCGACGCCGCACACCGCCTCGTCGGCCACACCACGGCGAACGAGGAGTCGGCCCTGTGGTCGGTCGGCTATGACGTGACGGTGGATGCCGAGTGGCGCACTGTCGCCGTGCACGCGACGACCCTCACCGCGGCGGGGACCCGCGCGGTCGCTCTGGCCCGCGAAGCTGACGACAGGTGGACCGTCGACGGCGAAGCGCGGCCCGACCTCGACGGATGCGTCGACGTCGACTTCGAGTCGTCGGCCGTCACGAACACCTTCCCGGTGCACCGGATCGCCTTCCAGCGAGGCGAAACCGTCGCGGTGGCATCCGCTTTCGTTCGGGCGGACGACCTGCGCGTCGAGCGGCTGGAGCAGACCTACACGCTCATCGCTCGCTCCGCGGAGCGGCTGATCTTCCACTACGAGTCGCCCACGTTCGACTTCGTCTGCGAACTCGTCTACGACGCGGCCGGACTGGTCCTGCACTACCCCGGCATCGCCACGAGAGATCTCTGACGCGGCCCCCGTGCGGTCGATGCGGGGTGAGGATGGTCTCATGGCACGCATCCTCGTCACCGGCTCCACCGACGGTCTCGGCCGCGCGACGGCAGAGTCGCTCCTCGATCAAGGTCATCAGGTGATCGTGCACGCGCGCAGTGCAGGTCGTGCTGCCGCGGTCAGCGCGCTGACCGACCGCGGCGCCGACCTGATCATCGCCGACCTGGCCGACCGGCAGGCCGTGATGGATGCCGCCGCGGAACTCGACGGTGGAGCGGCCATCGACACCGTCATCCACAACGCGGGCGTGATCTCGGGCGCCGGCCTGCTGCCGGTGAACGTCGTCGCGCCGTATCTCTTCACCGCGCTCCTGCACACCCCCACCCGGCACATCTACCTCAGCAGCGGGATGCATCGCGGCGGATCGACCGACCTCGACGGTCTCGACTGGGACGGAAAGCGTCAGACCGCCAGCTACTCCGACACCAAGCTGTTCGTCACGACTCTGTCCGCGGCGGTCGCCGATCGATGGGCTCCTCGTGTCTCGGCACACGCCGTCGATCCTGGTTGGGTGCCGACGAAGATGGGCGGTGCCGGCGCACCCGACGACTTCGACCTCGGTCACGAGACTCAGGAACGACTCGCGACCGATCCCGACCTGACCGTCACCGGAGGCTACTGGCACCACGGCGAGCAGCGGCAGCCCCATGCGGCCGTCGGGGATCCCGCGTTCCAGAAGCGCCTGCTTGCGGCTCTCGCCGACGCGACCGGTGTCGAGCTGCCGTAGCGGCCGAGGTCGGTACCTCGCTTCAGCTGCTCACGAGCTGGGAAATCCGTCCTCGAGAGACGCCGAGGATGGCTGCGGAGTCGGTGACGGAGAATCCTGCCTCTCGGAGATGCCGAACGACTCGACGAGACTCCGACGCTGCGGTCGCGGATGCGGCGATAGCCTTTTCCGTGGCGATTCGAGCGGCGGCGACTTCATCCCCAAGGGGACCGATGTCGGGTACAACTGTGACGTTCCAGGTGCTGTGGTCGACCTCGGGTTCCTCAGTGTCGAGGTAGTCGAGGACCTGCTGCTCGGCCTTGTCGAGCGTTGCGACCAGGGTGGCGGCTTCGCCATCGAGCCAGAGTTCCCAACCGTGCTCCCATTTGCGCGCGGTGACCGTGATGTCCATCCTCAGTCCTCCTTCGATGCGTTGAGCGCCTTCAATACCTTGCGGACGAGTCCAGGCGAGATGTCCCGCGTCTGGGTGATCGAGATGTGATGCCGGCCGTTCGACCACACCTCGTGATCCCCTTTTCCCTGCCGCGAGCGGAAACCCGCCTCCGTGCAGAGAGGGCCTCGTGCGCCAGCAGGTCGATAGGAGCTTCGGCAGATGCCCGAACGGCCGGTTCCAACAGGAACGAAGGTTCAGAACACATCTGCAGGTCGAGGCGTGTGTATTGGACCTGCACGTGTGATCTCGACCTGCAGATTGCGGTCGGTCGCCCCGGACCACGTCGCCGAGAGCTGACCTGCTCAGCGCCCGGCATCCATCAACGAGCCGAGCTCAGACGGGTGGGTCAGACGCCACCATTCGGTCGGCGGGTCGATGTTCCCGGCGATCTTCACCGGAGAGGTGACGGTGTTCGGGCCGGCGGTCCAGGTGACCTTCCCCACGACCGTGCCGTCGCGATACGTCGGGGGAGTGTCGATGTCCATCGTCACCTCGATCGGCGTATCCGACCAGGTGAACATCGACGCGTCCTCTCCGATGACCAGCCGGGCGGTCGAACCCCAGGGCGTCGAGATCGTGCCGACCTCTTGATCGGCCGTCGCGAGGGGCACTTCGTGGAAGCCGGCGCGGATGCTGTCCAGCAGAGCGATCACGCTGGTGTTCACCGACTCGCGCGACGACCCGCCGAGGACGACGCCGGTCACCGCGAGCGGACCGGCTGCGCCGGCATCGAGCGTCGCCGTGTACAGCAGGCTGTGCGTGCCCTCGCCGAGGTTGCCGGTCTTCAGGCCCGTGATCCCAGCGGTGCCGAGGAGGCCGTTCGTGTTGTAGAGCTGGCCGGCGCCGGGGATCGAAACGGCCGGCGTCGCGACGATCTGCGCGACCGCCGGATGGGCGGCGGCGAGCTTCGCGATGGCCAGCAGATCCGCAGGCGTGCTCGTGTTCCGAGGACTGATGCCGGTCGGCTCGGTGATCGTCGTCCCGGTGAGTCCATGAGCGGCGAGCCAGTCGCGCGTCGCACCGAGGAAGGCGTTCTGCGATCCGAAGATCCGCGACGACAGCGCCTCGGCGTAATTGCTCGCCGACGGGATCAGCATGGCGGCCAGCGCATCATGCAGTGACATCGAGGTGCCCGCGGGCATGGGGGCAATGGTCGCGCCCAGCACGTAGTACTCGTCGTAGAGATCGTGGTCGGACTCGCCGAACGTGATAGTCGGCCCGGGGTCGTCGGCCGAGGCGAGCGGCGCCGCCTCGAGGATGACGAGGGCCGTGACGAGCTTGGTGATGCTCGCGATGGGGAGCGGCTCGCCCGTCCCGGTCGTCGACCACGTCCCGCTCGCCGCCTCGCCCAGGTACGCGTCCGCACCGGAGATGCTGATCGCCGACGCGGAAGCGGTGGGTGTGGCAACGGCAGCAGCCACGCCGGTCGGCGCCGGCGGTATCCGGGTGGTCACAACCGGCGGGTTCACCGGAGCCGTCAGAGCCCACCCGATGTAGCCTCCGGTCGCGCCCAGCAGGAGAAGGACGCAGATGGCGGCGATGATGAGCCCGCGCCGCCGGCGTCTTCTGCGCACCGCGGGATCGACCGGATCACCGGTGAACTCCTGCTCGTGGGCCATCAGCTCGGCGAAATCGGTCAGCCCGTCCACCGGCTGATTCGGTGCCGTCATCGAGAGCCCCTCATCGCGCTCCACCTGTCACTCGAAAACCTCAGAAGTCACCATCCTCGCGGATATAAGTTGCTCGCGGTATCGGCCGTTCGGGGGACACGGGCGCTGTCGACCGACGATTCGCGGAGCCCATGACGATTCGCGGACTCTTCCGTGGGGATCAGTCCGCGAATCGTCGGCTCCTCCGCGAATCGTCAGCCTGGCAGTCCGGGTGCCGCCCGGACTAATACGCAGAATCGGAGAAACAATCCCGAGAAGCTCCGTATCTGCGGTAGATTCGCCGCATGCAGACCTATCGCATCGCTCGCGCCGCGCAGCTCCTCGGGGTGAGCGATGACACCGTGCGTCGCTGGATCGACAACGGCATCCTGCCGGTGACGGATGCCGTGCCCGCCGAGATCCCGGGCGATGCGCTCGCAGCACGCGCCGTCGCGCTCGCTGAGGAGGCGCTGGCAGCCGATCACGCACTCTCCAGCGCCCGCAATCGCTTCGTCGGCATCGTCACCCGCGTGCAGATCGACGGGCTCATGGCCCAGGTCGACCTGCAGTCCGGACCGCACCGCGTCGTCTCGCTGATGTCGGCCGAGGCCGCCCGCGACCTGCAGCTCGAGGTCGGCTCGCTCGCCACGGCATCCGTCAAGGCAACGCAGGTCGTCGTCGATGTCCCGAAGACGTGACATGAACCGCACGCTTCATCGCTCCGCCGCCGCGCTCGTGGCCGCCGCTGCCCTCGCTCTCACCGGTTGTGCGGTCCCGTCGCCGTCTTCGGAATCGTCTAAAGGAGAGAGCGGCCTCTCCGGTGACCTCATCGTCTACGCCGCAGCCTCCCTCTCCGGCGCCTTCGACGCGATCGCCGAGGAGTTCTCGGCCGAGAACCCCGACGTGACCGTCAGCCCGGTCTATGACGGGTCCTCCACCCTCGTCACGCAGATCCTCGCGGGCGCTCCCGCCGACGTGTTCGCCTCGGCCGACGAGGCGAACATGGAGAAAGCGGGGGATGCCGCGGCCGAACCCGCGCTCTTCGCCTCCAACACCCTCGTGATCGCCGTGCCGGCGGGCAACCCGGGCGGCGTCGAGAACCTCGCCGACCTGACCAGCGCCACCACCGTGCTGTGTGCCCCCGAGGTGCCGTGCGGCGCGGCATCCGCGAAGCTCCTGGCGGCCGCCGACGTCACGGTCGACCCGGCAAGCCTCGAGCAGAACGTGACCGCCGTGCTGACGAAGGTCGCAGCGTCCGAGGCCGACGCCGGCCTCGTCTACGCGACCGACGTCGTGGGGCGCGACGACATCGAGGTGATCGTGCCGGATGGCGCGGGCGACGTCGTCAATCACTACCCGATCACGGCGCTCGTCGACGCGTCGAATCCGGATGCCGCGGACGCGTTCGTCACCTTCGTCCTGTCGGATGCCGGGCAGAAGATCCTCGCCGACTTTGGCTTCGGCAAGCCATGAGCACGCCCGGCGCGCAGGGCTACGCGCCCCGTTCACTCGCCGCGCCCGCGCTGATCGGGCTGGCGTTCCTCATCCTGCCGCTCGCGGCGCTGGTCGCGCGGGTGCAGTGGTCGACCTTCTTTGCCGATGTGACGTCGGAGGCGGCCCTGTCGGCGCTCGGCCTCTCGCTCGGCACCGGTCTCATCGCCACGACGGTGTGCATCGTGGTCGGAGTGCCGCTGGCGCTGTTCATCGCCCGATCGGGGCCTCGCCTCGCGGCGGTGCTGCGCGCGGTGGTCACGATTCCGCTTGTGCTTCCACCCATGGTCGGCGGCGTCGCGCTGCTCTACCTGTTCGGACGCGCCGGGTGGCTCGGCGGGCTCGGGATCTCGTTCAGCACGCCCGCGGTCGTGCTCGCGCAGACCTTCGTCGCTCTGCCGTTCCTGGTGCTCGCCGTCGAGGGGGCCGTGCGCACGTCAGGGGTCGACTACGAGCGCACGGCCGCAGCCCTCGGCGCCGGACGCTGGACGATCCTGCGGCGCATCACCCTCCCCCTCGCTGCCCCGGGGATCGTCGCCGGTGTCGTGCTCTGCTTCGCGCGGGCCATCGGCGAGTTCGGGGCGACGGCGCTGTTCGCCGGCAACCGGCCCGGCGTCACCCAGACGATGCCGCTCGCGATCTATACCGCGTTCAACGGCGCCGGAGTCTCGCAGGGCGCGGCCGTCGCACTGGCGCTCCTCCTGCTCGCCACCGCCATCGCCGTGCTGCTGCTCGTGCGCGGCTGGCGACCAGGGGCGGCGCGGTGAGCGGGCTGCGGGCGCACGTCGTCGTGAACCGCGAGCACTTCGCGGTCGACGTCGCCCTCGATATCGCCGTGGGGGAGACTGTCGCGGTGATGGGCCCGAGCGGTGCCGGCAAGTCCACACTGCTCCAGGCCCTCGCTGGGCTGGAGCCGCTGACGGCGGGGGAGATCGAGGTCGAAGGGCGCGTCATCGATCGCGTTGACGCCCCGCGAGTGCGTACGGAGCCGATGAACCGGGGCATCGTGCTGCTCGGCCAGGACGCCCGGTTGTTCCCACACCTGTCCGTGCGCGAGAACGTGGCGTTCGGTCCTCGAGCTGCCGGCGCCGATATACGAGAGGCGCGCGATGCGGCCGAAGAGTGGCTCATCCGCGTCGGCCTGCCGGGTGCGGGCGATCGGATGCCGCGTGAGCTCTCCGGCGGAGAAGGGCAGCGGGTCGCCGTCGCGCGTGCGCTCGCCGCCTCGCCGCGGGCCGTGCTGCTGGATGAGCCGCTCGTCGCCCTCGATCCTGAGACGTCGGGCGAAATCCGCCGGATGCTGCGCGAGCAGCTCGCCGGCACGACGACCATCGCCGTGACCCATGACGCCGCTGACGCCGTCGCGCTCGCTGAGCGGCTGATCGTCATCGAGTCCGGCCGTACGACGCAGAGCGGTCCGGTGCGCGAGGTGCTCGCCGCACCGGCATCCGGATTCGTCGCCTCGATCGCGGGGCTCAACCGGCTGGTGGGGGTCGCGCGCGACGGCGGGTGGCAGCGCGGCGATATGCGGCTGACGAGTGCGGATACCGACTCGCGCGCGCTCGCCGCGCAAGACGGAACGGCGCTCGCGGCCGTGTTCCGCCCCCAGGACGTGCGGATCCTCGATAGGGAGGATGCCGAGGGCTGGCGCACCCGCATCACTCGGATCGAGGCGACCCTCGCCGGCATCCGCGTGCACACCGCCGCCGGCGCGGTCGACGTCTCGCTGGCGGAAGCGGCGAGACTCGCCCCCGGCGAAGAGGTGCACCTGCGCGTCGATCCGGCGGACGTGCGGTTCGTGCGCTGACGCTCAGAAGTGTTTCGTCGGGTCCA
>JAESFY010000097.1_pt1 | contig 56132 bp, 53 predicted proteins | sample 9266201 | NCBI WGS metagenome assembly JAESFY01 (sample SAMN14515071, study PRJNA621656) | algae metagenome | isolation source: Nodosilinea sp. WJT8-NPBG4 and co-occurring heterotrophs from soil, lower... | place: USA: Pinto Basin, Colorado Desert, California | collected 2006-05-27 | reverse complement strand
CTGGGCGCGCTTGAAACATCACCTGCGTAAAACGCTAAAGACCTTTGACCATCTCTGGGATGCGGTCGACGATGCCTTCAAAAAACTGTCCTAACTAGCTCCTTATCTGCAATAGCCACGAATTCAAGAAGGCGAGGGGGATGGCGATCGCATAAATCACGACCGATATCTTGCCCTTCCAGTCGCGCCCTACCGCGGTCGCCAGGGCCGAATCTCGGCCTTCATAGGCAATCAGCGTTCGACAGAGGATATAGTAGGCGATAGCCGCAAACAGCAGTACTCCTCCATAAAACGCCACTGGCAGTGCCGCAGAGTGGTTCTCCCCTGTCCACCCTGTGACGAAGGGAATCAGCGACAGCCAAAACAGCAGGTGCAGGTTGGCCCACAGCACATTGCCATTCACCTGGCGCACCGCCTGCAGCAGGTGATGGTGGTTGTTCCAGTAAATACCGATGTAGACAAAGCTCAGCACGTAGCTCAAAAACACCGGAATCAGCGGTTGCAGCGCCGTAAGCTCAGCCTCGTGGGGTATCTTCAGCTCTAGCACCATAATTGTGATGATGATAGCGAGCACGCCATCACTAAAGGCTTCTATTCTGCCCTTGCCCATGGTGCCAACACTCCATTCCGCCGGTATAGCGATCTTTACTACAGCAAATCGCTAGATATGCGAAGTTTACCTTGCCTAGACCAGCGGCGGGGTGTAGCCATTGCAACAGGGGTAACCTAAACCTGAGAAGCTGCCGTTGCTATGCTTCGAGAAAAGCTGGATTTTTCATCGTGTAGACTAAGCCATTAATCCTTAGGCCCCTAGGTATGACTCGCTCCCCTGAGCCGCCTACCACAGAGCACTGTGAGAAGATTGCTCGTTTTCTGCACACCGCACTGCTGAAAACGCAGCAGCAGCGGGCGGATCTGCTCACGGAGGTCGGCAGTGGTGCCACCGCCCATCACCGATGCCCACCGCCTAGAGCAGGCGCTAATTACCCTCCTGTGGCGTCTATCCTCGGGTCAAACAGACAGTCAAATTCAGCTCTCAGTGCTGGCGACCTACTTTGCCCACGTCCACCAAGAGTCCATGAGCGCTGCGCTAAAACGCATCGGCGAGCCCAAAGGCCTACCGAAGTTTTTAGCCAAATGTCGCTCCTTTAAAGTGCAACAGCAGGGCCAAGACTGGCGCATAACCTTGGCCTGCGTCAGCTAGGGCACCCCTAAGGTCGCCACCGGTTCTTTGGCCTCAAACTTGAGCTTGGCCCGCTTAAAGGGTTCAGGAATTTCTACCGGATAGTTGCCCGTAAAGCAAGCAGAGCAGAAGCTGCCTGGCTCCTGGTTTGTCGCGGCCAGCATGCCCTCCCAGCTCAGATAGGCTAGGGAGTCTACATTGATTTGATCGGCAATCTCGTCTAGGGTCTTGGTGGCCGCAATCAACTGATCTTGGTTGTCGGTATCAATGCCGTAAAAACAGGGGTGAGTAACCGGCGGCGACGAAATCCGCATGTGCACCTCGGTCGCTCCAGCATCCCGCAGAGCCTGCACAATCTTACGGCTGGTGGTACCTCGCACAATCGAGTCATCCACGATCAAAATTCGCTTGCCCTCTAGCACATCCTTGAGAGGGTTCAGCTTCATGCGAATGCCCACCTCCCGCATAGATTGGGTGGGCTGGATAAAGGTGCGTCCCACATAGCGGTTCTTGATCAGCCCCTCCGCATAGGGAATCTGAGACTGCTGCGAAAAGCCGATCGCCGCTGGCACCCCAGAGTCAGGCACCGCCATAATCAAATCCACATCGGCAGGGGCTTCCTTAGCCAGCTGGTGACCTAACCGCCGACGGTAGCTGTACAAGCTCTCTCCGTTGACGATGCTATCGGGTCGCGAAAAGTAGATCATCTCAAACACGCAGAGCTTGCGCTGGGTCGCCTCTGCCCACTGGCGAGAAATAATTCCCTCGGGGGTAATCCACACCAGCTCACCCGGTTCAATATCACGGACGTAGGTTGCCCCAATGATGTCGAGGGCACAGGTTTCCGAGGCCAGCACGTAGTGAGCCGGTTGCCCCACTTCAGGAATGTCAGGGCCCAGCACCCCCAGCACTAGGGGTCGAATCCCCTGCTGATCGCGGGCGCCAAGAATGCCGTTGGGCGTGCCAATCACCAGGCTAAACGCTCCGTAACAGCGGTTAAAGGCTTGCTCGGCGGCACTGACCCAATCGGCCCCATCATTGACGGCCTCAGCCAAGGCAAAGGCAATCATTTCTGAATCGGTAGTGGTCACCAGGTCATGGTGGCGGTCTAACAGTTCTTCGCGCAGGTCGGCGGCGTTAACCAAATTGCCGTTGTGGGCCAGGGCCAGGTCACCTAGACGGGTAGGTACCATGGCAGGCTGAGCATTGCATACGTGACTAGAGCCAGTGGTGGAGTAACGAGTGTGGCCCACAGCAATGTGCCCCGACAGGTCTTGCAGAATCTGGTCATCAAATACCTGAGACACCAGACCCATGTGCTTGTAGCAGTGGCTGCCAGAGGCGTTGAAGGTGGCAATGCCTGCCGACTCTTGGCCCCGGTGTTGTAGGGCAAATAAACCAAAGTAGGCTAGCCGAGCCACCTCTTCGTCAGGAGCATAAAGCCCGAAGATGCCACAGGCCTCTTCGGGCTTATCGGGGTGTTCAAGCAGCGACTCGGAACGAGTATCCGCAACATGATCCTGAGGGGAATCGTAGGACTCGTCTAGGAAAGATTTAGAAGGGAACGTCATTGGTGGTGCAGGGTGGCTTAAGAACGCAATTGGCAAAGGAGCAAGACTTCTCAACACATTCGGCTGCCGCATTTTGCCCTCAATGCGAGCCCAGCTTCATCATAGGGCCAGGAATTTCGAAGCGGTATTAGAGACTACCGAACTTCCCTAACCTATTTAATAGTTCCTTAACATAGGCTCGATCATAACACCTGCCGCATTCTTCGCAGGCGGCTCCGCAGGCCCGACGTAGAAAGGATTACCGGGCTGTTGTGTAGATAATCAAGGAAAGTTCCGAGCCTGCTTAGCTCTCTCCAGCTAACCGCTGCTCGATCGCGGTGTGCCAAGTGGAATCCAGAGATTTAACCGCGTCAGCAATCAGGGTTTGACCATCCCGAGTGGCAAGGGTCAAGGTGTCGCCCTGTACGGTCCCCAGCCATTGCCACTCACTTGCCAGGTGATCACTCAGGTAAGCCTCCCAGTCGGCCTGATGTTCGCGGCTTACCGAGACGACAATTCTTGCGCCCCCTTCCCCAAACAGCAGCCGATCCCACCGCTGGCCAGATTGACCGGCCTCCAGCGACAGCTTCACCAGGGCCCCACGCTGCCCACTGATGCACGATTCTGCCAAAGCCACAGCCAACCCACCCTCGGCACTGTCGTGGGCCGATCGCACCCAGCCCTGACCAATGCCGTAGCGGCAGGCGGCTTGCACTCGCTTCTCCAACGCCATGTCAATCGCTGGGGGGTGGCCAGTCGCCTGACCGTGGATCGCCGCCAGGTACTCCGAGCCGCCCAGGGTGACTAGGGGATTGCCGCCTGCGATCGCTGTCCCCGTCTGCTCCACCGGCACACCCAGCAAGTAGATCAAGTCACCCTCTTGCTGCCAACCCTGGCCACAGGTGTAGGTGAGATCGTCAATCAGCCCCACCATGCCAACTACGGGGGTGGGGTAGATCGGCTGGGGGTTGCCCTGGCTATCCACCGTTTCGTTGTAGAGCGAGACATTGCCCCCGGTCACGGGGGTTTCAAACTCACGGCAGGCATCGGCTAAACCACGGCAGGCGTTGGCCAGCTGCCAGTAGCCGATGGGCTTCTCGGGGCTGCCAAAGTTGAGGTTGTCGGTCACTGCCAGGGGCAGGGCACCGACACAGCTGAGGTTGCGGGCCGCTTCGGCTACGGCAGCTTTAGCGCCTTCGTAGGGGTTGAGGTACACGTAGCGGGCGTTGCAGTCTACCGTAGCCGCCAGCCCGCGGGTGGTACCGCTTGGTCGATACCCAGGGACCGCCTCCTGGGGACGCAGGCGAATGACCGCGGCGTCGCCCTGGCCGGGGCGCTGGACGGTGTTGTTTTGCACCTGGTGGTCGTACTGGCGGTAAACCCAGGCTTTCGATGCGATCGTGGGCTGCCCCAGCAGCCGGTGGAGCACCTCAGTCCAAGAGGCATTCCCGGCAGTGGGTAGAGATATGCCCTCGGCTGGGCAAGGGGGCAGGCTATCTTCACTCCAAGCCCAGGCTTTTTGGGCGTATTCGGGCGGTTCGCTCAGCAGTTCTCGGTGATAGATCGGCGTGTTTTCGGCCAAAGCCAGGGCGGGAATTTCGGCAGCAACCTCTCCTTTAAAGAGAATCCGCACGATGGAGTCTGGGATGACGGTGCCTGCAACCACGGCATGAAGACCCCAGCGCTCGAAGATTTCGATCACCTCGGCTTCACGGCCCTTGGCGACCACAAATAGCATGCGCTCCTGGGATTCCGACAACAGATACTCGTAGGGCACCATGCCGGTTTCCCGCACCGGGATGAGGTCGAGATCTAGCTCGATGCCGACGCCTCCCTTGGCCGCCATCTCGGCTGTGGAACAGGTAAGACCCGCCGCGCCCATATCCTGGGCGGCGACGATCGCCCCTGTCTTAAACGCCTCTAAACAGGCCTCCACCAGGGATTTCTCGAGAAAAGGGTCGCCCACCTGCACGGCAGGGCGGTTTTGCTCAGACTCATCAGACAATTCTGCACTAGCGAAGCTGGCCCCACCCATGCCGTCGCGCCCAGTGGTGGAGCCAACATACACCACTGGGTTACCCAGGCCCGCCGCCCCAGATTTGACGATGTCGTCGGTTTCCATGATGCCGATCGCCATCGCATTCACCAGCGGGTTGCCGTTATAAGCGGCATCAAAATACACTTCGCCGCCCACGGTGGGCACCCCAAAGCAGTTGCCGTAGTGGGCAATGCCCGACACCACCCCCTGGCACAGGCGACGGGTGCGGCTGTCGGTCAGATCCCCAAACCGCAGGGAGTTGAGCACGGCGATCGGTCGCGCCCCCATGGTGAAAATGTCGCGCAGAATGCCGCCGACCCCGGTGGCGGCCCCCTGGAACGGCTCAACGGCAGAAGGATGGTTGTGGGACTCGATCTTAAAAGCCACCCGCAGCCCATCCCCGGCATCGATAACGCCCGCGTTTTCCCCTGGTCCCACTAGCACCCGTGGCCCTTCGGTGGGGAACTGTTTGAGCAGGGGGCGCGAGTTTTTATAGCAACAGTGCTCTGACCACATCACCCCAAACATGCCCAGCTCAGCACGGTTGGGGTGGCGACCCAAGCGCTGCACAATGTCGTCGTACTCTTCAGGCTTGATGCCCTCAGAGGCGATTTCTGCGGGGCTAAAAGGGGCGGTAGAAAAGGCTGTCATGCTGGCAGGGGGAAAGTTGCCTACCGATCTTAGCCCTAAGTTGTCTTTTGCAGCGGGAAAGAGATGAGATGGGCGAGGGGTAGAGCGTAACGCGTTAGGAGAGTTGACGCAATCGCATCAACAGGAAGTCACCAGCAATTTACAAATTGCGGCATCTTCTGACAGCTTGATGGCGCATTGGCAGGCGGCTTTGGTAGCGGATTAACTGAGTTTTTGCAGTAGGTAGGTGAATGCCCAGTAAAGTTGGCAGTTTTAGACGGCGGCGGCACTTTTTCTAGGGCTGGCGGACTGACATTCATCCTTAAGCGCAACGTGGTCAGCAGGGTCAAGAGTAATCCGCCAAAAACTTGTTTAAGCCAATGAAGGTGCCTGCATGGGTGGTGATCGGCTCTTCGTAGCCTTTCATCTCTATAGTGAAGTGCTTAAAGCAGGGGTCTTCTACCCCAGACTTTTGCAAGTATTTATAGGTGGTTTCGCCAATGGCGATATCTAGGCCCAAGGGCTTAGTCGCAGACTCTAGGCGAAAGGCTGCGTTGACGGTGTCGCCCAGGGCGGTGTAGTCGGGGCGATCGCCGCTGCCGGTGTTGCCAACCATGGCGTAGCCCGTGTTGATGCCGGCCCCGATGCGCAGGGGGAACGACAGCGGAAACTGCTCGTGGAGCTGGCTCGTCATTTCGGCCAGGGTGCTGACGGCCTGCAAAATCTTGATCATGCTGGCTTGGTCGGCCCCCTCAGGGCCGTGAATCCACACCGTCATCACGGCATCGCCAATGTATTTATCGACCCAGCTGCCGTATTGGCCAATAATTTCTCCGGCGCGGCGAAACCAGGTGCCGATGGCCTCAGAGAGAATTTTTTCATCAATCTGGCGGGTCAGTACGGTGAAGTCGCGAATGTCGACTACCATCACCGAAATTAGCTGCCGCACGTGAAGCATAGCCGTAGCGGTAGCATTCTGACCGTGGACCCCACCCATGGGCGCATCTGACGCCGCTGCGGCCTCTTCAGGTGAGAAAAATCGCAGCTCGGTCTGACCAAAGGTGAGTAAATCGCCGTCGTGGAGAATGACTGGCACGCTGACCCGACGCCCGTTGACAAAGGTGCCATTGCGGCTGCCCAGATCGATTAGGTAAAACCGGCCGCTGTCGGCACCCTGAAGCATGGCGTGGTTGCGCGATATCCACCGGTCGGGCAGCACAAAATTATTGTCGTCTCCACGCCCTACTGTCCAGTAGCTGCCACCCGCTAAGGAAAGCTGGCGATCGCCGGAGCCTGTTTTAAGCGCAAGGTAGGGGCCAGATGAAGTCACAACGGTAAGGTTAGGGCACAAACTGAAAGACGATTGAGCGCGACTGCGTCAAAACTCAAGCTGCGATCGCAGCATACAACCTCAAACCATCCCTGAGATGACCCTATTATGCCAGAGATGCAGACCCGATACCCGCTCTAGGCTAGCGACGCCGTCAAAAAGAACAACCCATCAACCACAAGCGTGCTAAACACAGCTCCCCCAAAGGCCCACCAGGCCAGCTGACGCGAAGTGCTGAGGGCGATCGCCGTCGCCACCAACAAAAACAGTACCAAAATCACGGCTCGGCAAGCTGCCACATCCGTTTGCAGGGCAACGCTAGCCGCCCTCAGCACCAAGGGAGCCGCATCTGGGCTCGTCAGCATCAGCTGCCGCCAGGTGGGGAACAAATGCATCCAATTGATATAGAGGTCTGTGACTGCCGTGCCCAACAGAGACCCTAAGAAGAAATAGCTGCCCACCCGGCCCCAGCCTTGACAGAGACAGACTAGGGCGATCGGCAAACCCAGGGCCTCAATCGGCAAATGAACAACCGGATCCCACCGAAACCAGCCCCAGTACAGCGAGCCAGTCAGCCAAATCCACCCAAAGCCGACGATCAAGTCACCCCAGAGACTCCAGCGAGGGCGCTGCATGAGCCACGCCCCTAGCACCAGCCACAGGGGAGTAATCGCCAGGCTCACCCAAGGGAAGTAGCGCACCAGGGGGGCCTGCACAAACACCGGCAAGATTACCAGGCCCAGCGCTGCCCCAAAGACCTTAAGTTGAAGACCGGACCGTGCTACCCAGCCCTGAACCAGGGCCAGCCACGGCAACGTCTCTTTGTTTGAAGCAGAACTGTAGGAAAGGCTCAATGTAGACTCAACGTAATTCTGAGTGTTTAATTAATCATTGTTAACATAACATGCCCCCGGGGGGGATGGGGAAGCTACAGCAGCGATCAAACCAGTATTAAGGTTGTCTTCAGATTAAGACTGTTCCTAAGTTCACACTTAAACCAGTCAGGGATTAAATGTGGACGAAGAATCTAACTACCTCAATACTGGATACTCTCCCGCTCCATAGAATAGTCAAGGTAAAGATAGTTGGCGAAAACCAACGCCAAGTTGAGAGGCTACCCATGAAAACAGTGTACTTATTTTAAGCGTTCAGGGAAGTATCCCAGGGAAGAGGCAGAGCCATGCTGGGCCTATACTCACAGTCACCAACTGCGCCATGGCAGAAACCGCTTGGGCTTTCCGATCGCCTTTAGCAGGTGCCTCTGGCTAGCAGAGCTAAATTTGCAACGCTATATCCACAGACTATGGTTACTCCTTTATGAATATTGTGTTCCCTAACCTAGTAGCTACGGCAGCTCAAATAGGCGGCGCGACCACACCTACCACGGAGACAATGAACCTGTTCCAAGCCATTGTGATTGGCGTTGTGCAGGGGTTGACGGAATTTTTACCGATCAGCAGCACGGCCCACGTCAAGATGGTGCCCGTGGTGTTGGGCTGGGGAGACCCAGGGGTGGCGTTTACCGCAGTCATTCAGCTGGGCAGCATTGCAGCCATTCTTTACTATTTTTGGGATGACCTCCGCCAGGTGACGACGGGCATGGTCAAGGCCACAATGACCAAACAGTTTGATTCCTCAGAATTTCGCCTGGGGTTGGGTATTTTGCTGGGCACGATTCCCATCGTGGTGGGTGGACTCTTAATCAAAGCCTTCATCCCAGATTTTGACAATTCGCCTCTGCGCAGTGCCTCTACCATCGCCATAGTCTCTATTGTGATGGCCCTAGTCCTGGCTGCCGCCGAGATTGTCGGCCACCACAAGCGCACCTTTGAGGCGCTCACCTTAAAAGATGGCGTGACCATGGGCTTTGCCCAGGCTCTAGCGCTGATTCCCGGCGTGTCGCGATCGGGGTCTACCCTAACCGCTGGCCTGTTTATGGGATTAGAGCGATCGACAGCGGCGCGGTTCTCCTTTTTGCTGGGGGTACCCGCCATTACGCTATCGGGGCTAGTAGAGCTGAAGGGATTCCTAGACACTGGCTTTGGGGCTGCTGGCCCAGTACCGCTGCTTGGCGGCATTGTGGCGGCGGTGGTGTCGTCTTATCTGGCGATTTTTTGGCTGATTCGCTTTTTGAAGCAGCACAGCACCTGGGTCTTTGTGTGGTACCGTCTGGCCTTCGGAGCAGCCATTCTGCTGGCGTTGGCCACCGGAAAAATGCAAAACATCTAATATAGGAAGGCACATTTTGCTTCTCCAAGGCTTTCTTTAGCTATGGCTGCCCCGGCTATTCGCCCTGCTCGCATTACCCGCGTGCTGCCCGACTCTATCGCAGACGAGATTGGTTTTGAGCCCGGCGATGCCCTGGTGGCCATCAATGGCCAGAAACCTCGCGACTTGATCGATTATCGCTTTCTCTGCGCTGACGAAGACCTAACCCTAGAGGTGTTAGACACCCGAGGCAAGACCCACCATATTGACATCGAAAAAGAGATCGATGACGATTTGGGCCTGGAGTTTGACACAGCCCTCTTTGATGGGCTGATGCAGTGCAACAACGCCTGCCCCTTTTGCTTTATCGATCAGCAGCCTCCTGGCAAGCGCGGCACACTTTACCTTAAAGATGACGACTACCGCCTGAGCTTTCTCTACGGCAGCTACCTGACCCTCACTAACCTGCTGCCCCAAGAGTGGGAGCGCATTGCCCAGATGAGGCTATCGCCCCTTTATGTGTCGGTGCATGCCACAGAGGCGGAGGTGCGATCGCGCCTGCTCAAAAATCCCAGGGCGGGCCAAATTCTCGATCAGCTGGCCTGGTTCCGCGATCAGCGATTGCAGATTCACGCGCAGGTGGTGGTTTGTCCCGGCATCAACGATGGCACTCACCTAGCCACCACCCTGCGGGATCTAGCCCGGTTCCACGAGGGCGAAGTGCCTGCGGTAGCTTCGGTGGCCGTGGTCCCCGTGGGCCTCACCCGGTTTCGCCCCCCCAATGACGAGCTGACGCCGGTGACTCAGGTCCAGGCCCAGCAGGTAATTGCTCAGGTGCAAGCCTTCCAGCAGGATTGTCAGCAGCGGTTTGGCACAAACTTTGTCTGGCTGGCCGACGAGTGGTTTTTAATCGCTCAGCAAGAGGTACCCGACGAAAGCCACTACGAAGACTATCCCCAACTGGGCAACGGGGTGGGGTCAATTCGTCAGTTTCTCAAAGAGTTTCAGCAGTCAGCTGACGACTACTTGCCCGAGGCCGTCAGCCCACCGCGCACCCTAACTTGGGTAGTGGGCAATGCAGTAGAGCATGCCTTTCAGCCCATCGTCGATCGCCTCAACAAAGTCCAAGGTTTGACAGTTCGCCTAGCCGCCTTGGCCAGCGACTACTGGGGACGAGAGATGACGGTAACAGGGCTGCTGACCGGCCACGATCTGCTGCTGGGGCTGCACGATTCATCTACCATTCAACCATCGGGGAGGGACGAGCCTGCACCCCGACATCGCTCCCTAGGTGATGCCCTACTGCTGCCGATGGTGATGCTTAAGCCCAGCGATTCGGGCCAAGCCCAAGACACTCTGTTTTTAGACGACCTCAGCGTAGCCGAGATCAGCCAGCGCCTTGGGTGCCCAGTCATTCCTATAGACGACACCGATGCTTTAGTGCAGGCCTGCTGCGGCGATCTGCCCGACCACAATTTCGCTGATTTACAGCCCGCCGCTGGCTATTGGACACCGTCGTAATTGTACTAAACCGTTTAGTTTGCTAAACTGGTGACTGAAAATTCTGTGGGTAATCCCTCCCCCCATCGAGATAGTTTGGTCTCTATGGGAGGATAGATTGGATTCGGCGGGTCTAACTTCGCTTAGTGCCGATATGCTAAAAAACTGTGGCAGATATTTTCATTTTTCCCGTTGGTGACTCAATTTAGGTAGTGATAGCCCATGGTGTCTATGCTTTACTCTTATTGCCGTTGCCTTATACCGCTAAGCCTAGGCATTACGCTATCTAGCTGGTCCGCTGCGGGGTTAGCTAACTCTGAGCCTCGTCCCTTAGTCGACGATAGCCCGGGAATCAGCATTACTCAGGCCGAGACCGAAGCCCTAGAGGCAACCCCAACCATTATTGAGGATGTGCCTGCCCCGGAGGCAGGCGCACCGGGGTTGGAGCCCGGCGAAGAGGCCGTGCCTTTAGACGCTGACGGAGCCGCTACTTCCTTCTCCACAGCGCAGACTGGTTCCCTAATACCTCAGTCCGATCGCCCCACCGAACAAGGGTTTGAGACCCCACCCGATTACCTGACTCCTAACTCTAATCCCCTGCTGGTGCCCACCCAGCCCGAGGAGGTAGAAATTTTGGGTACCCAGCCATTGTCCTTAGAGACGGCCATTGAGTTGGCCTACCGCAACAGCGAAGAACTTCGCGTTGCGCAGCTGCGGCTGGAGCGCAACCAGGCAGGTTTGAGGGTTCAGCAAGCGACGCGGCTACCCACGGTAGATTTGGGAGCCAACCTGCAAACCGCTAACCAGTCGTCATCAGGGGGAACGTTTGACTCTACCAGCACCACCGCTGGCAGCACCCTCAGAACCGACTATGACCTGGGCCTGTCGGGGGAGCGATCGGCCCGCATTCGCGCGGCGGAACGACAGGTGCGAGTCTCTGAGCTTCAGGTGGAGCAAACCCGTGAAGATTTGCGGCTCAACACCACCACCGACTATTACGCGGTGCAGGAAGCGATCGAGCAAATTCGCATCAACCAGGCCTTTTTAGAGGCCGCCGAGCGCAACCTGCGCGATACCCAGCTGCGCGAAGAAGTCGGCGTTGGCACCCGGTTCGACGTATTGCAGGCCGAGGTGCAGGTGGCTAACGCGCGCCAGACCCTCACCCAGGCCACCAGCCAGCGACAAATCTCCCAGCGACAGCTGGCCCGACGGCTCAACATTCAGCCCTCGATCGATCTGACAACCCTAGCCGTCAACATTGCCGGAGCCTGGCCGCTTTCGCTGGAGGAAAGTATTGTGCTGGCCTTCCAGAATCGGTCAGAGCTAGAGCAGTTTTTGGTCGAGCGAGAGTTCAACGATGCTCAGCGTCAGGCTAGCCTATCAGCGGTCCGTCCTAATTTGGGACTGTTTGCTCAGTACGGAGTCCAGAGCTTGCTGAGCTCATCGTCGGGGGCATCATCCAGCATCGACGACGGGTTTTCGCTAGGGGCACAGTTCAACTGGCGGCTGTTTGACGGCGGGGCTGCCCGAGCCAGCGCAGACCAGAGCGAAATCGATATTGAAACCGATGAGTCGGAGTTTGAGAGCGCCCGCAACGACATTCGGGTGCAGGTGGAAGAGGCCTACTACACCCTGGTGTCTAACCAGTCGAATATTGACACGGCCTCGGTAGCCGTCAATCAGGCTGAGGAAGCGCTGGAGCTGGCCAACCTGCGGTTTAATGCCGGGGTGGGTACGCAGCTCGAGGTGATCAATGCCATTCGAGATCTGACTGAAGCCCAGGGCAACTTGGTGACCGCAGTGCTTGAATACAACCGCGCCTTAGCTCGCCTAGAGCGAGCTGTAAGCAACCTGGACACCCCGACCGACGATACTTCGGAAACTGTTGATACTCCGGAAACAGTTGAAGAATAGGAAGGGGCAACGTTAGCGACTATCTTTTGCTATGGCTGATCTTTACCTTGATGACGACTGCTACCAAGCCATAGTCGAAGCGGCTGTCGCTGGCTACCCCAAAGAATGCTGTGGGCTGCTAGTGGGCTGGCGTGGGTTTGCGGAAGATCAGCCCGACGAGACCGACCGCACTGTGGTTGAGGTCGTCGCTCTAAACAATGCTTGGGAGCCTTCGCTCCTGGGCTATACCGACCCCGCAGGCGATGGAACCCACAGCTTGCGCGATCGCTACTGGATCGACCCCGCCGATATGCTGGCAGTACAGCGATCGGCGCGGGAGCGAGGGCTAAAGATTATTGGCGTGTTTCACTCGCACCCCGACCATGTAGCGGTGCCATCGGAGTGCGATCGCACCCTCGCCTGGCCCGTCTATTCCTACATCATTGTTTCGGTAATGGCAGGGCAAGTTGCCGACTTCAAAAGCTGGCAGCTCAATGACCAAAGCCAGTTCGAGCCCGAGCCTGTGAAAATGATTGGATCATCTGCCAACAAAGCCTCATTCTTGTCCTAAGCTTAGATGATGTAAAAAACGGTCGTGCCCCAGACCGTTTTTTGTTTTAACCGCCACAGTTTCTCTGCCGAGGCCATGCTCAACCCAAACCTGGACGACATTCAGCTCACCAAAGAGGAGTACGAACGCTACTCCCGCCACATCATTCTGCCGGAGGTGGGTCTCGATGGGCAGAAGAAGCTCAAGGCCGCCAGTGTGCTCTGCGTAGGCACCGGAGGATTGGGTTCGCCCCTGCTGCTGTATTTAGCCGCCGCTGGCATTGGCCGCCTCGGCATTGTCGACTTTGACACCGTCGATCAGTCGAACCTCCACCGTCAGGTAATCCACAGCGAGTCGTGGGTGGGCAAACCCAAAATTGAGTCGGCCAAAAGCCGCATTCTCGAAATCAATCCCCACTGCCAGGTTGACCTCTACGAAACCCGTCTCAGCGCCGAGAATGCCCTGGGCATCTTTGAACCCTACGATGTGGTGGTGGACGGCACCGATAACTTCCCTACCCGCTACCTGGTCAACGACGCCTGCGTGCTGCTGGGCAAGCCCAACGTCTACGGCTCCATCTTTCGTTTTGAGGGCCAAGCCACAGTCTTTAACTACCAAGATGGTCCCAACTACCGGGACCTCTACCCCGAGCCGCCGCCGCCGGGGTTGGTGCCCTCCTGTGCGGAGGGTGGCGTGCTGGGCGTGCTGCCTGGCATCATTGGCGTCATTCAGGCCAACGAAACCATCAAGGTAATTTTGGGTACGGGCAATACCCTCAGCGGTCGCCTGCTGCTCTACAATGCCCTCGAGATGACCTTTAGAGAGCTGAAGCTGCGGCCCAATCCCGTACGTCCAGTGATCGAAGAGTTAATTGACTACGAAGAGTTCTGCGGCATTCCCCAGGCACGTATGGAGGCAGAGAAAGAGTTGGCCGAAATCTCCGAAATGACCGTCACCGAGCTGAAGCAGGTGCTCGATAGCGGGGCTGATGACGTGCTGCTGCTCGACGTGCGCAACCCCAACGAGTACGAAATTGCCCGCATCCCTGGCTCAGTGCTAGTGCCTCTACCTGACATCGAGAATGGGGACGGGGTTAATCAGGTCAAGAACTTACTCAATGGCCATCGCCTGATTGTGCACTGCAAAATGGGTGGGCGATCGGCCAAAGCCCTAGGCATTCTTAAGCAGCACGGCATTAAGGGCACCAACGTGAAAGGCGGTATCACCGCCTGGAGTCAAGAGGTAGACGCCTCAGTTCCCGAATATTAAACTCCCAGCGTTAGCCAAATGCCCCGGTGGAATTTTCTCCATCGGGGCATTTCTATTGATTCGTTCTATTCCAGAGTTGTTATCATCGGGCACGGGTTCCTTGAGAGGCAGGACAGATGATGCGGTTTAAACGTGGTCTTGGGCGTGCGATCGCTCCAAAGAGCGGGCCTTTGGCCATCGCCCTAAAGCGTGGATCTCTAGCCTTTGCAGCCCTAGCCCTAATCGCCCAGCCCAGTTGGGCACTGCCAGGGCAAACGGTGAACCTAACCGAGTCGTGGATTCGCAACAACCCTACCCTCAAGCCTGCCCCCAGCGATCGCCTTGCCATCAATCGCCTAGTTGCCCCAGGGCAGCGGTTTACCTTCCAAGCGTCGGTGTTTCCGATCAGCGGCGTAGTGCCCAACCAAAACCCCCGCCAGATTCGTTCTGAGCGCTTTAGCCTGGCCGACCACGCCAACGCCATCACCGTTGACCGGCTCGATGAGTCGTTGCGGGCGATTTATGGGCAAGAAATTTTCAACGACTATCGCCAGGCAACGGTGCTGCTGCGCTATCCGGCCCGAGGCGCTAGGGCAAACCCTACAGACAACCCCAACCTGGTGTTACGAGGTGAAGTGCGGCAGGGAGAGCGCTTTGCCTACTGGCAGGAAATTGCCTACGATCGCGCCGGCACCGCCTATCTAGGCCGCATGGCTGTTTTCGTTCCAGAAGACTTGCCCGCTTTACAAGCTCAGCTTGCTCCCTATGGGGAATGAGCTCACGTATGCAGCCAGGTAACCGCTAAGGGCAGCATCGCAACCATTAGCCAAGCCAATTTGGCCTGACGTTGTTCAGCAATTTTGACTTCGGTGTCTGGTGCAACCAGAGCGTTGACCCGCTGCTCTAGGCGCGTGAGCGACAAAGCCTGATTAAAGCCCACTCCGGTCTCAAGCCAGTGCTTTGAGGATTGTGAGTGGGTAGCCAAAGTCATCTGTCGAGCGAGTTTAACCAACAGCTCTGCCAACAGAAGGGGGTCACTAGTGCTAGCGGCCTGGCGATCGGCGCGCAGTTCTCGCAGCAGCAGCAGTTCTTCCCACAGCGATTCGGTGTTGGGTAGCCAGCCGCTAAAGCGCCGCACGACACCTAGCCAGAAAAACCAGAACGGATCACGGTGGTCAGCGTGGGCCTGCTCGTGGGCCAGCATGGCCTGCTGTTCGCTCGCCGTCAGCTGCTCTAACCAGCCCCGACTGACCAGCAACGACGAGCGCCACAGCCCCACCTGAGCGGCCAGCGGCAGGTCGATGGGTAAACAGCGGGCCTGCTCTCCCTGGGGAAGCGAGACCACGGTGTATTGGCGCAGCCCCCAAGCAGTGCGCACCGCCTGGCCCAGCGCGTAAGCTAAAACACCAGCGGCAAAGGACAAGATCCCGAGGCTAGCCCAGCACCCCGCCGGACTAACCGCTTGGCCGATCATGGTGCCATGGTGGCCCATGGAGAGCACCGCCACGGCAGCCAGCACAATCATCAGCGGCGGCAGACAAAAGGCACTGAGGGCAGACTCCCAGCGGACTGACCAAGGCCCATCGCACTGTTGCCACCGCCACCGCCAGATCGTGGCCACCACAATCGTGAGCACCAGTAGACTGCTGTGCATTACGCATCCTCCCCATGGGTCTGGGTGTGGCGCAGGGCGCGCAGGCGGGCGGCGATCGCGTCTATCTTGTCCAGCTCGGCAACATCTAAGCTATCGGCAAAGGCGGCCACCAGATCAGGGCTACCCACCGCCAAAAAGCTCTGGAGTTGCTGATGGGCGGTCAGCAGCTCAGCCTCTTGCTGCGAGACGATGGGCTGCCAACGAAAGGCGCAACGGGTTTTTTCTTGCTGCACAGCCTCGCGCCGCAGCCAGCCTTTCTTAGCCAAGCGCTGGAGCACTGTAGTCACCGAAGCCTGGGTCAGGTCGCGATCGGGGTCAGCCAGAATGTGGTCGTGGATATCTTTGACGGTGGCTCCATTTTTGTCCCAGACAATGGCTAGAATCTCAGCCTCTAGGGGGCCTAAGGAGAGCCGGTGGGGGCGATGGCGGGGAAGAGGAGACATGGAATGGATGGCTAGGGAGGATGAGCCTCAGTTTAGGGGAAGCGGGAGACACTGCCCAAAGCACGGGTTTGTATTCTGTAATAGTTGACCGGCTGTCTTTCGACTGTGCCCAGTCCCAAAGCCAACCTCAGTGGCACCGCTACATCCTGCCCCCGCTCAACGAGTGGCAATTCCCTCTCTATCCTTGGGATAAACGCCAGCACGAACCAGATTTACGGTCCCTCAATCACCGTCTTCAACACCCATTCTCGCAGCAGGCTATTCACCTGGTCGGGAACCTCGTCGTGAGGGCAGTGGCCCGCTTGCAGGTAGTGCTCTGTCAGCGTGGGGTAGTGTTCACGGAACTGCGACCCTTTGACGCGACAGTTCATCCAAGGGTCGCCTTCACCCCAGAGCATGAGCAGGGGGCAGGTGAGCTTTTGCAGCAGCACGTCCACATTTTCGCCCTGGCGCGACTTAAAAACCGAGGCAAACACCCTGGGAGCACCGGGGTCGAGGGCGGGACGGCGAATGTCTTCGACTAGTTGGTCGGTAATGACCGATTTGTCGAGGTAGACCTGTTGCAGGGTGCGACGAATGGTGGCAGGTTGGCGCACGTACTGAAACAGCAGCCAGCTCGGCAGCGGCTGTAGCATGAGCGATTGAATCAGCTTTGCGATCGGGTTGGGTGCCGGAGGAGGAGTTTGAGCGGGGGAAGAAAAGGGTCCGGCGCTATTCAATAGCACCAGTCCAGCGACTGACTCAGGATGGTTTGCGGCCACACATAGGGAGGCATATCCACCAAGGGAATTGCCCGCCAGCACCACCGGACAACCGATCACCTCGGTGATGAAATCGTGGAGCTGCGCCTGCCACAGGTCGCCGCTGTACTGCCAGTCGGGTTTAGCCGATCGCCCAAACCCCAGCAGATCGATCGCCCACACCTGAAAGTCGGCCTGTAACCCCTGAATGTTTTTGCGCCAGTGGTCAGTAGACGCCCCAAAGCCGTGGACTAGCAGCAGGGGAGGGCGATTCTCTTTCGGAGAGGCTTCGCCAGCGCTGTGGGCATCGCCAGCAACCACGTAGTGAATGGCCTGGTCACGCCAAGTCCAGTAGGTACTGGGAGGATTATTGAGGGGCTGAGGGGCAAAGACGGTGGCTGTCATGGCGGCTTCAGGGGATCAGCTTGTAAACATATATTAATTATGATGGTAGCGAATCTGAGCCGCTCAAACCCTGAGTGGTGACAAACGGGCGAATACCAGGCATTGTTGCAGAGACATGCTTGTAAGCCTGGTGCCATGGCCGCCCTATCTCGCCCCCGCCGATCGCCGAACCGCCGCGAATTTTCTAAGTACGATGCCCGTCGTCTGAGGAGACGCTGGTTTGAGCGCATCATGGCGATGATTGCACTGCTCAACCTGGTGCTAGTAATTGGCGATCTCAGCTATATTCCCCTGCGGGATCTGTACCTGCGATTGCTGCCAGGTTTGACGAACTGGTATGGCGAAACCTTTAAAGGCATTGAGCCTCACCGCTTCACCGCCAACTACCTTGACACGGTTGACAGGCTTGAAGAACAGGTGGCTCAAACCGGGCTGAACTCGATCCAGGCACAGTCGATTTTGAGCGATTTGCAACAGCAGAGCGCTGCTATGATCTCTGAGAATCCGTTTCAGACGGCCAATCGCTCCGGCAATTTAGAGCAGATTAAGAACGAAATGCGCGATCGCATCGGGTTAGAATCCGCCACCGAATCCATGACCGAGTTTTGGAGCGTCGACCACCTCAGCGAAGCTGGTTTCTCTGCCGAGATGGCCTTTTTTAGAAGCGACGTGCAGCCTCTGGTCGAGACCAACTTTTTTCGGCAAATTGCTGTCCACGGTGGGTTTGTAAACCTGTTTTGGCGCATCGACCTTTGGTTTAATCTGCTATTTGGCCTAGAGCTGTTAGCGCGTAGTGTTTATCTCGATCGCCGCTACAAAAACTTCACCTGGCGTGATGCTATCCTGTGGCGCTGGTTTGACATTCTGCTAATTATTCCGTTCAGCGCCCTGCGATTGCCTTGGCTGGCCTTAGCGCGCCTGATTCCAGTCACCGTTCGCATTAACCAGTCCAATCTCATCAATTTAGAGCCCATTCAAAGCCGCATCAGCCGCTTTATCATCAGCCAGGTCGCTGTCGAAATTACCGAAATGGTAGTGCTGCGCATTATCGATCAAATGCAGTCGCTAGTGCGCGATGGCAGCATCTCTAAGGCCCTCTTAGAGCCCACTTCCCGGCGCTACATCGAGGTGGGTGGCGTCAATGAGCTAGAGGTGATTTCGCAACGGCTGGCTGCCCTCACGGTCTATAACGTACTGCCCCAGGTCAAGCCGGAGCTCGACGCCCTGCTCAAGCACACCGTTACCCAGGCCTTCGATCGCACCCCCGGGTACCAAAGGTTTCGCCAGCTGCCGGGGATTGGCAATCTGCCGGACCAGATGGCTGAGCAGGTAGTTTCGCAGCTCTCAGCCGACCTCTACGGTGCTGTGAAGGGCTCGTTAGAAGACAAGTCGGGTGGTGATCTGACCCAGGCTCTGGTGCAAAAGCTGGGCGAAACTTTCAAAGCTCAGCTTAAAGAAAACGAGAATGTTGAAGAGATCGAAGCTCTAATAGTAGATTTTCTCGAAGAATTTAAGCTCAACTACGTCAAACGTTTGGCCACGGCCGATGTCGATCGCCTGATCGAGGAGCGCTACCAGCTCTACAACGTTTCCCAAGGCAACCTCAAGGGCGATCGCTAACACAACATTTGCACCTCCCCCATTGACTTAAAGCTTGTCTTCCTTGAGGGAGACGCGATCGAGCACCCATCTATTCCGCCTAGCTATTCACTTGGGTAGAGGGGACTTCGCCATGCACATTGTTACATTTGGCACAGTTAAAGGGATATCTACAGATAAGAACATCTATCGAAATCGTCCGATAATTGGAGACCAATATATTATGGCTACTCGTAATAACAATCCTCGTAACCAAGATTTTGACGCGTCAATCAACGCTCGACCAGTAACTCCGGACGAAGTTGCCTACCGTGACGGCTATGTCAGTGGTAAGTCTGCCGACCAGCTAGAGCAGGAGCGCCGTCGGGCCGAAGAAGCCAGAGTTTACGAAGAAAACGCCAAACTTCGAACCGACAACGGTGTCTCTACGGGTCTTATTCTAGGTTTGGTACTAGCCGCTGTAGCCGTTGTAGTCGGTGCCGTTGCCTACGTCTACAGTGATGCCAACGACGGCAGAATAATTGCTGTCCCTCAGGCCCCAGCCCCTGAGGCTCCAGCTCCAGAACCAGCCAACGAAACCACCATCATCGAGCGCACCATCGAGCGCACCCAGGAAGCTGTACCCGTTCCTACCGCCCCTGCTCCGAGCGCCCCCGCTCCTGCCGTTGCGCCCCCCGACATTAACGTCGAGGTGAACAACCCTGTCGCACCGGCTCCTAGCGCAGCCCCCGAGGCTCCTAGCGCGGCTCCCGACAGTCAAGCCCAGCCTGAAGCTGAGTCCAATCAACCTGCAACTCAAGATAGTCAGCCTTAATAACTACACCAAACTTGGCCTCTCGACCGGCTAAGCCCGAGGCGTTCGAAGAGAAGTCACCATTAGTTGCGACTTGCATAAGCGAAGGAGAACCGTCATAGACGGTTCTCCTTTTGCTGTAATGGCAATGTCAAGGCTGACAAGTTCAGCTATGACGGGGCGAAAATTGTTTGGAGCGTTGCCCCTAAAGTTCTGGGAACAGAAACCGCAGGGGCAAACAGCTATAGATTTCGCTCTGCTTTGAAAGTTATGAGTTGGCGAACACGTAACGAGTTAGCACTCGCATTGCTTCGTGCTGGCGATCGGTAGGGATGGCTTTGCTCCACTCAATTGAGTCAGAGAAACCCACGTGGCTCATTTCCAAAATGACTCGGTTTACGGCTGTGGGGCGGCCAACGACGAGAATGCGAACCTTGTCGCGATGGTCAGAGCCTGGCCCTTTGAGGCGATCGCCTCCCGAAGAGGACGTAGCCTCATGCTCCGATGAGGCGCTGGCATACAAAAAAGTTTTAGGCATAGTGGCTTACGGGATAGGGAGTTCAACATACATCTGCGGTGACGACTCAGGCAGTGATCAAACGTTGAATACCCAGTTAGAAAATGGCCAGAGCCACATTCCTAAGGCATGGAGGTACACCTATCCCTAGCGTATTCACAGTAATGGCTAACGGTGTTTCTCATCAGTGAATTTACGGAGACTTCAAAATTGGCGAAGCCGGCTTTCTGGTCGGATTAGGCCAATAATTCTTTCTAAAGATGGAATCTGCTCTAAAGCTGGCAGTGCCAATGCCCCTAATAGCCTCATCGGAGCTTCGTAAAAGCTAGCGGAGTAGGGCGTTTGCCTGCCTAACGTCAATCTTTCGACTTATCTGCTAGGATGTAGCTTCGTCCAGCCATCCGGTCTGCGCTGGCCAACAGAATTTGCTTAGCAGCCGTTCTTTTGATTAAATTCACTGCTCTTATGACTGGGCCCAGGTAGTTGATTTGGGATAGGGGCACCATTCGGAGCAAAAAACTAAATGACATTTGAGCACCTCGGTCTTGCGGCCGGTCTACTGCGCGCGGTTGCCGATCAGGGTTACACAGAACCCACGCCAATTCAGTTAAAGGCAATCCCCGCAATTTTAGACGGGCAAGACATTCTAGCCAGCGCCCAAACGGGTACAGGCAAAACCGCAGGCTTCACTCTGCCTATGTTGCAGCGGTTAGCAGAAAATAAGAGCACAGGGCGACGCCTGCCCCGCGCGCTAATTCTTACTCCTACCCGTGAGCTGGCCGCTCAGGTGGGCGACAGTGTAACGACCTACGGTAAGCACCTGCCCTTTAGAGCGGCCATGATCTACGGTGGCGTTAGCTTTGGCGGTCAAATTCGCCAGCTGCGCCAGGGCGTCGATATTTTGATCGCCACCCCAGGCCGTCTGCTTGACCACGTCAGCCAGGGCACCATTGACCTCAGCGCAGTGGAGATTTTGGTGCTGGATGAGTGCGATCGCATGCTCGACATGGGCTTTATCCACGACATTCGCAAAATCATGGGTCGTCTGCCCGACGAGCGTCAGACCCTGATGTTCTCAGCCACCTTCTCTAAGCCCATTCAGCAGTTGGCTCACACCCTGCTGAAGTCGCCGGTGCAGATTGAGGTTGCCCAGCGCAACACTACGGCTGAACGCGTTGAGCAGGTCGTGCATCCCGTCGATCGCCACCGCAAGCGGGAATTGCTTTCCCACATCATTGGGTTCCACAACTGGCAGCAAGTGCTGGTGTTTACCCGCACCAAGCACGGTGCCAATCGCCTGGCTGAGCAGCTGGCTAAAGACGGACTGAAAACCGCCGCCATCCACGGCAACAAGACCCAGGCGGCCCGCGCCCGCGCCCTGAAAGATTTCAAACAGGGCCGAGTGCGCGTGCTGGTGGCTACCGACGTGGCCTCCCGTGGCATTGACATCGATCAGCTGCCCTACGTGGTCAACTTTGAGATGCCCAACGTGCCCGAAGACTATGTGCATCGCATCGGCCGCACCGGCCGGGCGGGCAACGAAGGTCGCGCCGTGTCGCTCATTAGCGACGACGAGCTACCTCTATTGATCAGCATTGAGCGCATGCTCAAGCAGACCATTACCCAAGACATAGTGCCTGGTTACGAGCCGTCCTTTTCCTCTGATACGACGAGGGTTAGATCGGCGGCGGCTCCGGCCAGCCCTCGTCGCCAGCGTCCCCGTCGCCGCACTGGCGGCAGCAGCCCTAGCGCCCCCCGCCGCGCTGGCGCTGGTGCCAGAGGTTAATTGGCCTTGCCTAGGGATGAATTAACCCTCCCCTGGCCAGCTAAACTGCGCTGACAAAAATCCCCTCTGCCTTCTCAATTGAGAAAGCAGAGGGGATTTTTTAATGGGCAAGTGGCCTGGAGGACAGCCGGGGCGATCGCATCCTTCCTCTAAGCCAGGTTCGAATCCAATCACTTCAAGTCCAAAAGCATCCTTAGACGAACTGCCGTTCGCAACCTTCGGCCCGGTTTTCACCAGGATGCAGCCCAAACCCCTACATTGTGTCGCGCTTTAGAGCATAGGCCATCAGCATGGCGTGGGTACCGCGCTCCTCCTCCTCATCGAGGGGGCGGCGCTGAGTATACGTACCATCAGCAGCCATCTCCCAAGCCTGGCGGTTGTCGGCCTGCAAAATATCGAGGATGTTTTGTAGCTCCTTGATCAACTTCGGGTCTTCAATCGGCACAACCGCCTCCACCCGGCGATCGAGGTTGCGGGTCATCCAGTCGGCGCTGCCGATGTAGTATTCGGGCTGTCCACTGTTGTGGAAGCAGAAAATGCGGGAGTGCTCTAAAAACCGACCAATGACGCTAATCACGCGGATGTTCTCGCTGACGCCAGGTATACCGGGCCGCAGACAGCAGATACCGCGCACAACTAAGTCAATTTCCACCCCCGCCTGGGAGGCCTCGTAGAGCAGCCGAATAATGCGACCATCGACCAGGGAATTCATCTTGGCGACAATTTTGCCCTGGCCGCCGCTCTGGGCATGGTCGATCTCGCGACGAATCAGGGCTTCCATGCGATCGCGCAGTGTCAGCGGTGCCACCAGCAGCTTGCGGTAGGCCTTCTGGCGCGAGTAGCCGGTGAGAAAGTTGAACAAATCGCTGAGGTCAGCCCCCAACTCCTCCTGACCGCTAAACAAACTGAGGTCCGTGTAGAGCCTCGAAGTTTTGGAGTTGTAGTTGCCGGTGCCAATATGCACATAGCGACGAATGTTGTCGCCCTCTTCGCGCACTACCAGGGTGGTTTTAGTGTGGGTTTTAAGCCCCACAATGCCGTAGACCACGTGCACCCCGGCATCTTCCAGCTTTTTAGCCCACTCTATATTGTTGGCCTCATCGAAGCGAGCCTTGAGTTCGACCAGGGCCACCACCTGCTTGCGATTTTCTGCCGCTGTGATCAGCGCTTTGATAATGGGTGAGTCACCGGATGTGCGGTAGAGCGTTATTTTAATCGTCAGCACCTTGGGGTCGACGGCCGCCTGGGTAATAAACTCCTGCACCGAAGCCCGAAACGACTCGTAGGGGTGGTGCACCAAGATATCGCCATCTCGCAGGGCGGCGAAGAAATTAGGCGGGTGTTCAGAATAGTTGCGGTTGCCCTCGTCGTCGAGCATCATCACCGGCTTGAGCCGTGGGGGAACTCGGCGCGTCCAGTGTTTGTCTTTGAGCTCTGGCAAGGGCAGTGATATAAAAAAGAATAGATCTCTCAGATTTAGAAGGCCATCGATTTCATAGATGCGATCGCTGCCTACCCCCAGCTCCCGCATTAACCCTTCTTTTAGATCAGCGGGCATTGCGCTCTCGACCTCGACGCGGCAGATAAACCCCTCCAGTCGCCGCTTGCTGATTTCTTTTGCAATCGCCAGCAACAGGTCATCGGCTTCATCCTCCAGCACTGGAAAGTCGGCATCACGGGTAATTCTAAATAAGTGATGGCTGACGATTGTCATGCCCGGAAACAGATAGCCCAGATTTTCGGCAATTACCTGCTCCAGGGGCACGCCAATCCAGACGCAGGGTTTACCTTTGTAGGTGCACAGCGGCTCGGGCATGCCCACAAAGCGAGGTAGGTTGCTGGGCACTTTGACGCGGGCAAAGCGCTCAACCCCAGTATCGGGGTCGGCCACCTTGACCGCCAGGTTTAAGCTTAGGTTCGACATCCGCGGAAACGGGTGGGACGGGTCAACGCTGAGCGGCGTCAGCACCGGAAAGATCCGCTTCTCAAAGTAGTCCTTTAAAAAGAAGATCTGCTCTTGGGTGAGGTCGCGATAGTTTTGCAGGTAAACCCCGTGCTTGGTGAGAGCTGGGCGCAGCTCGCGCTCAAAGGTTTGCTGCTGGATCGCGATCTTTTCAATTAGGTGCGATCGCATGATCTCTAGCTGCTTAATCGGCGTCAGCTTATCAGGCGTCTCAGGATGCACGTCCGCCTCAGCCTGCTCCATGACGCCCGAGATGCGCACCATAAAAAACTCGTCTAGATTGTCGCTGTAGATCGCTAAAAGCTTTAGCCGCTCTAGCAGCGGAGTGCGAGGGTCGAGGGCCTCGTGAAGTACCCGCTCATTAAACCCCAGCCAACTGACCTCGCGGTTGATGTAGTACTGCGGGGCACTCAAATCAGCGCTCTGGTCGGCCACCTTAACTTTTGCCATGGCTTTCCTTAACCCCCCAATTGTGTTGTCAGGGCATTTTAGCGATGCAACCTAATGGTTTGGTTAAGGCGCAGCGCTGCACCGACTATCGAAACCTAGGAGTGCCTTCATCCCGTCAACCCGAGGTTTGGATAAAGTCGGCGCAATCGTCGTAGGCGGTAACGCTCTAGTGATACTCTGAATGATGGCGCTTTAAAATGTAACAGTAAATTAAAAGCGACCGAAACAGCTGATCATACGGAATAGGCGCAAGCATGGTCACCACAGCAGAACAAACCAACGTTGGCTACATTACTCAAGTTATTGGCCCAGTTGTAGACATTAAGTTTACGGCTGGTGAAATGCCAAAGATCTACAACGCTCTCAAAATTCAGGGCACAAACCCCGCTGGCAACGAAGTTGCCGTTACCTGCGAAGTGCAGCAGCTCCTAGGCGATTCCCAGGTGCGGGCCGTTTCGATGAGCACCACCGACGGTCTAGTGCGGGGCATGAAAGTTGTCGATACTGGCCTTCCCATTAGCGTGCCCGTAGGCGCTGCTACCCTGGGCCGAATTTTCAACGTGCTGGGTGAGCCCGTAGACGAAAAAGGGCCTGTCAATGTTGACACCACTTCCCCTATTCACCGCTCTGCTCCTAAGTTCACCGAGCTAGAGACTCAGCCCTCGGTGTTTGAAACCGGCATTAAAGTCATTGACCTGCTGGCTCCCTACCGTCGCGGCGGCAAAGTAGGTCTGTTTGGCGGTGCGGGCGTTGGCAAAACCGTGCTGATTCAAGAACTGATCAACAACATCGCTAAAGAGCACGGTGGTGTATCCGTATTTGGCGGTGTCGGCGAGCGCACCCGCGAAGGCAACGACCTCTACAACGAATTCATCGAGTCTGGTGTGATCAACGCCGATGACCTGGGCAAGTCGAAGGTCGCCCTGGTCTACGGCCAGATGAACGAACCCCCTGGGGCACGCATGCGGGTAGCCCTGTCGGCGCTGACCATGGCCGAGTACTTCCGCGATGTCAACAAGCAAGATGTGCTGCTGTTCATCGACAATATCTTCCGCTTTGTGCAGGCCGGTTCTGAAGTATCGGCACTGCTGGGCCGCATGCCCTCCGCTGTGGGCTACCAGCCAACTCTGGGCACCGACATGGGTGACCTGCAAGAGCGCATTACCTCTACCCTAGAGGGCTCTATTACCTCTATTCAAGCTGTGTACGTGCCGGCGGACGACCTTACCGACCCCGCTCCGGCGACTACCTTTGCCCACCTTGACGCCACCACCGTGCTGTCTCGGGCCTTGGCCTCCAAGGGTATTTACCCCGCTGTGGATCCCCTAGACTCTGCTTCTACCATGCTGCAGCCCAGCGTTGTGGGCGAAGAGCACTACAGAACCGCTCGGGCCGTGCAGTCTACCCTCCAGCGCTACAAAGAACTGCAAGACATCATCGCCATTCTGGGTCTAGATGAGCTGTCTGAGGACGATCGCACTGTGGTGGCTCGCGCCCGCAAGATCGAGCGTTTCCTCTCTCAACCCTTCTTTGTGGCTGAGGTGTTTACCGGTGCGCCTGGTAAGTACGTTTCTTTGGAAGACAATATCAAAGCCTTCAACCAGATTCTCTCTGGGGAGCTAGATGATATTCCTGAGCAGTGCTTCTACCTCAAGGGCGGCATTGAAGAAGTGTTCGAAGCTGCCGAAAAGATCAAGGCTGAGAAATAGCCTCTGCTGTTGGGGGCTTGGAATAGTTCTAGCCCCCAACCTCTTGTTAAAATCCCTATTGCATTCTTGCTATGGCATTAACCGTTCGTGTAATTGCCCCAGACAAAACTGTCTGGGACTCTGAGGCAGAAGAGGTCATTTTGCCCAGTACTACTGGTCAGCTGGGCATCTTAGCTGGCCATGCGCCCCTCCTCACCGCCCTCGACATCGGGGTGATGCGGGTGAGAGCTAATCAAGAGTGGGTGCCCATCGCGCTGATGGGTGGCTTTGCAGAAGTTGACAGCAACGAAGTCATTATTCTGGTTAACGGGGCCGAGCGGGGCGATGCCATCGATCTCGCCCAGGCTAAAACTGCCTACCAGGAAGCCGAGGCTCGTCTAAACGAAGTTGACTCAGAAGATAAATCGGCCACGATTCAGGCTCGTCAGAGTCTCAAGCGCGCCAGAGCAAAACTTCAAGCGGCCGGCGGACTCAAGTAGCCTTTTGGCAATAACCACTCATTCAAAAGCCCACTGATTATTAAATCGGTGGGCTTTTGAATGAGTTTATAGCTCAAGTGGAGTTTTAGCAGCGAGGGATGTTCTGAATCGAACTTCTTAGCCAATATTTGATTCTTAGCTAACCGCTGATTCAACCATCACGAACTACCGGTAAAGGTAATTTCGGGAAAGCGATCCTGGGCCTCGGTTAGGGGTTTGCCCTTACCTTCTTCCTGCCAATAGTTAATGATCTCGGTAGCCTGGTTGAGAATTTCAACCCGCTCCTCTTCTTCGATCCAGGGCTTGCTCTCAAGCTCTGTTTTCATTTGTTCCCAGGCATCGTTACGGGGCCAGAAGAAATAAGAGGTGAGCGGGCTAGTGCCCTTGCCTACCACCTGATCAACCGCCAGCGCAACGTCGCCTTCTAGCCAGAGTACTTTTAGGACAAATCTGGACAAGTAAACCTCCGCTGCAATTCCAAAAATACTACAGTCTATAATTCTATCACCTTGCTTCCCTGCTCTCTACCCAAGTCTGCATTCTATGACCTCTTTGGCTGCCCCTCGGGCGATCGCGGTGTTTGATATTGACGGCGTACTACGGGATGTAGGCAATTCTTATCGCCGCGCCCTGGCCGATACCGTAGAGGAGTTTACCGGTGGTCAATATCGGCCCACGCCAGAGGATATTGACGAATTAAAAGGTGAGGGACAGTGGAATAACGACTGGGAAGGCTCTCAGGAGCTGGTGTATCGCTATTTTGAGGGTCAGGGCAAGGGTCGGGATGCGATCGCTCTCGACTATGACCAGATCGTCGAGTTCTTTCAGCAGCGCTACCGAGGACCCGCCCTCGAAGACCCCAACCAATGGACAGGCTACATTACCCAGGAGCCGCTGCTGGTGGATGCTGCTTACTTTGAGGGGCTGACGCGCGATCGCATTCTCTGGGGATTTTTTAGCGGTGCCACCCAGGAATCGGCTCGCTATGTGCTGGAGCGACGACTGGGGTTAAACAATCCGGTGCTCGTAGCCATGGAAGATGCCCCCGGTAAACCTGACCCCACCGGGCTGCTAGCCGTGGTGGAGCGCCTGACCGAGCAGCATGGGCTCCCCGCTGATCTGCCGGTGATCTATGCCGGCGATACCGTCGCTGACATGCAGACCATTGTGCAGGCCCAGGTAAACTATGCCTACCGGCGTTGGCTAGGGGTGGGAATTCTACCGCCCCACGTGGTAGCAGGGGCAGTCGACTACCGCGACGCCTACCGCGATGCCCTCAAGAAGGCTGGAGCCAACGAGGTGGTAAGCGGCATAACAGAGCTAACGGCCGCTGTTATTCATGCGCTAGAGCGCTAAAAAACCGGGAGGTGAGACATCTCACCTCCCGACTACCATCAGGGTGCATTTCAAAAACTACCCAGAGGTTCTATCCACCAGGGCCAGCCAAACTACGCGGCGGTGGCCTTACGGCGGCGCAGAGTGGTAAACCCACCGAGCCCCAGGGCCGCAATGCCGAGCAGGGCAGAGGGCTCGGGAACATCCTCAGCGGGGGGCGCCCCGTGCTGAATGCCACGCACGGCAAAGATCACGTCGTTGTAGTCGCGATCGCCGCCGCCGACAATATCCTCAAAGCCTAGGATGATCCAGTCTTGGTGCTGGAAGGCAACCACGTGCTGAAGCCCGTTGGGGTTAGCCGTAGCGTCGGTGCCTAGCATCGTGTTGCCGCCGTTTTTGCCGTTCGACTTAATCATAAAATCGAGCTGAGTAGCACCGACGAACGCCCCGAGGCTAACGCCTTGACCTAGGGCGAGGGGGCCGTTGCTCTCGCTTAGCTTGCTGTCACGAGACGAAATGTCGTCGAAGATTTTGCCACTGCTGGTCAAACCGCCGTTGGCATCGGAAGCGGTGTAGAAGAGCTGGTTGCGATACCCTGCCCCTTCATTGATGAAGTAGACCTCAACTGGGTCAACGCCATTCCAAAACAGCTTGCTGGTATCGAGTTCATATTCGGCTAAAAAGCCTTGGGATAGGGCGTTGGCTTCATTGTTGACGAGTTTTTTAAGCTCCTCTAAGCTGGCAGAAGGCTTGGTAATATTGAGGCTCTTGAGGCTGTCAAACCCGAGGTCAGTGGAAAACTGATCGGGGGTGAGACCAGCAGCGGGTAGCTGGGCCTGGGCTGGAGCCGTAGCCATAACGCTGACACACACTGCAGCGGCCGCGAGTCCGGCTTCTAAAAGGTGACGGTTGATGAACATCTCCTGATACCTGGCTAAAAGGTGAATGGGTTGCCTAGAACACCTGCCCCGAAGGGGGGGGGGTAGGAGAGGAACAGACTGCGTCGCGGTGACGAGTTCAGCTGCTCCAGGGCCAGTGATACTGGCACGGCTTGCTTCCAATCTATCTAGCAGCTGCGGGGAGAGCCTGAGTAGATCCCCTGGGCGTCAGATAAAGTTTCAGTAATTCGTGCAGAATCAGGTGGTAAAAGTTGCCAAAAATACTGAGGCCTGATTTGCGAAATGCGACCTAATACCACTGCAATGTTATCCAGAACACCGTTAAGGGTCAGGCAGGAGACCTATAAAACCGCAGAAATTATGGGATGTCTCTTTCGCTGAGCGGCAATCAAGGGTTAGTGTCTAGCTTATCCACGTCGAGTAGGACAGCACAATGGCTAAAGCTGCCCCCCACCGCCTGAAGCTCTCTCAACTGCGAGCGCTCGTGGCTATTGCCGACCGGGGTTCGTTCAGCGACGCCGCCCTGCACATGGAGCTTTCCCAATCGGCGGTGAGCCACGCCATCGCTACTCTAGAAGAAGAGCTGGGGGTGTCATTGCTCAACCGGGGTCGCCAGGGGGCGGTGCTGACGCCGGTGGGTGAACAAATCACTGAGGAAGCCCGACAGGTGCTGCGATCGCTCTACACCCTGTGCAATCGGGCAGACGAAGCCAAGGGGTTGCAAGCCGGCGAAGTGCGAATTGCGGCCTTCCGCAGCGTGGCGACCCACATTTTACCGGAGGTGATTCGCCAGTTTCGGCAGCAGTACCCTGGGGTAACCATTGCCATTGATGAAAAATCTCACTATGGGATGGTGGAAAACGATCTGCGTCAGGGGCGGGCCGATGTGGGGTTTACCTATTTGCCCAGCCGCGATGAGTTTGAGCAGTGGGAACTGCTGCGCGATCGCTACATCCTCCTCCTGCCGCCTAGCTCCCCACCGCACGCTCCTCTTCCCCAACCCTTCACCTGGCAGGACCTGGCGGCTTATCCGCTGATTTTGACCCCAAATGATGACGGCGATCGCCAGTATCTTGATCGCCTGCTGCACAGCTGGAATCAGCAATTGCAGCCAGCCTACGCCGTTCGCGAAGACTCGACTATTCTCAGTATGGTGGAGCGCGGGTTGGGGGCCACCATCATGGCATCCTTGGCGGCAGAGCCTATTCCCCCAGGGCTACGGGTAGCGGAGTTGCCCCAGCCCCTAGAGCGTGTGATTGGGGTAATTGTGCTGCGGGATGCACTCTTGCCACCGCCGGTCTATGCCTTTTTGGATCGGCTTAAAGCGGTTTGGCTCCAGTCCCAAGCGACCCAGGCTGCCTCCGATCTGGCCACAGGAAGCCAGTAGCCCAACACCCGGTTGCCACAAAAAATGCCTCGGCGCTAGGCCGAGGCAAACAGGTCGTTGTTGCTCTGGAAGGACGTTGAACGCGGTTCACATTCTCCAGATGTTGACTACAGCAGCACGCCTACCGATTTCGGACGGCGGCAAACATTAACCGGCGTTAGAAGCCCATAGCCTTGGCCAAGATATCAGGGTCTGGATTGAGGTTCCCTTTGACCTGGTTGTTGCTGTGGGCGATCGCGGTGTCAGGGTCTTTCAAGCCGTTGCCGGTCAGCACACAGACAATATCGATGCCAGCGGGCACTTGGTCTTTGACCTTCAGCAACCCTGCTACCGAAGCGGCGCTAGCGGGTTCACAGAACACCCCCTCCAAAGCTAGCAGGCGGTAGGCGTCCAAAATTTCGGCATCGGTAACAGCGTTAAACTCACCTTGGCTGGCGTCGCGCACGGCTTCGGCCTTGGTCCAGCTAGCGGGGTTACCAATGCGAATGGCGGTGGCGAGGGTTTGCGGATCGCGCACTACATGACCATTGACTAGAGGGGCGGCCCCAGCAGCCTGAAAACCCATCATGCGGGGTAGGCGACTACATTTGCGCTGCTGATGGTACTCACAAAACCCCATCCAGTAAGCGGTAATGTTACCCGCGTTGCCCACTGGAATGCACAGCCAGTGAGGAGCATCGCCCATAGCGTCAACGATCTCAAAGGCTCCAGTCTTCTGCCCCTCGAGGCGATAAGGGTTGACTGAGTTAACCAAGGTGATGGGGTAATCCTTTGCCAATTCTTGCACCATGGCAAGAGCATCGTCAAAGTTGCCGTTGATAGCTAGCACTTCGGCCCCGTAGAGCAAGGCTTGAGCCAGCTTACCTAGCGCTACATAACCATCAGGAATCAGCACAAAGGCCCGCATCCCGCCGCGGCGGGCGTAGGCGGCAGCAGCGGCAGAGGTATTGCCCGTGCTGGCACAAATCACCGCTTCGGCCCCGGCCTCTTTGGCTTTGGAGATGGCCATGGTCATGCCCCGGTCCTTGAAGCTGCCAGTGGGGTTGAGGCCGTCGTACTTGACCCACACCTTGACGTCTTTGCCGATGTGTTGGGCCAGGACGGGCATGGGAATCAGCGGAGTATTGCCCTCACACAGGGTCACCACTGGAGTCTGATCGGAGACGGGTAGGTAGCTTCGATAGGTTTCAATCAGCCCTGGCCAGGGCTGGAGCCCGGTGGCGAGAGAGCGAGAAACGGCGGTGGCAGCAGGGTTTACGCTTAGGGTCACGATAGGTTGACGATAGGTACGGCATGCTAAAGACGTAGATCAGTGAGACCTAGCCTAAGACTCAGCCTTTGTTTTCTAGTTTACCGTGCGCCTTGACGCCAACAGATCAAGAGCTGTGTTTTTAGCACCGACGAGAATAGAAATTTCTGCCCTAGGGATGATCTCCAGTTTACAGACTGCCCTAGATCAGCTCTGCGGTTTGCGATCGCCTGGTTTAAGATTAGTTGCTGGACAGGATGGTTAAAATGTCTTAACTTTCTGACTGAGTACAATTTTCTACCCAACTTCGCCCATGAATGCCTCCGTAGACCGCACTAACGTTCAGGCAACGGCTCTATCCCCTGGAGCAGCCCTGGAACCAGCGGTAGCCCCCCATCAAATTCCGGCGGCTGTGGCCCCAGCGGCCCGTGAAACAGCCCCCGCCTCCGACGATAAGATTTGCTGGATTGAAGTGCGCCAGGCTCCCTACCACCCCAATCAGCAGGTGGAGTTGCTGCACTTGCAGGCTGAGGCCGAGGCCTTACTGTTGCAGTTGCAGGCTAAGCATCAGCGGCGGCAGAGCAACCTTGACGGTGCTGTAGAACCTTCTGTCTAACTATTAAATGGTGCTGTTCACCTGCGATACCTATAGGGAGCGCTCCGCGAATCGCCTCTTTAGTCCTAGCGAAATGCGCCACTTTCTGAAGAATTCGCTATGGTTAGGGGGATTTTGTGGGGAGATGCTGTGATGACCTACTCTGCCAAGCCAAGGCAAGCTAGAGAGCCCAAGCCAAAAAGCCTAGCCAACCGAAAGATGTACTCTGCGATCACGGGGGGGTTGCTGCTGGCGATCGCAGCCGGGGCCACCATCAGACTCACCACAGCCGACTCCCGCAACAACGAGGTCGCCGAGGTCGCGCCGGTTGACGATGCGGTCGTTTCTGACCCAGCCGCCGATGGCGCTCTGACTCCTGCTACTGGGGAAGCGGCTACTCCCTTTGAATCAAAGCCTTTCTATGCGGCATCGGCACCGCTACGGCTGGCCGACCCGAGCCTGCTGCGCTCCACCTCTCCCCAGGCTCGAGTAGAGGCGATCGCGGCTGGTCGTTCTGATCCGTTTGCCTCAGTGGTGTTGCCAGGTCCTAGAGTATCGCGTTCCAAGCCGGCAGCCGCCGTGTTGACGCCAGCACCTGCGGCGGCCAGAGGTCAGGCGCTGCCGACGGTGCCCGCGTCGGCAACCCAGAGTCTGCCCCCTCTGCCTCAAGTAACCCAGTCTGTGGCCCTGCCTAACCTGCCGGCCCCCTTTCTACCCGGTAGCGTACCGCCTATCCCCACAGACCTCGCTGTTGCACCCACTGGCAGCCCAGCTTTTCAAAACCTGGTTGACCAAGTGGTGGTCAGCGGCGTAGTTCAGGTAGGCAGCGGCATCAGCGTGATTATCACCGAGCCCGGTAGCACCGTCAGCCGTCGCGTTGCCCAGGGCGACATGCTGGCTGGCGGCCGCATCAGACTTAAGTCGGTGGATATGTCTGGGCAAGAGCCCATGGTAGTGCTGACCTACGACGGTAAAGATTACACGCGTACTGTCGGGGCCCCCATGGTGAGTGCCCTCTAGCGGTTTGGCACTCCCGACCATGGCTGTGATGCTGGCAAAGCGAAGTTTTGCTTAAGTTTGGCGACCCACCCGACTCAGAATTGATATACCAGAGGGGTTAGCCAGGTGGCTAGGAACCGATAGCGCTAGCCCAATTTGGTTAATGGCGCTTGCTACCCTAGCGGTTATTCAGTCGGCTTGGGAGAGTTAACCCATGGGCGGTAGTCAGACATCTTTTAGTCAAAAAGGGGCACCGCGATCGCTGGGGCTTGAAGGGGACGCCTACGAGTGCCCGGTATGTCGCCATGGGCAAATTCAACCGATGGCGTTGATGGATGCCTACGCCTGTAGCTTTTGCCGCCACATTTTTGAAGTCGACCTCGACCAGCAAACTGTGCATGTTGTAGACAGCGTGCAGCCCATGGGCTGGCGCTGGCAGGGTTGGCGCTGGCAACCGCTTTACCAAAGTCGGGGAGACCTTACTCTAATTCTCTGGCTAGTGGGGTTGGCCCTAGTCATTCTCCCAGCAGGTCTAGTCGCCCTGGGGGGCTACGTGTTTCCGCCCCTAGAGGCTACAGGAGTGAACTGGTCTCTGGTTTGGGCGATCGGTACATTAGCCGCCCACAGTGCCATGGTGGGCTGGCTGATCGCCGAACATTACCAGTTTCCACTCTATGTGATGGCCAAAATTCGTTTGCAAAGATTGCTAGAACGCTTGCCAGGCTAGCCGACGCAGCTAGCCACCAGGACAATTCTCATCCCTATTGGCAGTCGGTTGACGAAAACCAAATCAAGGGAATCTTGGCGTCGCTGCGCCAGCGAACCCAGCCCTCTGAGACGCTAGAGCCAGGCAGTGGGGTGCACCCCTGGGCAGGTTGAGTCACCCGCACCCGAAGCCAGTCGCCTTCGAGCTCGAGAGGTTGAATAATGCTGTTAGAACCCACTAGGGCCTGGAGCGGAGCAGTACCGCTGGGGGTTAAGCGCATGGGTTGGGCTAGGCCAGGTCGCCGAAACTCAATGCGTGAGGCATCTTGCATAGATGACTCCCAAGTTTCAACGGTGAGAGGTACGGTACCTAGCTCTAGGTGAGAAGTGTGAGCCCAGGCGGCTCCGGCAGCAGTGTATTGAAAGCGAAACCAGCCATCGGGGCGAATCTCTAAAACCGGAAAGGTGTAAATCTGCTGCTCAGTTTGCACCATGGAGAAAGCAGCATCACGGCCAATGGCCAGGGGCTCTGCGTCATTAGGCACGAGCCAGCCGTTGATCAACCATCCCCAGTGGGCACTGTCTGGACTGGGATAAATGGGTAGGGCTACATCTCGAAGCCAGCCAGCACCCGAGAGGGCATCCGTAGCATCGGTTGACAAGTTAACGGGACGCAGATGCCCCACCCCGACGTCATCGTTGGAGGCCGGGGTAAGACCAATGATGCCCGTTGCATCTGGGATGATGGGGTCGGGAAGAGGCGTTGGTAAGGGCGGCAGACTGGGAGTCGCAGCGTCTTGTTTGTCCCTGAGGTCTTGGGGAATAGCGGGCGGTTCTGGAGCGGCCCAGGGGGAGCTGGCTGTAGCCATTCCCAACCAGGTGGTAGCTAAGAGCCCGATCGCAAAGGTGAGCAAGCGGTCCAAGCGGCCCAGGCTATTTTGTTCTGGAGTATGGCCCGAGGGGCGTGGGGGCTGAGACAGGAAAGAACGCATAGCCATGACAACTGGGAAAGGATGAATGTCAGAACCTGGTAGCAGTACGACTGCGATCGCAGTTCGGATGCCCTAGACCGACTCGATTATGGTCTAGTCAAGCCCATTGTGAGCCGCTTGCTGGGCTCCCTTGACCAACACTTAACTCCATTGTGACCGATGCAACATCGTTGCCGATGAAATGTTCCGTATCTGTAATTGCTGCTAACGCCGACTCACTGAACCCCACCGCTCTAGCCCATCGACTGGCTAGACTGACCGGCTCCTAAGCACAGTCAATAACGTGAGAAAGTGCTCAGGCAGGGGGGCGATCGCCACTACTGACTCCCCCGTCGCCGGATGGCGTAGCTCTAGTCGCTCGGCATGGAGCGCCTGACCGGGCAAGTTCACTCCCACATCACGCCCTGTGCCATAGGTGGGATCGCCAACAATCGGATGGCCCATGTGGGTACTGTGGACGCGAATCTGGTGGGTGCGCCCAGTTTCTAGACGAAAGCGCAGCAGCGAGAAGTTGCCCAAGCGTTCTTCCACTTGCCAGTGGGTAACGGCGGTACGGCCTTTCTCTAGGGGAACGACGGCATGCTTTTTGCGATCAACGGGGTGGCGACCCAGGGGTGCGTCAATGGTGCCGAAGTTAGTTTTGGGTGCTCCATAGACCAGCCCCAGGTATTCGCGGCGGGCAGTTTTGGCCTTCATCTGGGCTTGCAGGTCGCTGTGGGCCAGGTCGGTTTTGGCCACGACGATCGCCCCAGTGGTGTTTTTGTCGAGCCGGTGCACAATGCCGGGGCGCTGCACGCCGCCAATACCTAACAGCTGATCGCCACAGTGGGCCAGTACGGCGTTAACCAAAGTGCCGCTCAGGTTGCCAGGGGCGGGATGCACCACCAGCCCAGCGGGCTTGTTGAGAATAATTAAATGCTCGTCTTCGTAGAGAAGGTCGAGGGGAATGGCCTCGGCAGTAAGCTCCAGCGGGCGAGGTTCAGGGATGGTGAGACGAATGCGATCGCCCACCTGCACCGCCTCTTTCTTGTTAGTGCAGAGCTGCCCGTTGAGCTGCACATGTTCCCCATCGATCAGTTTTTGAATGCGGTTGCGGGAAAGTTCGTCCACATTGGCAGTCAGCCAGCGATCGAGCCGTTCGGGGTCGGGGACAGTGACGGTGAGTTCGAGGGTTTGGTCGGTGATGGCTGAGAGACTGAGCGCGGTAGGAGTTCTATAATCCATCATAATTCGCTCTTTTCTCGGACGCGTTCTATGAGCACCAGCCCTGCAACGTTAACCGCCCTACTGCCCGGTCAACTGCGCCGCATTCACCACCTGGCGTTGAATGTAAAGAATATGGATGCCTCGCGGCGCTTCTACGGCGGACTGCTGGGTCTCAAGGAGTTAACCGGGGATGAGGTAGACGACACGCTTAAAGAACTGGTGGCCACGGGCAAGGTCGCTAACTTTATCACCCCTGACGGCTTGATTCTCGATTTGTTTGGTGCTCCCGATCTGGAACCACCCGATCCCAATCCCGAAAAATCCTTTACCCGTGCTTACCATCTGGCTTTCGACATTGACCCCGCGCAGTTCGCTCAGGCGTTGGCAGTACTGGAGGTGAATGGAGTTGCGATCGCCCATGGTCCCGTCACCCGACCTACCGGGCGCGGCGTCTACTTTTACGACCCCGACGGCTTTATGGTAGAAATTCGCTGCGATCCGGTTGAGACCTAGCGCATAGCACTATCGAAGAAAGAGAGCCTTGTAGAGCAGTTCGATCGCCAGAGCTGAACAGGGTTAGAGGAGGCCTTGAGTCAGCTAAAGGATTGCTATGATTAAGCGGTCAGGATTGGAGTTCGCTTGACTCATCTATTCTTCCAGTAACGCCTGAAGGACATTCCATGCGATTTAAGGCTCAATCTGACAAGCGCGATTTGCCCGAGATCAATCTCGTGCCCATGATGGACGTCTTAATGACGATCCTGGTATTTTTCATCATTATTTCGATGACGGCTGAGTTTAATCAGCAGGCGGTCGATGTTCAGCTACCCTCGACTGAGTCGGGCGGTAGTGCGGTTGGCCAGCCAGACCCGCTCATCGTTGAGCTAGACCAACAAGAGCAGCTTTACTTAGCAGGGCAGCCGGTTGATCCAGCCACGATGGCCCAGCAAATTCAGCAGTATCTCGTTGAAGATCCAAAGGGCGTTATTGTCTTGAAAGCTGATTACCAGTTGAGCTATCAGCAAATTGTTGAAGTGCTGGGGCCAATGCGAGCCGTGGGCGGAGCCCAAGTTTCCCTAGCAATTGAATAATTGAATAAGAAATCAGCAAAAAGCATCGTCCCCCAGTGAGTAACTTATTGGGGGACGATGTTGGGCAGTTTACCGAACCAAAACAGGTTTTTCGACCTGGTAGGTGGCGAGAATGCGCTCGGCCATCTGGGGTGGGGTCAACCCCAGCGCCGCCTTCGACTGGTCGGGGGAAGCGTGGTCAACCAGCACATCGGGCACGCCGATGCGCAGCACCGAGGCAGGTACCTGCGCATCCAAAATCGACTCGGCCACCGCGGAGCCAAAGCCGCCCATCAGGCAGCCCTCTTCGAGGGTGACGACCTTGCCAATTTCTCGAGCTAGGGGCAAAATCAGCTCCTCGTCGAGGGGTTTGGCAAAGCGGGCGTTGACCACAGTGGCCTCAATGCCGTGCTCACTGAGGATTTCGGCGGTTTGCATGGCGGGGTACACCATTGAGCCGTAGCCCAGCAGCAGCACGTCGTCGCCCTGGCGCAGCACTTCCGCTTCACCAATGGGCAGAGGTTCCCAACCCTCTTCCATGAGGGGAGCACCGTAGCCACTGCCTCGGGGATAGCGCATGGCGATCGCACCCGCCTTATAGTCAATCCCGGTCACCATCATCCGCTGCATCTCGGCCTCATCCTTAGGGGCCATCAGCACAATGTTGGGAATGCAGCGCAGGTAGGCGATGTCATAGAGCCCTTGGTGGGTTGGCCCATCAGCCCCAACAATGCCCGCCCGGTCGAGGCAGAAAAACACCGGCAGCTTTTGAATGCACACGTCGTGGACAATCTGGTCGAAGCCCCGCTGCAAGAAGGTGGAGTAGATGGCCGCGACGGGACGCATGCCTTCGCAGGCCAAACCAGCGGCCAGGGTGATGGCGTGCTGTTCGGCAATGCCCACGTCGATGTACTGCTTAGGCAGCGCCTGCTGGAGTTTGTCTAGCCCGGTGCCCGTAGCCATGGCGGCGGTGATGCCGACAATTTTGGGGTTGTCTTCAGCGAGCTTGATCAGGGTTTCGGCAAACACCTTCGAGTAGCTGGGGGGCTTGGGTTTTGTTGAGGGAATGCCTTTGCCGGTGGAGAGGTTAAAAGGCGACTGGGCATGGTAGCCGACTTGGTCTTTTTCGGCGATCGCATAGCCCTTGCCCTTGGTAGTTGCCACATGCACCAGCACGGGGCCAGTGTGCTTGTGGGCCTCTTTGAAGGTGACGATCAGCTCTTGCAGGTTGTGGCCATCCACCGGTCCCATGTAGGTGAAGCCCAGCTCCTCAAACACGGCCCCTACTTTGGGCACCGCCAGGCGCTTCATGCCTTCCTTGACTCGATCGAGTTCTGGGGAGAGCGACTCGCCGACAAAGGGCAGGTGCTTAAACTGCTCTTCCAGATTGTCGGTGAGGAACTGCACCGGCGGGCTGAGGCGCATTTTGTTGAGGTAGCGCGGAATCGCCCCAACGTTAGGCGAGATCGACATTTCGTTGTCGTTGAGCACCACCAGCAGATTGGTGTGGGGCAGGTGGCCTGCGTGGTTAATGGCCTCTAAGGCCATACCGCCAGTGAGCGCACCGTCGCCAATGATGGCGGCCACCTTGTAGTTGTCGCCGGACAGATCGCGGGCCAGAGCCATGCCCAAAGCTGCCGAAATACTGGTGGAGGCGTGCCCCGCACCAAAGTGGTCAAACTTGCTCTCGCTGCGCTTGAGGTAGCCCGCCACACCGCCTTTTTGGCGCAGAGTGTGAAAGTCGTGGTAGCGGCCGGTGATCAGCTTGTGGGGATAGGCCTGGTGGCCCACATCCCAGGTGACTTTGTCGCGATCGAGGTCGAGGGTTTGATACAGGGCCAGGGTCAGCTCCACTACCCCTAGCCCTGGGCCCAAGTGCCCCCCGCTAGCCGCCACGGTTTCCAGGTGCTTTTCGCGAATCTGGCGGGCCACGTCTTCGAGCTGGCGAATGGATAGACCGTGGAGTTGATTGGGGTGAGTTACGTCACTCAGGTGCATACTGCCTTAACCTCTGCGTCACGAAATTGAGTTTTTCCTGCTACTCTTCACTGTAGAAGATTCAACGGCCAGAAACATTGAGGAGGGCAAGCATTGGTTAAAGCCAGTACTGCCCAGGCTAATCTAGAGGACTAATCCTCTGTAATTAATTGATCAACAGACTGTAACCGCTAATTGCGCCCGTTAACCAAGCGATATAACCTTTAACGTTCTGTTATGGTTCATTTTCTAGCTTCCATTACCCATCGCCAGTGCCTTGCAATACCGTTTGCCGTGATCATAGGGCTGACGACTTCCATGGTGATACTCTCCGCCCCGCAAGCGATCGCCAACGATTTTGAATCCTGCGCCAGTCGCCTAATTGGGGCTGGCATTGCCGGACCCTCGGCAGCCGGTGCCTGCGGCCAGGCCCTGTACCCGGTCGATCTGGCCAGCTGCACCGTTGATGTCATTGGTGTCGCCGAAGTAGATGCTGAGCAAGCTCTAGTGGCTTGTCAGAGCGATCGCCGCCCCAAAGAGCTTGCCACCTGCGTCAGTGACATTCACCAGGGTCTAGAGGTCGCCAACTCTACCGCTGTGCTGAACAACTGCCGCCGCAGCGTGCTACCCGTACGGTTTTCTGACTGCGTCGTGGGCGTGGCTACCGCAGCTAGCCTAGCCGTAGCCGACTCCATGAGCCAGTGCATTGCTGCCGGCTACCGCCCGGAGGATGTCGCTCCCACCTTCATTTTTTCTCGCTAGTATAGCGGTCTAAAGGTTCAAAGTTTCAGGTTTAAGCCAGGCCATGAACCTGAAACCTTGAACCTTAAACCCTGCCCCCTTTAGCTCGGCAAATTGCTAACCCCGGCGCAGATTTTCTAGGGCAGTGATGTAGTCGGGGATATTTTCCTGCCCCACCTGACAGGCGGTTTTATCGATGGCTAACAGATCGTCGCCGTAGATCACTTGGCCGATGGGAACGCGATCGCCGCGATCGGGCTGCCAGTCGCGACTGACGAATTTTTCGGTACAGTCCACCACTCCACCCGCAAAGAAGTGGCCTAGGGTGTAGTAAACGTCTTGCAGGACCAGGGGCACCGATGGGCGGTGGAGCTGCCCGCGTGAACTGGCGCTACGGGCCTTGTATTTCTCTCTGGGAAAGAGGCCATAGAGGTTTTTTAGGGTCGCAGAAATTAACGGGGACCCTTTCAGCTGGGTGCGCTTAAAGGCGCTGACCGAAAGGCAGCAATCGACCTCTTGCAGCAGTTTAGGTGCCCACATGGTTTTGAACCGCACCGGGCTGGGAGAGCGGTTGGGGTATTCGGCCAGTTCTAGCTCATCGGCATTGAGCAGCTGAATCTTTGTCGATAAAAGCTGCTGAACGCCAAGCTTGGCCATTACGGTGTCGAAAGAGACTTTAGAGCAAACCCCTTCAACAATAAAAATTTCAGCGCTGGGGCTATATTCCTGAAGTCCTCGAATGACTTCTTGCAGCACCGCCATGCTGACAGTAACAGGTGGCCCAACGGGGTAGCCAAGATTGGGCTTAACAAGAATGCGTTGAGCCGACTGGGCCGCAGCGGGAGGGGTGTAGTGGAAGCGATCGCTGGGAGTTGCAACCGCTGAGGCTAAGACTGACATAGGGTTGCATTCAGGTATGAGCGCTAACTAATGAACTGCACCACAATAATGCCAATAGCCCAGGCGAAGAAAATCCAGGTGATTAAGCTTGTCATCGTTACTCCGGCCAAACAATTCTTTTGGCAATAAAAATCCTCTTTTCTAATGTAGTTGGGTACTTAAGTCATTCCGAGGGCAGAAAACCGAACCCGTCTCATCAGCGGAGTTACGCATGAATAGGTCCACACAGGGATTAACCGACAAGGCACTGGCAAAAAAACTGAGTGCCGGGGTTTACTCTCCTGGGTTGAGTCGCGTATAGTAGTAGACTGTGTCTGTGATCAAAAGGTCTTACGGCTAGAGAAACCAAATGGCTAAGAAAAGCATGATTGCGCGGGAGCGCAAGCGGGAAAAGATGGTAGAGCAATACGCCAAAAAGCGTGAAGCCCTGCTAGAAGAGTTTGACAAAGCTGCCAACCAGCAAGAGAAGGTGGCAGTCCACCGCAAAATTCAGCAACTTCCCCGCAACAGCGCACCGACTCGCCTGCACAATCGTTGCTGGATGACCGGTCGCCCTCGTGGCTACTATCGCGACTTCGGCCTTTGCCGCAACAAGCTGCGCGAGATGGCTCACCAGGGTTTGCTGCCTGGGGTTGTCAAGTCGAGCTGGTAAAGTAAGCTTTCGCTTCTTAAACCAGCCTCAGGCTTTTTCAAAAAGTTTTAGAGTTGGTTCTTTAAAAGGGTTTTGAGCAATGCTCAAGACCCTTTTGTTTGGGAATTTATAGAGATCGCGTAACTAGCTATTCCCAAATCTCGGCCATCACTAAAACAAAACTGGGCAGAACATCTTCTCCAGAGAGCTGTTCCGGCTGGCTCAAATACTCTGTAGGTCTCCCCAGACGGTAAATCTCCACCCGTTTTTCCTGGGGATCGATTAGCCACCCTAAGCGCACGCCACAATCGCGATATTCAGCCATTTTGTGCTGAAGAGTGGCCAGTTTGTCTGTCGATGAGCGCAGCTCAATCACGAAATCGGGAGCCAGAGGTAAAAACCTGGCGGGGTCTGGAGCCAGGGCTTCGATGCGCGTTTTTGCTACCCAGGCTACATCTGGCGAGCGATCGGCCCCATTGGGAAGCGAGAACCCGGTGGAAGAATCAAACACAAATCCTGTGCCATCTTGTTCGGCCCAAGCGCCCACCCGTAAGTTGAGCTTAGAATTTTGACGACCAGACTCCCAGCCTGTGGGTGGCATGAGAATTAAATCTCCTGTACTGCTACGTTCGAGGCAAATGTCGTGGTTGACTTTGCACAGCTCATAGAACTGTTCGCGGGTGAGCCGCACCACTGGGTCGAGGGTCAGGGTCAGTGAAGTCATAGCCCTAGGATAACGACTGATCGCTGTAGGTTAAGTGATATCGCTCTCTGCATCGGCGCCGTCGGATAGCCTGCCCACGCGGCTGGCCTCAAGGGTAGTGGAGCGGCCGCAGCAGCGATCGATCCCCAAGCTATCGAACAGGAGGTCGCCCACGGCGTTGGCGACGGTAAACTCGCCGTAGAAACTGTCAGAAAAATCATAGGCTTGCAGCTCAGTCAAGATCGCCATCACGAGCGAGCCGACATCGTTTTCGCCCTCCATACGCTGGCGGACAAACACCTGCGAAACGCGCTCGGCAATTTTGCGATTGGCTGGTTCCGGCAGATATTCTGCATTCAGCCAGGTCAACAGCGCTGCCTTGAGCCACTGCCCCTCCTGTTGAGCATCCTCTGGCGGCGGCAGCATAATGGGGCTAAGGGGGTCAGTCATCGAGTTGAGGGGTGAGGAAACCGAGGAAAACCTTCTGTACACTCAATACTACCGTCTCAGATTCCTGCCTTAGAGTGAAGGCGGCTGAGCGTCAAGAAACATTACTCACCCTCCCCTTGAGCACCCATCTACTCAAACTATTGTGACCTCCATCAAGTACGACCTAGACGCCATCATTCGCGGTTACTCCCAGGGGTATTTTTTGATGGCCGATGGCGAGGGCGACGACCTGGGCTGGTACTCTAGCCGCCAGCGCACGCTGATTCCCCTAGACGATCGCTTTCGCTATCCCAAATCGCTGCGGCGATCGCTCAACCAAAACCGCTTTCGGGTCGCTATCAACCAGGCGTTTGAAGAGGTGGTCAGCGGCTGCGCCGATCGCGACACCACCTGGATTTCAAGCGAACTCAGGCAGGTCTATACCGAACTCTACCGGGCGGGCTGGGCCTACAGCTTCGAAACCTGGCAGGGGGATGAACTGGCGGGGGGCATTCTCGGCCTGGTGATTGGCGGCGCGTTTATTGGCGAGTCAATGTTTTTTCGCATTTCTGAGGGTTCTAAGGTAGCGATGGTAAAGCTGGTCGAACACCTGCGTCAGCGCCACTTTGCCCTATTCGATGCCCAGATGATGAACCCCCATCTGGAACGGTTTGGGGCCTGTGTCATCGGCGATCGCGAGTACAAAAGCCTGCTAAAAATTGCTCTAAAGCAAAACTGTAGCTTTCTCTAAAGCATCTGGCTGAGGCTGAGATGCCCCACAGCCAGGCAAGTCGCCATACCAGCGCTGGGCTAGGCCATTGAGCTGGTCGAGAATGGCCACCAGTTCGCCCGCGCGCTCCGTCAGGCTATAGGTGACCTGGGGCGGCACGGTGGGCTCGTAGTGCCGATGGACAATGCCCTCTTGCTCCAGCATCCGCAGGCGCTCGGTGAGCATTTTGGTCGAGATCCCCTCCACCTGGCGATGCAACGCCCCAAACCGCATGGGTCCACTGGTAGAAAGCGTCCAGATGATGTACATAGTCCAGGGGCCCGACAGCAGGTTCATCAAAATGCTGACGGGGCAGGAGTTGCGATCGTTGGTTAGTCGTGCCATAGGAGCTTAGGGACGGTTCAGGATGCCGAAAGCAGAGGTTAGGGTGCTAGCAGGCCTTAGTCCGTTAACCTTACCCGCGTTCTATTACCAGAATACTTCTTCCATCCGCGAACCACTAGTTACTTTGAGGTTCCTACTTTACTTTGGTAAGTAGTTACTTTTAGTATCTAGGCATAGCTTTCGCCGTACCGTCCTATGTCAACTATCGCCGTTGTTTACTTTTCTGGAGGTGGGCACACCCATCTCATGGCCGAAGCGATCGCCGCTGGCGTGCGTGAAGTAGGCCACACCGCCGACCTGCTGCGCATTACCGGCGAGCAAATTACGGCCGGTCGCTGGCAAGATGACGCATTTATGGCTCGATTGAGCGCAGCCGACGCCATTGTGTTTGGCTCCCCCACCTACATGGGCGGCGTGGCGGCTCAGTTCAAAGCTTTTATTGACGGGGCTAGCTCTGCCTGGCTTGTGCAGCAGTGGAAGGACAAAATCGCCGCCGGTTTTACCCACTCCAGCTCCCTCAGTGGCGACAAGCAGGGCACGCTGCTGTATCTGTCCACCAACGCCGCCCAGCACGGCATGGTGTGGGTGGGGGCCGCCGATATGCCTAGCCACTATCAGGGCAAAACCGACGGCGTCAACCGCCTGGGCTCGTTCTTAGGAATTATGGGCCAGAGCCCCATGACGATGGATGGTAGCCCTGCCGCCCTCGAATCGGGCGATCGCCTCACCGCTGAGCTATTTGGTCAGCGCATTGCCACCGCCGTCGAGCGCTGGACCTCGCAGAAAGTGGCTGTTCCGGCCTAGGCCGACAATACTTAGCCATAACGACAGGTGGTCTTCCGATTTCTGAGAACGCCACCTGTTATTGCTGGGATGGGGCACTGTAAAGGGCTAAATGCACCTCGCCCCAATGGCACAGCGACTGCAACACTGGCATTAAGCTCCGACCATAGTCGGTGAAAGAATACTCTACCTTGGGCGATTTGCTCAGGTGCGAAATCCGCAGCACAATGCCATCAGCTTCTAATTCTCGAAGCTGATGAGTAAGGACTTTTTCACTCACGTCAGGCATTAAGCGCTTGAGCTCACTAAAACGCTTTGCCTCGTCGCGCAAATGCCAGAGAATCAAGATTTTCCACTTACCGCCCAGTACCTTTAAAGTTGCCTTAACAAATTCTGTTCCTTCGGTGGTTATCTCTGACATCGTTCATTTTGGCTAATCATAACGAAACTGGATACTTACGAAAAAGTAAGTACTTTGCAAACTCCAAGACTCAGTATACCGTTGTGAAAATTGGTTAGAAAAAGGCCGCTAAAATGCAGGTAGAAAACGCTGTAGCACTGATAACTGGCGCTAACGGTGGTATAGGGCAATACTATATTGACACCTTACGAGCAATGGGAGCCGCTCGAATCTACGCCGGAGCGCGCCAGCTTAAAAGCTTAGATAATTTGGTTGCGCTCGATCCAGACCGCATTATTCCTGTTGCTTTAGATATTACCGATGAGGCAACGGTAAAGGCGGCAACCGCCCAGTGTGGCGATGTAAATTTACTGATCAACAATGCGGGCATTGCCCTGATGCAGGGGTTTATTTCTGCACCCGATCTCTCTGCAGCGCGGGCCGAGCTTGAGGTAAATTACTTTGGCACTTTGACGATGTGTCGCGCGTTTGCGCCAGTGCTCAAGGCCAATGGTGGGGGTGCGATCGTCAATATGCTCAGCATTCTGGGCCGAGTTAATTTCCCTATGAATGCCTCCTACAGCGCGTCTAAAGGAGCGGGCTATATCTTGACCCAGGGGGTGCGGGCAGAGTTAGCGGCCCAAAATACCCTCGTCGTCGGCGTCATGCCCGCAACGGTAGATACCGAGAGTAGCCGGCACTTTCCGCCTCCCAAAGTGGCCCCCGCAGCGGTAGCCCAAGATGCGCTTCAGGCCGTGATTGATGGCGTGGAAGATGTCTACCCCGGCGAACAGGCCAAGGCGATCGCAGCTCAACTGCTCAGTGATCCTAAGGGGCTAGAGAAAGCAATGGCGGCAATGCTGCCCCAGTCAGCGTAAGCATTGGCAGAAGGTTCACTTCTCACCCCTCTAACTCCCGCCCCCATTCTGCATTCTCCAGGTCTTAAATACCGCTGACGTAGTAGTCGCGGGTGCCCTTGGCATTGAGGGCATCGCCCAGCCGATCGAGGGCGTGCACATAGGCGGCAGTGCGCGGAGAAATTGCCAATTCCTGGGCAATTTGCCAGATGCGCTCGCCCTCGGTCACTATCATGGTTTTGAGGCGGGCGTTGACATCCTCAATCGACCAGTAGAGACCGCTGCGGTTTTGCACCCATTCAAAGTAGCTGACGGTGACGCCGCCCGCGTTGACCAGAATATCGGGGAAGACGTAGATATCTCTGGCCTCTAGGATGCGATCGGCCTCGGAAGTCACGGGGCCGTTGGCCACCTCAAAGATGTAGCGAGCCTGAATGGTGTTGGCATTCTCGGCAGTGATTTGATTCTCCAGCGCTGCCGGAATCAAGATATCGACATCTAGGGCCAGCAGTTCGTCGTTGGTGACCACGGAGTGATCGTTCACGATGTTGCACACGGTGCCTTCGCAGTACACCGCTTTAAGGCTGCGGGTCGAGGTCTTGAACTGCTGAATGCTAGGGATATCTAGCCCTGACTGGGAGTAGACGCCGCCCTGGGAGTCGCTGACCGCCACAACCCGATAGCCAGCATCGAACAGCAGCCGGGCGATGACGCTGCCAGCATTGCCAAACCCCTGCACCGCAACGGTAGTGTTTTGAGGCACCTGGCCAAATTTGGCCATCATTGCCTGCAGTACATAGAAAGCTCCGGTGCCGGTGGCTGTGTCGCGCCCCTGACTGCCGCCCATGCTGAGGGGTTTGCCGGTAATCACCGCCGGGCTTAGCTTGCGACAGATGATGCTGTACTGATCCATCATCCAGCCCATAATCATGGGGTTGGTGTAGACATCGGGAGCGGGCACATCGACATCGGGACCGATAAAGTTGGCGATCGCGTCAATGTACCCCCGGCTTAAGCGCTCTAGCTCAAATTTCGACAGCTCCTTGGGGTTCACGGTGACGCCGCCTTTAGCACCGCCCAGGGGCAAATTCAGCGCCGCGCACTTAAAGGTCATCCAAAATGCCAGCGACTGGACCTCGTCGAGGTTGACATCGGGGTGAAAGCGAATGCCGCCTTTAGTAGGGCCGCGCGTGTCGTCGTAGCGCACTCGGTAGCCCTGAAAGACCTTCAAGGTGCCGTTGTCCATCCGCACCGGAATCGACACGGTGAGGCTGGCCTTAGGATATCGCAGCCGTTCAGAGGCATCTTCAGAGATAGAAACGTATTTGAGCGCCCGCTCTAGACGGCGGTTAGCATCGGACAAAATAGAGGCCATAGACAAACACCAGGGGATGAAGGGATTGGTGAGCAGCAAACAGTGCCGCTATTACTAAGGTGCCGCTAGGTCGAATTGACTCAATCAAATAGCAATATTTTGTATTGTAAGCTACCGTTTTTACACCCCTGTGCCCTTCTCTCTCACCTATCTCCCTCACCTTCCCCACTTCCTCATCTCAGTGCCAAACAGGTTCCCTCTATCAGAAGGGCAGGAAAATGCTGCTCAGCTCAAGTTGTCTTCACGGCTCCTGCGGGGCACGATCCAGTAAATTTTCGCTGGCGTTAAGTGCAACGTCCTATTGCGAAGCACAACAAACTTTATCGAGGCGTAAAGGTTCAGCCTGAACAGTGGTCGTTAGGGATGGGTTCCCGGAGAATGGGGTCATGTACCAGGCCCGGTGCCCCAAGGCGAGCCTGGTTCCTCTTATGTATAAGGACTATCGTTATGAACAACCCCCAAGAAGTGCTTGAGCATCTAAAGCAGCTCGAAAAAGTCGGTACATTACAAAGCGCCCTATATCGCGAAGAGGCCCAAGAAGTACTCGCAGACGACACCGTTAGTCTCAAGTGGCGACAGGCGATCGCCGACCGCCTCAACCGAGCCAACCACGATCTAGCTCTGCACACTGTCACTAGCGAAGATAGCTACTAGACCTCAAACACCTTCGGCTGAGCCCAGGTCATTAGTGCAACTGGGGTTAGCCAAAAGCCCGGCGGAAACTCTGATCCGCCGGGCTTTTGACTGCGTTCCCAAAGGGTGGCCGGAAGCCAATCGCCCCAACCATGCCCAGGTCTCAAATTACCGCTGACACAGTCTGAACCGAACTGAAGGAGTCCGCGACCCAACTATCCCAATGGGGACTGAAGATTCCCATCGCTCCACCCTGGGGAACCGCTCCAGACATCACCAAAGCTTCGCCTGCCAGCGCCGGCATCGCACCATCGCCGGGCTGCAAATACCCTGCCTCCAAGAGGCTAGTCTGAAACACATCCGCCAGCAGTGCATGCACGGTGGTTGTGGGGTGCTGCTGATCCCACCAGAAGTAGCCGGGGTCGTCGAGCAGCACCTGGTTGAGCAGCGGATCGGTGACGTTGGTAAAACCAAACTCCGCCGGAGCGCTAATAATCTCAGTGGTCAACCCAAACAGATCGACCGGGATGATGTCGATCGTAGCGGATAGACTTTGCTCCAGCGCCGCTAACGTATTGGCTAAACCAGCATTAAACGATTGGCTGAGCGCAGTGGCCTGAGCGCTGGTGCCATCGCCCAAGGTGCGGGGCGTCAGGCCCAAATTTGGCAGGTTGGGCACCAAAAATGTATCGGCCCCCCGCGTCGCTAGGTTTGTAATAGCCGTGGCGATATTCTGCACCGAGGTGGCCAGAAAGGCTGGAATCGCAGCGGGATCGCTAGGTAGATTAAATAAATCGTTGGCCCCGGCCCACACGACATAAAGACTGTCAGGGTTGGCCGCGCCTTCTCCGAGGCCGCCCAGATAGCTGTCGATTTCGTCGAGCAAGCCCGGCAGGTTAGTCTCTGTGTCCGTAAGCGCTCCAATCACAGGGTCGAGGCCATTGTCTCGGCCTGTGGTGGCTCCCCCTACGGCGAAGTTTTCCACCTCAGTAGGCTCTAACCCAATGTCGCTGGCCAGGTAGTCAACCCAAATATCGCCGTTAGAAAACCGGCCCTCAGAGTAGGGAAAGGGCGGGAAAAAGCCCGTCAGCCCAAATAGGTTGCCAGGGTCTGACAGACTGTCGCCAAAGATCGTCAGGCCGCTAAAGCTGGGCACCAGCGCCTGGGCTTGAAAACTCTCGGCGGTGAGACTGGTCGCTTCCACATTCAGGAGAATGACGCTGGGTTCTGGTTGGTTCAAGTAGCGCAGGGTGGTGTTTGCCCCCTGCTGGGCGATCGCAATCTGCCCGAAACTCAAGCCCCCTGGCAACAAGAAGCGATCAACTCCAGGAGTAAAATCCACCACGGTATCGAGCCGGCCATCGTTTTTGAGCACAACAGTATCCTGCCCCGGCCCGGTAAAGAGCTTGTTGTTGCCCAAACCTCCGTCGACAACATCATTGCCCAGGCCACCCAGAAGCCAATCGTTTCCTTCGGCCCCAAACAGCTGTTTGTTACCCCAGAGGCCCACTAAAATTTCGTCTTCCGTACCGCCGTTGGGCACATCATCGCCAAAGCCACTGACCAAAACGGTGCTGCCAAAAATATCAAGGGGGTTAAGACTAGCAAAAAACGGATTCAAAAAAGACGATAAAAGCGACGCCATAACGCCTCCAGAGAGTGCAGTGAGTTGCGTAAAAAGCTATGCCCAGAGTAGCGAATGGCATACCTGACTGGCTCACACTTTAGGTTGACTGAGCACCACGTTCACGCCCAGCAAAATTAGCCCCATGCTGGCCACCATCGTCGCCGTCAGCGGCTCGCGAAAAAACAGCCAGGCCAGCCCCGCCACAAAGATTGGCACCAAACTATAGACCACGCTAGCCGTGCGGGTGGGGCCAACTTGCTGAATGCTGAGGTTAAACAATAGATAGGCCACACCCGACGCGGCCACACCCATATATAGAATGGCGATGGATGAAGCCAAAGAGAGGGTCGTTAACTGTAGCCACCAGCGTTCTAACGAGGCCAGCACCAAGAGTTGCCCAACGCCGGCCACAGCGGCATAAAAGGTAATCGTCAACCCCGAGTACCGCTGGCTCAGCTGTTTGATAATTAAGGAATACACCACCCAGCACAGCACCGCGCACAGCATCAGCCCATCGCCCCGGTTGAGTTCTAGGGTGAGCAGGGTAGTGATGTTGCCCCGAGTCAGCAGCGTCAGCACCCCCAGTAGCGCCAGCACAATGCCGCCGTACTGGCGGCGGGTCAGTCGTTCGCCAATGAACAGCGCCGCCATCACGCCAGTCACCACTGGATTAAAGGCGTTGATAATGGCGGTGTTAGCTGTGGCCGTGTAGCGCAGACTGCTAAAGAAAAAATAGTGATAACCCACCACCCCAAATAGACCCAGTAGCGCCATCGCTCCCCAGTCGGCGCGGGCAACGGTGAGAGACTTTATCGGCTGGGCACTGCGGGTGATAAATAGGCCCAAAACTCCCATGGCAATGACGTAGCGCAGCAGCGAGGTGGTCAACGGACCCAGATCAACCGTGGTATATTTGCCCGCCACAAAGCTGCCCGCAAACAAAAAGCTGGTGAGAATGGGCAGCAAAACCTTGAGTTTGAGCATCGATCAATCCTACACAGCGCCTACCAGTTCGGGAACCCGTACAGGAGGCTTTGTTGCGATCGCCCCCCTGACGTCGTAAATTAGCACTCGGAGCTTGTGAGTGCTAAGCTCCAAACAAAATGTGTAATACGTCTGAGCGGGGCACGGTTTATCCCCAGACGTTGTCTTAATAGCAAATCCGGAGAAAGCATTGTATGGCAGCTATCACTTTGGCGGCATCTAGCGTTAAGCCCCTAGCCGATCGAGTTTTGATTAAAGTAAGTGCGTCCGAAGAGACCACTGCTGGCGGCATTCTGCTACCTGACACCGCCAAGGAAAAGCCTCAGGTGGGCGAGATCACCGCCGTAGGCCCCGGTAAAACCGACGATAAAGGCACCCGCCAGGCGCTGGAAGTCAAAATTGGCGACAAGGTGCTCTATTCCAAGTACGCCGGTACCGACATCAAGCTGGGCGGCGACGAGTTTGTGCTGTTGTCTGAGAAAGACATCCTCGCCGTTCTCGGCTAAACCAATTCTGGATTTGGGATTTTGGGCGGGTGCTCTGTAGGCAATCCGCAGAGTGGGCACTGACCACCAGCAGCCACGCCAAGTTTTGTTGGGTTCCGCTCACGCTCCACCCGACCTACCAAGCTGAACTCCTAAATTCTGACTCTTAAATTCCCTTCACGTTTTCGCATTCACCTCTTATCTTCTTTTCGGAGAACATTGAATCTATGGCTAAGCGCATTGTTTATAACGAAAATGCCCGTCGCGCTCTCGAACGCGGTATGGACATTCTGACTGAGGCCGTTGCCGTCACCCTCGGCCCCAAAGGCCGCAACGTGGTGCTCGAAAAGAAATTTGGCGCTCCTCAAATCGTCAATGACGGCGTCACCATCGCCAAGGAAATTGAACTCGAAGACAACATCGAGAACACCGGCGTTGCCCTGATTCGTCAGGCCGCTTCTAAAACCAACGACGCCGCTGGCGACGGTACCACCACCGCCACCGTCCTGGCCCACGCCATGGTCAAAGAAGGGATGCGCAACGTCGCCGCTGGCGCTAACGCCATCTCCCTCAAGCGCGGCATCGACAAAGCGACTGCCTTCCTAGTTGAGAAAATTGCTGAGCACGCCCGGCCCGTCGGCGACTCTAAGTCGATTGCTCAGGTGGGCTCCATCTCCGCCGGCAACGATGAAGAAGTGGGCGCCATGATCGCCGAAGCCATGGAGAAAGTGGGCCGCGAAGGCGTCATCTCCCTGGAAGAAGGCAAGTCGATGACCACCGAACTGGAAGTCACCGAGGGCATGCGCTTTGACAAGGGCTATGTCTCCCCTTACTTCGTCACCGACACCGAGCGCATGGAAGCGGTGCTGGACGAGCCCTACATTCTGATCACCGACAAGAAAATTGCCCTGGTGCAGGATCTCGTGCCCGTGCTTGAGCAGGTCGCCCGTTCTGGCCGTCCCCTGATCATCATCGCCGAAGACATCGAGAAAGAGGCCCTGGCTACCCTGGTGGTCAACCGTCTGCGCGGTGTGCTGAACGTGGCTGCTGTTAAGGCTCCTGGGTTTGGCGATCGCCGCAAGGCCATGCTCGAAGACATCGCCGTACTCACCGGCGGCCAGGTGATCTCCGAAGACACCGGCCTCAAGCTCGACAACACCAAGCTTGACATGCTGGGTCAGGCTCGCCGTCTCACCATCACCAAAGACACCACCACCATCGTCGCCGAAGGCAACGAGAAGGATGTCAAGGCCCGCTGCGAGCAGATTCGTCGCCAGATCGACGAAACCGAGTCAACCTACGACAAAGAGAAGCTGCAAGAGCGCTTGGCTAAGCTCTCTGGCGGTGTAGCCGTAATCAAGGTCGGTGCCGCCACCGAAACCGAGATGAAGGACCGCAAGCTGCGCCTCGAAGACGCCATTAACGCCACCAAAGCAGCCGTTGAAGAAGGCATCGTCCCCGGCGGTGGTACCACTCTGGCCCACCTGGTGCCCGATCTCACCACCTGGCTAGAAGCCAACCTCACCGCTGAAGAGCACACTGGGGCTGCGATCGTAGCCCGTGCCCTGGCCGCTCCTCTGATGCGCATTGCTCAGAACGCTGGTCAAAACGGTGCCGTGATCGCCGAGCGCGTCAAAGAGAAGGACTTCAACGTCGGCTACAACGCCGCCAACGGCGAGTACGTCGACATGTTTGAAGCTGGTATCGTTGACCCCGCCAAGGTGACCCGCTCTGCCCTGCAGAACGCGGCCTCCATCGCCGGTATGGTGCTGACCACCGAGTGCATCGTGGTCGATATGCCCGAACCCAAGGAAGGCGCCCCCGCTGGCGCTGGCATGGGCGGCGACTTCGACTACTAAGTTAGCTCTGGCCTCCTACTGGAGGCCAGAGCTAACTAATAAAAAGCCGCCCTGAGTTAGGGCGGCTTTTTTAATGTTTAGATTTCAGGCGAACTGGGTTTGAGGTTCTAGTTGCTCCGTCGTTGGTAGGCAACTCGTTGCGACTCAATGCCAATACCTAGCGAAAATTGCAGGTAGTGCCAGCCCACAGGTCTTCGACAACGGCGTCGGGTTCAGCAGAGCTGAGAATTCCAGACAGGCTGGCCGTGGAAAACTCTGTGCCCAGGGTGCTTTCCATCACCTCGATGGTGTAGGCGGTCTCTAGGTCGCTGCGGGTTGAGCCAACGCCTACACCGTTCATGGTCGTCAGGGTCGCCCCAGTGCTGGGTCGGGTCGACCAACCAATGAACTCACCGTCAGCGGAGTGCATCGCCAATCCGTTTGACCATTGGGTAATGGTTTGGGGGCCGGAGCCACATTCGCTGTTTTCTCCCGATTCTGTGGGTTCTCCTGCGATCCGGGTGACAGCCTCTTCAGCAACGGCCATCTCGGTGCCAAAGCCGAGAGCATCGGTGGAGCCTGTTTGCTCATCTACCACTAGCAGCCCTTCTTCTGCTAAAGCCAATACAAAACCAGTCTCTGTGGCCGGGTCCATAGGGGCCGGATCAACCGGGTCAGTATTTGCCATAGGATCTGTGCCGTTGGCATTGGTGGAGTCGGGCGTGCGAGTACAGGCGGCGGTCGTCAGTAGCAGGGTAAGCCCTAGGGGCAACAGGGCAGAAAGGCGAAAGGTTGATTTAATCATGATCTATTAAAACGTTATTAGCGACACAAAAACGAGTTTATGGCCGTCGCCATGGAGATTAGGACGTGCTGCATAGCCCTTAGCGCGATCGCTATACACAATCGCGCCATTTCAGTTTTTGCAACTGGTAATGGCTCTTGTCCGAACCCAAGGAAGGTGCCCCCACTGGCGCTGGCATGGGCGGCGACTTCGACTACTAAGCCGCTAAGTTAAACACCAGACATTGTTAGGGACACGCCACAGGGCTATAACTTCATAGCAATCGGTCTGGCGACATAGCGCTAAATAAAAGCCGTCCTAAATTTTAGGGCGGCTTTTATGTTGGCAACCAGGAGCAGTGCGAAACTCTTTCTTTGGACGGAGAGACAGACTTAACCTAGGAGCACGACCCTTAGAAGAGCAGACTTAATCGAAGTCAATACTTAAGTAACTCCCACAGCCAGGCATTGAACGTCCTGGCTCTCTTTATGCTAAGGGCCGCATTATGTTTCTCTTCTTGGTAGAACCTGTCTCAGAAACGTTGAAAGAACCGATTACAACGTTTGTGCTGCTGCTGGCGATTGTGTTGATCACACCGCCTATCTTTGAACGGTTCAGGCTACCCGGATTAATTGGCCTACTGATGGCTGGGGTGTTATTTGGTAGCAGCGGTCTGGGGTGGCTCAGCGCTGACACCGACATCATGAAACTGTTCTCAGAAATCGGCAAAATTTATCTCATGTTTGTGGCCGGTCTTGAGATTGACATGGCCCTATTTGAAAAAACGCGCAATCGCTCCCTCGGCTTTGGAATGCTGACCTTTGCTGTTCCTATGCTAGGCGGTATTGCGGTTGGTTTATTCTTTAACTTTGGCTGGTTGGCAGCAGTTTTAATTGGTTCTTTGCTGGCGTCTCACACACTGCTGGCCTATCCGATTGTGCAGCGGTTTGGCATCGTAAATAATGAAGCCGTGACCGTCACTGTTGGGGCGACAATTTTTACAGACATTGGGTCGCTGCTGGTGCTAGCTATTTGTCTAGGCATTAATCAGGGAGACTTTTCAGCGCTTAAACTAGCCACGCTTTTGGGGTCGTTGACTCTGTACACGTTCGCAGTTTTAGTGGGTCTCAAACAACTCAGTAAACTGTTCTTCCAGCGAACGGGCAAAGACGAGGGTAATCAGTTTCTTTTTGTGATGCTCTCTGTGTTTCTCTGTGCATTGGGAGCACAGCTAATCGGGGTAGAAAGCATTATTGGGGCCTTTCTGGCGGGACTAGCTATCAACAGCGTGATTGGCGATGGCCCGGTCAAAGAAAAAACAGAGTTTTTGGGCAGCGTTTTATTTATTCCTATGTTTTTTGTGGCCATGGGGCTGCTGCTCGATCTAGAGGCCTTTGGCGACATTCTGCGATCGATTGAACTGCCTTTGATCATCGTTGGTATGCTGTTGCTCACCAAAGGGCTGGCCTCCCTAGGTGCCCGCATGCTCTATGGCTACACCTGGCCCGAGACCGTGACCATGTGGTCGCTGTCGATTCCGCAGGTGGCCGCTACCCTGGCGGCGGCGCTGGTAGGCTACGAAGCGGAAATTATTAACTCACAGGTGTTTAACAGCGTCATTTTGCTGATGCTGGTGACGTCCATTTTAGGCCCGCTGGTCACCACTAGATTCGGCAAACAGCTGATCGCTGTAGACGCCCTGACGGAAACCGAAGTGCTCGATTGGCTACCAGCCCCTAGCGATATTCCAGAGTCGTTTACGGTGGTGGTGCCGATCTACAACCCAAATACTGAGCAGTGGTTGATTGAGCTGGCAGCGGCGGTCTCACGCCATGAAAACGGGCGGGTGATTCCCCTAGCGATCGCTCTGGCTCAGCCCCAAATGGATTCACCGCAGCTGGCCAGGGCCATGGCCCACAGCCGCCAGCGGTTAGAAGCAGCCCAAACAATTAGCGCCGCCCTAGAAGCCGAGATCGACCCCAGATTGAGAATTGACTACAACGTGGCCCAGGGCATCTCTCACCTCAGTCGCGAGGAAAATGCCAACCTGATTTTGCTGGGCATGGGGCAGCGATCGCGCCTAGGCAACCGACTATTCAGCAACATTCAAGACAATATTTTGTGGTCGGCCCACTGCCCAGTGGTGGTGGCCCGCCTGCTAAATTCGCCAACCACCTTCAAAACCATTTTGCTGCCCATTGAGAACCCTTCCCCGGCTAACCTCCGCACCCTGCGCTTTGCCCAGGTGCTAGCCAGCACCTACCAGGCCAAAATTACCCTGCTGCATGTGCACAGTTTGCGGGCCTCAGAGCTCCAGCGCAGCCGGTTGGCCAAACAGCTAGAGCTGCTAGTTGACCGGTTTCCCGCCTCAGATATCGATATCGATATTCGCCTTGTAGGGGGAGACAACGTGGTCGCTACCATTGTCAAAACGGCGTCGGATCACGACGTAGTGATGCTGCGCCTACAGCGTCGGCGCGTCGGCAACGGGCTGACCGTGGGCTCGCAGACGACCTCCCTGGTCGATCAGCTGACCGGCTCGGTCATTTTGGTGGGCGAACCTCATCCTCTGCGCAGCGATCGCCCCGTCCGCTCTAACCGAGACGCCTTTAAGCTAAATTCCAAGCTTTTGGCCTCGTCCTAGGGCGTGTCATCAATTAGGTAAGGTGGGAGAAGTTGAGTTTCAGGTTTGTGATACTGATGCCAACCCGCCGCTACGCCCTACGCGATGACCAATGGGAACGAATCAAGGATTGGCTGCCTGGA
>JAESFY010000096.1_pt1 | contig 56467 bp, 49 predicted proteins | sample 9266201 | NCBI WGS metagenome assembly JAESFY01 (sample SAMN14515071, study PRJNA621656) | algae metagenome | isolation source: Nodosilinea sp. WJT8-NPBG4 and co-occurring heterotrophs from soil, lower... | place: USA: Pinto Basin, Colorado Desert, California | collected 2006-05-27 | reverse complement strand
AGGTCGAGGGTGTTGCGGCTGATGCTCAACGCTCGACTGACATGACTTTTGGGGTCGCCTCGGTCAACAGCAGCAAGCGCTTTTTCGCGCAGATCATTACTATAAGCGGCTGGCATCGTTACTCAAGTAATAGTCCTACTCTCCTAGAATGTCCTATCTACGCCTTCATCTGCAATAATGGTTTAAGTGCCCTCAACCAATTGGTTTCAAAAACTAGCAAGAGAAAGGCGCACCGTACTTGCACAGGGCATGGCAATGGTGCGCCTTTCTTTAAGTGGATGCTGGGTCTATGTAAAGGGACCCAAGCCAAGCGTTAGCCCTGGCGAAGCTGCTCGAGCACGCTTTGATCTTCCATCGTAGAGGCATCGCCTGCGATCGCCTCACCGCTAGCCAAATTGCGCAAAAAGCGACGGATGATTTTGCCCGATCGCGTCTTGGGCAGCGCATCGGCAAATCTAATTTCGCCGGGCCGGGCAATCGCGCCAATTTCATTCACCACGTGCTGTTTGAGTTCCTGCTTGAGCTCGTCGCTGCCGCTATAGTGACCCTCCAAAATCACAAAGGCAAAGATATCTTCGCCCTTGAGGTCATCTTTGCGGCCCACCACCGCAGCTTCAGCCACCGCCGGATGGGAAACCAGCGCTGACTCGACCTCCATGGTCCCCAGACGATGGCCCGACACATTGATGACGTCATCCACCCGACCCATCACCCAAAAGTAGCCGTCGGCATCCTTGCGGGCACCATCGCCTGCAAAGTATAGATATTGGCCATCGACCGGGGCAATGTGTTCCCAGTAGGTGCGGCGGTAGCGATCGTCGTCGCCGTAGACCGTGCGCATCATGCTGGGCCAGGGGTGTTTGATCACCAGATAGCCACCCTCACCCGGGGGCACCGGATTGCCATCAAGATCCACCACATCGGCCAAAATGCCGGGAAAGGGGAGGGTGGCGGAACCGGGCTTGGTGGCGATCGCCCCCGGCAGCGGCGTAATCATAAAGCCACCGGTTTCCGTTTGCCACCAGGTATCGACAATTGGGCAGCGCTCGCCGCCAATCACCTGGTGATACCACATCCAGGCTTCGGGATTGATGGGTTCGCCTACGGTGCCCAGCAGGCGTAGCGACGACAAATCTCGCGCCTTGGGCAACTCGTCGCCCATTTTAATAAAGGCGCGAATGGCGGTGGGAGCGGTGTAGAAAATGGTGACGCCATACTTTTCAATCACGTTCCAAAAGCAGCCGGGGTTTGAGGGTCGGGGCACCCCTTCATACATCATCGTAGTTGCCCCGTTCGACAGCGGGCCGTAGACAATGTAGCTATGGCCGGTAATCCACCCCACATCAGCCGTGCACCAGTAAACGTCGGTGTCTTTGATGTCAAAGGTCCACTTAAAAGTGGTGTGGGTGAAGAGGTTATAGCCGCCCGTAGTATGCACTACCCCCTTGGGTTTGCCCGTGGTCCCGCTGGTATAGAGAATGAACAGCAAGTCTTCGGCGTCCATTTCCTCAGCGGGGCAGTGGGCCGAGGCTGTGGACTGGAGCTCGTGCCACCAGTGGTCGCGGCCTTCAACCATGGTCATCTCGGCCTTGGTGCGCTGCACCACCAGCACGCTGGCAACACTGGGCACACCGCCGTCGGCCAGAGCCTGATCTACCGCGGCTTTGAGTGGCACAATCTTGTCTTTGCGAAAGCCGCCGTCGGCAGTAATCACGACCTTGGCCTCAGCATCGTTGAGGCGATCTTTGAGCGCTTCGGCGCTAAAGCCGCCAAAGATGACGGTGTGAGGAGCACCAATGCGGGCACAGGCGAGCATGGCGATCGCCGCCTCGGGCACCATAGGCATATAGATACCGACGCGATCGCCCTTTTGTACCCCCAACCCCTTGAGCACATTGGCCACTTGGCACACTTCCCGGTGTAGCTGCGCGTAGGTCAGGGTGCGGCTGTCGCCTGGCTCCCCTTCCCAGATCAGGGCGGCTTTATTACGGCGCCAAGTAGTGAGATGGCGATCTAAACAGTTGTAGGAAATGTTGATTTTGCCCCCCACAAACCATTTCGCAAAGGGTGGCTGCCAGTCGAGTACCGTATCCCAAGATTTAAACCAGTGCAGCTCCTGACCGGCGAGTTCTGCCCAGAACTGAACTGGGTCTGCCGCTGCTCGTTCGGCTAGGGCACGATACTCTTCGAGGCTCTTGATGGATGCGTTTTGAACAAATCCATCGGCGGGCGAAAACAGACGGTTTTCGTGGAGAATCGATTCGATGGTGGGGGAAGCCATAGACAATGCCAAGTCTCTTGCGAACACAAATAACGTTAGACGAAAGCCGCTGTAGAGGGGCGGCGGCCCTTAAAAACCATACGATTTTTATTGACTCTTTGAACAGCGTCTACGGTTTCCGTAATGTTTTCTAAAAAGTTAGCAGCTTTAGAAACAGCTGTTTTTGGGGGCTGAGAGGCTCAGTCAGTTCAGCAAGCTCCACCCTTGACTCCTAGAACAGACAAAAGCCGCTGCTTACTGGGAAGCAACGGCTTTTGCTAAGTTAAAGCAGAGGGTTGTAAACCGCTCTGGCTAGCCTCTCAGCGATTGTCACTAACGGGTTTACCACAGTGCCCGAGGAGCGTTATTTCCTGTAGTTCCGCTCTGGTTAGTTCCGCCTTGGGTAGCTCCGCTCTGGTTCGTTGGCGTTTGAGGCCTAGGTTGACTAGTTTGAGGTGCTTCAGTCAAAATCGGGCCGACGAGGGCCAAGACTTCATCTTGAGTTGCATAACCGTCGAAGGCATCAGAGCTAAAGGGAATAGGAGAACCCACTCGGTTTTCGTTATAAATCACTTCAACACTGTTAGCGTTTTGCTTAGTTCTGGCATTCTCTGAAATCCAGGGGTTGACATCAGCGCCCAGCAGAGTCTGTCGCAAAAATCTGACACCGGCAGCATGGCGAGCTTCTACGCTGTGAATTTCTAGCGCTGCCGCCAGTACGGTTTTACCGGCTTCACCTGCGGCCAACAGGTTTTGTACCTGTCCTTTGTAAGCGGCAACACCTAGATCTTCAACGTACTGCCCCACTAGCAAAAAGTCGGCTGGATTAGCAAACGGGTCGCGGCCTAGAATAGCCGAGTAATTGGGGTTAGCCGGAATCACCACCGCATTTGGATTACCGCCTAACGAAGGCAGAACAGCCGAGAGATCGGCGACGTGCCGAGCTTCGTCTTGACCGTAAGAAACAATAATATCTTTTGCGGACTGGGGAATGCTAGCGAGGCCACCGTTTTGAGCAGCCGCAACCGCACGGCGGTAAAAGTCAGCTTCTAGTTTTTCCAGGGTGAGGGCATATTCAGTCACCTGTCGAGGGGTCAGGACCGTTTCCTGAGCTTGGGCAGCAGCGGTCGGGCCAACGCAGAAGAACAACACCATGGCCAGTGGCAAGGCAAGGGCCATCGTCTGCCCCAAGCGCTGCACCTGCTCAAGCTGCCGACCACAGCGATCGCGTAAAGCTGCAAACCCATCGAACAGAGGCAGCAGAGTCTGGTTTATCGGTTGGGAAATTGAATTAAAACGTGATTTCACTGATGGTCTCCTTATGCAACGAGCGCGCCATTAATGGAATTGTTGAGAATGCCGAGGGAACCGACGATGGCTACGATTTGTCTGGGGCTGTACAGCTCGTCGTAAGCTCGGCCCTTAAATGGATTGAGGCTAGCGACCAAATCGGCGTCACTCACTAACCGATCGCTATCTGGCTCGGTGGTGGGTTTGCCGAGCAGCGCTCGTACACCGCCAGCGTGGCGAGCTTCGACTGAAACAATTGAGCCTGCGGCCAGTAGGTAGGTGGGGTTGGTCAGGCTAGGACCAGCGCCGTTGTAGGCGTGGACACCCACATCTTCCAAGGTGACCGCTGTGTTGAGAATGGTGCTGCGATCGCTCAAAACAGCATTCAAACCAGAGGAATTGAAGCTGAGATCGGCGGTTTCAAACAGTACCTGATCGCCTAAAACACTCCGTAAAAAAGTGACGTGAGCCGCTTCTTGAGCACCTAAAACTTGCATGTATTCCAGTTCTGTGCGGTCGGAAATTTGGCCAGAGTCAACCACAGCGGCGTAAAAAGCAGCCTCAAGTTCTTCTAGCAGCAGGGCAAAGTTAAGAATCCCTTCGTCATTGGCAGCAAAGGTGAGGGTGCTGCCGCTAGACTGGGCGCTTACCGTCTTAGGAAGAGCCGCGATCATCAACCCCCCAAAGCCTAAAAGACCCCATTTCATTAAGCCTCGGCGCGAGGCGGATGCAGATAGTAATCTCTGTTGCTTCATACTGGCATCTCCTGAAAATCGTTCACAATTGTCAATGGTCGCATGGATGTCATCGCAAAATTTTCTTACGGTAGACCTTATATACATAACGAACGGGCTGTCTTTATGGATGTATGCCTTTCGACATAAAAAAGTCCTCTGACCCTGCTTCAAAAGAGTGAGAAGACTTTTTAGATCTGTAATTCATACAAATATTTAGCTTGGCTTGTGGGATAAGCTCAAGCTCAAAAAACGCTATAGCTCAACGATGACGGGGGTTCCCAAGTCCACCATATCGAACAACTGGCGAATATCTTCGTTGTACATGCGCACGCAGCCGTGGGAAGCTGCCCGCCCTACAGAATCACGGTTGGGGGTGCCATGAAAGCCGATGACGTTATTACCATCACTCCAAAAGCCAATCCAGCGATCACCCAGCGGATTCTCTGAACCAGGCGGCACCACTTCATTGGTGAAAGGATTTGTCCACGCTGGTTGGGTGATTTGTGAGAAGACTTCAAACTCTCCGGTGGGCGTTTCCCACCCCGGCTTGCCAATGGCAACCGGAAAGCTCGCCTCTACAACATTGCCTCTATGAACGTATACTCGGCGATCGCTCAAGCTCAGTCGCAGATGCACCGGTTGCTCTACAACCTCAGGCAAAAGATCTGCCTCTGACGGAGCGGCCGCAGCAGATGAATCAGTCGATGGTAAAGCTATCGTTGGCCGAATCAGTATAGGCTCTGGCAAAACGCGTAAACCAGGCCCGGCTTGCTTGGTTGGCTGCAGCTGAGGCATTTTTTGTGACGGATCAGCTTCCTGCCCAGCAAAAGCCCTTGTCACCCCTAAATCAATTAGCAATAAGCTACTCAAACAAACAACTATTGACTTGTAGACCAGCGTTTTAGAGCGGAGCGGAGCAGATTTCATGGGCGATGGTGAATTTACAGAAAAAATCTCAGCAGGGCTACGACAACTTTAGCTTAAGCAAGTGAGCACAGTATCTGCCTTAATTGCGACATCAGGATAACTACGTAGTCCCTCCCAACATTTATCTAAAGCGGCTGATTTTCGCTCCGCCGTCATTCAATCAAACTTAAGGACACCTACGACTTCGACTTGAGGGGCGAGGTCTGGGTCAAGGGCAAGGGGCAGATGCACACCTACTTTTTGCGCCCAAAAAGGCTGGCGATCGTCACTAGACCACTCTAAGCACTGGTCAACTAAACAATGATTTGTGGTGGTTGGCCGGGTATGCTAAGCCAAGGGAGTTCTTTCAGGTAGCCAGCGATACATATTGTGTCTATGGCTGGTTTCTTCAGTATCCTGTGCCACCACGTGAACGGTCTATGACTACGGCTAAGGCATCTGTACCGGCGCAGCCCGCGCCCCCGCTCTCCGCCCAAGACGCAATGCTGGAGAATATTATCGGAGTTGCCATCTTCGATTTCAGCGGTCTGCCCCGTGAATATTTCATCACCGCTGACAACGAAAGTACGAGCTGGGTGCAGCTGGTATTTCAGGCCCTAGGGCTCAAATCGCTGCTGATGTCCTCGCTGAAGCTAGAGGGGTTTTCCCACATCTGCATTGAGCTAGACCAGCAAACCGCCTTTGTGGTGCGCACCAAAGAGGAGTACGTGGCCCTGCTGACGCGCAAACCCCTGGTGTTTGCTACGGCCCAGGAGAGCGATCGCTTTAGCCATTGGGTACGCCAGTTTGAGCGCCTCCTGCTGCGCGAGCATAGTCGGTTTATTTCGGCCTAGGGGGCAGGGGGCAGGGTTTACGGTGAAAGGGCTGGCTTCATGCTTGTGATCCTGAGCCTAAACCCTACACCCTGTACCTTAGACCCCAGAGCTAAGGCAAAAACCGATCTAACGCAGCCTTGAGTTCGGCGATTTCTTCTTCAATGTTGCCGTCTTCAGCAGCGCGACCAATGCACTCAGTCAGGTGCTCATCAAGAATGATGCGGGCGACGCGATCGAGTGCTCCCCGTACCGCCGCCACCTGCACCAGCACGTCTGGGCAGGGCCGGCTCTCCTGCACCATGGTCTTAATGCCGCGAATGTGACCCTCAATGCGGGCCAGCCGATTGACAATTCGCCGCAGCGATTCCGGGTCATGGACGTGGGGATGTGCCCTAGTGTCGCCGGTAGGCTCGACCTCGTGCAGGTGGGAATGGGGAGTGGGGCTCGGGTTATGCAATGGAATCTGAGAATGAATAACACACGGACAAAGGCAGCGGTTGGCTCAACCCTAAAGCTAGCTCAGGGCCGCTCTACTGAGGCGGTACAAATCCTGACAGAGTGGCTAAGTCCTCTAAAGACTTAACCCCCGGAGAGAGCTGACCATCGATTTCCCAAGTGGGATATCCCTGAATGCCCTTTTGCTTACACAGCTCTGGCTGTGGGTTGTCTCCGTCGGCAGCACACTCTACGTAGGGCACCTGATCCACAGCCTCACCAAACATCGCCTTTTGATCGGCGCAGTGGGGGCACCAATAAGCCCCGTACATTACGCCGCCGGTGTCGGCTAGGTGCTGAGCTAGCTGGGCTTCGTAGCTGGTGGTGCCAGTAACGGTTTGGGTAGGCTCAGGCCCACATCCGGCCAACAGTAGGGTACCCAGCGCCAACCCTCCCAGCCAGGAGACGTTCAGCAGGGGCTGAGGCCAAGAACGAACGCGGTGCAGTGAAACCATAGCGCTTAACCAACACAACCCTTGGGCTGGTGGGTGGGCGATCGCCTACCCGCTAGCCGCTGAACCCCAGTGTAGCGTCAAGCCACGGCAATAGGCGCGTAAAGCTCCATGACCCGTGCCAGGTCGAGACGCGACTGGGCTCCCAGGGCAAAGCCTGAGCAATGCCCTTGGTTTAAGTGGTCGGCGGCAGCGCAGCCAATCATCGCAGCATTGTCGGTACAGAGGTTGAGGGGTGGAAACAACACCCGCAGGCCGTGATCGACCGCTGCCTGTTGGAGGTGCTGACGCAGACCGCTGTTGGCGGCGACTCCACCCCCTACAGCCACAGTGGTAAGGCCATAGGCCTGGGCACAGGCCACCACCCGACGGGTCAGACTGCGGGCCACCGTGGCCTGAAAACTGGCGGCCAAGTCGGCCACCGGTAGGGGATCAACCCCATCCGTCCTAAGTTTTTCCACCAGGCGCAGCACCGCCGTCTTCAGCCCGCTAAAGCTGGAGTCGTAGGGGTGAAAGCCCCCCTCTGGCCGCGAAATATTGCCCTCGGGCAGCGGAAACGCCTGAGGATTGCCAGCCTGGGCCAGCTGGTCGATGATGGGGCCGCCGGGATAGTCCAGCCCCATCAGGCGCGCTACCTTATCGAAGGCTTCCCCAGCGGCGTCGTCGCGGGTTTGACCCAGGGTCTGGTACTGGCCGCAGCCTTTAACGTAAATCAGACTGGTGTGCCCTCCCGACACCAGCAGGCACAGGTAAGGGGGCTCCAGATCAGGGCTGGCCAGATAGTTGGCGTAGATGTGCCCCTCTAGGTGGTGGATCCCTAGGAAGGGCTTGCGGTGCACCATAGCCAAGGTTTTGCCCGCTGTTAGCCCCACCAGTAGAGCGCCTACTAGGCCTGGGGTGCAGGTGGCGGCGACCCCATCAATGGCAGTCCAGCCCAGCCCAGCTTGCTCTAGGGCCGCGCTGATGCTTTCCCCCAGTGTAGCGACGTGTTGCCGCGAGGCTACCTCGGGCACAATGCCGCCGTAGGGCTGGTGAATGGCAATCTGTGAGGCAACGACGTTGCTGAGGACGGTGCGATCGCGCACCACCGCCGCTGCTGTCTCATCACAGCTAGTTTCTATCGCTAAAATCGTCGCCATGGGGGTTGTGCTTGGAAGAGAACTAGAGTAAGCCGCAAAAGCGAATTAGAGTAAGGCGCGCCGTAATTTGTAGAGATGTAAACACCCCACCGATCTTAGCTTTACGGGGGTTCGGCCGCGAGGTATTATGGCGACCAAGTTGGGTGAATTTTTGTTCAAAAAACTTAACTTTACGTTCAAATCGCCCTAGTTTCTTCGGTTAATTAAAAGGAACAGTTTATGCGACGGTTTTTTGCTGTAGCGCTTGTAGTGTTTCTCTGGTTTGGGTTTGCCGCCCCGGCTTCCGCTAGCCTGGCTGGTGACAACGTAGCCGGCCTTACCCCCTGTGGTCAAAACGAGGCATTTCTGAAGCGAGCCGCTGGTGCCAAGACCGAATCGGCCAAAGCTCGGTTCGACTTTTATGGTAGCTCTACCCTGCTGTGCGGCAGCGATGGCCTACCCCACTTGGTGGTGGACGGCGACCTGGCCCACGCCGGTGAGTTTCTAATTCCTAGCCTGTTGTTTCTCTACATCGCTGGGTGGATTGGCTGGGTAGGTCGCGCCTACCTAATCACGGTACGTGGTGACAAGAATCCCGAAGAAAAGGAAGTCATTATTGATGTGCCCCTGGCCATCAAGACCATGTTAACTGGGTTTGCCTGGCCGCTACTTGCCTTCAAAGACATTGCTAGCGGAGCTATGTTTGCTAAAAACGAAGAGATCACTGTATCTCCTCGCTAGGTAAATCTCCCGCTGATTCCCAGAATAACGACTCCCCAGAATAACGACCTAGGAGAACTAGACCATGAACAACGGCCTGCCTCGGTATCTGTCAACTGCCCCGGTGTTGCTGACCGTGTGGATGTTGATTCACGCCGGTATTTTGATCGAATTCAATCGCTTCTTTCCCGACTTGCTGCTGCACCCCTAGGGAAAGATCTCGTGAGGCAGTCCTCGCGAGCACGCTCTAGAGATGGTTTTTGGAGACTTAACGGCATCTAGAAACCATCTTTGATCTATTTGCTGTGATCTTGTTTGAGTTGGAGAAACTTCCCCCATGACAGACCTCATTCAGCCCGCTGGGGATCCACAAATCGGCAACCTAGAGACGCCGATTAATTCCTCTGCGTTTTCAAAGGCTTTTATTGGCAACCTGCCCGCCTACCGAAAGGGGCTTTCCCCCCAGCGGCGCGGCTTAGAAATTGGCATGGCCCACGGCTATTTCCTCTACGGTCCCTTTGCCCTACTCGGCCCCCTGCGCGATTCTGAAATTCCTGGCCTAGCTGGGTTGCTGAGCGCGGCGGGCCTAGTGGTGATTTTGACCGCCTGCCTGTCGATTTACTCAGGTTCTGGCCTTAACCACTCCGTTACTAGAGCTACTACCCCCTTTCCCCCTCCCGCTAGCCTCGAAACCGATGAAGGCTGGAGCGAGTTTGCCGGTAGCTTTTTAATCGGCGGCATTGGCGGGGCTACCTTCGCCTACCTGCTGGCGGCTAATCTGCCCATTTTGACCACTTTAGTCAGCGGCGGCCATAGCTAAGCTTGCCTCTGTAATCTGTATTCTGTGAGCGCCAGGGGCGATGGACCGCAATCCATTGTCCCTGGCGTTTTTAAGTGCAGTATGGACAATCAGGCGTAGCCTGTACCACTGAGGAAAACGTTGTTCTCCCGACAATTTTGGGCGCTGAATGCTGGGGTTGGGCAAAGCGGAGCATGTCTGATCTACTGCTAAGAGCTGTTCTGTTCTACAACGGGCCGATCGCCTCTACCGCCGCCTCCACCGCCAGGGCCACATGGGTCCAATGGGTGCCGCCTTGGCAGTAGACGATGTAGGGCTCCCGCAGGGGACCGTCAGCAGATAGCTCTGAGGTGCTGCCGTCGATAAAGGTGCCTCCAGCCATCACCAGTTCGCTGTCGTAGCCGGGCATAGCGCCAGGTACGGGTTCCACGTAGGCGTCAATGGGTGAATGCTGTTGTATGGCCTTACAAAAGGCGATCAGTTTCTCAGGCGATCCCAAGCGAATGGCTTGGATTACGTCGCGCTGAGGTGCACTGGGGGCTGGATTGACGGGGTACCCCAGGCCAGCAAAGGTGGCCGCCAGCAGATAATTGCCCTTCATGGCTTCACCGACCATTTGGGGAGCTAAAAATAACCCCTGATAAAGCAGGCGGTTGAGGTTGAGGCTAGAGCCTCCGCTGGCCCCGATGCCAGGGGCGGTGAGGCGGCAGGCGGCAGCCGCCACTAGTTCGGCCTGGCCCGCGACGTAGCCGCCAGTGGGGGCAATTGTGCCGCCGGGGTTTTTAATCAGCGATCCGGCTATGAGATCGGCCCCAACGGCGGTAGGCTCGCGGTCTTCTAAAAATTCGCCGTAGCAGTTATCGACAAAACAGACAACGGTGGAATTCTGGTCTTTTACCGTAGCCACGATTTTTTCGATTTCGGCTATGGTGAGTGATGACCGCCAGCTGTAGCCGCACGATCGCTGGATGTGCACCAGTCGGGTTTTTGGCCCCACTGCTGTCGCTAGGGCATCCCAGTCGAGGGTGTGGTCAGCGGTCAACGGTAACTCTCGATAGGACACCCCAAACTCTGCCAAGGACCCCTGGCCTTTGCTCCGTAAGCCAATTACTTCTTCAAGGGTGTCGTAGGGAGTGCCTGCTACGGCTAGCATTTCATCCCCAGGGCGCAGCACGCCGTACAGGGCGCAGGCGATCGCGTGGGTGCCTGAGACAAACTGCGATCGTACCAGGGCGGCCTCCGCCTGCACTATGTCGGCAAAGACGCGATCGAGGGTGTCACGCCCCAGATCGTCGTGGCCGTAGCCCGACACGCTGTTAAAGTGGTGACTTCCCACCCGATGCCGTCGAAATGCCTCTAATACTCGCGCTAGATTTTGCTTGACCTGAGCGTCAATTCCATAAAAAATCGGAAGAAGGGTTGAGTCAGAGGACATCATCAGGTTTGATTGTTGCAATGGTTAAATTTTTTCGTTAAGAAACAGGGGTAATTATTCTCCCCTACATTTACTCTGCTTGAGCAAAATTCTTGTCCAACATGCTTGCTCAGGCCTTTGTCCAAAATTCTGAGATTTCTGCATGACTGCTGTAACTACTGAGCGTTTGTCCCGCGATTGGGTCACCCTTGGCTTCATGATTTTTGTTCACAGTATGGCGGCTCTGGCGTTTCTGCCCGCCAACTTTTCCTGGTCGGCGATCGGGGTAGCGCTGCTGCTCCACTGGTTCACCGGCTGTCTCGGCATTACCTTGGGTTGGCACAGACTCGTCTCTCACCGTAGCTTTACGGTGCCCAAGTGGCTGGAGTACTTTTTTGTTTTTTGCGGCACCCTGGCTTGCCAGCACGGCCCGATTATGTGGGTCGGCCTACACCGCCACCACCATGCTTACTCTGACCAGAGCCTTGACCACCACGACTCTAACAAGGGTTTTTGGTGGAGCCACATGGGTTGGATGCTGCGCGACGTGCCGGCCCGCCACGAGGTTGACCGCTTCATCCGCGACATCAAAGACGATCGCTTCTACCTGTTCTGCGAAAAGTATTTTCTGCTGCTCCAGGTTGGTCTCGGCTTTGTGCTCTACGCCTTGGGCGGCTGGCCCTTTGTGCTGTGGGGCATCTTTGTGCGGCTGGTAGCGGTTTACCACTGCACCTGGCTGGTGAACAGCGCCACCCACAAGTTTGGCTACCGCAGCCACAACACCGAGGACAAATCGACCAACTGCTGGTGGGTGGCCGTGCTCACCTACGGCGAGGGCTGGCACAACAACCACCACGCCTATCAGTACTCGGCCCGTCACGGCCTCAAATGGTGGGAAGTTGACATGACCTGGATGACTATTCGCCTGCTTGAAACGGTCGGTCTGGCTAAGAAAGTCAAGTTGGCTGGCTCTGCTGAAAGCTAGATCGTCGGTTCCAAACCAATAAAAAGCCGGGTCAGCACCTGTACTGACCCGGCTTTTTATTGCGATGCCAACAGAATTCTTCAGAGTTCGCTGTCATTAAACTCTCCGACGCTGCTTTGAACGGGCTAAGCGCCTCAATGAACAACTGAAGCTAAGGTCAGTTGTTTGAGTTTAAGCAAGGAATCGCAGTTTCAGGTTAGCTACGCAAATTGTGACGGTTAGCTAGTCTGACTCGCTTGGTTTTTAGGAAACTTACAGGTGACCTCGATTTTAAAGTCACCGTCGATAGAACCCTTAGCCAGCATGGGAATGCCGGTGTCGGCGTTGATTTTGATGCCAAAGCTGAGTTTAAGGTCTTCAACCTCAGCCCCAGCCAGGTTTTTAAATGCCCCTAGGGCGTACATCGTGTAGGCGCGAATGGTTTGGTGAACTGTTTGAAGCTGGGCGCTAATAGGCGACGGCAGAGCCCGCGATGGTGTGCTAGGCAGCCAATCATAGGTCTCGCGGGTAGCATCGGGGTCGTAGGAGCCTGGTGGAGGTGGTGCAGGCAGGGCGTTAGGCGGAGCGACTGGCATTCTGTAGGTCTCTGCCACCTCAGTTTCCACATAAATGGTGTAGCTTGTGCCGTCAACATCCTCCAGCACAATCGGTTGAATCGTCGCCATAGTTCACCCCTAACCCAACGATCCATAGGATACATTCGGCTAGGGGTAAACTATCCCATTAATTAGGGAATTGCAGCATCTCAATGATGCTGAGGTTGTCTTAGAACCATGCCCGACGAGAGCATATGGTTGGCATGCTCTGGCGCAAGAAGCTTGATGCTGGCTACTTACTCTAGATGTCCAAGTCTTCTAGCTTCATGCGGGAGCCGTAGGTTTCAATAAACTCACGACGGGGAGCGACGCGATCGCCCATCAAGATCGTAAAGATGCGATCGGCTTCGGCAGCGTCTTCGATCTCCACCCGCTTCATAGTTCGGGTGGTGGGGTCCATAGTGGTTTCCCACAGCTGCTGGGGCATCATTTCTCCCAAACCCTTAAACCGCTGCACCGTATAGTTGGCGTTGGCCGGAAACTCGTTGGTAATCAAGTTCTGCAGCTCGCGCTCGTTGTAGCAGTACCAGTGGTTGCGACCCCGCTCCACCTTGTAAAGGGGTGGACAGGCGATGTAAATGTAACCCTGATCGACTAGGTCGCGCTGGTAGCGGTAAAAGAACGTTAGTAGCAGGGTGCGAATGTGGGCCCCATCCACGTCAGCGTCGGTCATCAGGCAGATGCGGTGGTAGCGCAGCTGTGATGCGTCAAACTCCTCGCCGCGAATGCCCATGCCCAAGGCGGTGATCAGCGCCTGGATTTCAGTGTTTTTGTAGATCTTAGAGTCTTCAGTTTTCTCAATATTGAGAATTTTGCCCCGCAGCGGCAGAATGGCCTGGAAGCGGCGATTGCGCCCCTGCTTGGCACTGCCACCGGCTGAGTCGCCTTCCACAATAAAGATTTCCGACTCGCTGGGGTCACGGCTGCTACAGTCGGCTAGCTTGCCCGGTAGGGTAGACGACTCTAGCACCGATTTACGGCGCACCAGTTCCCTGGCTCGGCGGGCGGCCTCGGCGGCATTAAATGCCTGAATTGCCTTCTCTAAAATGGCGTCAGCTACGTTGGGATGAAAGTCGAGATACTCGGTTAGGGCTTCACCCACTAGAGAATCAACAATGCCGCGCACCTCAGTGTTGCCCAGCTTGGTTTTGGTCTGACCCTCAAATTCTGGATCGGGCACCTTCACCGAAATAATTGCCGTCAGACCCTCGCGGATGTTTTCCCCCGCCAAGTTCGAGTCGGCGTCTTTGCGCTTGTTGCGCTTGCGGCTGAAGTTGTTAAGGGTGCGAGTCAGCACCGCTTTTAGCCCCTCTAGGTGGGTGCCGCCGTCGATGGTGCGAATGTTGTTGGCAAAGCCCAGCAGATTGTCAGAATAGGCGTCGATACACCACTGCAGCGCTGCCTCCACCTGTACTCCGTCGCGCTCAGAGGAAATGTGAATGATCTCGTCGTGGATGGGCTGCTTGTCGCTGTTGATGTACTTGACGTACTCAATGATGCCGCCCGCGTAGTGGTAGGTCGAAACCTTGGGCTTGTCTGACTTGATCACATCCAGACGGTAGTCGGTGAAGATCACCTGAATGCCCGCATTGAGGTAGGCTAGCTCTCGCAACCGCCCGCACAGGGTGTCGTAATCAAACTCAGTGCCATTGTGAAAAATTTCGGTGTCGGGCAAGAAGGTGACCGAGGTGCCCTGGCGCTTTTCGGCAATTTTCTCCGCCGATAGCTCGCCGATGGGCACACCGCGCTCAAAGCGCTGCTTGTGCACCTTACCCTCGCGCCACACCGTCACCTCGACCCACTCCGATAGGGCGTTGACCACTGAGATGCCCACGCCGTGGAGGCCCCCAGACACCTTGTAGCCGCCACCGCCAAACTTGCCCCCGGCGTGGAGCACAGTCATCACCGTTTCAAGGGCCGACCTGCCGGTGCGGGGGTGAATGTCGGTCGGAATGCCGCGCCCGTTGTCGGTGACGGAGACCGAGCCATCGGCGTTGAGGGAAATGTCGATGTGATCGCAGTGGCCCGCCAGCGCTTCGTCTACGGAGTTATCAACAACCTCGTACACTAGGTGGTGGAGTCCACGGGGGCCAGTGCTGCCGATGTACATGCCTGGACGTTTACGAACAGGCTCAAGCCCCTCTAGAACCTGAATCTGATCGGCACCGTAGTCAGTTGTCATACTGTACGCTCCAAAAATGGGCTCTAAGCCACCTGAATGCTCGCTAGACCAAAATACCTAGAAATTATAGCACAAAGCAGCCACAGCGGGCTCTAAGGCAACATCAGCTCAAGAATGAACCAGGGATGCAATCACCAAAATTTTCCCAACTAGGCTCATCGCTTCAGGAAACGGCGGATAATAGTTCAATTGTACCATTTCTGTGGGTGATTGGCGGTGCTACGGCTACGGGTAAGTCGTCTCTGGCGATCGCCCTAGCTCAACGCCTTCAGGGGTGCATTCTCAGCGCCGATTCCCGACAAGTATATCGAGAGTTTGATATTGGGACGGCAAAACCTTCGGCAGTTGATCGGCAGCAAATTCCTCACTATCTGATAGACATCTGCGACCCGACTGAAACCCTCACCCTGGCCCAGTACCAGCGCCAGGCCCAGGATCTAATTCACACCTTTCACCAAACCGATGCTGTACCCATGCTGGTGGGCGGCACCGGGCTCTATATAGACGCGGTGGTGAAAGGGTTACGCATTCCGCCCGTGGCCCCTCAGCCCGCCCTGCGCCAGCAGTTAGAGGCCCTGGGGCAGCCCCACTGCTACGCTCTGCTCAAAAGCCTGGATGCGGCGGCGGCCCAACGCATTCACCCCAACGATCCGGTGCGTACGGTGCGCGCCTTGGAGGTGTTCTACGTCACTGGCCAGCCCATGTCGGCTCTCCAGGGAGAAGCCCCTCCAGCGTATCCCGTGCTCTACTTGGCCCTCGACTGCGATGTCCTCGCTTTGGACCGCCGTATCGCTCAGCGCACCCAGGCGATGGTTGAAGCGGGATTCGTGGATGAGGTAACTCATTTGCTGGAAAAATACGGGCCGGAGCTACCCCTGCTGCAAACCCTGGGCTACGGCGAAATGCTGCGCTACGTGCAAGGGGATGTTTCTCTGGCGATCGCCCAGGCCGACATTGTGCAGCACACCCGCCAGTTCGCCAAACGCCAGCGCACCTGGTTTCGCAACCGAGCCACGGTGCAGTGGTTTGATGCCGATGCCGGAGATTTGGTAGAGCAAGTGTGGGACTGGTTCAAAAAGCAGAGGGATGGATAGCCATTGCCCCTTTGGTTTGGTCAAGGGAAGACAACGCTCCTGGAGTGGCAATGGCCGCCAGACAGCTTCTCAGGTTTTGGCCTTTGTCAGCTTTCCTGGTCCTACGCTACCTGGCCAGCACTATATAGCAGCACGCCTGAAGCAGGCCAACCGCTACTCAACAGCGAATATCGTCTTTCCTCAGATCTCTGCTCTGCCTAACTTTCTAAAGCTCCTCGTCGGCCAGCTCTTGCTCGTCTACGGTCAGCTCTAGGGCGATCGGAGCGGCCTCTTCCGCCGCCGCTTCGATTAGCACAGGCTCGGCTTCGGTCTCCTCTTGTTTAACTTCCAGGTTGAGGGGAATGCGCAGGGGTTCGGGCTGCTCCTGCTCCATTTCCATAACGGGCAGCGATTCAACCAAGTCATCGAGGGGGCGGGGGATGACCATGACGGCGTGAAGTTCACCGATGCGCTCGGCTTCGTGCATGCCGGCTTCGATCGCGATCGCCACATTGGGCAGCGACCCTCTAATCAAAATGGTGCAAAGGCCTTCGCCAATCGTCTCGTGGGACATCAGCTGCACATCGGCAGACTTGGTCATAGCATCAGCGGCTCCCACCATTGCCGGGAAGCCACGGGTCTCTAGTAGGCCAATAGCCTGACTGCTCATCTTACCGCCGCTTTCGCGCCGCAACTCGTCCCAGCGGGCGCAGATCGGCAGCACCGCTTCCAGGTTGGGCAACGGGCGCGGAATCAGCGTTGACGAGACAAACTGACCAAAATCTTGAGCGGTTTTAATGCCTGCCTCTACCGCCATACGAACGTCGGAAATGCCCCCCCGCACGATCGCAGTGCAGTGCCCCCCACCGGTCTTTTCGTAGCCCACCAGCAGCACGTCAGCGGCTTTCAACATGGCATCGGCTGTACCTACCACTGCCGGAAAGCTCTCCGTCGACACCATACCCAAAGCAGCACCGCGATACTTGTCGCGCCGCTGGGCTTCTTTTTGACCTGGCGCAGGGGTAGCCAGGGTCAACCGCTTGGGCGTGCCAGACTTGAGGTCAAGGGGCGAGGCTAGTTTGCCGTCGGGTTGCATAGGATGCCTCTGCACAAGGTGTCTGCCTCTCCATTCTAGGGCCTGTCCTCTGAGCTAGCGCCATTGAGCGAATGGCGCTGGGGAAATAGCGTGGCCAGTAGGCGATTGACCTGAGTTTTGCCGTAGACGGAGGATCCATTTTTCTCGACAACGCTGTGGCCCCCACCGTTCTGGGTGTTGCCGTTCTGGGCAATACCGTTGGGGATGCTGCCATTCTGAACTGATCCAACAGCGGCGTGACCCGATCCGCTGACAGGGTTTCCCGTAATCCCTGGGTTGCCGGTAGTCCCGTAGATGTGGTTACTGGTACTAGGAGTAAACCCGTTAGACGCAGGCTCCTGGGCAGAAGATGTCTGCGTTGGATCGCCTAGCAAAGACCCTGGTGCGATCGCCTGGGAGGCTCCCAACTTGGGGTTAATAATGGTGCTATTAGCACCAATACAAGTGTGCTGACCAATGGAACCATGGCCAACTACCAGCACCCCACTACCCAAGCTTGCCCCTAGCTCAATCACCAGATCACCGTGGCTGGCCTGCACCACTACATCAGCTCCTAAACAGACGCCGGCAGAGATGACTAGACGGCATCCGGGAGCAGCCCCCAGCAGTACTCCAGGTGCGATCGCCACTCCAGGCGCTAAATCTACATCTCCCTGGATATAGCCATTGGTAGGCTGAGCGAGCGCCTGGGCGGGTACTGCCACGGTCAAAGGGTGAGTGAGAGGTCTTTAGGGTCGTTGAATAGTGGCTTCATGCACTCGTTTTTTCACCTTTGGATCGATGCCAACTAGGCGCACGTAGTGACCAGAGTGATTACGCAGCTGAGACTCTAGGGCATTGAGTACATCCGAGGCCCGACTTCCCTCTAGCATGCCGGCGTTTTGCCAGGCGCCACTGCGGTAGCGGCGCACATCGGCATGCTCAAGACTGAGGCGATAGCCCTGGTTGAAGAGCTGCTGCACCTGCTGCACTACCTCCTTGGGAAGCCCTCCCATGGGAGCTGCCCCATTGCCAGTCGGCGCGCTAGAGGTCGAATAGGAGGGCGATGGGGCAACCGGTGCCGACTTAGAGCCCGGCCGCTGCACGGTAACTGCGGCCACTCGTCGTTTGGCTCTGGGATCAATGCCAAATACCCGCACGTACTCGTTGGGGTGCTCAGCTATACAGGTGTTGATAGCGCCTAGGACATCACCCTCACGGTTGCTGGTAATGGTCCGACAAGATTGCCAAACGTTGCTGTTGTAGCGGCGCGCATCGGCATGCTCAGCCCCAACGTGGTACCCCTGGCTGAGCCACTGGCGCACCTGCTGAGCTACGTCACCGCTGGCCTGCGACGAACCGCCGCTAGGGCTAGGAACTGAGGCATAGGAGTTGCTGGGAGAACCGCCCGATCGCGAACTAGCCGCCACAGATTTGCCGTCGGGGCGCTGAATGGTGATGGGAGCCACGCGGCACTTCGCTTTGGGGTCGATGCCAAACAGGCGCACGTATTCGCCTGAGTGCTCAGCCAGGCAGCGCTCGAGGGCACCGAAGACCTCACCCTCGCGGGACGACTGAATGGGAGAGCAGGTTTGCCACACATTGCTGCTGTAGCGGCGGGTATCGGCATGCTCGGTGCCAATCCGGTAGCCCTGACTGAGGTACTGACGCACCTGCTGAACCACCTCTGGCGACAGGGGGCCACTGGCCACGGCTGGGGCTGGGCGATGGCCACCATTGTTAGAAGGGCTGGAATAACTAGCATGAGAAGGCACCGAGCCACTGTTGGCAACAGCTTTGCCGTCGGCTCGCTGAATGGTGATGGGGGCGACCCGCTGCTTGGCCCTCGGATCGATACCGAACATGCGCACGTACTCACCCGAGTGCTGAGACAGACAGTTTTCGATGGCGGCCAGCACTTCAGGCTCCCGCTGGGACTGAACTGGGCTGCAGGTCTGCCAGACGCCACTGCGATAGCGGCGAGAGTCGGCGTGCTCGGTGCCAATGGTGAAGCCCTGGGCCAGGTACTGACGGACCTGCTGGACAACGTCGGGGGGTAGCAGTTGAGAAGTCATAGTGCCTAATCCATCGCGTTCGTTTGAGTGTGCTGTGGTACCTAGAGACGCTGTGCTAGCTGACCCACCCAAGGGGGGCGCATGGCCAGGCGTTCCTGCAAGTTCCCTAATCAGGGCAATATCAATGGGGCCAACGTCGCGGAGGGCATCGGCCTGATGCTGTTGAGTAATCACTGAACCCGAAGGAATCAGCTTACCGGGCGGCACGTCCACATCTTGTACAAGGGCGTGCATCATCACGACACACCCGGCTCCCAGGCGAGTATTAAACAGGGTTGAGCGAAAGCCAATAAAGCAGTCGGCACCAATGTAGACCGGACTCTGCACCAGCACTTTGTGGGTGAGAATGGCGCGATCGCCCACCCAGACTGCCCAGGGGCTGCGATCGTCTCCCAGCACCTGTCCCTGGGAACGACCATATACCGTGGCTCCCTCCTGCAGGGTGCTGGCAGCACCGAGCCGCACGGCGGCACCGGGGTCGGCCCGAACTATCGAGCCAGCAGCCAAAACTGCTCCAGGTTCGACAAGAACCTGGCCCTGCACCTGGGCTAACCCATGCACCCGAGCCGACGACCCAGATGACTGCTGCAAACCCCATGCCTGCGTCGGAGATGCCGCTGGTGTGCGGATCGCCATTGCCGTACGTCCTCCCAAAAAACCCCAACTAACTAGCTGCTCAACCACAGAAATGAGCTAATTATGGGGAGAGTGTAGTCTCTGCCTGCGCTAGCTGAACTGGACCGCTCAGTGTAAAGACCAGCTAGCTAAAATCATCTCGCTTGTTGTAGAGATTGCCGCTGTCGAGACTCACGGTATCGACAATGGCAACCACCGCCGCATCCACAGGACGATTTTCGTAGCCGCGCTGCTGGCGGGCCCCGCTGCCCTGGGTAATTAACACCCATTCGCCGGGCCCCGCTCCTACCACATCGGCGGCCACCGTATAGTCAGGCAGCAAGTCACCAGTTTCGCTAATGAGCTGCACCAGTAAAAACTTTGTGCCGCTCAAGCTAGGATCCTTGCAGGTGCTAACTACCGTGCCACGAACCTTAGCCAAGAGCATAATGACTTATCTGCCGTAGGGGCGGATGCCGCTGACGCTCTCTCTAAACTGCTCTACCGCCTCGGTATAGCGAATGGGCAGAACAAATTCCAGGTTTTCGTGGGGACGAGCAATGATGTGGGTAGACAGCACTTGGCCGCCATTGACCCGCTTCACGTTCTCAATACCGGCTGCTACGGAAGCCTGAACTTCAGACACGTCGCCGCGAATGATAACGGTGACACGACCGCTGCCGATTTTCTCATAGCCCACCAGGGTGACCCGGGCCGCTTTCACCATCGCGTCGGCAGCTTCCACCACAGCGGGGAAGCCCAACGTCTCGACCATACCAACTGCAATTGCCATGCTTTTATATGCCTTTTTTTCAGAGAATACAGGAGCTCAAACGAGTGCTGAATTAGCCTCACCCAAGGCCAGGCCCACCAGCCCAGTAGACCCTTAAACCTTAGAACGAATGGGTCTCAAAAAACCGCACTGCTAAGACCTAGCTGCGAAACTGCTCTACCGCTTCGGTGTAGCGAATGGGCAGAACAAATTCCAGGTTTTCGTGAGGACGAGCAATGATGTGAGTCGACAGAACTTCGCCGCCATTAACTCGCTTCACATTTTCAACACCAGCTGCTACCGAGGCCTGCACCTCAGACACGTCGCCCCGCACAATCACGGTGACACGGCCGCTGCCGATTTTTTCGTAGCCCACCAGGGTAACTCGGGCCGCTTTTACCATCGCGTCAGCGGCTTCTACTACAGCCGGAAAACCCAGCGTTTCAATCATTCCCACAGCAATCGGCATAGTCGAAATCTCCTTATAAACTTAGACAACCCTGGTTTACCTAACGCACTTTGTCCGCTGTTCAGGCGCAAAAAAACGTCCCAAAAGATGACAAGCCGGAAATCACCGTTGGGGAAGCAAAACTTCAGATTGCCCAAAAATTTTTGATGACAGATTAAGCATAGGTGTCCGTAGTCACTTTTGCAATATAAGCCCCAATGATTGTTGCTAATGTTGAATATTATTAAAGCTGATGACGTAAAGGTTTTTTTCTCGTAATCAATCCACAGGTTGGCGATAGTGTCTGCTCACCGCGGCTTAGGCTTGAGACTCGGCTGAATCGGCAGGCGGTAAAAAGCGTAGGTCGTCCTAGCGTTCGTCTAAGCTGAGGCAGGCCACCCAAATCTCTAAATTTATTGATCCTCAGTACGAACGCCTTAGATTGGGTTGTGATTTCTAATCGATCGCTTCAGGAGTCTTTATAGGTTAACCCTCTAAACTCAAGGCTCTTGGGCCGATTCCCCTCAGGGAATCAGGTAGAATAGCAAAACGCTTTGAGATAGAGGCAAGAGGTCTATATTTTGCCCTGCCAGCTTTGGAGAGGGTCGTGCTCAGCCCGACGGATTCTCTGGCGGGTTGGGGCTGATGAGTTGACTGTCAGTTTAGATCTGACGCCGCAGGCTGCGCTTTGATTTGGCTCAGCTGCCAGCAAGCTGCTGCGACCATAGGTAAACAGCTGGTGGCGGCACGAAGGTGCGTCGCTTGGTCAACTTTTGAGCTGGGGCCGCCGGATTTTGGCAGCCGTAGCCTTTTATCTGCTGAACCATCGCCGTTGGAGATAAGCATTTAAGGTGTTGTCAGAGAACGTCGGGATGACCCAATTTTTTGTTGAGACCAGCTGGCTGCTGCCGATGTATGGCCTCATTGGGGCGCTGCTATCGCTGCCCTGGTCCACGGGGTTGATTCGCCGCACCGGCCCTCGACCATCGGCCTACCTCAACATTGTGATGACCGTGGTGTCCTTTGTTCACGGGCTCATGGCCTTTCGCGGCATTTGGAATCAGGGGCCTCAGGAATTGCTGTTTTCCTGGTTTGACTTTGCCGATCTACACCTCACTCTAGCCCTCGACATTTCGGTGCTCAACCTAGGTGCCCTGGAGCTGATTACGGGCCTCAGTCTGCTGGCCCAGGTCTTTGCCCTAGGCTACTTAGAGAAAGACTGGGCCCTAGCCCGCTTCTATTCCCTGATGGGAGTCTTTGAATCTGCCATGAGCGGGCTGGTGTTAAGCGGATCGCTGTTTGTCTCCTACTCGCTGCTGGAGATGCTAACGCTGTCGACCTACCTGCTGGTGGGTTTTTGGTATGCCCAGCCTCTAGTGGTGACCGCTGCCCGCGACGCCTTCTTAACTAAGCGCATTGGTGACGTGCTGCTGCTGATGGGAGTGGTTTCCCTGGCCTGTCTGGCGGGCAGCCTTGACTTCAACGATCTCTACGAGTGGGTCAAGGTAGAGAATCTATCCCCCGCCATGGCTACTCTCCTAGGGCTGGCGCTGATCGCCGGGCCGATTGGTAAATGCGCGCAGTTTCCGCTCCACCTGTGGCTTGATGAAGCGATGGAAGGGCCAAACCCTGCCTCAATTTTGCGGAACTCGGTGGTGGTGACCTGCGGTGCCTACATCTTGATTCGCCTGCAGCCGATTGTGGTGCTGTCGCCGGTAGCCCTGGGCACGCTGGTGGTTATCGGTACAGTGACGGCCCTGGGCGGGTCTCTAGTTGCCTTGGCCCAGGTCGACCTGAAGCGTACGTTCTCTTACTCTACGAGTGCCTACCTGGGGCTGGTGTTTATTGCTGTCGGTACGACCTGGCCGGGTGTGGCGCTGCTGCTGCTGCTGACCCACGCTGTAGCCAAGGCACTGCTCTTTATGGCGGTGGGGTCAATTATTATGACCACCAACTGCCAAAACATGACTGAGCTGGGCGGTCTAGGGAGAAAAATGCCGGCGACTAGCCTAGCGTTTGTGACCGGCGCTCTAGGGATGGTCGGGGTGGTGCCCTTGGGCTGCTTCTGGGGGTTGCGGATGGGAGCCGATTTTCTCAGCCGTGACTATCCGCTGCTGACACTGGTGTTTCTGCTGGTCAACGGGCTCACGGCACTGAATCTGACGCGGGTCTTTCGTCTGGTGTTTTTGGGGACACCTCAGCCCAAAACCCGCCGCGCTCCAGAGGTGCCGTGGCAGATGGCGGTACCGATGGTTACCCTATCGATCATTACTCTGCTGCTGCCGCTGATCCTGGGCAAGCTGCTAGTGCTGCCCCCTTGGCAATATATCAACTGGCCGATCGCAGGGCTGACGCTGGCGTCGGGCTGGATAGGAGTAGCGGTAGGGGCGACGGTACCTCTGTCGAAATCGCTGGCGCGATCGCTCAACCGATCCCTGCGCATTGCCCAAGATCTGCTAGCCTACGACTTTTACACCGAACGCCTCTACGAAAAAACTGTGGTGGCGGCGGTGTCCACCCTGGCCCGGTTTAGCAGCTGGTTTGACCAATACGTGGTGGACGGCCTGGTAAACGGAGTGGGCCTGGCTTCGCTGTTTGGCGGTGAGGGGCTCAAATACAGCGCCTCGGGCCAGTCGCAGCTCTACCTGCTGACTATCTTTGCCGGGGTAGGGCTGCTCGGAATTTTCATGACCTGGACGCTTTGGTAACGGTTGGCGATGCTGAGTGCACTGATTTTAATTCCGCTGGTGGCAGCCCTGGTGTTGATCCTGTGGCCTGGCAAGCTAGAGGCGCAAACCGCTAAAGTCGTCAGCGGCATTGGTTTGGCCCTGAGTCTGGCGTTGATTGGTTTTCTGGCTACTCAATTTGAGCTAGCTACTCCAGGATTTCAGTTTGAGGAACTGCTGCCCTGGGTTGAGCCCCTGGGACTGAGCTATCGCCTGGGCCTCGATGGGCTGTCTCTACCGCTGCTGGCGGTCAATAGCCTGCTGAGCCTGGTAGCGATCTACATCAGCGAACCAACCCTGCACCGGACTCGGCTCTACTACGTGCTGCTGCTGGTAATTAACAGCGCCGTGGCCGGAGCGTTTTTAGCGGCTAACCTGCTGCTGTTTTTTATCTTTTACGAGTTAGAGCTAATTCCGCTGTACCTGTTGATTGCCATCTGGGGTGGGTCGCGGCGAGGCTACGCTGCCACTAAATTTTTGATCTACACCGCCCTATCGGGGGTGCTGATCTTGGGAGCCTTTTTGGGCCTGGTGTGGCTGTCGGGTAACACCAGCTTTGACTACGATAGCGGTCTGGCCGCGGCGCTACCTCTGGCTCAGCAGATTTCTCTGTTGGTAGCACTGCTGATCGGCTTTGGCATCAAGGTACCGCTGTTTCCATTTCACACCTGGCTGCCCGATGCCCACGTGGAGGCGTCAACGCCGGTGTCGGTGCTGCTGGCCGGAGTGTTGCTAAAGCTGGGCACCTACGGTGTAGTGCGCTTTGGCTTGGGCCTACTGCCTGATGCCTGGATGGCTCTGGCCCCCTGGATGGCGACCTGGGCTGTGATCAGCGTGCTCTATGGATCGCTAGCGGCGATCGCCCAAACAGACATGAAAAAAATGGTGGCCTACAGCTCCATTGGCCACATGGGCTATGTACTGCTGGCGGCAGCGGCTTCCACTCCAGTGAGTATTGTGGCGACGGTGTTTCAGATGATCAGCCACGGGCTGATTTCGGCGCTGCTGTTTTTGCTGGTAGGGGTGGTGTATAAAGCCACGGGCACCCGCGACATGACGGTGCTACGCGGCCTGCTGAACCCCGAACGGGGTTTGCCCTTTGTCGGATCGATGATGATCCTCGGGGTGATGGCCAGCGCTGGTATTCCCGGTATGGTGGGGTTTATTTCTGAGTTTCTGGTGTTTCGAGGCAGCTTTTTGATCTTCCCGGTGCAGACGCTGCTGTGCATGGTGGGCTCGGGCCTGACGGCGGTTTACTTTTTGCTGCTGGTGAACCGGGTTTTCTTTGGTCGACTGGCGATCGCCCCTCCTACCGTTGCGCCTCAGCTTGATATTGAGCTGCCCTCGGTGACCTGGCGCGATCGCGCCCCTGCCCTGGGTCTGGCCGTGCTGATTATCGCTTTTGGGCTTCAGCCTAACTGGCTAGCCCGCTGGAGCGAAAATATCACCCTGGCATTGCACCAGCCCTACCAGGGCTTTGTGCAGGCCAGGACCCAGTTTGCCCCCACGGCTGTACCCGCCGTTGCCGACACCCTTTTTGTTGACCCGGCCCTAACCCTGCCAACTCCCGTTTTGCCTGTCTTTGCCGCCCCCAGCGTTGAGATTTCCCTGCCATGACCAAGACCCTATCCCTGGCCAAAGCTAACTCTCACCCCCTAGAACCCTTTATTCAAAAGCTGCTGAGTGCCGAGGCGCTGCTGCCTGACTCCGAAAACAACGTGATTGAAGTGGTGGGCATTCTCAAGAGCTACGGGGTGGTGCTTGATGCCTACTCCAAGAACCTGATCTACATCGCCGATCATCAGTTCTTGGTGTTGTTTCCGTTTTTCAAGTACTTCAACGGTAAGGTGACGCTGCCGCAGCTGCTGCGCCACTGGTGGCACGATCGCATCAACTTTGAGTACGCCGAATACTGCATGAAAACCATGCTCTGGCACGGCGGCGGCAAAATGGACGAATACCTCGATAGCGACGACTTTTTGCAGCAATGTCAGGCCGCTGTTGCTGCCAAGATCAAAACTAACCTACCTATTCGGGCGTTAAATGGTCTATTCCCTGACTTTTTGCCCGAGCAGGTGCGTCAGCTAGCTTATTACAGCGCCCTAGGCCAGTTCTGGCGGGTGATGAGCGATCTGTTTATCGACCTGTCCGACGCCTACGATGCAGGCAAGGTGCAGACCATTCCTGAGGTGGTGGCTTTTGTCAAAGCGGGATTGGTGGCGGCGGCGGCGAACCCCATCACCTATGCCGTCGAGATTAACGGAACTAGCTACGAGCTGCTGCCCAAGTCCGCTGGGCTGACATTTTTGATGGATGTGGCGGTGCCCTACGTGGAGGCGGTGTTCTTTCGCGGCACGCCGTTTTTGGGAACAGTTTCCTACAATGCTCAAGCTAATCAAATCTCCGCCGACCAGGGTCGCTTTGAGTATGGTGCTCTCTATGCTGACCCCCTACCTATTGGCGGGGCGGGCATCCCCCCCACTCTGCTAATGCAGGATATGCGCCACTATCTACCTGACTATCTAACGGCGTTTTACCAATCCAGCGGTCGTGGCCTCGACGATGTACGAGTCAAGATTTGCCAGAGCTTCCAAAAGTCAATGTTTTGCGTCACCAGCGCCTCGCTGCAAGGGCTGCTTCCCCACCCCGCCGATACCCAAGACCCCCGCGAGCGAGCCGCCAACCACGCCTTCCTCTCAGGGTGGATGGATCGCTTAGCGACCTCCCGATTAGATATAGTGCAGCTCTAAAGCAATGGGATACTCTTATTCTCTGTAGACCTTGACTTACTTGTTACGGGTCTTGAGACAAGCACGTATATTAAGTGGTGAACTGACCATGAAAAAAATGGTGAGAAATCTTGCATGAAGCTTGAGATGGGCGAATCTCTGTTCTTCTCCTAGCTCCGCCACGTAAAATCTTGTCAGATTGTCCAACTCAATTGGAAGCCCTCAACTGGAACATGGAGTCGGTACGCCGAGGGAGAAAAAGCCATGGAAGCTCTCGTTGCAGAAGCATCTCAGCTTTTTCAAGACAGATATGAAGCCAGTTTGTTTGGTAGAAATAGCTTCGAACAATTAATTCGGCAAGCAGAGGTAGATGTCTTGGGTATCTGCTTTGAACAGATGGATGTTGGCCTGCAAACCGGCTCGTCTGTTTATGCCATTGACGTAGCCTTCCATGAGGGCGGATTGAACTATGGGGGTGCTGAGAAAACAGCAGCACGGGTGATCAAGAAATATATTAGAACTGCTATCTGTGTATATTTGTACTTGGGTTGTGCATCAGGAGAAATCATCTTCGCATCTCCTAAAATTCACCCGTCGTTTCTAGCTCTGCTAAATCCATACATCGAAGACTGCCAAACCCTTTTAAGAAAATATGGCCTTGGTTTTAAGCTTAGACTGCTGGCAAATGATGGCTTTAGGGTAACAGTACTTGACCCGATTATTCGAGCTATTCCCTCTATCGCAGACACCTCTGAGCTATTTGTTCGAAGTATTCAGATGTACAACCTCTTCCAAAGTGGTGGTTCTTTGAGTGATCTCTCTCCCCAAACATTAGCCAAGGCTATACCTGATATATCACACTCTTTAGCCGAGACAAGGACAAATCTCGATCGCTCGTCTGCTGCAAGTTTAGATGAAATGAAGATTGGAGTTTTAGTTAAAACTGAACTTCGGAAACTCTTGCAAGAGAATGCTGTGTCTTTGGAGGAAATTGAGAAGATGCAGACTTTTGCTTACTCTAAGGAAACTTTTGGCATCCAACACCCACTTTTGAGACCTGTTCAAGCTGGCGAAAAGAAACCCTTTCGCTACTGGGCAGAGCCTGTAACCGTTTATGGGCGTGAGTACTATATTTGTTCTGAATGGTATGAAAATTCAACCAATAACGATAGACCTCTGTTCATGAATTGGCTGAAGAATTTCAGCTCCAAGTAAATGTTCCTAACTCCAGAAGCACTTTTTAGGTAGTTGGAGTGTGAAACCCAGGTGTATGTTTTTTGTGACCCTGATATCAGGTCAGTGTGTCAAATTCATTCCCATCCTGAACGCGATCGCGCTCAGCGAGTTTCAGCAGCATTTCTTCGTGCACCTGACGAGTGATAGGGTAAAAGCGGGTCAACAGCATTGACATCGCTAGCAGCACCATGGGTACTGGGCCAATAAAAATGCGAATTGCTAGTAAGGCCGAGTCAGACTGCTGAGCTGCCTCGCTGACAAACCCCGAAAATTGCAGGGCTAAGCTCACCAAAAATAGCCCGAGGGCCAGCCCCACCTTTTGCAGCAACGTCATAAAGGCGTAGAAAATGCCCTCTCGCCGCTGGCCGGTTTTGATCTCATCTAGCTCAATCACATCGGGCAGCATGGCCCAGGGCACCACATAGGCGGTGGCGACCCCAAAGCTAATCACAATGCACAGCAGGTAGAGCGCCGCCACCTGCCCTGGCTGTACAAAGAACAGCGCAATCTGGGCAATAATCCAGGTGCCAATGCCGATGTAAAACACCTCCTGCTTGCCCAGGCGGCGGCTGAGGTAGTTGACGACCACCATCATCACGATGGCGGTGCCCTGCACCAGCAGCGCCACCAAAAAGTAAGAGTCAAGCCCCATCCAAAAGGTGGCGTAAAAGGGAATGATGCTTGCGGTCATCTGTAGGGCTAGCCAGGCAAACAGATAGATGCCCACTACAAACACAAAGGCTCGGTTGGAAAAGACGACCCTGATCTGCTGGAGAAAGGGCAGCGCCGCTTCGTCAGTGTCGGCGGGCTGTAGGGCGTTGCGCTGCACTGCATAGGGATAGGTGCCCCACACGCACCACAGTAGCGGCAGCACCGACAGCACTGCACAGATGCCGCCCAGGATTAAATACTGCTGGCGTTGGTCAGCAACCACTTGGGTGATCACTAGGCCGAGGCCGAGGGCGGCGATCGCCCCAAATAGCGACGATCCCAGCCGAAAGGCTGTCAGCTCAGTGCGTTCATCGTAGTCCTTGGTGAGTTCGGCAGTGAGGGTGGTATAGGGCAGATTCACCACCGTGTAGAACACCTGAAACAGTAGTGACATCACCACGTAGTACCAAAACCGAGCGGTGTTGCCCCAGTCTGGCACCACCCAGGTGAGAAAGAAGGTCACCCCAAACGGAATTGCCCCCAGCACAATCCAGGGATAGCGGCGGCCCCAGCGGGTGCGGGTCTTGTCGCTCAGATAGCCAATGAACGGGTCATTGAACGCATCCCAAATGCGCCCGATCGCCAGCACCGACCCCGCCGCCACTGGGCTCAGGCCCGCCGCCGTCGTCAAAAAGATCAAAAATGAAAACGACAGCAGGTTGGCGGTCATCCCTGGCCCAATGTCTCCGGCCCCAAACGCCAGCTTGCCCCGAAGAGAAAACTTGGCAGGGGCAGCGGTGGAGGAAGGCGGGTTAGAAGCCATAGATTACCTGCTTGGTGAATTCACACTGATCAATGACAATGCAACAGCTTGGGAGACGACAATGCAAAAGGCGTCCTCAGTGTATTATTTCCCCATCGCACAATGCTTTACACCAAAGCCAGCTTAGGAACTGTAGCGCTTCCCTAGGCAAAACTCTACACTTGAGCTTAAATCTGGCTGAGCACAGCGGCTTGCCGGGGGCTGCTCCAAAGGAGAATGGACATGGCTGATTTTTACGTAAGCTGGGACGACTATCACCGGGATATTGAAAAGCTAGCAATTCAAATCTACGAGTCCGGTTGGAAGTTCAACCAAATTGTCTGCCTGGCCAAGGGAGGACTGCGCATCGGCGACACCCTCTGTCGGTTGTTCGATGTGCCCCTGGCAATTTTGTCTACCGCCTCCTACGGCGGGGCCGATGGCCGCACCCGAGGCTCGATCACCTTCTCCCGCGATCTGAGCATGACCACCCCTAGCCTGGGTAGCCAGGTGCTGATCGTCGATGACCTGGTCGACTCGGGCTACAGCCTAAAGAAATCTATGGCCTGGCTGCACCACAAATATGGTTTCTACATCGAAGATGTGCGGACAGCGGTGCTCTGGTACAAAGCCGAATCGATCATCAAGCCTGACTATCATGTGGTCTATCTGCCCGACAACCCCTGGATTCATCAGCCCTTTGAGCGCTACGAAACTATGAGCCCGGCCGAGTTGGCGGCTAGTTATCAACCTCAGCCGGAGTCGGTGGCTTAGTTAGTTCCACCGGTGCAGCCGAGGCTTCGGGCGGACCGTAGAGGCGCTGGTAGCCCCAGTAGCCCCCTAGCATGGTCACCAGTGTAAGGGAGATAATGCCTCCGGCGCGGCACAGCCCCTGAATCGCCTTAGAGGCTCGTAGGGCGCCGAGGTAGTCCCCCTGTTGGTAGGCCTGGCGCAGGTTCATGGCGTAGGCCAAGGCCGGAATACCCAGGGGCGGAAAAATTACGAAGGCGGTCAGCAGCACCCGATGCCACCGGGCTGGTGGGCAGGGCTGTCCCTGAAATACCTTGTAATGGCCTCGCCACTCGACCGTCGACTGGTCTTGCACCTGGCCCGTGAGGTCGAAGCTGTAGATGTCATCCATTTGCCAGCTGACGAGCAGGTCGCGAATTTGACTGGGTAGGGTGAAATAGTTGAGGCCTACCCCCACCGGGCGATAGATTTGAATGTGCAGATGCCCCTCTTGATGCTCAACCTCGACAACAATCTGCCTGAGCCCTAGCTCCGCCTGCAGGCGTTGGGAGAGGGCGCGATCGCGGTGAACCTGCTGCAAGTGGTGCAGCTTCAGCCGCGCCTGATCAAGGTTGAGATCGTTGCAGAGAGCCAGCTCCCAATCGTGGGCAGCGGCGGCGGTTTGCCCCAGCTGCTCGTGAACGTGGCCCCGGTGCAGGTAGACCTCAGCCAGGTTGGGGTTGGCATCTAGGGCGGCATCAAAGTCGGCCAGGGCGGCGGCGTAGTCCTGTTGCCGGAAATATAGCAGCCCGCGATTGTAGTGAATCAGCGCATGGCCGGGCTGGTGCTGAAGCGCCTGGTGCCAGTCGGCCAGGGCCAGGTCCTCTCGCCCCTGCTGGCAGTGGAGCAGGCCGCGGTTGCCGAAGGCGCGCATGCTGGTGGGGTCAAGGGCGATCGCGGCCGAAAAATACTCCAGCGCCGCTGTCATCTCCCCAATTTGCCAGTGGGCCTTGCCCAGTTCAATATGGATATCGGCTGGACAGGGCGAGTGATCTAGAGCCTGGGGCAAAACCGTCAGCGCCACCTCAACGTTGCCCTTTCGCATCTGGGCTAAGGCCTGCCGATGACGATAGCGGGCCTGTTGACGACGTAACCAGGGGGAGAGGTAGAGTCCCATAACCTTGAGAATAGTGGGGAGGAGGAGAAGCAACCACCCCCATGATTCCTTCGGGAATTGGCCTCGTCAGTGAAGCGTTAGGAGAATGTAACGGAGCATTAGGGCTTGGTAGTCGCTGTCTTACAGGATCGCTAACGAACTGCCGCGATCGCCCCCCTCGATAGAAGGATTTGTATAAAGAAGAATTTGTACAAAAGTTACAGAGGCTCGCTACCCTCGCTCTGGGCCACTTTGAGGGCCACCGAAGCCACAGTCAGGGTGAGCCGCGCTTGCTCTAGGCTAGATAGCGAGTCCCAGTCAGTCACCGGAATCGCCCGCAGGTTAAGCTCCAGAATTTCGCCCCGGCCATCGCGTAGAGAGTAGGCCAGAGGGCGAGCCAGCACCGCCAGATCGTCAGCGTTCCAGCCGGGCAGAATGTCATCCACGCACTGCACCAGCTGCTCAATTAGGGGTTGACCGCTGCGGGCCAGGGCAGTGGCAGAGATCGCCAAACGGTGCAGCAGCCCGCTGGGTACACGACTCTGAAACTGTCGCAGTTGCTCAAGCACCGAGTTGACCGTGGCCTGAGACTCGGAGTCACCCATCTGGGTGGCCATCTGGGCGGACAAGACTTGCCATCCCGCTGCGATCGCCGCATTCGTCTCTCCACCGTCGAGAGCGTCAAACTCTGTCTCTAGGCTAGCCAGGTAGGTCTCGGCCTCGGGGGCCAGCGGTTGCCAGGGATACCCGGTTTCGGGGTTAAGAATACTGGCAAGCAGATCGAGTTCAGTGGCCATGGCGGGCTCAGCGGCGGAGTTAGAAGACGGGGAAGACTGGTTCATAGCTTATCTACAGATGCACAAGAGGGTAACAAAACCTGATGATTGTGGATACACCGTGCTGCCGGGGTATTCCGTACGGAGTGAACAATTCCTTGGGTTCCCTAGCAGGGCGGGGATGATTTGGAGCTACCCTCAAGGGTAAACTCCATCAGTTCGCCCTCGGGACTGCCAAATCGAATGGCCGTGCCTAGGGCGAGGGGTACCTCGGCCCGGTGGACGTGGTGCCAGCTGTGGTTGTCAAAGTAGTACGACCCATAGCGGGAGCGATCGCGCAAATAATAGTAGGTCTCCTGCACGCCGTTCTCAAACTGGGTGCGGCAGAAAATTTCGGCGTGCTGCCCCGAGACCCAGGGCTCCAAAATGACCAAGTCGTTGTCGGGTAGTCGTCCCACCCGCAGATAGCCGTCGTAGAGGCGCCACAGGCGGGTCGGGGTGGCCAGGCAGCGCAGCACTACCGATTGGGTCATGCGCAGGTCTTGTCCTGGCAGCTGGGTCACAGCCAGGGCCGCCTCGCGCAGCAGATGCCCTTCAAACTGGGGGTGCTGGTACAGCACGGGCAGCGTCCAGGCCGGGTGGTTAAAACGGTAGGCCGTCAGCAAATGTTGGCGGGCTAAAGCCACTGCTTGAGCGATCGGCTGCCGCTCGGCCAGCCCCCGAGCCAGCACCTGAATAAAACTTAGCGCCTCCTCGTCGGCAATGGAGTCGCGCATGGCCAGCACCGCCGGCACCCCGTGGTGCAGCAGCACCTCCGCCAGACTGCTGCGGGGGATGACCTGCTGCTGTTGCAGGTCGGGCTGGGCCCCCCAGCAGGTGTTGAACACCGCCAGCCGAATGCCGTTGTGGGCCAGCCCCTGGGCCAGCTCCGTGCCGCTGAGGCTGCACCCCTGGCGCAGAAATAGCATCCCGCCGTCGGGGGCCGGCACTCCATGACCCGCGTAGAAGAACACGTTGAAATAGCCGGTTTCCAAGGCTGTAAGCAGAGTTTTGGCATCAGGTTCTAGCAGGGTTTGCACCTGGCAAACCACTGGACTCGCCCCCTGGTAGCTGAGACGAGAGGCGCTCAGCTCTAGCAGCTGCTTCAGGGCCTCGGCTTCCTGGGGCAGTTGTAAGACCTGCTCGGCACCTCCAGCGTTAATGCCTAGGTCATCTTGACCCAGCACCAGCAGTATTCGTAGCGAGATGTCGAGCTCCGCGTCAGGCAGCGGTTCGACGGTGCTGGCAGTGCGGCTAAACAAAACCTGCGGCCCCAGCGACAGGGCTGGACAGCCGGGCTGGGGCTGCATGATTTCCCAGGGTAGGCTAATCAGTTCGGGTGGGCGCACCTCTAACCGCAACTTGAGCGGGCGATTTTGGCCGATCGCCATGCCCAGACTGCGCTCCAAGGTCTGACGGATGGGGCCGTCAAACAGCCACTCCCACAGGCTGACCCCCAGCCCCTGCATCAGCCGCCCAGTGTAGCCACCGGCTTCCGCCGCCGGAGCCACCCGATCGAGCAAATCGTCGAGGTGAAACTGGGGCACGTAGGCCGAGGGCACATGGGGCACCTGGGGCAGCCCCCGCAGCGAAAAAAACTGCTGCCAACTCTCCCAGATTTGGGCCATTTGGCTATCCCAGAGGCGATCGTGGTGGGCATAGCCGCCCGGAAACGGACTCTCTAATACCCAAATGGCGTAGTGGGTAGAGTCGGCCTGGGTGAGGCGATCGATGGCAAGGCACAGGGTAAGGTCATCAAATGACGGCATAGGCAGGCCTAGGGCATAGGGCCAAGGGGTAAATGAGGGGAGGCGACTAGGGCGTACAGCGACCCGCTTGGGCCGGGGTGACTAGCTTTAGCAACGTGCCTGCTCCGTAGATCTGGCGAGTCTGCACCCAGCCCTCTTCCCCCGGTGCTAATAAGCGTCGACCCAGGTTAGGGGCGGTAGGCAGAGCAGAAGAGGATTGATTGGTTTCCTGAGGTTGTTGGTCAAGGGACTCGCCCGAGGGAATTGAGCAGACCCGCAGTCGCACCCAATCGACATTGTCCGCCGTGGTTTGGCGACTGACAACCCTAAGGACACTGCCTGTAGCTACGGCTCGAGTCTCTTCCGTCGCACTCAAGGCAGGCTGTTGGCTTAGCTGTAGCAGTTCACTGTTACCCGTTGCACTCAAAGGCGGGGCAGACTGCCAAAAGGAGCCAACCGCGATCTCAACAATGGCGGCCAAGGCGGCCTCTGGCAGCGGTCGCCCCGCCAGAGCAGGTCCCAACCCTGATGAGGTCATTGGCCGGAAAGCAACCGGCTCGGAGGAACTGCGGCTCAAGGCTAAAGCCACTCCTGCTATCGCGGCGAGCACTATACCAACGCCACCTAAAAAGGGCACCCAAGGAAAACCTGACCGACTAGGGACTGGGGTTGGATCGGGTGGTGAGACTGGAGCCACAAGCCTGGTTGATGGCGTTACTGCTGAACCGTCAGTAAGAGGAGCCCTAAGAACGCTGGGGACAGCATGGTCTGCCTGCCGTAGGGAGCCCCCAGGCAAGATCGGCAGCGGGCCAAGCTGGGGCATAAACCGCATTAGCCCAACGGTGACATTATCGTGACCATTGAGCCGATTCGCCTGCTGAATTAGGGCGGTTACAACCGGGCTGAGAGGATTAGCGGCGGTCGTTAGAGGCGCTACCAGGTAGGGCGCGAGGATTTCGACGCGATCATAGTCGCTGAGACCGTCAGAGCAGAGCAGTAGCACCGTCGGGTCGTCGAGCAGCAGGTGCTGTACGGAGGGGTAAAGCAGCCCCGAGTCGCTAATACCCAACGCCTGAATGAGTGCCCCGCCGCTGGGTAGCTGGACGGCCTCTGAGTAGAGGGCATAGCCCATTTGGGCTTCTCGGGAAGCAACGTCGTCGTCAACGGTGATTTGGTAGCAGGTATAGGGGCTGATGCGGTAAGCGCGACTGTCGCCGATGTGGGCGATGGACACGTAGGGGAAATGCACCAAGGCCACCACCACGGTGGTGCCCATCCGGGCGCGGGCAGAGCGATTCTCATCGTTGTTGCGGGCAGAGATGGCATCGTTAGCCAAAATGAGCGCCTGCCTGAGACGCTGGGTGATCGCCCCCGGCGATGGGTAATCCTGCTGAGTGAGGGGTTCTAGCTCCTGCTGAAGTAGCTTAATGGCTGTTTGGGAGGCCACATTGCCCTGTTCATGGCCGCCAATACCGTCGCACACCAGCAGCAGCGGCAGGGTCTCAACACTGTCCGCTGAGACCGGTAGGCGCTGCTGGCGCGAGTCTTTCTCGGGGTAGCAGGCGTCTTCGTTGCGATCGCGGGTTGGCCCCTGGTCCGTGTCCGCCGCCCAATCTACCGTCACTAGCAGCCCCTGGGCCAGGGTATGAATGGCTCCCTCCAGTTCGGCTACAAGCTCTTGATCAGAGGCTAATTTTCCCTCTTTGAGGGCCTTACACAGCCAGCTGAGGTAGGGGCGCACCTGGGGTTGAGCCGTAGTCACCAGCGACTGCCACCGCTGGCTCAGCTGGGCCAGGCTAGGGCTAGGGGCGTTGGTCACCAGCGTGGTGAGCCGCAGTAGCGCACCATCTACCCGCAGATCATCGAGTTCTAAGAGGGTGGTGGCCAACTGCTCTTCCATCAGCGTTGGCCACAGAGCTGCTACCTGCCGTAGCCAGTTGAGCTGCTGCAAAGGTGAACCTTCTGGCCACCGTTGCGCTAGAGAAGGTAGGACGGCAGCTTCAATTTTTCCTTGCCCCGGAGGAGATCCTTTCTCATCAATGGCGGGGGAATGCAGCCGCACAGCGATGGGAGCATTGTCCAAAAGCAGCACCGTGGCCGATAGCCCAGTTTGCTCTGAGGTTAGGTAGGCATAGGGGCGAGGAATCTGCTGGGCCAAGTGGAACAGCTTTAAATAAGCCATTACCGGGGCTGGAATTTTCTCTAGGGGCGGGGGCGGGGTGTCGGGCCGTGTGTCGAGCCAGAGTTGTTGCTTCCCCTGAGATCGTTTTTGACCCTCGCCCCAGACCAAAAAGCGCCCAGCTATCAGCGTGCCAGAGCGCCCTGTTAGCGGCCCATCGCCAACCGCCAGCAAAAAACGATACAGCAGGGGGGTTTGGCAAACCTTACAGTGGCTAGCAGGGGGGGTCGAAACCGACCGACAGGATGGGTTAGAGCACTGGAGCACGATCCGTTTGGGGCAGGTAAACAGCTCTTAATCTCTCATGGTATCTAACCCCAGCCTATTCAATGCCAGAATCTTTAGCTCCAGCCTAGCTAACCTCGACTAGCGCCAGGTCTGGAGCAATACCTTACCTATTTTTTCACGACGGTTATTAATACCTGGGGGAATGCCAGGGATAGACCTAGCTAGCTGACTTATCGGCCTCAACCCGAGGCAGTCCCATACTGTAGTTAAGGGCGCGGCTCTTGAGGTTATAGCTAATGGCTCCCTGCTGCAGGAGCTGTCGGATAAAATGCTCCAGATCGGAGCCAATGCGGCGCAGGTTGTAGTCGGTCAAATCTTCTCCAGCGGCGGCATCGACCAGTCGATCAAACTCGGCATAGACGTCCTTGATGGCGTCTTCAGACCAGTTGAACTCGTTGTCGGGGTCAATGTCTAGAGTGAGCTTATCGTCGCTGGGCACCAGCTCGTTGTTGGCAACAATGGCGGTGTAAATGTGAACATGCCGAGTAGTCGATTTGAGCATCATAGCCAGGTGTCGCCCTTCTGAATAGTTGTGGTCTAGGGTGGTTTACCCCAGGATGTGCTGCTGTTGTGATTGTATAGCAACCGTTCCCTGGCTGAGCCTAGAATAGGTCTTTTTTGCCCCTCAACCGGGCAAAGGTCTGTACCGTCGAGGTGCTGTTCATCGCCCGCTGTAGGCTGGCCTCATCCCACCGAAGGAAGGGATTGGTTTGCTTTTCGAGCCCTAGCTCGGTGGGTACCGTGGGCTGGTCTTGGGCGCGGGCAGCCTGCACCTGTTTCAACCGCTGTTGCAGGGCAGGGTTGGTGCCATCCACGGTGACGGCAAACTTGAGGTTGCTCAGCGTGTACTCGTGGGCGCACCATACCCGGGTGGTGTCGGGCAGCTGACGCAGCTTGCCCAGCGACTCAACCATCTGCTGCGGGGTGCCCTCAAATAGGCGGCCGCAGCCTCCGGCAAATAGGGTGTCGCCGCAAAAGAGTTCTCCCCAGTCGTTGGGTGTAGCCGGAGCCATGTAATAGGCAATGTGGGCGCGGGTGTGGCCGGGCACAAAAATAACCTCGGCTGGGCGATTACAGATCTGCACCCGATCCCCCTCCTGCAAAGAATGGGTCTGCCCGGGAATGCGACCCCGATCCTCAGCGCCACCGTAGACCTGGGCCTGGGGAAATTGCTCTAGCAGCTGGCGGTTGCCGCCTACGTGGTCGCTGTGGTGGTGGGTGTTGAAAATGGCAGTTAGCGTTGCACCCAGCTCCTTTAGGGTATGAAGCACTGGCTCGGCGTCGCCGGGGTCAACCACGGCGGCCTGTCCCTGCGCGATGTCGTGGAGCACAAAAATGTAGTTGTCGCGAAAGGCCGCTACCCGATGAATTTCCATGTGGTGCTCCTTGTTTTGCGCTGTTTTCCGTAGCTTTTCTGTGGAAAGCCTGTCATTGACCAAGCTTTAATACAGGTTTACTGAATCTTTACCAGTCGCTCAACCGTACTGTTTAGGGATTGGGCATGCTGGAGGAAGCATGAAATGTAGCAAGGGCTACAACGCAACCTGCGGTATCGCCCTGCAAGCTTCTACTATCGTCACTCCTGAATTGAGGATTTGCAATCATGGTGTCGTCTCTACCCGCCCCAGATATTCAGTCGCTTGTTAGCGTTGCCATAGAGCAAGGGACTTTGAGCCGCCGCGACCATCTGAGCCTATCGACGGCGATGTTGAGCAATCCCCTGCTGACCGCCCGCGATCGCCAGTACATCAACCAGGTGTTTGACAATATTCGCTCTGGACGAGTGCGCTTGGCTGACTAAAGTTTTCTCTAGGTGGAAACGGCGCGCCCTGGCTAACCCCAGGGCGCTTTACTTTTAAAGTCTAGAGCGGCCACGGCTACGGTAGCTTAAAGGCTGGACCGTGCTTTAGGGCCAATGAATGTTTAGAGCCAAGTTTAATGGTCAACCCCTGTGCGCCTTAACCGCTCCCGCTATGGCGAAACGATTGTTGAGGAAAACTATCGGCGCACTCAGCAGCACCTAATTCGTGGGGCGATCGCCCTGGGCTGTGTGATGGTAGCGGGAGTGTTCTGGTACCACTTTGTGGAGGGGTGGAGCTGGTTAGACTCGGTCTACATGGCGGTGATTACCCTTTCAACGGTAGGCTTTGGGGAAACGAACCCCCTGAGCCCTAGGGGGCGACTATTTACTATCCTGCTGATTATGACGGGGGTAGGCGTGATTGCCTACATCCTTAACAACCTCACCGAGGCTATTGTGCAGGGGCACTTTCAGGCTGGATTTCGCTCACTTAAGCGGCGCAGATTTATGGAATCTATGCAGGGCCACTATATTATCTGTGGCCTCGGCCGTACGGGTCGCCAGGTCGCTACAGAGTTTCTTGCGGAAAACATTCCTTTCGTCGTGGTTGACTCTGACGATGGCGCGGTGCGAAGGGCCCAACAGTTGGGATACGTCACGCTTCAGGGTGACGCCACCCAAGACCAAACGTTGCTCCAGGCTGGGGTAGAGCGAGCCCGGTGTCTGGTGGCGGCCCTGCCCTCCGATGCCGAAAATCTCTACATTGTGCTCTCGGCCAAGACCCTGGCCCCCGGTATTCGCACCATTGCTAGGGCTAGCAGCGAAGAGGCCATTCTCAAGCTGCAGCGGGGCGGGGCCGATGTCGTGGTGTCGCCCTACATTACTGGCGGCAAGCGGATGGCGGCGGCGGCCCTGCGGCCCCAGGTGGTAGATTTCTTAGACGGCATGCTCACCGGAGCCGAACGCGCGGTCTATGTCGAGGAGTTTTTACTGCTGCCCGAGAGCTGTCCAATCATTGGCAAAACCCTGGCTGAGGCGCAGCTGGGCCGCCAGTCGGGGGCCCTGATTTTGGCCATTCGTCGAGACGGTGGAGTACTGATTTTTGCCCCCAGTGCTGATACTCGCCTTTACCCGGGCGATATGGTGATCAGCATGGGCAATGCCGACCAGCTGCGGCTGCTGAGCCAAATCATCAGCCCCATTGCGCGGTAGATATAAAGACTCCCCGACAATTCACTGAAGCCCCTGGCGAAAAGCTCTGGCAGCAGCAAGGGGGTTGGGGTTTTGCAGGCAGCGGGTCAACAGATCGATATCTAAATTGGGTAGCAGCTCGCTGCGGGTAATGGGTTCGTATCCAGCAGTAGCGGTGAACTGAGCTGGGGTGTCTGCTCGACGGTGGTAGATGGCCATCCGCTCATTTTGCCAAAACCAGACTTCACGCACGCCTAGGCGGTGATAGAGTTCTAATCGGTTAATGCTGCCGCTGGTGACGACCACTTCGATCGCCAAATCGGGGAAGTCCTTATCTAACTCAATGCAGTAGCTTTCATCAGGTTCGCCCCCCGCCTGCCTCTCTGGCCGACGCAGGGTGGTCGACCCCATAGGAAAGTATTCAATATTGGTTTCTAGAAAGTACCTTTCTAGAAGGTTGCCAATCTGAGTTCTCCCGCTCTCATGGCAACGACTGGGAGCCACAACCTCTAAATCTCCGGCTAAGAAATGCACTCGATAGGGAGACTTTTCCCCCAAATCGGCCAGCAGGGCCTCGTACTGCTGCCAAGACACCTGGCTAAAGACCCGCCGTTCTTCCGAGTCTTTTAGAGCTAACCGATTCGAGACATCATTGAGGAGAAACATCCCACCGCTCTCTTCTAAAACGCACCGATTAGAGCTTCAACGCAGCGATCGCAGATCGTTGGATTATCGCTGCTCTCGCCCACGTGGGTGGAGTAGTTCCAGCAGCGATCGCACTTCTCACCCTCGGCATCCACCACGCCAATGCCCAACGCGTCGGATTCACTACTGCACTTCACGCCCGCCAGGGCGTCAGGAGTATCTAGCACCTCCACCTGGGAAACCAGGAACAGGTAGCGCAGTTCGTCCACGTGGTTAGAGGCGGGGGCGACTGCATCCGCAGGATTCATCGCCGCCAGCTTCGCCCGCAGTTCTGGATCGGCCACATACAGCAGCGCCTTAGCTTCCAGCGAGGAGCCAATGTCCTTAGCGGTGCGGGCCCGCTCTAGCACTCGGTTCACTTCCTGGCGCACGGTGCGAATCTGGCTCCAGGTATCGGCCAACTCCGGCTGCTGCCACTGGTCATCCATTTGTACCCAACCCGCTTGAAACACCGATTTGTGGGCGGTGGGGTAGGGCAGGTTTTGCCAAATGTCTTCGGCCATGTGGGAGAGCACTGGGGCAATCGAGCGGGCCAGGTTTTCGATCGCGATCGCCAGCACCGTCTGACAGCTGCGTCGCCGGAACGAATCTGCCGCACTGATGTACAGCCGATCCTTAGCGGCATCCAGGTAAAAGTTTGACAGATCGACCGCACAGAAATTCTGCACGGTTTGGAAGAACCGGAAGAACTGGTAGGTCTCGAAGGCGTCGGTGATGTCAGTAAATACCTCGGTCATGCGGTGCAGCATGTAGCGATCGAGCTCGGGCAGCTGGTCGTAGGGTACCGCGTCCTTGGCCGGGTCGAAGTCGTGCAGGTTGCCCAGCAAAAATCGTGCCGTGTTGCGAATCTTGCGGTACACGTCCGACATCTGCTTGAGGATGTTGCCCCCCAACGGTACATCGGAAGAATAGTCCACCGACGATACCCAGAGGCGCAGCACATCGGCCCCGTAGGGCGGCTCTGCTTTTTGATTTTTGCCGCCGTTGATCACGATGGCCGGGTCTACCACGTTGCCGATGGATTTGCTCATCTTGCGGCCCTGCTCATCGAGGGTAAAGCCATGGGTGAGCACAGTTTTGTAGGGAGCGCAGCCATTTACGGCGACGCTGGTCAGCAAGCTCGACTGGAACCAGCCCCGGTGCTGGTCAGAGCCTTCCAGGTACAGATCCACGGGATATTCCAGCTCGCCGCGCTGCTGGACCACTGCCGCCCAGGAGGAGCCAGAGTCAAACCACACATCCATGGTGTCGGTGCCCTTGCGGTAGGTGTGGCCGTTGTTGCGGTACTGTTCTGGCAAGAGTTCCGCTTCGGTCAACTCCCACCAGGCGTCGGAGCCTTTTTCGGCAAAGAGGGCCTTGATGTGGGCCAGGGTTGTTTCGTTGAGCAGGGGTTCGCCCGTGGCTTCGTCGTAGAACACGGGGATCGGCATGCCCCAGGTGCGCTGGCGCGAGATGCACCAGTCGGAGCGATCGCCCACCATAGCCGTAATCCGGTTTTCGCCCGTGGCCGGAATCCACTGCACCGACTTAATTGCCTTCAGCGCCTCGTCGCGGAAGCCTTCGACTGAGGCAAACCACTGCTCGGTGGCGCGGTAGATGGTGGGCTGCTTGGTGCGCCAGTCGTAGGGGTATTTGTGAACGTAGGGCTCGTGCTTGAGCAGAGAACCCGCCTTTTGCAGGGCTTCAATCACCGCTGGGTTGGCGTTGGTGAGCACGTTGAGCCCGACGAAAGGACCAGCCTCTTCGGTCATGTCACCCTTTTCATCCACAGGGCAGAGCACCGGCAGACCGTAGCGCTGACCGACTTTAAAGTCTTCTTCACCGTGGCCGGGAGCGGTGTGTACCAGGCCTGTGCCCGACTCGGTGGTGACGTAGTCGCCGCCGATCAGAATGGGGCTGGTGCGATCGAACAGCGGATGGCGATAGGTGGAGTACTCTAAGGCCGCACCTTTGATTTCGGCCTTAAGGGTAAGTTCAGAGCCAAGCACCTGGGCCATGCGATCGCACAGATCCTTGGCAATGATCAGGTATTTGAAGGGCTTCCCAAACGCCACCTCGACTATGGCGTAGGTCAGCTCCCCATTCACCGCTACTCCCAAGTTGGCCGGAATCGTCCAGGGGGTGGTCGTCCAGATCGCCACGCCTAGCTCGCCCAGGTATGGCTCCAACGCTGCCTTTGCGTCAGGAGACGCACTCAGCATGGGAAACGCTGCGTAGATGCTGGGGGAGGTGTGCCCTTCGGGATACTCCAGCTCGGCCTCTGCTAGGGCTGTCTGAGAGGTGGGGCTCCAGTGGACAGACTTGAGGCCGCGATAAATGTAGCCCTTCAGGTACATCTGCCCAAACACCTCAATCTGAGCCGCCTCGTACTCGGGCAGCAGCGTCATGTAGGGGTGATCCCAGTCGCCCCAAATACCGTAGCGTTTGAAGCTCTCCCGCTGGCGATCGATCGCTTTAAGGGCAAAGGCTTTGGCTTTGTAGCGCAGCTTGATCGGCGTTAGATTGGCCCGCGCTTCCGGGTCCATAGCTTGAAGCACCTTGAGCTCAATCGGCAGACCGTGGCAGTCCCATCCTGGAACGTAGCGAACTTTACGGCCTTTGAGCAGCTGGTATTTGTTGATTGTGTCTTTCAGAATTTTGTTGAGGGCGTGGCCAATGTGCAGGTCGCCATTAGCGTAGGGCGGCCCGTCGTGCAGCACAAAAATCTCGCCGGGGTTGCTGGTCGACAGAGTTTCGTAGATTTGGTTTTCGGCCCAAAACGCTTGAATCTCAGGCTCGCGCTGGGTGGCGTTGGCCCGCATGTCAAAACTGGTCTGGGGGAGAAGAACGGTATCTTTGTAGCTTTTAGGGTCTGTCACAGCCGGAGGTTGACTAAAGGTAAAAGAATGCTCGCGCCATTATGGCAGATTTGGCCCGCTTGAAAATTGCTAGGGGTCGCCTCTCGTGAGCCATCTATATACATTAGGCCAGGTTGAGGGCAATTGTCGGGCTAATCTTAGCGCTCAGGGGCGGAGAGAACGACCTATAGATCGCTGGGCCAATTTTCCTCTTCCTCGGCTTCAGGAATGCTAGAAACCTCACGGACCTGAGGGTATGGGCTAGTCTCTTCAACGGCATCGGGTTCTGGGACGATTGGATTGTCGAGGTTTGAGCTTGTATCCTGTGGTATTCCAGAACCGGGAACCGACTTAGAAGGAGTATCCTTCCGGGGATTGTCTTCTTCAAACCCGTCGAAACTCTCCGTTGCCTCGGCATCAACGATAGTCACTGTCGAGGGTTGGTCTACGCCCGACGTAGCTTTGGCAGTGGGAGCGGGGCTAGCGGCAGGTGGACGATTGGCTTTGGTCAATGGCGAGGGCCGGGGCGGAATTTCGATTACCACTCGCTTGGGTTTAGGGCTAGTTTTGGCTTTGACGATGTCTCCCACCCAAGCCTTTAGCTCGGCTAACCTGCCCCCAACTGTAGGGGCCTTCTGCTTCGTCTTAACTTGAGAAGTTTTGGGGGGAGTTTTGGGAGAATTCTGAGGAGTCTTGGAGGCTGGTACAGCCTGCGGAGCGCGGGGTTGAGGCGATCGCGTTGCCTTGACCGGTGGCGGCAATGAAGATTTGGCGGGTTCTAAAACAACGGGTTCTGGAATGTGGCCCACGGTCTCAGAAGGGATGGCCCCAGGGGACGATATCCGGCGAGGGCTAGGCGCTAACTCATCGACAAATTCGTAGTCCACATCTTTGAGGGACGACGCCCGAATTTCGCTGGTGGCGATCGCCGGATCGCCCGGCAGTCTGCCGTCTTCTGCTTCAGGTAGCCACCGTTCCAGAGGAGTGCCCCGCAGCAGATCGACTGCCCACTGCCTCAGCTGTCGCCCAAAGGTTGACCATGAATCTTGAGTAACGGGCGTCTGCAAATCTAGCGACGTGCGCTTGCGGCGCAGACTTAGGGTTTGCCAACCCAGCCAGCCCAACAGCAGCACGCTCGCTAGATGACCCAACAGCTCAGTAGGCGAAGTTTGAACAGCGCTAAACCACAGCACCAGGCCGTAGAATGCCCCCACCCCGCTCCAAAAAAAGTCGTGGCGACGATGCACTTCAGGGAAAAAGAAGGCGGCCCCATAGAGCGAGATGCTGCCCAACCAAACTGCGATCGCTAGAACATGAACCCCCATGCCGCCCACCGTGCCCGCTATCTCAACACCACTACTCTATCGCGGCTTGCTAGACCAGGTGCGACTGTACGGCTTCTCTAAAGCGGACAATCTTTACTCTCAAGGAGAATAAAGATTGTCAGGAGTTTCCCAGCAGATCAACCTATCCACCTACCCACCCCATTCACCCATCCATCCTGCTCAACGCTGCCCTAAGACGCCCCCGCCTTCTTCGAGAACAGCACCAAAACGGTCTTAAGAATCAGCTGAATATCGTAGGCCAGACTCCAGTTCTTCTGGTAGTCCAAATCCATCCGAATCACGTCTTCAAACTTTTTCACCGTAGAGCGGCCGTTGACCTGCCACTCGCCGGTCATGCCGGGTTTGACATCAAGGCGCTGCCACTCGGGCACCTTGTACTGTTCAATTTCATCTGGAGTAGGCGGACGGGTGCCTACCAAGCTCATGTCGCCCCGCAGCACGTTCCAAAACTGGGGCAGTTCGTCGAGGCTAGTGCGGCGCAGAAAACGACCCACTTTAGTGATGCGAGGGTCGTTTTCATTTTTAAACAGGGGACCTTCTACTTCGTTTTCAACCTGGGCCTTGAGCGCTTCGGCATCGATCACCATGGAGCGAAACTTCCAGATGTGGAAGCGTTTGCCCATCCACGAGCAGCGCACCTGTTTAAAGAGAATTGGGCCGCCATCTTCGAGCTTAATGGCAATCACAATGGGCACCGACAGCACTGCGGTCAGCACCAGACCCACCAGCGCTCCGACAATATCCATCAGGCGCTTGCCCTTCGAGGCCACCGAGGGGTGGGTGGTCAGCGCTACAAACCGCATTTCGGGTTTAAGGGCAGGGCTCTCGGGCTCACCGGCAACCGGTTCAAAGGTAAACAGCTGCTCGAGGTCGGTCAGGGCTAGCACCATGCGTACCTGCTCTTGCACCCCCCGCAGCACCATGGCAATACCCTTGGTGTTGCAGGTGCGATAGCAGATAACTAGAGCCCCCAAGCCACTGCTGTCGATAAACTGAGTCTGGCTTAGGTCAATAATGATGGTTTCAGGGGTTGGCTGGCTCAGGCAGTGGTGCTTCACCTGTTGCTCAAACTCGACCGCCTCAACAACGGTTAAAGTAGACGGCACGCTAACAACCCGAGCGGTGTCTATCGCCTCATTAGAGAGCTGCTCTTCGACTAATTGTGGATCCTGATCTGGGGCAATGGATGAGGTCATACCGGCATCCCTGGTAATGGTTAATGGCAATAGGTACTGTCAGAATTCCCTTGACAATGTTCAAACTATAGGAGGCGCGGTCAGGGGTTGCCTTGACCACGCCTCCATCTTCAACGAGTCTTAACGAGTCGTTGATGAGTTGATTAGGAGCACCTGCGTATTTTTACCCTTGACGGACACGGAACGTCAGGGTTCCAGAGCGCCCTAGGCAGCCAACAGCTGCCGCAGCACGTAGGGCAAGATGCCGCCGTGGCGGAAGTACTCCACTTCGTCTAGGGTGTCGATGCGGCACAGCAACGGTACCGTGGTGCTGTCGTTGTTGCCCCGGTGAATCAGCAGATTGACGGTCATACCGGGCTGAATGCCACCGCTGAGCCCTGTCAGGTCAAAGGTTTCGCTGCCGTCGAGGTGCAGCATGCCTCGGTGCAAACCGTCCTTAAACTGCAAGGGCAGCACACCCATGCCGACTAGGTTGGAGCGGTGTATGCGCTCGAAGCTCTCGGCTACCACAGCTTTAACCCCCAGCAGTCGGGTACCCTTGGCCGCCCAGTCGCGGGATGACCCGGTGCCGTACTCTTTCCCCGCGATCACCACTAGAGGGGTACCGCTGGCCTGATACTTCATGGCTGCATCATAAATGGACAGGTCAGTGCCATCGGGCATGTATTTAGTCACGCCGCCAGAAGACCCCGGTACCATCTCATTCTTGAGGCGAATGTTGGCGAAGGTGCCGCGCATCATCACCTCGTGGTTGCCCCGGCGCGACCCGTAGGAGTTGAAGTCGGCAGCGGTGACGTGGTTGCCCATCAGGTAGCTGCCGGCGGGACTGTCGGTTTTAATTGCTCCGGCGGGGGAGATGTGGTCAGTGGTTATGCTGTCGCCCAAAATTGCCAGAGGCCGGGCACCAGTGATGTCAGCAAAGGCCTGACCGTTGACGCTGGGAGCCATATCGGTGAAGTAGGGCGGATTTTGCACGTAGGTGCTGTCGCCGCTCCAGGTGTAGGTCTGGCTCTTGGGGGTGGCGATCTGCTGCCAGTCGGCAGTGCCAGTGAACACGTTGCTGTAGCGGCTGCGGAACATGTCGGGGGTGAGGGCTGCGGTCATTACCTCGAAGATTTCAGCACTGGTGGGCCAAATGTCTTTGAGGTAGACGGGGCGACCTTCGGGATCTTGACCGATGGGGTCGGTTTTGAGGTCGATGGCGAGGCTGCCTGCGATCGCATAGGCGACCACCAGCGGCGGTGAGGCCAGGTAGTTGGCTTTGGTGTGAGGACTCACGCGCCCCTCAAAATTGCGGTTGCCCGACAGCACTGCGCCCACCACCAAATCATTGCCATCGATGGCGCTGGCAATGGGCCCCGACAGGGGGCCAGAGTTGCCGATGCAGGTGGTGCAGCCGTAGCCCACCAGGTTGAAGCCCAGGGCATCCAGGTCTTCCTGGAGGTTGGCCTTTTCGAGATAGTCAGTCACCACCTGACTGCCGGGGGCGAGGGAGGTTTTGACCCAGGGTTTAACAGTCAGTCCCTTGGCCCGAGCTTTGCGAGCCACTAGCCCGGCACCAATCATTACCGAAGGGTTGGAGGTGTTGGTGCAGCTGGTGATGGCGGCAATCACTACGTCGCCATCGGTGAGGCTGTAGTTGGTGCCAGCCACAGGAACGGATTGCTTTTCGGCGTAGGGCTTGCCGCTAAAGCCAGGGAAGTCACTTTCCTTGAACTGCTGAGCAAGGGCTGCCAGGGTGACGCGATCTTGAGGCCGCTTGGGTCCTGCCAGGGAAGGTTCTACCGTGGCGAGATCGAGCGATAGGGAGTCGGTAAAGACGGGTTCGGGGGCGGCCGCATCGCGCCAGAGACCCTGGGCTTTGGCATAGGCCTCGACCAGGGCAACGCGATCGGGGTCGCGGCCAGAGAACTCCAGGTAGCGGATGGTTTCACCATCAATGGGGAAGAAGCCGCAGGTGGCTCCGTACTCGGGAGCCATGTTGGCAATGGTGGCGCGATCGGCCAGGGTGAGATGGTCGAGGCCGTCGCCATAAAATTCGACAAATTTGCCGACAACGCCCTTGGCTCGCAGCATTTGCACCACGGTGAGCACCAGGTCGGTGGCGGTAGCACCCTCGGGTAGCTGCCCGGTGAGCTTGAAGCCCACCACCTCAGGAATCAGCATCGAAATTGGCTGACCCAGCATAGCCGCCTCGGCCTCAATGCCGCCTACGCCCCAGCCCAGCACCGAGAGGCCGTTGATCATGGTGGTGTGGCTGTCGGTGCCCACCAGGGTGTCGGGGTAGGCAACGGTTTCACCATTTTCGGCCTTGGTCCACACCACCTGGGCTAGATACTCCAGGTTGACTTGGTGGCAAATGCCGGTGCCCGGCGGTACCACGCGGAAGTTGTCGAAGGCGCTCTGGCCCCAGCGCAAAAAGGCGTAGCGCTCAAAGTTGCGCTGAAACTCTTTCTCAACGTTTTGGCCAAAGGCATCGGCACTACCGAAGGAATCGACCATCACCGAGTGGTCGATGACTAGATCGACCGGAGAGAGGGGGTTGATTTTGTTGGGGTCGCCCCCCAAGTTGACCATGGCGTCGCGCATGGCGGCCAGGTCGACCACGGCGGGCACACCGGTAAAGTCTTGCATCAGCACGCGAGCCGGGCGGTAGGCAATCTCGCGGCTGGAGGTTTTGTCTTTGAGCCAATCGGCGACGGCCTGCACGTCTGTCGCCGTGACCGATCGCCCGTCTTCGTGGCGCAGCAGGTTTTCGAGCAGCACCTTGAGGCTGAAGGGCAGACGGCTAATGTCGCCTAGGGTCGCTGCCGCAGCGGGCAGGCTGTAGATGGTGTAGGTGGTATCGCCTACGGTGAGGTGGGTCTTGGCGTCGAAACTATTCACAGGGCTGTTCACAGGGCTTGGGCGCTCCGATCGCGACGGGGATCTATCTACCTAGATCATAGATAGCGTTGCGATTTTATTACATTGGTCGTACCGCTGTGCTGTAGGCTTTGTTGCCAATCATTCGCTAAACCCAAGGATTGCCTGAGGATTGGCTAGAGCTTAGCGGCTGGGACCTTTAGAAAATAGCTTGCTAAACAGCGATCGCTTAGGGCTATCTGATGGTTTTCTGTCCGGCTGCTTGGGCTTGTCTTGCGGTATGGTGGCAGAGCGCGGCGGGGGATCAGTCATGGTGAGGTTGAGCTGCCGGGCATATTTCAGGGCCACGGCATTTTTGGGGTTGAGGCGTAGAGCCTGCTTGAAGTGCACCTTGGCCATGCCGGGCAGCTTTTGCAGCAGATAGGCCTGGCCCATGAGGCAGTGGTAGCTGCTGTTTTGGGGGTCAATTTTCAGGGCGTCTTTGAGTTCTTGAATCGCGGCCTGAACGTTTTTACCTTTGAGATACTCTTGGGCTCGACCGTAGTGGCGATCGGCGTAGGCTTGCCCTGATGACTTGGCGTTATTAGCAGGGTGGTCTGCCAGGGGATCAGATGCGATGGTGGTAGCGGCTACCAGCCCGCTGCGCTTTTCGCGAATTACCGGTGTACCCATCTTGCGGCGAAGGTACACCAGGTTGAGTTCGCTGAGCTGCTGAGTGCAATTTTCAAACTCAGCCAGAGATTTGTACTGGCGATCGCAGAGCTGATCGACCGCCTGCTCGTAGAACACGTCTACCTCGGCCTCGGCCACATCTAACAAATATTTGCCGGGTTTGCTAGTGGGCTGGAGCTGCTGATCGCGGCTGAGGCGGCGCACTTTGAAACGGAGGGCTGCCAGCACCTCGTTGCGGCCCTTATCTTGCTTGAGGCGCTGGTAGGCGGGGTTAACTAGCTTGGGCAGTACCTGGTCGGCCAACAAGCGCAGTTCTGCTGGCACATCGATCAACGCATCAGGGTGTAGCTGTTTGGCCACTACCCGGTAGCGCTTGAGAATACGACGCTCATCAGCCGCTACTGACACACCCAGTAGCGCGTAGGGATCAGTGAAACGATTGAGCCATTCGGGGGAGAAGGCAGCGTGAGACATTCAGGGGCAGAACTAGGAGAGATTATTTTATTCTTGCGGAATTCGTCAGAACGGCATACCAGAATCCGGAGGGCCATGTCGATTCTTTATGCCCGTCTTATACTGAATTCACAAGATAGTTCAAAGCTTTAGCCTCTACGGGCTCCATCCGATAGCGAAGGGCAATGATGTTGGCACAGCGTTCCCGCCGAACAGCCGTCATTCTAGCGTGGCTAGGGGTGCTAGCCCCAGTGTCAGGGTTCCATAAGTTTTACCTAGGTCAGCCCTTTTGGGGCACCCTCTATCTGCTTTTGAGCTGGACTCCCGTTCCTCGAATTGCCTGTGCCGTTGAGGGCTTTTTACTGATGGCCCAGCCTCTCGAGGCCTTTGCCCCAGCCGAGCCCTCCACCAAGCAAGCTAAGGGGGGCCTTGATCCGGCCCAAATTAGCGCCCTTGGGGTTGCCCTGCGGGAGCTAGACACCCTCCGCCAGGAGGGGCTGATTTCGGAGCTGGAGTTTGAGCAGAAGCGTCGTCAGCTTTTAGATCGAGTGGCCTAGGGATGCGACAGTGCTAAAACGTTGGCAAGGCCTAAGGGCACAGTTAAATCCTCTAGCGGCTCGCTTGAGCCAACCAAGCTATCGGCTCCAGTCTTATCAAGAGGTTGAGGCGGCAGCCAAGCTAGGGTTCACCCTGGATGTGAACCGGGCGACGGTCGATGATTGGCTACGGCTCCCAGGGCTGTCGATTCGTCAGGCTCAAGGATTGGTGCGCCTGCGCCAGGTCGGGGTGCAATTTCACTGTCTGGAGGATTTGGCGGCGGCATTGGGAACGGCCCCGACCCAGCTGACCCCCCTGGCTGCCGTGCTGTCGTTTTGCTACTACGAAGAGCACTGCGGTACTCTGCCCACGGTGAGCCTCAACCAGGCCACGGTCTATCAACTGTGTGGCATACCAGGAATGCTCCCTGCGCTGGCTCAGGCAGTGGTGCAGGAGCGATCGCGCCGTGGCCCCTACCAAGATTTAGCCGACCTACAGCGCCGCCTGGGGCTGGCCCCCGACTTGGTGCAGACCCTAATGTATTATCTGCGACCTTAATTTTAGAGCCGAATAAGCTTTAGAAATAGCTGTAGCAATGCTCACAAAAAATAGCCGTTTCAACTTATTTTGTGGAACTACCTAAAAAGCGATCGCACCTGCCATTGGGTTGATTTTGTAGGGTAAATAGTTTTCTTCTAGGAAACTATAAATCGCGATCGCTGCTTACCCTTAAGTGCTTGTGCAATCGGGTTCGCAGCCTTTCTTAGCTATCCTAATCAAAATTTAATTTTAAGGGAGTATTGTCTAAGCAATAGAAAATGCTCTAGAACGTTAACCTAGAACCGAAAACCCTGTTTTTAATTCTTTGAAAGATAGCGAGTACTTTTTGCTGGAATTAACACCATGGTAGTAGCCTCCCCTCCCCAAACTAAGCCCCTCACCGACGAGGAGCTGCGCAAAACACACGCCTACTGGCGAGCCTGCAACTATCTCGCCGTAGGCATGATCTATCTGCGCAGCAACCCCCTGCTAAAGGAACCCCTCAAAGCTGAGCACGTCAAGCACCGCCTGCTGGGTCACTGGGGGGCTTCGCCAGCCCTGAGCTTTACCTACATCCACTGCAACCGGCTAATTAAAAAGTACGACCTCAACATGATCTTTGTGGCTGGGCCAGGCCACGGTGCTCCAGGGGTATTGGGACCAGTCTATTTAGAAGGCACCTATTCCGAGATCTATCCTGACAAAAGCATGGATGAAGACGGCATGCGCCGCTTCTTCAAACAATTTTCGTTCCCCGGCCACATTGGCAGCCACGTTACCCCCGAAACCCCCGGGTCTATCCATGAAGGGGGCGAACTGGGCTATAGTCTCTCCCACTCCTTTGGGGCCGCCCTCGACAACCCCGAGTTAATCGTCGCCTGTATGGTAGGAGACGGGGAGGCAGAAACGGGGGCCCTAGCCACCTCCTGGCACTCCAACAAATTCATCAATCCGGCTCGCGATGGGGCAGTGCTGCCCATTCTTAACCTGAACGGTTACAAAATCGCCAACCCCAGCATTCTCTCTCGTATTTCCCACGAAGAGTTGGAGGCGCTGTTTGTGGGCTATGGCTACACGCCCTATTTTGTGGAGGGCAGTGACCCGGCTGAGGTGCACCAGAAAATGGCGGCCGTTATGGAAGAGTGCATTCTCAAGATCAAAGACATTCAGCAAAAGGCTCGCATCGATGGCAACCAGGAGCGCCCTCGCTGGCCAATGATTGTGCTGCGCACTCCTAAAGGCTGGACGGGGCCTAAGGAGGTGGATGGCCACAAAGTGGAGGGGTTTTGGCGGGCCCACCAGGTGCCCATGGGCGGTATGCACAGCAACCCCGAACACCTGCGCCTGCTGGGAGAATGGATGCGCAGCTACGGCCCTGAGGAACTGTTCGACGAGAACGGTACCCTGATTCCTGAGTTGAAGGATCTGGCTCCGGTTGGCCCCCGCCGCATGAGCTATAACCCAAATGCCAACGGCGGTATGGTGCGCAAGGCTTTGAAGATGCCTAACTTCCGCGAGTATGCGATCGACGTGCCTCGGGCCGGCAGCGTGGAGTTTGAGAACACCAAGGCCTTGGGCATTTTGATGCGCGAAATTATGCGCGACAACCCCAACAACTTCCGCCTCATGGGGCCAGACGAAACCGCTTCTAACCGACTGAACTCGGTGTATGAGGTTTCCCAAAAGGCCTGGATGGGCGACTTTTTGCCCGAAGACCTCGACGGTGGCGAGCTGTCGCAGGACGGTCGAGTGATGGAGATGCTCAGCGAGCACACCCTCCAGGGCTGGCTGGAGGGCTATTTGCTCACTGGTCGCCACGGCCTATTTCATAGCTACGAAGCTTTTGCCCATGTGGTTAGCTCAATGTTTAACCAGCATGCCAAGTGGCTAGATATTTGCAAAAATCATGTGCCCTGGCGGCGATCGGTGTCGTCGCTCAACATTCTGTTGTCGTCGCTGGTGTGGCGGCAAGACCACAACGGCTTTAGCCACCAAGACCCCGGCTATGTCGATCTGGTGACGAATAAAAGCCCCGATGTGGTGCGGGTTTACTTTCCGCCCGATGCCAACTGTCTGCTGTCGGTGGCCGATCACTGCTTCCGCAGCATCGACTACATCAACGTGATTGTCTCTGACAAGCAGAGCCACCTCCAGTACCTCAATATGGAGCAGGCGATAACTCACTGCACCAAGGGCTTGGGCATCTGGGACTGGGCCAGCAACGACGACTGCGGCACCGAGCCGGATGAGCCGGACGTGGTGATGGCTTGCTGCGGCGACATTGTCACCAAAGAATCGCTGGCGGCGACCGCTATTCTGCGGGAAGAGTTGCCCCATATAAAGGTGCGGTTTGTTAACGTAGTTGACCTGTTTACCTTGATTTCGTCTGGGGAGCACCCTCACGGGCTCAGCGATCGCGATTTCGACTCGCTGTTTACCCCTGACAAGCCGATTATCTTCAACTTCCACGGCTACCCTTGGCTGATTCACAAGCTGACGTATCGCCGCTCAAACCAAGACCGCATTCACGTGCGGGGCTACAAAGAGCAGGGCAACATCAACACTCCGCTAGAGCTAGCCATCAACAACGAGATCGATCGCTTCAACCTAGTCATTGATGTGATCGATCGGGTGCCCAAGTTAGGTTCGGCGGCCGCCCACGTGAAGGAGAAGATGAAAAATAAGATCATCGAGTGCATCACCTATGCCCACGCCGAGGGCAAGGATCAGGATGAAATTGTCAACTGGCAGTGGCCCTACTAGGAGCGGGGATACCCTCAGATGGGCAGCAGCGGTTGCATTTCGCCCACCACTGTGGGGAGCAGCTCAGATACGGTGGGGTGAATGGGCACGGCCTTTTGTAGGGTGGTGTAGGGCTGGTCGGCCGTCATGATGTCGATCAGCCCGTGAATGGCTTCATCGCCGCCAACGCCTAAAATTGCCGCCCCAAGAATGCGCTGGGTTTCGGCGTCGGCCAGAATTTTGATGAAACCTTGGGTCTCGCCTTTCTCAATGGCGCGGCCCACTTTTGTCATCGGTCTGGTGCCCATGAGCAGTGGCCGCCCGGTGGCGCGAGCCTGGGCTTCGGTCATGCCGACACGACCCAAGGGTGGGTCGGTGTAGAGGGCGTAGGCGGGGATGCGATCGCTCACCCGTCGAGCCTCGCCGTCGAGCAGATTGGCGGCGACGATCTCAAAATCGTTGTAGGAGGTATGGGTGAACGCGCCTCGGCCGTTGCAGTCGCCTAAGGCCCAAATGCCCGGCACACTGGTGCGGAGCTGATCGTCGACGGTGATGTAGCCGTGCTTGTCTGTGACTATACCAGCGCGATCGAGGCCCAAATCGTCGGTATTGGGCTGACGCCCCACCGCTAGTAGGACGTGGCTGCCAATCACCTCGGGGTCGCCATTGGCGCAGTCTAGGTGAACCGACGCGCCATCAGCGTGGGGGGTAAAGGCAATGCATTCGGCCCCCACGCGCACCTGGATGCCCTCGGCTTCGAGCATGTCTCGGATCGCGGCGGACACGTCCTCGTCTTCTCGGGAAACCAAGCGCGGACCCTTCTCAACCACCGTTACCGCTGCACCAAAGCGACGATAGATCTGGGCGAACTCTAGGCCGATGTAGCTGCCGCCCACTATCACCAAATGGCGGGGCAGACTGTCGAGCGCCAGCATGGAGGTGTTGGTCAAGTATTCAATCTCCTGTACACCGGGCATTTCCGGCACCCGCGCCCGCCCGCCGACGTTGATAAAAATTTGCGGCGCGGTCAGGAGTTCGTCGCCGACCCGTAAGGTATTTGCGCTTTCAAAGCGGGCCTGACCACGGAACACGGTCAAGTGCTCCATGCTACTGAGCCAGGCCTCGACCCCGCTGCGGGAGTTTGCAACCACGGCATTGGTCCGCGCCTTGACCAGGGCCATATCGACCGCGATCGCACCCGAGATCACCACGCCATAGTCGGCGGCGCGGCGGGCTAGGTGGGCGGCGTAGGCGCTAGCAACTAGAGTTTTAGTCGGCGTGCAGCCGGTGTTGACGCAGGTGCCGCCAAACAGATGTCGCTCAATCAGTGCTACCTTCATGCCCGCCGCAGTCAGCCGTCCGGTCAGTGGTGGCCCCGCCTGACCAGCCCCAATGATCAGCGCATCAAAGGATTGAGTCATCACAGCAGCCCCATAACTAAAATTGCGCCAACGATGGCGATCGCATCTTCGATCAGTGCTGCCGGTAGGTCGCGGCCTAGGGCCTTAGCGAGCCGAGACCGGGCTGCCGCGCCGCCCAACGTGCCAATTACTGCGCCGACAATACCGGCGATCAGCCTAATTATCCATGTGCCGCCAGATAGGCCGATTGCCGCCCCTGAGATAGCGCCCCTGAGAATGCGAGCGCCAAATTGGACTGGAACCTTGCGACTGGGCGTAAAGGGAAGTTGATCGGTGACGAATTTGCCCAGTGCTAGCGCTGATAAGCTCCAGGGGGTGAAGCGGTAACCCAGGAAAGCGAGCCAGCTGCCGTCTAGGTTGAGGTAGCCCAGGTAGGCGGCCCAGCTGACGGCGGCGATCGCGGTCATGGTGCGTAGACCGGCGATGATGCCTATCAGCAGCGCTAGCAAGTAAACCATAGGGGCAGCCTCAACGGTTTTGCATCTAACACGTTCGTCCAGCTTCTAAGGCTAGTTAGCTCGCAATTCACAAATAGACCGACGCCACTCGTGGCTACTGCCTACATTTTGTTGGTGCGAATTCTAGTAGCTAAAGATTAAAAAAGGCTTATCGTCACGGGAATTACGATGGCGAAATCATGGCATAAATCATTAGTAGAGTCAACGGCTGTTGTAATGAAAGCGTTAACTCATTTAGATATCGTTACTCTTGGTGTCTCAGTAATCAGAGACATCTGTTAGGTTGCCAAGATTAATTTAGATTAAAGAGTTTTTTTAGTGAAAATCCCACATCAGAAACTGACTAATCTAGAGAGACTTCCAAGGGGTTGTACTCAATCTCAACCCTGTCTCCATACTGGATATTTGGTATCGGCGGTGCAATTATTTCGAGGATGGATGGGTTCTGAAAGTTGCGTTTTTTGGTTTCTGGGTGTGGATAATATATCCAGCAGTTATAGGCTGAGGATTGAAACAAAATCCGACAGCGAGAGAAGGAAAAGTCTTCAGGAGGATGGCGATCGGTCCACTCGACCTTCCGAAAGGTGAGTTCAGGGTTGGTGAGTTGAAAAGTGCTGGGGCTAATGGAAATATTGAGTGTTCCCTTAAAGTATTCTGTCAGATCTAACCCTAAAGCTTCAAAGAATGGTGTTTGTATTTCAATTGTCCCACGAGGATAAGGACTATCTAAAGCAGAGCCGGAAGCTACTTGGTGGCCAAGCTCTACAATGCCGGTAACAGTTTGCCAATGTCTACTAGTCATCCAGGAATACTTGATTATGATGAATATCTTACAAAAAGATTAATTCTTAATTGGCTATGAATAAGGCTGTCTGCCACTCATTTTCTTATGTAATCTGTTTGGCTGAGGTTAGCCAATTCACCAGCTTAATTTGCTCAAAGTAGAAGCTAAGCCAGAGCCAATTATTATGCTGTCTCGTCAAAAAAAATTGCTGCTCCCCTGCCTATCTCTTTACTCACAACGCGCTCAAGCAGGCTTAAAGTCGATAGTCAGCCCTACAGCGCTGAGCACAGCCACAAAGGTTTCGAGAGTTGGGTTTTCTCCCTCTGCTAAAACCCTTTGCAGGTGCTTGCTAGAGCCATCAGTACTGCTCTCTTGCGTGACCTGCCTAGCTTCAACCACATTTCTTAGGGCCAACACAAAAGCTTCTCTGTCGCCATCCTTCAACGCCTCGTCTAGAGCCGTCTTAAGGTACAGAGCCGCATAGTCTGGGTTAGCTAACCTCACCAGCAAGTCAGTTCGATAATCTTTTACTGGCATAACTTAACCCTCCCGCTGTTCGTTTTGGTACATTGCCCAAAGCCGTTGCGCCGCCTTGATGTCTTTATTCTGGCCTTTCTTCTCGCCACCAACCAGCAACAGCACAACTTGCCTGCCTGCTAAACCATAGTAGACCCTATAGCCTGGGCCAAAAAAGAACCGCAGCTCGTAGATCCCCTCGCCAATGCTTTTGCGATCGCCAAAATTTCCTAGACTGACCCGGTCAAGCCGAGCATCTATTCTGGCTTGGGTTTGAGCATCGAGATCTGCAAACCAATCATCAAAGGGGCAAGTCCCCTATGGTGTTACATATTTCTGAAGTTCCCACTGCCCCTGACGCATGAATGCTCTAGGGCGTGTAATCAATTAAGCCAGATGACGACAGCTGCCATATAAATCGCACTGAGAAACGTCTCGGCTAACTTGTCGTAGCGGGTCGCAATCGCTCGATACTGCTTGAGCTTGGCAAAGAAAT
>JAESFY010000095.1_pt1 | contig 57424 bp, 43 predicted proteins | sample 9266201 | NCBI WGS metagenome assembly JAESFY01 (sample SAMN14515071, study PRJNA621656) | algae metagenome | isolation source: Nodosilinea sp. WJT8-NPBG4 and co-occurring heterotrophs from soil, lower... | place: USA: Pinto Basin, Colorado Desert, California | collected 2006-05-27 | reverse complement strand
GAGAAATGCTGGGGTTGGTTAAAAAGCCGAATTCGAAAACTCCTTCCCCATGACGACGGCTTGCGCGTTGCCATGGAGTCAATCCTCAAACAAGCAGTGTCCTAACCTAAGTGGCTTTAGCTATATTACTCTCGATATTAAGTTGATAGCAGATTTCTTAAACTTGCTTCAAAGAATTGAGGCTCAGTTACTTAAAAATAAGTGACTGAGCCTCAAATGTTATTAGAAACTAGAAATCAAGCGCTAGTCAATGACTTAGAGTTTCTTCCAGGTACCGTTTGTGCAAGCAGTAGCAGACTGGCTAGCACTTGTGCTGAATTGAGACAGGGCACCCGCGGTGGCAGCAACGTTAGCTTGAGTCGATTCACAAATGATTGCAATCGTGGTTGCTTCCGTGGTTGCACTACCCGAATTTAGCTGGGCAGCACCGACGTAGCTCTTCAGAGCGGTATCAACTCTGTCAGCAAAAGCCGTTGCACCAAAAGGCCCACTAGCACCAATGGTGTAGTTGTAGTAAGTGGTGTTGGAAGGAATACCAATAGCCAGTTCCACAAAACCAGGAGCAAACGTGGGGTTTTCTAGACGGTAAGCTTGCTGGCCACGGTTCATGGAACCAACGTAGGTTTTAGCTTCCGACTGACGAGCTTTGTTAGCTTGGTTGAGGAAAGAAGGCAGGGCGATCGCAGCCAGAATACCGATGATGATAATAACCACCAGCAGTTCAATTAGGGTGAAGCCGCCTTCTTCTTTCTTTGCGATGAAGTGCTTGAGCAGGTTGGCTTTGAGAGATGCTTTCATAGGTGTAGTCTCCTTGGGTTTAGGCGGCGGTAGAGATGTATTTGCGCCTAGGTCTAACTTACCCACGTGCTCTAACCGAGCGATCACACCCGATCAAAAAAGTTTTCGGGCAGTGAAGGCAGGGGTGTAATTTCAAAGCGATTGTTGACGGCACTGGGTAAGTTAAGCTGCTCGGTTTGAATCGTCTCTATAGCTTGGTCTAGCGCCACAAATTCCCTGGGCAACTCCTCAAACAATCCCAGCAGGCTGGGGATAACCCACTGCTCCATTCCCTCGATGGGAGCAATAAAGTTGATGCCCTGAGCATATCGATTGCGATAGGTGAGCCCTAACAGGCTGCGGCCGGTCAGTTCGGCCGGTTCTACCATAGAAGTCAACCACGATCGTGCATCCCGAAATTGCCCCAGCGATTCGGCCAGTAGGGCCTTCTCGGGTGCAGGAAGATCGGTTTCGGCAAAGTAGGGCTGGGCAAAGGCGGCTGGCGCAAGCCATGCCCGCAGCAGCAACAGGGCCTGATCTTGGGGAGTGGCTTCTAGCGATTGGTTAACGATAGCTAGAGCCGCTTCTAGGCTTTGGTCTGTGGCCACAACTGCCTGAGTAATCGGTCGTAGGCTATCACGATTGGCGGTGAGAGGTTGTCTCTGCCACCAGCGGATCAGCGCTGTTTGGTCATAGAAGGTGAAATAGCCTGGAACCTCTGGCGATAGACCCTCAAGCACGGTCTCGTGGTAGGTCAACACCTGATCTAAAACCTGCTGCTTAATTGGGGCTACCGGCTCTTGCTCCCAGAGGGGGAGAGTCAAGAATTCGGGCTGGGCCAGGCCTTGAAGACCAAATGCGGTTATGGCGGCTTCGGTTTGTCCCTGGGCTAGGTAAGTTTGCCCTAGCACATAGCGGCTTAAGGCACTTTTCCTGGGGAGTAGTTGCACGGCGCGGCGGCTATAGCCTGCTGCTGCTGTTGGGTCTTGGGGTAACAGCAAAACCGCCATGTTGTAATTAAACCAGGCGTCGTTGGGGGCGATCGCAACAGCGCTATACAGATTGGCCAGGACATCTCGGCGCACAGCATCTTGCTCAGCGGGAGGCACTAGAGGCAGTAGTTGATAGATGTTTTGCGCAGACAGGGCAGGATAGGTGGGGTCCCAAGGAACGAAGGCGGCGGCGGACGAGAGCTGCTGTAGAGAACCGGCTACATCACCTTGTTCTGCCCGACTAAGAGCGCGATGGGCAAAAAAGAAACCCAGGTCAGCCTTGAGCCACAGGTAGCCCGTAATCACTAGCCAGGCTACCAAACCCAAACTGAGATAGCGCCGGGCCGCACTACCAAGGAGGGTAGGAGGAGGCAGTTCGGTTTGGTTGGCCAGGGATGACAACAGCAAAAGCAATGCCATCAGCACCATAGAAATGCCAACGTTTTCAAGCTGATAGTCGGTTAAGCTAGATACCCCATAGGCCAAGAGGCTCCCGCCTAAGCCATACAGCAGCCATTGATTACCCCGGTCCTTCACAGTTCGGTACAGGCGTAGCCAGAGTGCAGCGATCACCACTAGCCAGGCCAGGTACAGCCCAAGGCCCAGTAGCCCCATCTCTCCTAGAAGCTGAAACGGAGTGCTGTGGAGCTGCTGAGAGTGGTCTAAACCCAAGCCAGTTTCTATGGGGCGATATAGATTTGAAACGTGGCTCATCACCCCTGGCCCTACGCCTACTAGAGGACGATGGCTGAAGATGTTGAGGGCAGTCTTAGCCAGGAAGTAGCGATCGAGCACCGGGCCATCCTGCACCACAAAGCCAGAGGGATGATTAAAATCTAGGCCGCCAAATAAACTGCGAAACCGTGAATTGCTGGCTAGAACACCGATCGCTATGGTTACCCCTAGCCCGCCCAGCAGCCAGCGCTGGATCTTACCCTTAGCTGCGGGGTTGACTACAAAGGCAATAACGGTTACGAGCAACCACACCAAAATCCCCAACAGTGCGCCCCGTGATCCACTGACATAGAGAGCGATCGCAGCCAAGACTGAGGCCGCCACCGCCAGCCACCGCAGCCATCCCTTAAAGGCCACAGCACAGGCTGCAACAAACGGCAGCGCTAGGGCAAAGTAACCGCCCACGAAATTGTGGTGGCCAAAGGGCATAGCATTGCGCAGGGCGGCAGAAAAACTGTCGTCTAGCTCTGCCCCAGATGCAGGTCGCCATAGGAGCAGGGAAATTAGGGCGGTGCCTAGCATAGTCGTGGCGATCGCTGCGGCGATCTGAGTGGCTTTGAGCTGAGCCTGGTTTACCCAATTGACGCCGCAGTACAAAGCAAAAAAGTAGTACGTTGCTAAAACCACATTCCACAGGGCCACCGTTTTGAAGTCGCTGGCCAGACTGCAAACTATTAAACCAACACCTGTGCCGACTACGGCCCAATCAAGCCCATAGCCCATGGGACGAAACGGTACGTGAAACTGGCGCAGCTGCCAGACCAGCCAACTGCCAAAAGCCAAAAACCCCAGCTGCCAAACCAAAGCCCAGGGCCAGCTCACCATACGTAGATAGCTGTGGGGTAGCCAGGTCATTACGACAATAGCCAACAGGCCTACCCCTCCCAGCCACCAACCTTTGAAGGCAGCATCGAGTTGTTGAGAAGAGGTTTGGGCCATGGGAGATGCCAATAGGTTACAAAGCTGCTGAGGAAATGAGGAGGCTGAATTGAAGCACCTCAATTGCGATCGTAGCCACAGTGGGTAGACTTATTCTAGAACTACCCCAAAGCCTGAAGCCCGCTCTATAGGTTTCTTACCCTTGCGCCCACACTATGCAGCTCTCTTCAAGCAAACGCCGCCCACCCTTGCTCTGGGCTAAACATCTGGCAGTTTGGGTACTGCCCATTGCGCTGCTGCTGGCATTGGTACCCCTACAGCAACAGCGCCTGGCTAACCTGCAAGACCGCAGCGCTACCAACCAACGGCTTGACCAGCAAGACCAATCGACTGCTGCAACCCTGGCGCTGGCCCAGAAAATGCCCACCTTTGGGTTCGACAATCTAGTGTCTGACTGGTTCTTTCTGCGTTTTTTGCAGTACTTTGGTGACGACGAGGCCCGAGCTACAACGGGTTACGACCTTAGCCCAGAGTTCTTCCGGGTTGTCATCCCCAAAGACCCGTATTACCGAATGTTTTATCTATTTTTGTCGGGCAGTACCAGCAATTTTGCTGCCCAGCCTGAGCAAAGCGTTGCAATTACTGCACAGGGGCTAGAACGCTTGAACTCAACTGTGCCATCCGATGGGTTTTATATCTGGCGCTATCGTGGTGTAGATGAGCTGCTCTACCTGGGTGACGGCAAGGCGGCCCAACAATCTTTTCAAACCGCAGCCGACTGGGGACGGCAATCACCCGAGGCAGATGCTCCGAGCATTGCAGAAAATTCTCAGCGTACAGCGGATTTCTTAGCTAATAACCCCCTCAGCAAGCAGGCCCAGGTCAATGCCTGGGCCAGTGTTTTGGCCAATGCCTTTGACGATGCGACTCGCCAAAAAGCCATCGATCGCATCGAGGCCCTTGGCGGCAGCGTCATGATTAGCGAAACCGGCGAGATGAGACTTCAGTTTCCGCCCGACGATTAGCGGCTATTTATAACTGGCCGCAGTCGGCGATCACCACTGGCTCAGAGGTTTGGCCGCTGCGGCTACCCACCTGCTCCATGGTACTGACCACATCCATGCCCTCGACGACGCTGCCAAAGACGACATGCTTACCGTCGAGCCAGGGAGTGGCCACGGTGGTTAGAAAGAACTGCGACCCGTTGGTGTTGGGGCCAGCATTGGCCATGCTCAACAAGCCAGGGGTGGTGTGCTTGAGGGTAAAGTTTTCGTCGGCAAACTTCATGCCGTAGATTGACTCACCGCCAGTGCCGTTGCCGCGAGTAAAGTCGCCACCCTGGCACATGAACTCGGGAATGATGCGGTGAAAGCTAGAGCCTTTGAAGTGCAGGGGCACTCCAGAGGTACCCATGCCTTTTTCGCCGGTGCACAGGGCGCGAAAATTCTCGGCGGTTTTGGGGGTAACGTCGGCCCGTAGCTCCATAACAATGCGGCCTGCGGGAGTGCCGCCGATGGTGATGTCAAAAAATACTCTGGGATTAGTTGCTTCAGTCATAAATCGCTCTCTTAGTGCAAGACGCAGGGGTTGACCTCTGCCATTAACCCACAGTTTAGGTCTGGTGAATACATCCCTAGTGGGTGAGGATCAACCCGGTTTTTTTAAGAAACCGGGTTGATGGCTTTAGATTAATCTACGCCTTCAATTGGGGCAAAGCCTTGACGCTGGACGTTTTCGCTGACGTGGCGTGGCTCTAGGAATTGCAGCAGGTAGTCGGGTCCACCCGCCTTAGAACCAACGCCCGACATCTTGAAACCGCCGAAGGGCTGGCGAGAGACGATTGCCCCCGTAATTCCCCGGTTGATGTAGAGGTTGCCGACGGCAAACTCGTTCTGCACCCGCTCAATGTGGGAAGGGGTGCGGGAGTAGAGACCGCCCGTCAACCCGTAGTCGGTATCGTTGGCGATGCGCAGGGCATCGTCGAAGTCTTGGGCTCTGATGACGGCAAGCACCGGGCCAAAGATTTCTTCCTGGGCGATCGCCGTATCGGGTTTCACATCGGTAAACACCGTGGGGCCAACGAAATAGCCGTCAGCAGGCGTCGGCATCTCTAGGGCCAGCGTGGCTTCAGCCTTGCCTTGCTCGATGTACTCCTTGATTTTGGCTTGGGCGTTGGCGTCGATCACGGGGCCAACTTTGGTGCTGGGTTTCACCGCTTCGCCCACATTGAGGGAGCGGGTGGCTTCCACTAAGCGATGCACAAAGGTGTCGTACACCGAGGCCACCACGATCGCACGGGAGCAAGCCGAGCACTTCTGGCCGCTGTAGCCAAAGGCAGAGTACACCACCCCCTGCACCGCCTGATCCAAATCTGCGCTTTCGTCGATGATGATGCCGTTTTTGCCGCCCATTTCCGCAATCACGCGCTTTAGATGGCGCTGGCCGGGTCGCCACTGTGCGGCGTCAGCATAGATGCGGCAACCCACCTCGCGGGAGCCGGTGAAAGCAATTAGGTGCACATCGGGGTGGTTGACCAGGTGGGCGCCCACGGTGGAGCCTCGGGCTGGAAGGTACTGGAACACTCCGGGGGGCATCCCCGCTTCGATCAAAATTTCGGCGATTTTGGCGGCGATCACAGCGGAATTTTCGGCGGGTTTGAGGATGGTGCAGTTGCCGGTGACCAGGGCGGCAACGGTCATGCCGGTGGCGATCGCCAGGGGAAAGTTCCATGGCGAAATCACCACCGCAATACCGCGCGGGAAGTAGCGATAGCGGTTGGTTTCACCGGGATAGTCGTAGGCATATCCAGCGTCAAGCCGCTCCATTTCATCGGCGTAGTAGCGGCAGAAGTCGATCGCTTCGGAGACTTCGGGATCAGCCTGACCCAGGGGTTTGCCGACCTCATACACCATCCAGGCATTGAGTTCGTGACGGCGCTCTTCCATCAGGTCAGCAGCGCGGCGGAGAATGGCCCCTCGTTCTTTGGCCGGAGTAGCAGCCCAGGCGGAGAAGGCGGCTTTGGCAGCAGCGATCGCTGCATCCGCCTGCTCTTGACTGGCCAATCCCAGCTTACCGACCAGTTCTGCTGGTTTCGAGGGGTTCACCGAATCCGCCGTAGCTTCGGTATCGACCGCTTCGCCATTGATGATCGGGTTGTAGCGCCGACCGAGCTGGGCGTGGACGGTTTTGAGCGCTTCGGTGGCCTGGGACCGTTTGGTGGTCACAGCAAAGTCGATATCGGCGGCATTGGGGAAAGGAACATGGTGGTCAGCCTCTGCTCCCTCTAGATCTTCCACAGCAAACTCTGGTGCCGCCAGCAGAGTCTCTACGGGCACGTCCTCCTGGTTTTGCCGCAGGAAGGAGCTGTTGGCGGTGTTCTCCAGCAGGCGGCGAATTAGATACGACATCCCTGGAATCAACTCGCCGAAGGGAGAGTAAACTCGCACTCGGTAGCCCTTGTCGGCCAAGGTTTTGGCCAGTTTATCGGCCATGCCGTAGAGCACCTGTAGCTCGACATTGCGGCGAGGGATGTTGAGTTCTTCGGCGATCGCCATGGCGTGGGCTTGCGATCGCACGTTGTGGCTACCAATAGCGGCATACAAATACTGATGGTTCTCCAGCAGCAGCCGGGTCATGCGCTCGAAGTTGGCGTCAGTAGAAACTTTTTGGCTGTAGACCGGGCTGTGCCAACCGTTCTGCCGCGCGGTGATGGTCTCTTGATCCCAGTAAGCGCCCTTCACCAGACGCACGGTGACGGGGGTGCCGCGATTTTTTGCCCAAATCACCAGATCCTTGAGGTCGTTGTAGCTGTCGCGCAGGTAGGCCTGGAGGGTAACGCCCAGGTCGTCGCGCTGGCGAAACTCAGCCTCCATCAAAATGTCTTTGAGAATTGCCAGGGTGAGCGCCTTGTAACGGTACTGCTCCATATCAAAGTGGACAGCGACACCCAGTTCCTGGGCGCGGCGCAGCAGGGTGCGAATGTGCTCACTGACTTTGGCACGGCTGCCCTCTGCATCGAGTGGGTCGAACTGGGAGTAGAAGGCGGTGAGTTTGACAGAAACCTGGACTTTGGACAGTTCTTTGCCGTCTGCCACATCGATCGCATCTACGGTCTTCCAATTTTTCGCAGCCTGAGACAATTGCGCCATCAGGTCCAGGTAGCGCTGAAGGTAGGCCTGGGCTTCCGCCTCGGTGATCACCGCTTCGCCCAGCAGGTCCATGGTGAAGGTGAGCTTGTCCCTGCGCATGCGCTCGATCGCCCTGATCGCCTTCTCAATGGTCTCGCCTGAAATGTAGCGATAGGCCAGAGTTTCCACCGCTGGAGCAACGGTGGTAGCGGCGAGCTGGCCGGGCACCGAATCAGGATTGGTGAAGTTCAGCAATCCCTTCAGCGCGTTAGGCAGTTCTACTTCTTCAGCAGATAGATACTCTTGTAGGTGGCGGGCGATCTCGGGCTTGCTGCGCAGGGCAGGCAGCGCGTCGATGAAGCGAAACAGCTGCACCTTCAGCCCGGGGTTGCCCATGGCGAAGTCCATAATTTTGTCGTCCCAGCGCATCTGGTCGCGCATTTGGGCGAAGAGGTTTTTCTTCTCGCGGGTGGCGCCGAGCAGAGCGGTGGCGATCGCGAGGGTCTTGGCCTCGTACTGTAGTGAGTCGGTCTGAGGCTTAATTGCTGGGGCTACCACGGTGTTTGTCTCCTTATTCCCTTACTCCATCTTGAGCGAAAAAAGTCGGGTTAAGGGGCCGTGTCAAGATTCTATGGGAGACAGAGATGCTTGGTTCGCAAACGGGTCGTTGAGGGAATCCGCCTAGCCTACTTCTATGATAAAAACAGCCAATTATCTTCCTGGGTTCTGTGATGACGGCTTACACCATTAAGCTCCAGCCTGCCCTAACTATGACCGATGAGCAGTTCTACCAGCTGTGCATCACCAACCCCGACCTCAAGTTTGAGCGCAACGCCCAGGGAGACCTGCTGATTATGTCGCCAACGGGTGGAGAAACCGGCAATCGCAACGTGGAGCTAGCCACAGAGTTTGTGCTGTGGAATCGCCAGCATCGGCTGGGAGTTGTCTTTGACTCATCCACTGGGTTTAAGCTGCCTCGGGGGGGCGAGCGATCGCCCGATGTTGCCTGGGTCCAGCAATCTCGCTGGAACGCCCTCACCCCTGAGCAGCGGCAAAAATTTCCGCCCATCGCCCCCGATTTTGTGCTGGAGCTGCTGTCGCCCAGCGATCGCCTCTCAGTCGTGCAAACTAAAATGCAGGAATACATGGCTGGCGGCGTACGGCTAGGCTGGCTAATTAACCCCAGCAGTCGCCAAGTCGAAGTTTACCGGCAGGAGCAAGCCCCCGAGTTATTGAACAACCCAACCCACCTTTCAGGAGACCCCGTTCTCCCTGGATTTGTTCTGAATATGGCATTAGTCTGGTAGCTATAAGGCCCATTTACCCGCCACTATGAAAGCTTACGAATTACCTGCAACGGTCATGGCCAATGGCCATTTGACCTGGCCTGATTTTCAGCTAGATCCTGCCCTAAAAGATGCTCAGGTCAGAGTGATCGTTTTAGTTGAAGAGGCCAATGATCTAAGCGACGATGACTGGCTGAAAGCGGCAAATCAGAACCCTGCCTTTGATTTTCTCCAGGATTCTGAAGAAGATATTTACAGTGTGAGTGATGGCAAGCCTTTCAAACCCTAGGGGCAAGGTTGTCTTAGTGCCGTTCCCGTTTGATGATCTATCGACAACGAAGGTAAGGCCAGCCGTTTGCCTAACCCACGCCATAGGACCCTATCAGCATGTTTTGTTAGCATTTATCACTAGCCGCATTCCAGATCAGCCATTGCCAACAGACATCATTTTTGATGCATCTCATCCCGATTTTGCTAGCAGTGGGCTACGTAAACCCTCTACCTTGCGGCTCCATTACCTGATGACAGCGCGCACCTCACTCATTTTGCGAGAGCTGGGAAGATTATCCGACGCAACTCAAAGTGATGTGGCTCAGCGATTATGTGCGCTCTTTACCAATTGAGTTCAATTAATCCAATGACCGAAGATACCCGCGACCTTGCTAAAACCCAGTATGCCTATGGCCAAGCCGCCTTTGAGCGGGGCAGCTACCGCGAGGCCGTAGAGTTTTTTGAGGAGGCCGCTAAGCTAGCCAAGGCCACCACCCCCCTGGGGGGCGAAATTCAAACCTGGTTGGTGAATGCCTACAGTGCAGTGGGGCGACAGAACGATGCGATCGCCCTCTGCCAAGCCCTAGCTCACCACCCCGATCTAGAGACCCGCAAGCAGGGCAAGAATCTGCTCTACATTTTGCAAGCGCCCCAGCTTCAGCGCCCCACCAACTGGATGACCGAAATTCCGGCTCTAGACAATCTGTCTCAGGATAGCTCTCAGAGTGCGGGCGGTTCGGGTTATTCAACAGCGGCAAAGGCGGCACCGCGATCGCGTCCCAAGAGCGAGCCTGCTCCCCTGGACCCGAGCCAGATCAACACCAAAGACAACGGATTTTTGTGGGCGGCTCTGGTGGGGGTTGCCCTAGTATTGGCCGGGCTACTCTGGCTGAGCTAGAGCCGAGCGGCTTTTTCCCTCTTAGACATTCCTCAGCTAGAGCATTGCTTTAGGGGGGATCCGACCCGTATGATTTAGTGCTGCTGTTTAGGGCGCTATTCAAGCCATGGTGAGCATTCGTCGTTCGTGGATTGCAGGGGTATCGAGCCTGCTGTTGTTGTTGCCTTTGGGGGCCTGTGCGCCTTCTGAGCCGGGACAAGAGGCTGCAGGGGAGGGCAGCCTAGCGACGGAGCAGAGCACCATTCCCCTAACTGCCGGCGCCATTCCTGACCAAGACCCCGAAGTGCTTCAGCGCCTTTATACCAAACTGGCCGACTACCTAGAGGCCGAGTTGGGCGTGCCGGTGGAATATAAGCCCGTAACCGACTACGCTGCCGCCGTTACGGCCTTTAAGGTGGGGGATTTAGATTTAGTCTGGTTCGGTGGATTGACCGGGGTGCAGGCAAGATTGCAAGTGCCAGGGGCCGAGGCGATCGCCCAGCGCGACATTGATGAACAGTTCCACAGCGTCTTTATCGCAAACACCGCCACTGGCCTCAAGGAATTTTCAGACATTCAAGACTTGACCCAAATCAAGGGCCGCACCTTCACCTTTGGTAGTGAGTCTTCCACCTCCGGACGACTGATGCCCCAGCACTTTATGGAAGAAGCAGGCCTCGACACTGCCCAAGATTTCAAAGGGGAAGTGGGCTTTTCGGGCAACCACGACACCACCATCAAGCTGGTGGAGGCGGGCACCTACGAAGTGGGTGCCCTCAACGAGCAGGTATGGCTCGATCGCGTCGCGGAAGGAGCAGTTGATACCACCAAAGTCTCCGTCATCTGGCGCACTCCACCCTACTACGACTACCACTGGGTAATCAGCCCCGAAGTTGACGAGCGCTATGGCGACGGTTTCGCCGAAAAGGTGCAGGCCGCATTGATGGACCTCGACCCAGCGGTGCCTGAACACAAGGAGATTCTCGATCTGTTTGGGGCCGAGCGCTTTATTGCCACTGACAACGACAACTACGCTGAGATCGAAGCAGTGGGCCGCAGAATCGGCAAAATCCAGTAGTGCCTGCGGGGATGGCGGGGCCAATTTTTCAACTGGAGGGGGTGAGCTGCCGGTTTGGGGCGGTGGCCGCTCTGACCAATTGCAGTCTGGCGATCGCTCCCGGCGAACGAGTGGCGCTAATTGGCCCCAGTGGCGCCGGCAAAAGCACGCTGCTAAGCCTGCTCAACGGTAGCCAGGCACCTACCGCCGGGCGAGTTGTGATTCTGGGGCAGGAGGTCAATCGCCTCAGCCCCAGAAAGCGACGGCGGATTCAGCGGCTGGTGGGCACGGTCTATCAGCAGCACCACCTGGTGGGCAACTTGGCCGTGGTCCACAATGTCAACGCCGGTCACCTGGGGCGCTGGGCGCTGCCGAGGGCGCTGTGGTCGCTGGTGTGCCCCCAGCAGGTACCGACTGCGGCCCAAGCGCTCGCCCAGGTGGGCATTGCGGACAAGCTATACGCCCGCACCGATCGCCTGTCGGGCGGTCAGCAGCAGCGGGTGGCGCTGGCGCGGGTGCTGGTGCAAGACCCCGCCGCTATTTTGGCGGATGAACCGATCTCAAGCGTGGATCCCGAGCGATCGCGGGCGATGATGGCGCTGCTGCGTCAGCTCAGCGAAACCACGGGCAACACCCTGGTGATCAGCCTGCACGAGGTGGAATTTGCGGTGAGGTACTGCGATCGCATTATCGGCCTACGCCAGGGTCAGATTCTCTTTGACACCCCAGCCAATCAGGTCAGCAATGAAATGATGGCTGACCTTTACCAACTTTAGAGCAGGGTTAAAGGGAACCCTGGCCGCTAAAGGTCTTGAAAGGGCAACACCTAGACATTTTTTGTATTGAGGAATATATGCAAAAGGTGGCCTTCCAGGATTAAGTAGTGGCTGATACAAAAAAATGCTCTCCGTAGCAGCCTGTCTATTGCTCCTGAATGAAAATCGCTACCTGGAATCTTGAGCGCGCGTTGCCCCAGTCTGTGCAAGCTGAGCGCCAGCGAAAATGGCTCAGCCGCATTGATGCCGACATCTGGTTTTTGACCGAGACTCACCTGGGCATTACCCCTAGCGAAGCCTATTACTCTGTGGCCAGTGGGCGGCCCGATCGCCCTGGAGACGACAGCGAGCGCTGGGTACAAATTTGGGTTAAGGCAGGAATACTAACCCCGCTAGAAACTTCTGACGAGGCCCGCACTGCTGCCGCCCTACTAACGCTGCCCAACGACCAGCAATGGGTGCTGTACGGCACGGTGCTGCCGTGGTTGGGAAGTGGCTGGCGCTCCCAACCCGCCTCCCAAGGCCAAGCCTTTGCCGCCGCCTTGGCCGCACAGCAGGCCGACTGGCAAAAGCTGCGGGCAATCTACCCAGAAGCAGCTTTAGTCGTCGCTGGTGACTTCAACCAAGATCTAAACAATCTGCATTACTACGGGTCGCGCCAAAACAAGCAGGCCTTGCGGCAGGCCTTGGCCGATGCAGGGTTAGACTGCCTCACTGCCGGAGAAAATGACCCCGTGCATCAGCTGATTTGCGGGCAGCACTCCAACATCGACCACATCTGTCTATCCCAAACTCCACCTAGGCAGTTCCAAAGTTCCTTTGCCTGGCCGCCCCACCTTGAGGATTTAAGGGGTCTATCAGATCATTTTGGCGTTGGTGTAGACCTTCACGTCTAGGCGCTACCACAGGCAAATTTTAGTCACGGCAATGTTGCCGCCAAAACAGACTGCCACGTCTGAGTCAGGGTCGTGGCGGCGATCGCCATACTTGCCCATATAGTAAAACTGGCCCTGGTCAACCTTAAACTCGGTGGGCAAAGGCTGGGTACAGAGGGTGCAGAAGACGATCTCAGGATCGGCATCGCCCGGCTGCAGGTGGGGCAAATTCACGTTCCAAAAGCATCCTGGCGGCAGCGCCTCAGCCATCAGCACATCGATCACCTGGGTTGCTAGGCGAGTCGCCAACCCCCAGTCGACCGGACGGCGATTTTCAATGTAGTGGGAAATTGCCACCCCCGGCACCCGCAGCAGCGCCGCCTCCCGCACAGCAGCCACGGTGCCCGACAGGTGAATATCGGCCCCCATATTGCCCCCAGCGTTAATGCCCGAGAGCACCCAGGTGGCCTCCGGGCACAGGTGGCTAAGCGCAACGCGGGTGCAGTCGGCGGGGGTGCCGCCAATGGCAAAGGCGCGATCGCTGCGCTGGTCGATGGCGATCGGACCACCCCGGTTCATCTGGTGACTACAGCCCGAGAGATGCTGGTCAGGGGCCACAACCCAGGTGGGATAGTTGGCCAAGGCATTTCGTAACGCCTGAATGCCCGGCGCATCAATGCCGTCGTCGTTGGTAAGCACAAAGGTCATTGGTGCAGTAGCAGAAATTCTCTGCCAAAAAACTAGAGCGTAGCCCTGCCTATCATAGGCTACGCTCTGGGAATTTCTAATCTGTAGTGGGGACTGGCTGAGCAGCTCCCACAGAACGGTGGTGGGCAGTGCCCACCCTACGGCAGGGGATTAACCCAGCCAGCGGGCGACGTCTTTGGCGTGGTAGGTCAAAATCAGGTCGGCACCGGAGCGTTTGAAGCTGGTCATGGTTTCCATCACCACTTTTTGCTCATCAATCCAGCCGTTGAGGGCGGCGGCTTTCACCATGGCGTATTCGCCCGACACGTTGTAAGCCGCTACCGGCAGGTTAGTGGCCTGCTTTACCCGCCAGATGATATCCATGTAGGCCAGAGCGGGCTTCACCATCAGCATGTCGGCCCCTTCGGCGATGTCGAGCTCAATCTCCTTGAGGGCTTCGGTACCGTTGGCGGGGTCCATCTGGTAGGTACGGCGATCGCCAAACTGGGGCGCACTCTCCGCCGCATCGCGAAACGGCCCGTAGTAAGCTGAAGCGTACTTCGCTGCGTAGGAGAGAATGGGCATATCTTCAAAGCCGCTCTCATCCAGCCCGGCACGAATGGCCTGCACAAAGCCATCCATCATTCCCGAAGGCGCAATAATGTCGGCCCCAGCGTTGGCCTGAGCTACGGCAGTTTTCTTCAGCAGTTCTAGTGTGGGATCGTTGAGCACGCGGCCGCTAAGGTCACCCACTTCCAGATAGCCGCAGTGACCGTGGGAGGTGTACTCGCACAGGCAGGTGTCGACAATCACCATCAGGTCGGGCACCGCCTCTTTAACAGCGGTGGTGGCCTTTTGCACAATGCCGCAGTCGTGCCAAGCCTCGGTGGCATCGGTGTCTTTTTCGTTGGGAATCCCAAACAGAATGATGGCGGGAATGCCTAGGTCATAGACTTCCTTGGCTTCTTCTACGATTTTGTCGATGGAGAGCTGATAGACCCCCGGCATTGAGGAGACTTCCTTCGCCACCTGGTCGCCCGGCACCGCGAACAGCGGATAGATTAAGTCAGCCTGGGTGACGACGGTCTCTTGCACCATGCGGCGGAGTTGCGGGTGCTGGCGCAGACGGCGAGGGCGATGGGTCGGGAACATAGCCTGTAGTGTGATGAGGACTGATCTAAAAAATGAAGCTTCATTAAACTAAAGCTTTATTTAGGGCCTAAAACAAGCGCTTGGTAACGTTCCGTAACTAAGTTCAGACCGGGCTAGAGTTCACCCGGCAAGTGGTGGAGGGGTAGGGGACGGATGGAGTCCAATGGTCGGGTGCTGGTCCAAGCCGGATGGGATTTAGGTGGGGAAAGCAAGGGCGATCGCCCCACATCCGCTCTGCCCCACCAAACAACAACCCACCTAGCCAAGGCTGCAAGTTTTTTTGGAGATATGTTGCAAAATCCCCATGGCGGTATGCTATGTTTATAAGCCGTGTCTGGTTCATAACCAAACACCACTTCCCCTCACGGGGGTCGCTAGCTCAGCGGTAGAGCACTCGGCTTTTAACCGATTGGTCCTGGGTTCGAATCCCAGGCGACCCATTTTTATAGTTTGAACTTTGACTGCCTTCCGGTAGCAAAGTTCACGGTTCCTGTCCCCCAGTGTTTTATGATGGGTCAAACAGCAGGGCAAACACACCCCAGCTGGGTGGGGAGTTCTTTTAAGCTTGACTTTAGCTTGTCCAAACATTTCGTTATATATCCATCGATCTGTCCTAAGATTGATGAGTAAGGCTACCTACTAAAACGTCTGAAGGCCTAACGGCGAGAACACACTAGGAGGATTTTTATGGCGCTTGTCTCACTGAGGCTACTGCTGGATCACGCGGCTGAGAACGGCTACGGCATTCCGGCCTACAACGTAAACAACCTGGAGCAAATTCTGGCGATCATGAAGGCGGCGGATAGCACCGACAGCCCCGTGATTTTGCAGGCCTCTCGCGGTGCTCGTTCCTACGCTGGCGAAAATTTCCTGCGTCACCTCGTGCTCGCTGCGGTCGAAACCTACCCCCACATTCCCGTGGTGATGCACCAAGACCACGGCAACTCCCCCGCCACCTGCTACTCGGCCCTGCGCAACGGCTTCACCAGCGTCATGATGGACGGCTCTTTGGAAGCTGATGCCAAAACCCCCGCCAGTTTTGAGTACAACGCCGCCGTTACCGGCGAAGTAGTAAAAGTTGCTCACTCCATCGGTTGCAGCGTGGAAGGCGAACTGGGCTGCCTTGGCTCCCTCGAAACCGGCGCCGGCGAAGCAGAGGACGGTCATGGCTTTGAGGGTACCCTCAGCCACGATCAGCTGCTGACCGACCCCGACGAAGCCGTGCAGTTTGTAGAAGCCACCCAGGTGGATGCGTTGGCCGTTGCCATCGGCACTAGCCACGGCGCCTACAAGTTCACCCGCAAGCCCACCGGCGAGATTCTGGCCATCAGCCGCATTGAAGAAATTCACCGCCGCCTGCCCAACACTCACCTGGTTATGCACGGGTCTTCCTCCGTGCCCCAGAAGTGGCTCGACATGATCAACGAGTACGGCGGTAATATTCCTGAGACCTACGGTGTACCGGTCGAAGAAATTCAGAAGGGCATCAAGAGCGGCGTGCGCAAGGTGAATATCGACACCGATAACCGTCTGGCCATCACCGCAGCTATTCGCGAAGCGGCCTTCAAGGATCCATCTAACTTTGATCCTCGCCACTTCATGAAGCCCTCGATGACCTACATGACCGAAGTCTGTGCTGAGCGCTACGACGCTTTCGGCACTGCCGGTCAGGCCAGCAAGATCAAGCAAGAGCCCGTGGAAGTTTACGCTGTTAAGTACGCCAAGGGCGAGCTTGACGCTAAGGTTTCCACCACCGCTGCGGTCTAGTTACAAGCCATAGGTCAGCTTCGTTAAGGAGCTGACGTTACCTGAACTAATACAGGGCTTCTTCGTTTGAGGGAGCCCTGTTTTTTAGGACTGTGGCCAGATAGCGGGCCGGTTTTTGCTTTGTCAGCTTTCTGTGTCCTAAGCTATTGGGCCAATACTAAATGTCGCCACTCCCGCGCTGCTATCTACTATGACCCCCATCACTCCCCGGCAAATTCTGGCGGCGCTGCTGCCTTACCTCAAGACTGCTGGAGCCTATGCCCAGCAGGTTCAGGCCCAGATTGCGGCTCAGCCCGACAAAGACGGCAAAGGCGACAACTTTTTTGCCTCGGCCCTCAGCGATGCGGATCTGTCAATTCAAACCATGATGGAAGTGGTGCTGCTGGGGCTGTTTCCCTCGGTGCGCTTCTACGGCGAAGAGCACGAACAAACCTACAACACCAAGTATTTTCGCGCCATTGATCTAGGGCCGCAGGGCGACTATTTGCTAACCCTCGACCCCATTGACGGCACCCAGTTTTATCTGGATGGACACTCGAACTACCAGATTATTCTAGGAATTCTCAATGCGGATGACTACGAAGCGGCGATCGCCATCACCCCTAGCCAAGACCTCTATTACTACACCTTGCGGGGAGAGGGCACATTTATGGGGAGCCTGGCTCAGTCTCTCGATGACTGCACCCAGATCAAGGTTCAAAGCCCTACTCCAGCCATCTGTTTAGGGTGGCAAATGGGCGATCTGGTGCCCTATTTGAGCGATCGCTACCGGGTCTACCACACCAAAACCGACTACTCCAAAGAGACCCAGATTCCCAACTTTAACGGTCTGCTCAGCGGCGATTTGGCCGGAGCCGTGCTGGCCAAAGGGCAGTTCATTGACGGAGCCGTACTAGCCTTTATGGCCCAGGAAATGGGCTACATTGTCACTACTTTTACCGGCGACCCACCGCCGCCGCTGCACACCTGTAGCAACTACCTAAGACCAGGCATGGTAATCGGCAGCTCTAAAGCTGTGCACAGCGATCTGTTGGCCGCTGTCACCGCCGCCAGAGTAGTTGGATCCTAAAAATTCAGCAGCCCAAAACAGAGAGTCGTTGAGTTTTGAATGTTGAATTTTTAGTTTTGAATTGCTCGGTTGAACTCATAACTCAAAACTGAGAACTCAAAACTTCTCCCCTCCCTTACTGCCAGGCATCCAAGTCTTGTCCCCAGCTCTGAGTGAGCTGGAGCCACTGACCGCGGCGACGCTCCACATCGGCGGCAATCCAGATCAGGGCAACGCCGACTAAAATGCCGACCACCCACTTGATGAAGGGAAAGGCCGCGTTCAGCACCACCAGCTGGTTGAGGGCATTGAGGGCAAAGACAACAGTGCCCACATAGAGCAGGGCGCGAATGCGCAGCAGGAGCCCGGCGGCGATCGCTCCCAAGGCCATCGCTCCCACCGGCAGCCCTGCCCAGCGTTCGGTTAGCAGCGCCGTGAGCAAAATCAGTGCCAGGGCAATCAGCCGCAGCCAGTGGCGTTGTTCTTTGCCCCCAGATCGTTTCAAAGCTGGATCAACTTGGGCGATGTAGAGCAGGGCCAGGCCTAGGGGCAGTACCCAAGCGAGGCTGTCGTCGATGGAGCGATTCTCAAGCCAGACCCAGATTGCCCAGGCCGCACAGAGTACCGAGAGGTAAGACAGGCGAATTTTGCCGCTGTGCCAGGCCAGCCAACCATAGAACCCAACTAACACCCACAGGGTCGGGATATGGTCAACCCCTCCCGTGAACAGGGCAATTAGCCCGGGGACAGCTACGGCCATCACCCGCCAGGGACGCTGGGGCCAGCCCCAGGTGGCCCAGGGTAGCCAATATACGGGCACGGCCACAGCACAGGCCACCACGCCCCACCAGTTGTCGAGAAATGCCAAAAACGGAAACAGCGCTCGCCCCAGGGCAAACCAGCCGACAAGTTCTACAAGTCCGGCGGAAACCCAGGCTTGCTTGACTGATTCAGCAGTCCCCAAACGACCCTGGCTGAGAGCGTAGAGCACCAGGGCAGCGGCGATCGCCAACCCCAGCCACGCCAGAGTGGCCTCAGCAAACCCAAAGCTAATGCCGCACCCTAGCATTAGCAAACTACCAATGAACCAGTGCAGGTGAGCTGCCCAGACTAGCTCCACCTGGGGCAGACCCAGGGTGCGATCGAGCTGCCCCGCCGCCAGCCGGTATAGGATCATGATCAACGCGGCAACTCCTGCTAGCACCAGCAGAGCATCTGCCGCCTCACCGCCAGAGCCCTGCAACATCTGGTAGATCACCAGCTCGTACCACCCTACCGACAGCAGCCCCAAGGCCAGCCAGCGAGCCAGGGCTGTTTGGGAACGCCGCCCCGCTTCTAGCACCAGCAGGGCCGCGACCACGACTAGCCAGCCTGTCCAGGCCGTGGCCGTATAGGCGCGCAGAGCCAAGGCTAGGCCAGCATAGAGCAGCGTCAGGGTTTGCAGGGGGGGAGCTAGGGCTGGGCGAGAACGTCCGACGATGGCTGCTAAGGCTAGGGCGATTGCCCCCAATCCCAAAGTTGGCACCGCTAGAGAAACCACTGCGGGATAGCGCTCTATCACAATCCCGGCTACCAGCAGTTCTATCCCCCAACCCGCCAGGTAAATAGCTAGAGGCCGCAAGGTTCCCCAAAAGCGGAGAACCAGAGTCATCAAGAATGCAGCCAGAACAGCAACGATCAAGGGGCGAGGTTCACGCCAGCCCAAATAGTAGGAAGAAACTGCAATCGTAGACAGAGTCAGTAAGCCAATGGCCAGGATGTGGCCCCAGCGATCGCAAGCCACTCGATACAACCCAGGCAGCGAGGGTACTTCAGCGTCCTGGGTTGATGGCAGCACTCGCCAGGTAATCCACAGTGCTGCCATCAGCCCCACCGTCACCAGACCCCAGTCCGCCAAATGGCGGGGGAATCCCGTAACCCAGTCCGCCAGGCTGCTATAGACCCAGCCCAAGGCAAAGCCCATCGCCAAAAACGCTACCCCCGGCCGCCGATAGAAGGTGCTATTCACCCCCGTCAAGGCTGTCGCCGAGCCCAGGCCCACCAGCCGTGTCCACAGTAGGCCCAGGGTAAAGGGCAGCGCAATACCTGTGGTCAGCACGCTGGCGCGGTGGTGACCGATCAGCAGCAGCACCAGCGGTATCACCAGACCCACCCAACTCGAGCTGACCCGCCAACCGCTATCGATTAGGTCCGCCCAGAGCAGCGCGTAGCTCAGAGCAGACAGTCCGACCCCATAAAGCCAGGCCATACTGCCCCAGAGGGCGCGCAGAGCCTTGCTCAGCACCAGCGCCACCGTTGCCAGCGCCACCATGACCACGACCCAGTAACTCAGGGGCAGATTTGGCCAGCGATCGCCAATGGCGGACACAATACTCCCCAGGGCCAAACCGTAGGTGAGGACAATGCGCCACCGAGCTGGGGAAGATCGGCGCAGCGTTACCACCAGCGCGGTGATTGTAGAGGCAATTAAATTCACCACCAGCACTGGGCTGCTGGCCAGGCTAATCAGCGTCAATACAAAATTGCTACCCAGGGCAATACCGTCGCTAAAGCGGCCCAGTTTCACCTTGTCTCGCCGCCAATACCAGTCGGCCAGGGCCACCATCCCCACCACGTAGGGAAATAGCGAAATTCCCAGCAGTGGCCAGGTGCCAGCCGCAAATTCATCTAACCTAGCCAGGGGGGCAAGCATGGGCTGCCGCAGCGATAGGGGCAGCATCTCCCAGCCGACAAAGCCGAGCTGGACGGCGATCGCATAGGCGATCAACAAATCCCGCCGCTTGCCCAGCTTGCCCAACGCTTGAACTCGCAGGGCTAGGCCAAGCAACCCGATCCCAAACGCCTGGATGAGCCAATCTGCGATCGCCAGCAGCCAACCCCACCACAGCAACCCCCGCCCTAGCGCAATTCCTCCGCGAAAGGGGCTATCTGTGGCGGTCTCTGATTGTGAATTAGGTTCTGACCTGGATTCAATATTTGGTTTAGGCACCAGTCGTTGCTGGCCCAGCCACACCAGAGTGGCTCCGTAGAGGCCAAAGGCCAGGCCAAACTGCCCTGCCTGAATTGACTCCCCTAGGGTTAGCGCTCGCGCGAGCAAAAGACCGAGGGCAGCGGTAGTCACCACCGTGGGCCAGCGCAGGCCAGGCGTGGCGGGCTGTTGCCGCTGGCCGTAAACAGTAGCGGCAGCGGTACCCAATACCCCGGCATAGACCGCCAGCAGCGGCCCACCACCAAGGCTCCAGCCGGTATGGAGATAGGCTAAGCCCAAGGCGTTGGCCTGCTCTAGGGGGGTGCTGTTTTGCTGACGCAGCACTTGTAGAGCTGTGAAGGTCAGCAGAATAGCGGCGATCGCCCCCACCAGCACCCCGCCGCCGCGCCACACCCCCAACCCATCCAGCGCCCAAAAATTCAGCGGCACCAGCAGTAAGGTAATCATTTGCAGGGTTTTAGCCGTCAGCTGCAAATTGGGACGGCGATGGCACCATAGCCCCGCCGCCCCAAACACCAGGGTATAGGCCAGCAGCACCAGGTACTGCCCCACCGCGTTAAACCTGGCCCACTGGGTTGCCGCCAGCACCGCCGACGACAGCACGACTAAAAATACCCCTAGCCCCAGCAGCCATACCACGCTCAGTTCGCTCATCAAGCGGCCAAGCCAGGGGTTTGTGGGGCGCGCGCCCTGGGCCTGTCGTTGAGCAGACGAGTGGGTTCGGGGCCGGAGCGATCGCTGACGACGAGGAGGCTCAGTGGGTTCAGCGGGCTCAAAATCCCTAATCAGAGTTTCTCCAGCAGGGACAACCTCTGGAGGCGACGTTTCTCCTGCCGCCAAGGCTCCCGCAGGCTCTAGAAAAGGGTTGATCGCCTCGGCCGACTCCAATTCTGAGGCGGCTGCGATCGAAGTCTCTGGCAGCCAGTTACAGCTGAGGCTGGTCTGCCCCAGAGCGCGCACCTGCTGGTCGGTGATCAGCCCCAGCCGTAGCCAGGTGTCTAGCCCTTCTAACAGCCCTGGCTGGTCAGGCGACAGGTCTAGCTGTAATCGAATGATGGGGTCTCGATCGTCAGCCATGCTCTGCCTTGGGAGACGGTTTTAGAATTATGGGCGTTGCCACAGCAGGCAGATTCTCAAGCCTGAAATTCTTAACCTCAGGTCGGGTCTACGCTATATCAGCATAGAGTCGCCCACGTTTGCCCAGGGTAGTGGCCAGTGTGTAAACCGTATAGAACCAGCCCAGCCCAAAAAACACCCCTCGGCTCAGAATCTTCAGCGGATGGCCGCTTTTATTGCAGGGGGGGTGACCCAGCACATGACAGTCGAACAGGCGGCCGTAGAGACGCAGGTTTTGCCCCAGGGTAAGGTTTTTCAGCGCCAGCAGAAAATGATTGTGGTAAAAGTTCATCTGGTAGTTGAGCGATCGCGTCGTAATGTCATGGCAGCCGCCCGTCTCTTCTCCCAGGTGCACTAGGTGCGCCGCCGGGTTGTACCAAATGATGTAGCCGGTGGAGCGAATGTGTAGGCAAAAGTCAGACTCTTCCCGCACGGCACTGCCGTAGAAGCGCTCGTCAAAGCGCAGTCCGTGCTTGTCGAACAATTCCCGCCGAAACGACATATTGCACCCCCGCGCCGTCAGCACCCGCTGGGGCTGCGTGGTGTGCACCAGATCGATGTGGTACCAGGCGATTCCTGGGTCCATTGCCTGCGGAGGCAGATAGTCAATTTCCAAATCCGTTTGTTCCGCCAGCTTCATGCGGTCAAACACGCGCCCTGCCACCGCCCCAACCTCTGGCCGCTCCAGAAAAGTGCGGGCGTGGGCGTAAAGATAGTCCGGGGGCAGCACCACATCGTCGTCGATGAAGAGGACCAGATCGGAATGCGATCGCTCTATGCCCAAATTCCGAGCCGCCGGCAAGCTTGCCCAGGGCACCGAGTACCAGGTGATCTCTCCCGTATCCTGCCAAGCCTGAAGCTGCTGCTGAGTCTCCGTCTGGTGGTTTTGAGTCTGGTCTACCACCAGCACTTGGTAGGCCGGATACTCTTGGGCCAGCACGCTGCGCAGCGTATCGCACAGCACCGTCTCCCGCTGGTAGGTCGGAATGATGACAGCAATGGTGGGCCAATCCATAGCAACAGGGAATGTAGGGCTCAGACCAGTATTCCCACCGAGCTACCCCAAGTCGTCCACCCACCCATTGACGAAATGCTGGGCAAACACAGGAATCTACCTACCCACCCGCCTATCCCTCTCACGGCAACTCTACCGACGTGGGTTTAGCGATATGCGGCAGCCCCCAGCCCAACTTTTCGCGCAGTACCGTAAAGAACTCCGGCGGTTTTAGCCGAATGAACCTCGCCGGGTAAGGTGCACGGCAAGTGCTCACCTCGTCTTTAGTCCTTACGTAGCAGCCTGCGTTGCCGTCCACAATCAGCACTAGGGGGTCGGGGTTGGCTGAGCGAATCACCACCTGCTCGCGATCGGGAAACACTAGCCCTCGAGACGCCAAGGAGTGCGGGCAAATGGGGATGAGCTGGGTAACGGACACGCCAGGGGCAATCACCGGCCCGCCCGCCGAGAGCGAATAGGCCGTAGACCCAGTGGGCGTCGACACAATAATGCCGTCAGCCGCAATATCCACCGGAGAGTGACAGCCGATCGCCACTTCAAAATGACACATGCTGGTCAAGGGCTCACGGTGCAGCACCATCTCGTTTAGACAGAGGGCTTCCCACACGAGGCTAGACTCGTGGAAAAGGCGCACCGCTAGCATGCCCCGCTCTTCCAGTTCGTAGTTGCCCGCCAGTACCTGGTCTATGGCCTGGGGCAACTGGTTCAGGTAAGCCTCGGTCAAAAAGCCCATGTGGCCTGTATTTATTGTTAGCAGGGGCACCCCGATCGGGGCCAGCTGCCGACAGGCAGATAGCACCGTGCCATCGCCCCCCAGCACCACAGCGAAACTCATATCGGCGTCGAAATTGGGCGGCACCAAACTGTCAAGGGGAGTATGGCAGACGGGTCGCTCGGGGTGAGAATAGCCCAAAATGCCGCCCATACCGGTGGCCAGGCTCACGGTGTAGCCTCGACGAGTCAGTTTTTCCTCCCATTCGAGAGCGACCTGGCAGGCCACAGGCTTAACGTCGTTGTAGATAATGCCAACCTTGGGCACAGGCGGGGTCCAACCTTACAATCGGTGAAATGAGGTAAGCGAAACGTGCTCTACAGCCGCTAAGATGCCGAACACGCTGGTGGGGATCATAGTTTATTTCTTCCTAGGCTACCGTTTTTTCGTCTAGGGTAAAACAGCCCGTGACCGAATTGCCCGATCGCTGGGGTGCTGAGCCGTATCGTTGCCCACAATATCGGGGTAGACCACAGCCTAAGCTACGGTTATCTTACCTGTGGGGGTTTTGCCTCGCCCTGACCTCGATCACGATTACTTTGTATCGCTTTGCTTTTGCTGCCGTGACCCGTCGCCCATCTGAAACCACCGCCTACGTTCGCATTACCCACCAGTCGTGGAGCCAGGGCCGCATCGAAGGCGAAGTGCGGGCCAGCACCTACGAATGGCAATTTCAGTGGCGCTTTCGCCAGGGCAACTTGCGGGTAGAGCCATCTTTGGGACGAGCGCTAATCTGCGAACCCCTCAGCCGCTTTCTAGAACGCTTCGACTACCAGCTCGAACCCGGCGGTGACTACTCGTTCACCATTCGGGCAAAGCTGTAGGCCAAAAGCTGTACCTCCAGAATCAATGGTGCCTAGGGCGTCAAAATTTTCCTTAAACTCGTATTGATTGGCTGGTTCGCAGCCCTTTCTTAACTGTTGTACCCGACGTGATGGAATTTTACGGGTCACAGATTTTGCCCTACGCGCCTGTCAGGCGGTTCAAATAGCGCTCGATCAGTAAAATGGCCACGATGTCGTCGATGGGGCGAGAAATTTTGCGCAGTGATTGGGGAATTATCCCTGCCAGTCCCGATGGGGGATACATCTGCCAGTAGCGATCGCGCGCCTCCAACGTGGTGTACCGTTCATCCACCAGCATGATCCGGGGCGGGTCAGGGAGCTGACTGAGGGTATCTTTCCAGTTCCCTGAAGCGGTTTGGTCGCCCAGCACAATGGTCGAAATTGGAAATTGCTGGCGCAGTGTGGTGATCTCATCAATTACGGCATCGGCGGCAACCACCTGCTGATAGCACAGTAATCGGTCTAGCCCCATGACGGCCAAGCCACATTTTTGCCGTCCGGGGTCAAAGCCTAAAATCATCGGCTGGGACAGAGGTGGGGGAGTGGGCTGGCTCACGGGGGCTGGGGGTAGATTTTCCCCTTCATTGTGCCATCCTGGATTAGATTTCTTGGCAAGGTGCAGTTCTTGCTGCAAAACCAAAAAATTCGAGGCGGCTTGCTCGGAATGTAGGCAACTTCTCCGCTATCTAGCGTACAAATTCTTTTCTTTGCACTAAACTTAGGCGGCATCAGCCTAGCTAACAGGTGTGGATCCTAGCTGCTTAAGTCAGATAGCCAAAATCCCTACCCTATAGTACACTTGTTTCACGTCTGAGGTAACGCTGGCCAGTGCACATCAAGCGTGTCGAGCTGTCCCACTTTAAATCGTTCGGAGGTACGACCCAGGTTCCACTGTTGCCTGGGTTTACTGTCATATCTGGGCCTAATGGCTCAGGTAAATCGAATATTTTAGACGCGCTACTGTTTGGCTTGGGGTTGGCCAGCTCTAAGGGTATGCGGGCCGATCGCCTGCCTGACCTGGTGAACCAAAACCAGATGAGTCGTCGCGCGACCTCCGAAGCCAGCGTCACGGTCACCTTTGACCTCAGCGACGTGGCCGCCGACCTGATGATTGATGCTGACGAGGGTGTCGAGGCACGGCGGAGGGACCTCAACGGCCAGGGTGCGATCGCCAACACCAACGGCCACAACGGCAGTTCTCCCACCCTCGAAATTTCTGAGTCAGACGGCACGGCCAACGTCGTGACTCTACCCATGGGCCGCGAGTGGAGTGTGACCCGGCGACTGCGGGTGACCAGCCAGGGCACGTACACCTCTAATTACTACATCAACGGCGAACCCTGCACCCTTAACCAGCTCCACGAGCAGCTGCAGCGGTTCCATGTCTATCCTGAAGGCTACAACGTGGTGTTGCAGGGGGATGTCACCAGCATTATTTCGATGAACTCCCGCGAGCGCCGGGAAATTATCGACGAGTTAGCTGGGGTCGCCGCCTTCGATCGCAAAATTGACCAGGCCCGAGGCAAGCTAGAGGCCGTGCGCGACCACGAAGAGCGCTTTCGCATTGTCGAGCGCGAGCTGCAAACCCAGCTAGAGCGCCTGGCCCAAGACCGACAAAAGGCTGAGAAGTACCAGCGCCTCAAGGAAACCTTTCAGACTAAAAGCCAGTGGGAGGCAGTGCTGCTGTGGCAGAGCCAGCAGCGGGCGATCGCGGCCCTGCACCAAACCCTAGAGCAGGGCGAGGCCAAGTCTACCCAGCTAGCCGAGGCGATCGCTCAGGGGCAGGGGGCGATCGCCGCCCTTGAAGCCGAACTCGCCACCCTCAATGCCCACATTCGCGCCATGGGCGAAGACGAGCACCTGGCCCTGCAATCCCAAGTGGCCACCCACGAGGCCGAGCTACGCCAGCTCCAGCGCCAGGAACAGGAGAACCGCAACGCCACCAACCAGGGCGCTGCCCTGCGCCGCGACACCGAGATCGCTCGCCAGCAGCAGCAGCGCGATTTGGAGCAGGTGGGGCGCTCCATTGCCTCTCTGACCACGGGAGAGCTAGTTGCCCTTACCAACGCCAAAAACCAGGTGCAGGAGGCCCTAGAAGAACGCCGCCAGGCAACCTTGGCGATCGCCTCTGAGTCCCAGGCCAGCATTCAGCAGCAGACCCAGCTGCGCCAGGCGATCGAAACGTTACGGGGCAATGTCGAGCCCCAGCGGGCCGAGCAGATTCGCCTGCAAGAGCGCCTGCGTCAGCTCGAACAACAGATCGAGACGTTAACCGAGCAGCGCCACACTTTCGGGTCTGCGCCAGCCGCCGAGGCAGCCGATGCTGGGTTTGCCCAGCGTTTGGCGGCAGCGGAAAAAGCGATCCAGGAGATTGCCGCCAAGATTGCTGCGTCTGAGGCAGAACTCTCTGTCCAGCGCGACACCCAAACCCGTTTGCTCAAAGAACAGCGCGACAAGCAGCGCGAACTCGACAAGCTCGAAGCCCAAACCCAAGCTCTGCAAGAGAGTCAGGGCACCCACGCTACCAAACTGCTGCTCGATAGTGGTCTGGCGGGCATCAGCGGTTTAGTAGCCCAGCTAGGCAAGGTAGACCCCAAATATCAGCTAGCCCTAGAAATCGCTGCCGGAGCCCGCCTCGGCTACCTGGTGGTGGAGAACGACCAGGTGGCCGCCAAGGGGATCGAGTTTCTCAAGCAGCGCCGAGCCGGACGGGCCACTTTTTTGCCCCTCAACAAAATTCGCGCGCCCCGGTTCACTCCTGTACCCGACTGGAAGCGCCCCGACGGATTCCTCGACTACGCCGTCAACCTGATCGACTGCGACCCTCGCTACCGCGACATTTTTGGCTACACCTTTGGCAGCACTGTGGTGTTTGACAGCCTCACCTCAGCGCGGCAGTACCTCGGCGACTACCGCATCGTCACGCTAGAAGGGGAAATTCTCGAAACCAGCGGGGCAATGACCGGGGGGAACGTTTCGTCGCGCTCCGGCAGCCTGCACTTTGGCACCGTAGAACCAGCAGAATCCTCAGAAGCCCAGGCCCTGCGCCAGCGGCTGGGAGATATTGAGGTGATGCTAGAACGGTGCGATCGCGACCTCAATGCCACCTCTGAAACCCTGCGAACTCTCTCCCAAAACTTAATTGCCCAGCGCCAACAATACCGCGAGCTTCAGCTAGCGAACGAGCAGCAGCAGACGCAGCAGCAGCAGGCGGCCCAGCAAGGGGCCCAGCTCGAAGCCCAGCTCAGTCAACACCAGCAAGAATTAACCAGCACCCAGGCCCACCTGCAAGAACTCTCAGCATTCCTGCCTACCCAGGAAGCTGAGATTGTCCGTCAGCAGCAGGCCCTCAGTGAGCTAGAACAATCCCAGGCCCACAGCGAGTGGCAGACGGCCCAGGCAGCCGTGGGGCAGCTGGAAAGTCAGTTGAGCGATCGCCAGCAGGCCCTCCAAGACGCTGAACGCCAGCTGCAAGAGCTACACAACCAGCGCCAGCAGCTTGAGCTAGCACTTACCCAGGCCCAGCAGACCCTCACCACCCAGGCCCAGCAGCAGGCTGAGCGCGACCAGCAGCTCACCCAGCTCCAGCAGCAGCAGGCCGGGCTGAATGGTGAAATCGCTCAACTGCGCCAGCAGATGGCCGTCCTCGACCAAACCCTAGCCGCCGAAAAAGCTGTCCGCGACGAGCTAGAGGGACGGATACGCGCCCGACGTACCCAGACCCAGCAGCAGGAGTGGGAGCGCCAAAAGCTGCTCGAAACCCAGCAGGAGCGCCGCCAGCAGCTGGCAGAAGCCCAAGAATTACTGACGACTCAAGCGGCAGAGCTGCCCGACCCCCTGCCTGAGATTCTTGCCGAAACGGATTTAGAGGAGTTGCGAAAAGAGCTGCGATCGCTCCAGCGCCGCATGGAGGCTATGGAGCCGGTCAACATGCTGGCCCTCGAAGAATACAACCGCACTGAAGAGCGGCTCACTGAGCTGACTCACAAACTCACCACCCTTGAAGAAGAGCGCACCAAGCTGCTGCTGCGCATCGAGACCTTCACCACTCTGCGCCGCCAGGCCTTCACCGAAGCCTACGACGCCGTCAACCTCAACTTCCAGTCGATCTTTGCCGAACTTTCCGATGGCGACGGCCACCTCCAGCTCGAAGACCCCGAAGATCCTTTCAACGGAGGCCTTAACCTGGTCGCCCACCCTAAGGGCAAGCCCGTGCGCCGCTTGGCTTCCATGTCTGGAGGCGAAAAATCTCTCACCGCCCTCAGCTTTATCTTTGCCCTCCAGCGCTATCGCCCCTCCCCCTTCTACGCCTTCGATGAGGTTGACATGTTCCTCGATGGAGCCAACGTAGAGCGTCTCTCTCGTATGATCAAGCACCAGACCGAGCAAGCCCAGTTCATCGTGGTGAGCCTACGTCGCCCGATGATTGAAGCCGCCCAGCGCACCATCGGCGTCACCCAGGCTCGCGGAGCCTACACCCAGGTACTCGGCATCGATCTGGAGACCCAGAGCGCCACACTGTAGGGGCACTTATTTATGAAAGCTATAATATTTTCTCTAAATCAAGACAAAAGTCTGGACCCGATTCATCCCGATGGTTACCTGCGATTATCCTGAGTCAGCGCTATGCCATCCGTTGTGAAGCGCCTATTGAAACCAATGTTTTTGTACATACCTAGCTTCCCTGCCTAAGCAGCATTATGAAAAATCAGCTCTACTGAGGCTAAGGTAAATTTCCATAAATAAGTTGGTAATCCTAGTCCTTGTTTTAGAGAGTCTGTAGCAGGGCAGGTCGCTCTAAAATCAACAAAACTTTGACATTTGTTGGTGTTTCACCTGCTTATATTTGCTTAAGCTTTAGCCTTATGATGGTTTGAAGTTCTAACCTAAATTTGAATTTTTACCCTAAGGCTTTCTGGAAAGCATGCCTTGGAGCTTGATAATGTTCTAAGCCACTTAAATAGTTCTAGATGTCCATTGGGGAATCGAAGCGATGGGAATTTATCAAGATGCCTTTATTTCCTACGGCCGCTCTGATAGTAAAGCTTTTGCCATCAATTTGAAGGAAGAGCTTGCCCAGGCTGGCTTTGATATTTGGTTAGATCTACAAGATATTCCCATAGGGGTTGATTTTCAGCAGCAAATTTATGACAGTATCGATCGCTCTCACAATTTTCTCTTTCTCATTTCTCCCCATGCAGTCAACTCGTCTTACTGCAAGTTAGAGCTTGATCACGCCCGCAGTCGCAATAAGCGCATTGTTCCTCTAATGCATGTCGAGGAAATTAGCCGCGATACTTGGCAACAGCGTTACCCTCAGGGCACCGACGCTGATTGGCAGACCTATCAGGCTGCCGGGAAGCATTGGTCTCGCCACAACATGCATTCGACAATTCGCAAGCTCAACTGGGTACCTTTTCGACCAGGGGTAGATGATTTTGAGCAATCGCTTCAGAGGTTGGTTGATCTGCTCCACCATCACGAGGGTTATGTGCACATGCATACCCATTTGCTATGTCAGGCTCTCAAGTGGGAGTTTCTGCGGCAGCCCAACAGTCATTTGCTAGTAGGAGAAGAACGGCAGCAGGCCGAAGCCTGGCTTGCAACCGAGTTTCCTGACGAGCAGTCCCCCTGCCCCCCGACTGATCTGCACTGCGAATTTATCTCAGAGAGCATTAAAAATGCCAATAATCTGATGACGCAGGTCTTTTTAGCCTACGCTAAGGCCGATGAACTCACGATGCAGCGCATTCGACGCGCTCTCTGGCGGGCGGGCATCACCGTCTGGAGTAGCCAGCAGGATATTCGCACTGGAGAAGATTGGCGCCAGGCGATTGAGCGTGGTATTGAGCAGGCCGACAACCTGGTATATCTGTTGTCTTCGGCAGCTGTGGAATCAGACTATTGCCAAATCGAATTGGCTTACGCCTGTACGCTCAACAAGCGCATTGTGCCTATTCAGGTAGCCCCCATTGCGCCTGACCTGGTGCCAGAGCCGCTGCGAGGGGTGCAGTATGTAGATCTCACCGACAATATCGACGACGACGACGACTGGCTCGACGAATGCCAGTTATTGCAGATTTTAGCCGCTGACGCGGCCTACTACGAACGACACAAGGTTTTATTGACTAAGGCTCTGAAGTGGGAGCAGCAGTATCGCAACCCCAGTATTTTACTGCGGGGCTACGATTTGCGGCAGGCTGAAACCTGGTTACAGATTGCCCAGCAAAAGTCACAGCACCAGCCCACGCCACGCCACGCCGAATTTATTGCCGAGAGTCTACACCAACCTCCAGACATTGCCTTAGATGTGTTTATTTCCTACTCACGTTCAGATTCAGATTTTGCTCGTCGAGTGAATGATGCTTTGCAAGCGCAAGGCAAACGCACTTGGTTTGATCAGGAGAGTATTGCCGCAGGCACAGCAGACTTCGGCGAAGAAATTTATCAGGGCATTGCCGCCAGCGACAACTTTTTGTTTATTCTTTCTCCCCGGTCGGTCAACTCTCCCTACTGTAGCGATGAAGTTGGCTATGCCGCCCAGCTCAAAAAGCGCTTTGTGACCCTGCTCCTACGCCCAGTTGATAGCGAACAACTCCATGCCGAGCTGGCTAAGGTCCAATGGATCAACTGTGAAAAACAGGACGATTTTGGCACGAGCTTTAATCAACTTGTGCGGGTGCTAGATACAGATCGAGAGCATGTTCACAGCCACACCAAGTGGCTACAGCGAGCAATTGAGTGGAATCAGAAAAACCAAACCGCCGATCTACTGCTGCGGGGCAGCGAAGCCGCGATCGCCAACAGCTGGCTCCAAGAGGCTACACAAGGCAAAAAGCAGCCATCTCCTACTCAACAGCAACTAGATTTTATTCAAGCCAGTTGTAGTGCGGTTGCCACCACCGCTCAACAAGAGAAGCGGCGGCTTTGGATTTTGCGATCGCTCCTTGCCCTGATGACCGCTGTGGCTGCCCTGGCCTTTGGCAGCAGCGTCTGGGCTTTCAAAACCCAGCGCCAGGCCCAGAGGGGAGAAATCGCGGCACTGCTGGAATCGTCCAAGGCCCAGTTTCAGTCAGGGCAGTACCTAGATGCTTTGATTACCAGTGTGCAGGCGGGGCGATCGCTGCAATTAGCCCCCTGGCTTCAGCAAGACCCACAGCAAACCCTTAAAGCCGAGGTCACTGCCAGCCTAACCCAGGCCCTATTCTGGACCCGCGAACAATATCGTTTTGAGGGTTTTCCCAATGCCATTGGGTTGGTTGACTTTAGCCCCGATGGGCAACTCATGGCTACTCACAGTTTGGATAAAAATGAACCAATAGTTAAGCTGTGGACGGTCAGCGGCTTTCCCCTCACCCTCCACAGCACCCCCAAAGAAAACCTCAAAGCCGTAGAGTTTCGGCCCTATTTTGACTACGAAAACTCCATTACTCCCAGCAACAATTTACAACCAGTCATCGCTTTGCTCGGCCAAAATGGCAGTGTCGAGCTTTGGCGCCAAAATGGTGATTTCCTCAAACAGCTCAAACCACCAGAAGTCAAACTCGATGGTCTTGAGTTTAGTGCTGACAATCAACGATTAATCACCTACCAGCGAGGCGAACTTCCCCGAGGAGATTCGATTTATCTATGGTCAACAGTAGACGGTAGCCTCAAAAACCGCCTCTACATGAAGTCTTCAACAGAGGATGGCCCTCGTCCCTATCTGCTCAGCCCTACTGATCAACTCATTGCCACCGCCCAAACTAACGATACAACCCAGTTATGGGACCTGCTCAATGGCCGGATGATTGCCAGATTAGAAGGCAGTATCTGCGGCTGGAGTCATGATGGTCAACGGTTAGCGACCTGTCAACAGGAAGACGGTATTGTGCGCCTCTGGCGATCAGACGGCACAGCGATCGCGGCCCTTCAACCTACCGACGGCAAGATTAGCAGTGTTATCTTCAGCCCCGATAACCAAACTTTGGCTGTTCAGCTAGACGATTACTCCTTCCAACTCTGGTCTCAATCCGGGGAGTGGCTCGCATCGCTCCAGAACCCAGATACCCCAACCAAGCCTGACTGGGGAGACTTGACTTTCAGCCCCAATGGGGTTTGGTTGGTGACTAGCTATCCCGGTGAGAGCAGCGTCATCCAGATCTGGCGTCGCGACGGCACTGTGCTCAAAACCATCCGGGGCAACCAGTTCTGGTCGACATTAGACTTTAGCGCTGATAGTCAGTGGCTAGCTCTTCCCGATTCTAAAAAGGGAGATGTTTTACTCATTAACCGAGACAGCACTCAAACGCAGGTGCTCAAAGGCCATAAAGACTTCATTTCAGACATTGAGTTTAGCTCTGATGGCAAAAACCTAGCCACTGCCAGCGGAGATGCTACAGCCAGACTGTGGAAGCTAGATGGCAGCCCTCTAATGACTTTATCTGGCCATCATGACTGGGTTTCAACTGTCACCTTTAGCCCCGATGGTAAACTGCTTGCCTCAGGTAGCGATGATCGCTCAGTCAGGCTATGGAATACGACCTCTGACGGGTTAGATAGTCTCACCATGACAGGCTACCGATTTGGCTCTGTCTTCTCTGAAGACACTGGACGCCAGCCCGCAGAAGATATGCTAGTCGCTGCATTAGAAGACGGTTCTGTACGCCTCTGGCGAGGCGAAACAATTGAGCGCACAGAAACCCTCCTTTTAAGCCCTACACTCGGCAAAAGTGAGGTCGAGCTAATTTATTCCGACACGGCTAAGTTCTACGACGATGGCAGTAGATCCCAGCCTCCGGTTGCCATAAAAGCTACAGTTAAAAACGATGAGAGAGATGCTTTAGGGCCAGTAATGCTGTGGCGACCTGATGGTACACCGCTCGCCACCATAGTCGATCAACCCATCTCAAAAGGGCAAAATGTCAGCGTTCAAGTTAGTGATGATGGGCAGGTATTGCTAACAGCCATTGAGGGTAAAGGCTTCTTTGGCCCAGTGCAGGTTTGGCAAGCAAACGGCAAACTTCGGTCAACTTTGTTAGAGCGCACTGAAAATGGGCAAGGTGTTGTGAAGTTAAGCCCAGATGGTCAGCAGGTGGCCATTCAAGCGATCTCTAATAGTCCTATTGAACTTTGGCGATCGGATGGCACCCGCGTGGTTGAGATACAGCCAGAGGTCGAGGACGATAGTAAAGTTAACTTTACTTTTTCAGGAGACTCGTCAGGCTTAATAACCTGGAGCAACAGCAGAAAAACCCATGGCCCTGTGCAGCTTTGGAAACTCGATGGGAGTTTACTCAAAACACTGATCGCTGAGTCAGGGGCAGAAACTAATATCCCCAGCATGGGTACTGTAGAGGTTTTTTGGGATAAACCAAGCCAAGTATTAGTTACGTCAATTAACGATCAATGGGAAAACCAAGACAATCCGACCCATGGGCCAGTACAGCTTTGGCAATCAAATGGCACTTTAGTCAAAACGCTGTTAGAACGAACAGATCAGACAAAGTATGCCCAAGTACTCTCCAGTCCTGATGGAAAAGCATTTCTGGTAACCGTTAATAGTCCTGGTGAGTTTGGACAACTGCTTCTCTGGAACCGCCAACAGCCAGAACGTGTTACATTGCCTGTTACATTGATCGAGGGGAGAGAGAAAAACTCCTGGATCAGGGCTCGATTTAGCCCAGACAGCCAATATTTAGTAACAGCTATACAAGACAGTACTGTAGAGCTTTGGAATCGAGATGGCAGTTTAGTTGAAACGCTTTTGCTAGAGACCAGTGGACGGGTGGAGACTATCTTTAGTCCCGATCAAAGCCATTTTTATGTTGCAGAATATGGTAGCAAAATGGTTAGCGTTTGGAACCTGCAAGGAAATTCTATAAATCGTTTTGAAACAAAGTTTAAAGGAGAGATGAGTGCTGTCTTTTTTAGCCCCGATGGCAATAAAATTGCTGCCGCCAGTTGGGATAAAACGATTAAGCTTTGGAGTATTCAGGGAGGCATTGAGAGTGTCTTCACCGATCACATCGCATCCGTAATTGATTTACGGTTCACAACCGATGGTAGCCAGCTAGTATCCGTCGCAGATGGCTCAACCAAACAGCTCATTTTGCGAGACCTTGATAACATGCATGACCTAAATTTGCTGTTAAAGCAAGCCTGTGAGCAGGCTGGTAACTATCCACAGCAAGTCACCCGTGAATCGTCTGCACAACTACAGCTCTGCCCTAGCCATAGTAACCACTCCATAAGACTAGGGAGACTGGGTGCTCTAATGAGGCGCTTTAAGGGGCAAGCCAATTAGCCCTCCTGACATTATGGTGATGAACCAATGAACTTCGTCAGCTAGTTTGCTAAAGATTCTGGCTGATCGAGGTCTGGCCGACCGCAGTCAGCAGACCGAAGTGAATTGTGGGGAAAGGCTTGGAGCAGACCAGCTTAAACAATGGCTCCGCAGCAGAAATATCGAGTCGCTAGACTCCTGACCTGTGTCTGGTAGTTCGGTCTTCCCTCCTGTAGAATTAGACGATTCTGGTTAAAATAGCTATTCAGGTTAAAGAATCGTTTTACCCCGGTAACGCGGTCTGCCACCAGCCTGGCTTGTACCAGCGCTCTGTTGTCTCGGTCCACGAGATGGATTAAACATGACCTTAGACAAATATCGTCTTCGCTCCGACTTCTTGGGCACCCAGGTAATCACCCGCAACTCTGGCCAGCGGCTGGGAATTGTGAGCCAGGTTTGGGTTGATGTAGACCAGCGAGAAGTCGTGGCCATTGGCCTGCGTGAGAATATTATGTCTGGGTTAGTGTCAAGCACCCAGCAGGTCATGGCTCTCACCAACATTCGCCAGATTGGTGATGTCATTTTGGTAGATGATGAAGCTGTTTTAGACGACGAAATGAGCGTGGCTTCTTACAGCACGCTAGTCAACTGTGAAGTCATCACCGAGACCGGGGAGCCCCTAGGTCGAGTGCGTGGTTTTAAGTTCGACGTCACCACCGGACGACTAGAAACCATTGTGATCGCCTCCTTTGGGCTGCCTCAGATTCCCGACCAGGTGATTAGCACCTACGAACTTTCTATCGACGAAGTAGTCAGCAGCGGCCCCGATCGCCTGATTGTTTTCGAAGGTGCCGAAGAAAAAATGGTGCAGCTTAGCGTGGGCCTGCTAGAACGCTTAGGTATCGGCAGCGCCCCCTGGGATCGCAACGACGACAGCGAATACATTATGCCGGTGTCAACCGCCAACCAGTTGCCCTCTGGGGTGCAGGTACCCGCCGAATTTAGCAAAGCCCGTCCTGCTACCACTGAAGAGCGCTGGAGCGACGATGACTGGGGCGAACCCGAGCGCGTTGAAGCTCCTCTCCAGGCCCAGCAGCCTGCAGAACGCTACCAGGCTGCTAGCCTAGACGACCAGAGCACCTACAAAGCCTACGACGCTGATTTCCAAGACGTTACCGAAGACGTTTGGACAGAGGAAGACGAGGGCGCGCCCTACGAGGCAAAGCCCCTCAACATTCCCCAAAAGAAGAAAGTCACTGAGTATGAAGAAGAACTGGACTATTAAATATCTATGGGAGCGATTGGTGTGGTAGTTCTGGCCGGGAATAGAGCCGCTCCCATCACTCATGAATACTGCCATCAGGCATGGTAGTTCCCGTTAGCGTGACATTGACTAGGGTGGTGCTGCTAATTTCGGCCCGCTCTAAGATAGCCTCGCTTAGGTCGGCATCGGTGAGATCGGCCCGGCCTAAATAAGTCTCAACTAGCAGAGCTTTAGTGAGAATAGAACGGCGTAGACTTACCCGAGACAGATCAGATCGACTAAAGCGAGCGCCGGCCAAGTTGCAGTCATCCATCTGAGCCAGGGCCATAGTGGCCTCAGTAAAGTCAACCCCTTTAGCATTGACGCGGTTAAGGTTAGCCTGGCTGAGGTTGCTACGGGGGAAACGGGACTGGGTGAGATCGGCGGATTCTAAACAGCTTTGGCTAAGATCGACATCGCTGAGGTTGGCATTGCACAACAGCGCCCCCTGCAAATTGGCCCCCTTGAGGTTGGCATCGCGCAGCACCGCCTCACTGAGATTGGCGCCGCTGAGGTCAACGTAGGCCAAATCGGCCCCCGAAAGATTGGTGCCCCGCAGATCTGCCAGGTGCAGCTTAGCCCCCCGCAGATTGGTGGCGTACTTGCGGTTTTCTTGGCGCAGATTGGCTCCGCGCAGGCAAGCCCCGGTGAGGTTAGCGCCGCTGAGATCGGCGTTGCGCAAGTCGGCTCCGGTGAGATTGGCATCGAGCAGATCGGCTAGGGTCATGTTGGCGCTGCGCAGGTCAGCCCCCTGCAGGCTCGCCCCGTGCAAATCAGCATCGCGCAGCATGGCAGCCGACAGATCGGCCTGGTTGAGGTTAGCCCCTCCTAGTCGCGCCCGCGACAAATTAGCCTGGCGAAAACGCACCCGCGTTAAAAACGCCAGCATCAGGTTGGCATTCTCGAGATCTGCCTGCACCATATTGGCCCCAATCAAATCAGCCCCGGCGAGGTCGATGCCCACCAGGGTCTTACCCTGAAAGTCCATATCGCCGCGGGCATAGGCGTCGAGCAGTTCGCGGGCATTCATATCGAAAACCAAAGGGCTTAGGCAGAAAATCGGGCGGATACAGGGGCAGCCACAGCGGAACGATCGCCAGCGTTAGAAGTCTCAGAGACAACTTCAAGATGGGGGGTTAGGCTTTGGGCCTCTGCCTCTGCCGACTCTAGCAGACCATTGGGGTCTTGGGGATAGTAGGCGCGCATCGCCTGGGCGATGGCGCTGGCCACCTGCCCGCCGTCGCCGACCTGGCCGAGACAGTGGGCAATAATGGATAGCTTACTGTCTAAGTCGGAGTAGGTGGGACAGTATTCGAAGGTTTGCTGCAGTAGGTCGTCGAGGGTGCGACGGCTGAGGCTAGACCAGTCTTGGGTTGTATAGCCGAAGGGGCCGTGGAGACAGGAGTACAGCAAAATTTTGGCCCGTAGCGGATTGGCATACTGAATAATATCGCCCCGCAGGTCAAATAGGGACGAGCGATCGCGCCTCGGGCCTCCCGGCTCAGCCCCGCCACCGATGGGGTTAGAGAGAGTGCCATGGAGGGTGGTCAAATCCGCTGGCTGGTCGTAGCCGCTGCTGGACAGGGTGGTGTAGACTTCGGCGAGCGGAGAGGGGCCAGAGGGCTCAGCCAGGACGGTGGCCTCGGCCAAAACCGTTTGTTCTACCAGGGCTGTGGCCTCGGCTAGGGCCTCAGGCTGGGTTTGATAGAGGGGCTGGAACCCTACCATGATCTGGTTGGCCAGGCGAGTGTACTGCTGGCGACGGTTGAGATACTTGACAATGCGGCTCAACCGATAGCGCAGATCTTGGGGCCGAGGTGCCAGGGTAAGAGCCTGCTGAATTAGCCCCGGCAGATGAATCTCGCTGAGACGGCTGGGGTCGTTCTCCCAGCCACCGTGACAGAGACAGTGCAGCAGTTTGCGCAGTCGCAGGGCATCGGGGCTTTGGTCAAACTGGTCGGCAATGGCCTGGCAGCGCTCTTCTAAAGAACGCACGGTGAGCTGGGTAAAAACTTCGGAGGTAGCCTCAGGATTGTGAAACAGCGATCGCCCATACCAGGGCTGGAGCTGCTTCATGATAGTTTCGGCGACTTCACTGTAAAGATCTTGGCGGTTGAGCCCAGCGACCACCCGCTTTAACTGATCTTCAAATTCAGTTAGGGTCGGGTAGCGATCGCGCAGCGACAGCAGCAGCGATCGGAGGTCAAATTGATCTAGCACCGCAGGGTCATTTTCCCAAGCCTGCTGATAGGTGGCAAACACCAGTTTCTTAATGCGCAGGTTGTGGGCGTGGGTACCAAGGTGGCGCAGGGCGTTGGCTAGCAGCGCCTCCGTGGTCATGGGTAGGGTGCAGGTGTGATCCTCAGACCCCTGGGGACCAGACTCGGTGTCTTCAGCATGGAGCGCCAGCTGGTAGGCAGGTACCGCCTCCTCAATATTCTTGAGTTGCAGGGGGCCTAAAAAAGTAGCGTGAAGATTGAGCCGAGCCTTGACCACATCGTAGATAGTGCGCGACACGCACAAGCCTCGGGGTTTGGCATAGGTTTGCAGTCGGGCGGTGATGTTAACCCCATTGCCCATCACATCCTGCTCACTGACCAAGATGTCGCCGAGGTGGACGCCAATGCGGTGATCGAGATATTGGTTGGGCTCTAGGCCCTCGGCCAGGTCAACCAGCCGCCGCTGCATCTCTAGCCCGCAGGAGACCGCCTCTACAGCGCTGAGAAAGTAGATCAGCAGACCGTCGCCGGTCGATTTGAGCACGGTGCCGCCGAACTCTCGGCAGATATCACCGATCAGCGTCAGATCGCGATCGATCAACCGCAGAGTGCATTCTTCATCGGTTGACATGCGGGTGCTAAAGCCTACCGCATCAGTAATCATGATGGCGGCCAGCAGGCGTTGCCCCTGAGATAGCGATGACACTCGACGTTCCATGGCGACTCGCGATGGTGCACAGTAGGGATAGGCTGACTCTAGAGCAGGGACCAGCCCCTAGAGATTCATACCTTACATATTGCCCGTCTAGACCTTAGGATGCGCTAAATGGAGGCCAGAAGTCGAACGGTTCACCCAGTCTTCATATCTGAGATCGCGCCTCGGGCCATAGAAGCAATGGCTTGATCGGTGGCTTTAGGCAGTTGGTAGTAGCGGCCTCCGGCAGTCTTGGCCAACTCTTTACCAAACCCAGTCGAGACAAACTTGCGCTCGGTGTCAATAATCAGCAGTTGATACCCCACTCCACGAATGCGCCCGGCGATATCTAGCAGTTCCTGCTTGATATCAGGCTTGGGAGCGTCTGGCTCGGGCAGGTCGCCCAGGGAGCGCGACAGCGGCACGTTGCCCCGACCATCGGTAATCGCCACAATCACCACGCTGCCCACGTCCCCCGACTGCTGCGCGTTGATGCCCACCCGCACCGCTTGGGTGAGGCCATGGGCTAACGGCGAGCCGCCGCCACAGGGCATGCGCTCTAGCCGCCGCCGCGCCATAGCGATCGAGCGGGTGGGCGGCAGCAGCACCTCTGCCTGCTCGCCACGAAAGGGAATCAGCGCCACCTGGTCGCGGTTTTGGTAGGCTTCGGTCAGCAGCTCTAGCACCGCCCCCTTCGCACTCTGCATGCGGTTCAGGGCCATAGAGCCCGAGGCATCGACCACAAAAATAATTAGCGAACCTGCTTTGCGAGCCAATCGCTTGGCGCGAATATCTCCCTGTTCGACAATCACCCGGCGACCGGGCTCGCGCTCGCGACGGGCTTTCTGGTAGGGGGCGGCGGCCCGCAGGGTAGCATCTACCGCAATGCGACGCACTGGTCCCTGGGGCAAGAAGGGTTTGATATAGCGACCCCGTTCCTCAGAAAAAATCAGGTTGGCATTGCCCGACTTGCCCTGGCGGCCCATGGTCTGGGCGAACAGCAGCATGGAGGGGTCAATAATGACGCCCTCGGGGTCAAAGATAAACTCCTCCGGAATGCTGGGGGGGCTGTCGTCCTCGTCGGGGGTGTCGTCTTCCTTGTCTTGATCTTCCGTGTTGTCCTGGGGCTCTTCTTGATCCTGATTGGAGGGCGGCGGTGGCGGCGGTGGCGGCGGCTCTTCAGGCATGTCTTGCGGCAGCAGGGAGCGGGGCACGATCACCAGCTCCACCGCCACCCGCAGGTCGTCGGCGTTGACCTCGGCCCGACCCTCTAGCGCGGCGTGGGCCTTGGCCACTCGCACCGCAAACAGCTCTGCCCGGTGGCCCTGAATGCCACCTCGCAGGGCCTCGGTCACCAGGTACTGGATCTGCTCCCGGCTGATGGTGACCTCTTTGAGCCACTCACGGGCCAAAATAATCTGGGTTCTGAGGGCGTCGATTTCGTCGGCATAGGCGGCAATTACCGCCCGGGGATCGTTGGCGAACTGGGTGGACTGCTCTACGGCGGCAACCCGGTCTTCGATGGCCATAGCGCCGTCTGCCGACAGGGCGATCGCAATGCGATCGAGCAGGTGCTGTCGCAGCGGTCCGGCCTCTGGGTTGTAGGTGGCGATCAGTAAGGGCTCACAGGGATGCTGAAAGCTCAGGCCCTCGCGCTCGATCTGGTTGCGGCGGGCGGTGAGGGCCGCCAGCAGCAGGTTGGCCACCTGGTCATCGAGCAGGTTGATGTCATCGACATACAGCACGCCCCGGTTAGAGGCAGCTAGAAGCCCCGGCTGAAACACGCTCTCCCCCGCCTGAATCGAGCGGGCCACATCCACTGAGCCTAGCAACCGGTCTTCGGTCACCCCCAGGGGAATTTGCACAAAGGGGGCGGGCACCACGCGGGTGGGCGAATCAGGATAACTATTTGAGTCGCCAAAGCGATCGCGGGTTTGGTCATCCCACAGCTGAGGGGCAGCGGGGTCAGCGTTGCAGCAGGAACCCTCGACTACTTCAATGGGGGGCAACAGCTGGTGCAGCGCCCGCGCCATGACAGATTTTGCGGTGCCGCGCCGTCCGGCAATCACGACCCCGCCCAGGCTAGGGTCTACCGCCGCCAGCAGCAGGGCCATTTTGATCGCCCCCTGCTCGACAACCGCCGCCAGGGGAAATACAACCGGAATTGGGGAATCTACTGTGGCCATCATAGCGTGGTCAACGTACTCAAAAGGGGCAATGGTTCAGTCCTTCACCATATCAGGAATTGCCAAACCCTAGCCCGGCATGGCTTACCAACGGTGGAGTATTCTGCCCTGACGCGCGATCGCACCACGGCCACCGCCGCCATTTTGTGTTGCATTTTGTTGCAAATCGTAGAAAGCCTCAGTATTTTTCCTGGCCAATGCTCTTTTTGGTCAGCTAAACCTCCGTTATTTCAACATTGGGAAAATACTGACCATCCCCCATGCTATTGAGTAAACCTACTGTGTTACTGGTGGCAATCTTCAGTAACGGCCCCACCCACTGCAACTTCTACTGCCCTATGAGCGTTTTCCCTCGCCTCGATCAGGTTTCTCTGGCCCCTGCCCCGGCCATGGCCTGTAAGCTGCTGTTTGACCGCGACCTGTATACCCCCTGCCATGTTCGGGTGCCCGATATCGACCACCGGCTGTCAGCTATCTATGTCGACAACCAGTTCTACAGTTTTCTCAAGATTGTGCCTGAGGCTCGCAAGGCGCTGAATGTAGTGGCCCGTCTGGGGAAGCGAGACCATACGGCGGCAGTTACGCAGACCCGGCAGGGCTATGCCGTGTGGGCCCACGAGCCTCAGGCTGTCTACGCCGCCCCGGTCAGAAAGCCGGGCTACACGATTCGCCCAGTATTTGGACCCCAGGCCTGCCTGGTGTTGACTGACGAAACTACCTATCAGACCTGTCGGTTGCAGGTGCCCGACGTGACTAAACCGCTGATGGCGCTCACCCACAACGATCGCTACTACAGCTTCTTTAAGCAAGATACCGATGCGGCCAAGGTGCTCGATATTGCCGCTAAGCTAGCCCGTCGCGGTGATGAAACCCTGCTGGTGATTGAGCCACCGACGTTTACCTTGGCGCTGCTGGAGCCCAACGGCCGATTGATCTAGTCAACGGCAGTAGACTGTATACAAAAAGCTGTGTTGGGGTGGCGTGATCCTCTAAGGTGATAACTTGAGAACCTTTTCACGCTCTCTCCGGCACTGGAATGCTCGCCATGACTGACACTACCGAAAACATTACGGTCTTTATCTGTGGTTCGGCCCTGCGTGGTCAGCCCGACAACCAAAACCTCCAGGATGCAGACTTTCTCGGAGCGGCAGCAACAGCTCCCATCTATCGGCTGCACGCAGTAAAAGACGGCTGGCACCCAGGTATTTACGAGGTTGAGACGGGGGGGATTTCGATTCCTGGTGAGCTGTACGCGATGACCCCAGAGCAATACGCCTCTCTGAAAGACAATGAGCCACCGCACATGTATCCCCACGAGGTGCAGCTGGCGGATGGAGGTACGGCGATCGCATTTCTCTACCCCAAAGACTTGATTGACGAGCACGGCTGGCCCGATATCTCGGCCCACGGCGGTTGGGCGGCCTACAAGGCGGCGACCGTGTAAATTGCCCAATCACCATTAGGGGCAGCCCCAACCTCACCGACCTGGACCGCAGCGCTGTAGCCTCGGCTGTGGAGAGCATCTAGGCAGCGCTGGGCAGCGGCGGCCGGTACGGCAGCTAACAGCCCGCCAGCGGTTTGAGGGTCAAACAGCAGGGGATAGAGAGGATGGTTTGCCCCAGCAGGATCAATCAATGCTGCGGCCTGGAGGTTTTCGGGGTGAAGGGTGCTAAGGAAACCTGCGCCCAGGGTATCGGCAACACCGGTCAGCACGGGCAGGGCATCCATAGCGAGGGTGGCGGTAACATTGGCGGCCCGCAACATTTCGAGCAGGTGCCCGGCGAGGCCAAAGCCAGTGACATCGGTGCAGGCAGTAGCCCCGTAGGCGCAAAAGATCTCAGCGGCGGCCTGGTTGGGGGTGAGCAGGTGGGCGATCGCCTCCTCAATCCACCTGCCCTTGGCCTTGCCCTGCATATCGGCCGCGAACAATGTCCCGGTTCCCAAGGGCTGAGTGAGAATCAGGGCATCGCCGGGCTGCATTCCCCCTTTGCGCAGCAGGGCGTTGGGGTTGGCGATGCCGTTACAGGCAAAGCCGAGGGCGAGTTGAGGGCCAACGACAGTGTGCCCTCCTACTAGCGGAGCGTTGGCGGCCAGCAGGCCTTTGAAAGTGCCAGCCAGGATTTGGTAGAGCATTTCAGCCTGCTTGGCTGGAGTGGCATAGGGCACCTGCACCAGGGCCAGCACCGTGTGGGGCTGAGCACCCATAGCGTAGAGATCGCCCAGGCAGTGCTTGAGGCAAATCTGGGCAAAGATAAACGGGTCGTCTACCAGCGCGGTGAAGTAATCGACGGTCTGCACCATGACCTGCCCCGGCGGCACGGTGACTACGGCCGCATCATCAGGGGTATCTAGGCCAATCAAGACGGCCTCGCTGGCGACTTCAGGAAAGTCTTGGCGCACCCGGCGAAGGGCTTCGGCCAGGGCGGTGCTGCCCACCTTGGAGCCACAGCCCGCACAGGGGAGCGAGGAGGGAACAGCGGCAGGTATTTTAGCCGCAGGCTGAGTCATCCCCCCAACCGGCAGGTCACGGAAGCGGGCCATGAATTTGCGATCGATGCGGTCTTTCCAACGATGGGCCAGGGGCGACTCGATCGCGAAAGGACCCCGATCGGCGATCGCCCTGCCGTTGCCGGTTTCAATCAGGCTGAGAAACTGGCGCTGGGGGCGAAAGGGTTTGAGCGGCTGACCCTGCACAAAGCGGCGCAGGTTATCAGCCAATGGCGGCCCCTGACGCACGGCAAACACCCCGGCCTTGGGGCGGGGGTAATTCATCATCGTTGCCACATCCCCAGCGGCAAAGACATTCGGGTGGGAGAGGGTTTGCAGGGTGTCGCCTATCTGAATAAAGCCCTCTTCAGTGAGGGATAGGCCAGACTCTTGCAGCCAGCCAGGAGCAGCGGCGCTAGTGACCCAGAAGACGCGATCGCATCCCACCGCTAACCCCGATGATCCCCTCACTAAGCGCTGACCGCTGCCTTCATCCAAGCAAATTTCTTTGACTGCTTCGTTGAGGTGGAGGTGAATGTGGCGCGATCGCAGCACCCGCTCCAACCGGCGGCGCGTCCACCGATTGCGCTCGGGGGCCAGTTCTTGGCCCCGGTGGAATAGGTGCAGCGTCAGGTTGGCCGCCGGTTGGCCAAAGGTATCCAGTAGACCCACTAGCCGTTCGTGTATACCAATAGCTAGCTCCACACCCCCTACGCCACCGCCTACCACCGCCAGCGTGAGAGGTTTTTGAGGATTCGCTGCGACATTTTCGACTAGCTGCTGCCACTGGCGCAGCAGAGCGGGCACTGGCTTCGCGGCGATGGCATGTTCCGCTGCCCCCGGCACTGATAGCGTCGCGGGGGTGCTGCCTGTGTCGATGGACAGCACATCGTAGGCCAGGGGCGGATGGTTTGCACACAGCACTCGCTGCTGGGCCAAGTCGAGCCCCACGGCGCGATCGACCACTAGACGGCACTGGGCAAAGCGCGTCAGTGGCCGTAGGTCAATGTGCGCCTCATCAAAGCTGTAGCGCCCGGCCACATAGCTGGGCAACATGCCCGAATAGGGAGTATCAACTAGGTCGGTTAGCAACGTCAGCCGCACACCCGGCATAGAAGCCATGCCCCACTGTCGCAGCACCAGGGCATGGGTGTGACCCCCACCCACCAGCACCACATCCGTCACAATCGTCGGTTCAGCCTGCATCATGCCTACGTTCACCCGTTCCATTAATGTATGCCTACTGAGGCTATAGCCGTCTCCCTATTGGGCGATGGGGGAGAGAATTATTTTCATTAGCGTTTGAACAGGACGAACTAAAGGAGGCTTAACATGCCTTTACATCGGCTTAAAGACTATTATCCTAACTACCGTGAGACCCTTACTGACGGACAGATGGATAAAATTAGTTCTTACGCTGTCTATGCCCAGGGCGGAGATAAAGTAGGCTCTGCAAAAGATTTGTTGGTAGACGACTCTGGTCATTTTCGCTATTTAGTCATTGATACCGGGCCGTGGATTTTTGGAAAAACCGTCCTACTGCCCGTTGGCTTAGCTCGATTTGACTACGAAAACACCCGCATCTACGTCGACGGCCTAACCAAGTCTCAAGTCGAACATTCGCCAGAATATAGCGACGACATGGTAGTAGACGAGCATTACGAAAAGCGCGTCAGAGGCATCTACCAGACCAATGCCCAAGGTCGTTCTAGCCGTCAGTTTCTGAACGACAACTACATTTCCACTGAATTCCAAAATGACTCTCGTGCTGGCGACCTGCGACGTATGCCTCCTATCGGCAACCGAGCTAGCGCAACGGCTACCGGCAACGACTCCGTAGCAGGAGACCTGCGACGCATGGGTCCGATCGGTGCTCCTGCAAGCGCGCTAACAGAAACCCACACTCCCAGCTCTGAGCACAATGCCAGTATCCATGACCAAGAAACTAGTTTCTACGGATTAAGCGACGAAGACAATCATGGCTTACTCCGCTCCTACGAAGAGCGTTTAGCCGCCCATCACAGCCGCAACTGGGTTGAGTAGAAACGGCTAACTATCCCAAAGCGAACTAATAGATTCTGTAGTTGCGTACCCAGCTTACAAGGTGAAGCCTGACGAAACTCTAGAACGACAAAACACTGAGCGAAGCGGTGGCTTCGCTCAGTGTTTTGTCTCTGAGATTGTGAATCTCTGCTCTATTTCTTAATCAAATTTTGACGAAAATAACCCTCTCTAAAAGTCGACGCCGCGCTTTAAATCAATACCTTTTTCAGCGTAATGCTTGTGGTTAAAGACTTCGGAGTGGGTACTGGCCAACTCAAAATAGGCGGGGCGATTTTTGCAGCGCCCGGTGATGATGACCTCAGTGCCGCGAGGCTTGCGCAGCAGCGCCTGGAGAATGGGCTCCTCGGGCAGCAATTCTAGATCGACGGTGGGGTTGAGCTCGTCGAGGATGATGGTTTTGTAGAGACCTGAGGCGATCGCCGTCCGAGCAATCTCCCAGCCTCTCTCTGCCTCCACATAGTCAATCTCCTGCTGCTGTCCGCGCCAGACAATCGCATCGCGGCCGCAGCGCTGGTGGTCCACCAGGTTGGGGTAAATTTTGCGCAGGGCCGCGATCGCCGCATCTTCGGTATAGCCATTGCCCCCCTTCAGCCACTGAATAATTAGCACCCGGTGGGAGAGATCTTGGCTAATGCCTCGACCAATGGCCTGGAGAGCTTTGCCCAGGGCGCTAGTCGATTTGCCCTTGCCCGAGCCGGTGTAGATCTCAATGCCCTCAATGCCCTCAATGCCCTCGGGCCGAGGCTGAGGCTTCATTTCTGAATGCAGGTTTGCCACATCGAGCAGCGGCTGGGGGGCACCGCGTCCGGTGGCGATAATCTCCAAATGGTCGGGTTTATTTAGCAGGGTTTTGGCTACCTCATCGACGCTGAGCAACCCCAGGTCGAGCACTGGGTTAATTTCATCAAGCACCACCACCGAGTAAAGACCCGAGGCGATCGCCCCCTTGGCCACATCCCAACCCCGCTGGGCCTCCTGCTTGTCGAATTTGGTGATCTCCTCGGGGCCAAAAAACTCGGCCCGTCCGGTGCGCACCTGGTCGATCAGGTGGGGAAAGCCGCGCTGGAGCGCTTCAATGGCGGCATCTTCGTCGTAGGTGCGGCCCGGCCCCTTGAGAAACCGCAGCAGCAGCACTCGGCTCTCTAAAAAATTTTGAATGCCCAGGCCAATGGAGCGCAGCACCACCCCCAGGGCCACCTGGGACTTGCCCTTGCCCTCGCCGTCGTAGACGTGAATTTGCCCCGTGATCCGCTCGTTGCCCTGCTGGGCCGTGCGGATGCCAATGCCGGTTCTAACCATGGATGTTGCGGATTGCGTACTAGGTGTGCGTATTCTTGAGCGGCCCAGCCTAAGATCTTAGCGAAAGCCGGGCCGAGGTTATACCCTTGAGAGTGCACCGGGAAACCCCTATCAAGGGTCGAGATCTGCGACCCACCCTCAGCGCCCCATGCCCATCAACGATTTGCTATCAGAACTTGGCATTTTGCCGCTGCGGGCGATCGCCGTGCAGAGCATGCTGCTCATGGTGGCCATTGTGCTAGAAGCTATGGTGCTGCGCCAGCAACTGCGCCTGGGCTACCGCACCAGTATGCAGTATGCCGCCACCCTTAACCTGCTGGCCACCAGTTTGGGCTGGATCGCGTTTTTGGCCCTTGAGGCGGTGCTGCCCCTGGCGCTGCGCAGCCAGGTGATTAGCTACGTGCTGTTCAATCGGTTTTACACCAACAGCTGGTACGACGTGCTGCCGGTGGTGGTGGTGGTGGTAGCGATCGCCGCCTTCTTTGTCACCTACTGGATCAAACTCCAGGGGCTGCTCTGGCTGCTGCAACTGCTCGGCCAAAAGCCCGTAGAAAACACCCCAGAGGCAATTGAAGGCGATCGCCGCCAGCGCTACGAACGGGCCAGGCGAGCCCAAATTGAAGGACGCCAAGGCGGTAGTTCGCCCCGCGCTCTCGCCATGCTCCAGGCCAACGCTGCTAGCTTTACCGCCATCTTGGTGCTGCTGTTGCTGATTAACCAGATCGGGGTGCTGGGATGGTAGGTTTTTTCGGTTTTTTGCGTCAAACCCTGACTGAACTGTGGCAAGCGGTGCTACCGCCGCGCTACTTTTCTTGGCAGACCGTCATCTATATGAGCTTGTTTTCGTGGCTCGTGTCGCTGCTGGCGCGCCTCTTGGCAACCACAGCCTTTACCGTAGGGCTGCTGGCTACCATCAGCTGGATCTGCCTAGCCCTGGGAGTGGGTTGGGCGCTAGAGGCCAACAAAGTTCGACTTTTTGGCATCCCTATTGCCCCGTGGGTATCGGGGGCCATTCTATGCCTCTTCTTGTTTGGGTCATGGGGCGGGCGGTGGCTACAACCCGCCCTAGTATCCTGGCCCCTGGTGTCCTTTGCGGTGATCGCGGTGCCCAGCCTGGTGAGCTGGGATTTTGACCTAAAAGCACCGCCGCCGATGGTACGCCAGCAGTTGGCGCTGCTGTTTTGCCTCAGCCTGCTGTTTAGCAGCTGGTTCCAGTTTTACTTTCGCATTCAATCCTGGGTACGCGACTACCCCAGCCTGGTGGCTGACAGCGTTGACCACAGCGCCTTTGTCTACCGTTTTCCGGGTCAGGAGGTGGCCTTGCCTGCCGGGGTCACCCACCTCACCATTGCCGAAGAAACGCTGCGGGAGCAGATCGACAACAAGCCCTGGCCCTCGGTAGAGCGGTGGCTCCTCAACCTCGAAGGCCAGCGGCAGGCTTTGCAGCAGCGGGTGCAATCCCAGATGGGTCGAGACGCTGACCTAGAAGATTCACTGTGGCGGCTCGACTTTCAGCCCCTGTCTAACGGCGATGGCTACACCCTCAAGCTGTGGGCGATTTGGTCGGGGCCAGCCGCCAATCAAAACGGCTACTACCTAGAGAAAACCTGCCTGCTGATGCCCATCAACCGAGGCGGCCTGGTAGAAACCGAAAACACCGCGCCGGGGTATACCACCACCCAGTGGTCTACCCTCACCTGCGACTTACAAACACCGCGCCAGGCTGGGCATCCTAGGGGCACACAACAGCAAGGCTAATTTTGAGAGGTACGGAAGTGGTTAAGCCAATGGTGCTATCGCGGGTGGGGGTCATTGCCCGCACCGTATTTTTAGAGGTAATTCGCGATCGCATTCTGTATCTGGTGGCCCTGTTCGCCCTGTTGCTGGTGATCGCGCGGGTGCTGCTGCCCGACATTTCTGCCGGGGCCGAAAACAAAATTTTGATGGACCTGGGTCTGGCGGGCATTCATCTACTGAGCGTGGTGGTGGCTGTGTTTGTGGGCACTGGGCTCATCAACAAAGAAATCGAGAAGCGCACGGTGCTGGTGCTGATTGCCAAGCCAGTCAGTCGGGCCGAGTTTATCATAGGCAAGCATTTGGGCCTCACGGCGGTGCTGGCGGTGCTGATCGCGGCCCTCGGAGCGATTTTTGTGCTGGTGCTGGCCGCTAGCGGCGTGCCCTTCTCTCTGGGGAGCCTAGTGCTAGCGCTGCTCTTCACAACTTTGGAAGCGGCGCTGCTGGTGGCTGTGGCCATCGTATTTGGAGTATTCACCAGTTCGCTGCTGGCCACAATGCTCACCTTTGCGGTGTATTTGATGGGCCACCTGAGCCAGGACTTGGTAGCCTTTGGCAAACTCAGCGAAACCCCAGCGGTGCAGCGGCTCACCAACGTCCTATACCTGGTGCTGCCTGACCTAGAACGCCTCAACCTGCGCAACGCTGCCGCCTACGGCATGGAACTATTGCCCACCGCTCCAGAGCTCTTTGGCCATGCCCTCTACGGCTTGCTTTATACAGCGCTACTGCTGGCGGTCTCAATCCTAATTTTCTCGCGCCGTCAGTTCTAAAAGGACGTTTGAAAAGCCCTACTTTGGACAGTAAAAGCGAAGAGTTCCTAATACACCTTTTTAAGGGTATTAGGGAGCTCTTCGCTTAAGGGAAGCGGAGGGGAGCAGCAGGAGACTAAAGCTACAGAAAATCGTGTCTCAAACGTCCTCCAAAACCCTACATAGCCGCAGGGTTGATACCAAACACAATCACCGCTGCCATCGTCCCAGCCAAAACGCCATAGCAACAGGCCACCAACGCTTTGAATTGGCCTCGATATTTGTAGCGCCAGAGCATGGCGGCCAAAGTCAGGGAGTAGAGCAGTTCTTCGATTGGAAAATAAGCGGTTTCATTAGTAATGTCAACACCGAGCACCAGCATCGTCCACAACAGGAAGACGATAAAGCTGTTAATAATAGGAGCGCGGCTCTCCCGAGTAGGGATTTGAATTCGCGCAATAAACCCCAGATAAATCAAGACCGTTAACGGAAATAGTGCGGCAGCAAGACTTCGAGCTCCAGCGCCAGAGGAGTAACCCATAGCAAACAGCACGCTAGAAGAAAGCTGGTACAGCAAAAAGCCAACGGCTAAAAAGAGCACAAAAAAACTGGCTATGCCCTTTGACCCTTTAGTCCAATCATTAGAAGGTTGCCTTCGACGAGTTTGCATGCTGAATCCCAAACATAAATTCGTATATTTAAAGATACCGTCGCTACTGCCTCACAAATGTTTGGCACTGCGTCTAGGGCAGGTTTAGGTAGTGAAAGTCTCATCTAAGGCGCGATCGCCGCCAACCGGTATTACTCTCATTATTTCATACGCCACCACAATCCAAACAGTACAGCTCTGGATTTGTTTAAACAGCGCATTACCTAGATTGATTGCTTAATATTAGCAGCACGATAGGGGCGACCTTATCGCCCCCGAGATGGATTTTTCCCATAACAGCTCGTTTCCAGGGCTAAAAATTGGGCGACTGAAGGGCAAGTACAAAGCCTCAACACTATTAGTTGGCATATCTTTGGCAGGAGCGTTGTGGAATAGCCCAACAATTTGCATTAAGAAAATGTTCCAACGCCATCGATCTTAACGCTACAAGCGATGGCAGTAGGCAACCAAAAGGCTTAACTACTCTGGGAGGTTTGCGGTAACTCTGGGCGTGTATACCAATAGGCCCAGGCGATCAGCACGAACTGAAACGGCAATCGAATCGCCTGAAACCACCAGGTATTAGGAATGCCCTCAATTTGAATGTGATTGATGGCCATATTGAGGTTGGCCGGAAACACCGCAATAAACAATGCCACCAGCCCCCATGCCGAAGCTTGGCGCAGGGCGGGCACTAACAGGCCAATGCCCAGCATGATTTCAATCACACCGCTGATGTAGACCAGGGCGGCGGGGGCAGGCAAAAAGCCTGGCACAATCCGAATGAACGGCTCTGGCTGAACGAAATGCAAAACCCCTGCCACGACCATACAAACGGCTAAAATGCCCCGGAGGGTAGCTTTGCTGTGCTCAATACGGTGCATAGGTCAGGGAGTGAAGTTGCTACGAGACAAGTTAAAAACCACCAGTGTGGAGGGCAGGGGAGGGTGCGATCGAGAAGTACCTGCCCTCCATTATGCGCAGCCGACTGACTATTCCTGGGGAGTTGGGCTCTGTTGCAGTTTGTAGTCTGGGTTAGTCCAACACTCGGGTAGGGCCTCGCCCGAAGGAAACTGAAGGCGTGATTTTTCGTATGCCTGAGGTGGCTGCTCTTCTTCACCGGCCTGCTGACGCCCCTGGATCTGGTTGCTCTGCGGATTAATTAAATCAGTGACATCGAGTACTTTAATGAGCGTCTGATCTTGGGTGTCTTTAACAAACATAGGTTCACGATTGGGTAGGTCGGGCCGACATTTTAAGCCGACGCCGTTTATGGCCTCAGGTTATCTAATTAAACAGGCCAAGGCTTCTGTCTAAATAAGTAACTGTTGCGCAGCTGAGATTCTTTAGGAGGCTTACCCAACGGCGTTGGAGCTGTTAGAACAAAGCTGTTGGTACCGATCGCTAACTCACAGCTACGGTTGGTATGGGGCTCAGCGCCAGTGGGCTATTGCTTGCTTGAGAGCTGCTCGCCGGTTTAATTAGGAGATATCTATGGCACGGCTGGACGGACAGATTGCGGTGGTGACTGGGGCCACTAGGGGGCTGGGGAAAGGCATTGCTACTGGTCTGGGGGAAGCTGGGGCGGTGGTTTATATTACCGGGCGCACCCTTAATGCCTCAGCAAACTCGATGGGGTCGCTGGAAGAAACTGCGGCGGCGGTGAACCAGGCAGGGGGAACGGCGATTCCGGTACAGGTAGACCACAGCGACGATGAGCAGGTCAAGGCCCTATTCGATCGCATTCAAACCGACCAAAATGGCCGGCTCGATCTGCTGGTGAACAACGCCTACGCCGGGGTGTCAGCGATTAAGGGGGCCTACGGCAAGCCTTTTTGGGAGGCTGAACCCGCCGAGTTTTGGGATGCGTGCAATGCCGTAGGGCTGCGGAGTCATTACTTGGCCAGCGTCTATGCTGCTCGCCTGATGGTGCCGCAGCGGCGGGGGCTGATTTGCACTCTGTCGTCGTGGGGTGGGTTGTCCTATATTTTTGGGGTGCCTTATGGCGTGGGCAAGGCGGCCTGCGATCGCCTGGCCGCAGACATGGCGGTAGAACTCAAACCTCACCAGGTGACCTCGCTCTCGATTTGGCCAGGCATTGTCGGCACCGAGCTAATGACCCAGTTTGCCGCTGAGATGGGGTTAGGGAATAGCCCGCCTACCGGCGCTGGGGAAGATGGCTCACCACCCGACAACTACAACTGGGAAACACCACTGCTCACTGGACGGGTGATTGCGGGGTTGGCGGCCGATCGCCACCTGCTGCGCCGCACCGGGCAGGTGCAGATTGTTGCTGAACTAGCCAGAGAATATGGCGCGGTTGATGCCGAGGGCAACCGACCGGCATCGCTCAGGTCGCTGCGGTTTGTGCTGCCTTACGCAGTACCGGGGCTACGGCCCTACGCCGGGCTAGTGCCTGATTTAGAGCTGCCCTGGCCATTTCTGCTGCTAGGGCCACTAGGCTCTCCTAAAGCTTAGAAGAGATGGGCTTAGGGATGAGAACCGCTGCCAGGATATACAAAAAGAACGAAGATAGAAGAGCAAAAAGGAAAAAAGCTTGGCAAGCTTGAATCCTGGTATTTCAAGCTGTCCTAACTTAGACTTCAGCTGATATTTGGTTAGGGCTATCTAATTGCAGGGCAAAAATATTGAACCTGTTCGTTAGTTCACGTTAAAAAATCGTGCATAAGTTGCTGCTGATTCTTAGCCTGGTTGCCTTCCGTGTTGTCGGTGGAATTATGACTATATTGACGGTCTTTGTGGCTGTCATTTCCCTCTCAACATCTATAGACAACTTAGCTTACAAAAATTGGCTTTCAGCCTCAGCCAAAGTGGTGCAGGTAGACAATTCGGAGCAAGCCGCAACCTCCAGCAGTTCTAGAAGCATCAGGTCTTGCCCAGTGATTCGCTTTAGCGATCGCACTGGGCAAACTCATGACGTGAGCAGTGCCTGAGTAGAAACAACTCCCTCGGGCGATCGCCGCCGAAGAAATAGGCTAAACCCTGCCTTTTGGCGCGGTCAAAGCGTCACCGTCTGGTATGACCCAGAGCATCCCTCGCGCACTTTAATTGCCGACCGCAAGCCCCCCTTCAATCCGCTGGCTGCCGTTAATACCATGTCTTTATTCTTAGGCAGTATGGCAGCAGGTTTTTGGGTGGGGGCTAAGCTAGTTGGGGATGAACTACGGAAATCTAACAGAGATTAACCGGCTTTGTTATCAGTCCTTTAGGGATGCCATATCGATCGAGAAGCGGTACTTCACATCAGATTTAAGGAGCCTTTCGTAAGCTTCATTGACCTTCTGAATGGGGATAACTTCAACATCTGCAGTAATGTTATGTTCACCGCAGAAGTCGAGCATTTCCTGGGTTTCGGCAATACCGCCAATGTTCGAGCCGGAAAAACTGCGGCGACCCATAATCAGGCTAAATGCCGCAACTTCGAGAGGCTTTGGGGGTGCGCCGACTAGGGTGATATTTCCGTCTCGAGCGAGCAGGTTGAGATAGGCATTAATGTCGTGATCAGCAGAGACGGTGTCGAGGATGAAATCGAAGCTACCCGTATGCTTTTGCATTTCGTCAGCATTGCGGGAGACGACTACTTCGTCGGCACCAAGGCGGAGCGCATCTTCCGTCTTGCCAGGTGAGGTGGTGAAGACGACGACGTGGGCACCGAGTGCATGAGCAATTTTCACCCCCATGTGTCCCAGTCCACCAAGACCGACTACACCCACTTTCTTGCCCTCGGTGACGCCCCAATGACGCAGAGGTGAGTATGTTGTAATTCCGGCGCATAGAAGCGGCGCAACTCCCGCGAGATCGAGATTGTTTGGAATCCGCAGAACAAAGCGTTCATCAACGACGATGCTATCCGAGTAGCCGCCATAGGTGACCCCTTCCATGTGCTTGTCGGGGGAGTTGTAGGTGAGGGTTAAGTTGGGGCAGAACTGCTCAAGTCCATCCTTGCAATGCCGGCAAGTGCCGTCTGAATCGACCATGCAGCCGACTCCCACTAGATCATCAGACTTAAACTTCGTCACTGCCGAACCGACCTTGGTAACACGCCCAACAATTTCATGTCCGGGAACGATCGGGTAGACCGTGCCACCCCACTCACCGCGCACCATGTGGAGGTCAGAATGGCAGACGCCGCAAAAGAGGATCTCAATTTGTACGTCGTGTTCGGTTGGGTCGCGTCGCGCGATCGTGTCAGAAGCAAGCGGTGAGGTTGCACTGGCGGCGGAATAAGCTTTGGTTTTGTACATGAACTAATGCTCCTAAATGGGTGTGCTAGAAATTTCCATCCGTAGACTTAGAAAGCACCTCGTGGTCGTTGATTTCTTGCAGACGGGCCTCCAGAGCCGGCCTAATCATCGCGATGGCGTCGCTGCCCGCGTAAAACTGCTTCGGCGGGTTCTCCATTTCGGCAATCTTGACCAGAGCATCACCCAACTTCGCCGGGTCGCCCTGTTGGGTGCCATTGTAAGCGGCCCATGTCTCTTGAACGCTCCCTCCGATGGCGTAGTCTTCAATGGTTTTGCTAGGCCATTTAGCGTTCCGCGCGTCTAGCAGTTCTGTGCGAAAAAACCCCGGTTCGACGAGGGTGATCTTGATGCCAAAGCGCTCCACCTCGGGGGCGATTGACAGCGAAAGACCCTCAACCGCAAATTTTGATGCGGCGTAGGCAGCGCAGTGCTCGAATCCGATTACGCCCGCCGTCGAGCTGATATTGATAATGTGGCCCGATCGCTGCTGACGCATGACCGGCAGCACGGCTCGCATCACGTGCGCCACGCCGTAGAAGTTGGTAGACATTTGGCGTTCGATGTCGGCGGTGGTCATCTCTTCAAAATTACCCAGCAGGCTGTAGCCCGCGTTGTTAACCAAAACGTCGATGCGATCGAACTGTTTTACCGCCTCATCGACGGCAGTTTTCGCCTGTATCTCGTCGGCAACGTCCAACTGGACAAACGCAAGCTGCTCGCTGGCCACATCGCGCAGGGCATTGCGCACTTTGTCGAGGTTTCTTCCGGTCGCGACGACACGATCACCGGATTGTAATGCCGCCTTCGCAATTCCGGTGCCGATACCGCTACCAGCGCCTGTAATGAACCAAACTTTGTTCATAGTCCATCTCCTTTATGTTCAGGGTTCGATCGTCTTGGCAACGACTATCACTGCACCGTTTGACCGCCATCGATCACCATGGCATGCCCGATCATGAAAGCAGCCGCATCCGAGCACAGCCAAAGGACGGCCGCCGCGATCTCCTCGGGCGTACCCATCCGTCCGACCGGCTCCTCTGCGATCACCTTCGCGCGCCCTTCGTCTGTGTCGCCAGTGAAGCGACCCATCATTGGGGTGTCGATGTAGCCGGGACAGACGGCGTTGATGCGGATGTTTTGCGCGGCATAGTCGAGGGTCGCGGCCTTGGTCAGCCCGAGCACGCCATGTTTTGCGGCGGTGTACGCGGGGCTGCCTTTGATGCCGATGATTCCCGCACCCGAGGACGTGTTGACGATCGCACCGCTTCCCTGCTTGAGGATCAGCGGGATCTCCTGCTTCATGCACAGGAAAACGCCACGGAGGTTGATGTCGATGATCCGGTTCCACTCCTCCTCGTCATACTCCGCAGTCGGAGCTGCCTTCCTAGGTTCGATGCCCGCGTTGTTGAAGGCGAAGTCCAGCTGCCCGAAAGCCTCAACGGTCTTGTCCAGAGCTGCCTTGACATCCTCAGACCGTGTCACATCGCACTTGATGGCGATTGCCCGTCCACCGAGGTCTTCGATCATGCGAGCTGTTTCTTGATTGCCCGGTTCTGAAATGTCAGCGATCGCCACATGAGCGCCTTCGCGTGCGAACGCCAGCGCTGTAGCTCGACCAATGCCGCTCGCGGCTCCGGTGACAAAGGCTACCTTGCCTGTAAAGTTCTGGTTATTCATGGGATTTTTTACCTTGTTTTTGGGTTAACCCTATTGCAGATGCTGGGTGAAAAAGGATGTGAGCTTGTCAAAGGGGATCAGGTTCACCCGGTCGTACAAATCGACGTGCACCCAGACGATCTCCTTCGGCTCGACAGCACGGTTGTAGGCGTCCTCGCTGAACTCCCGGGAGTGGGCATCGGTACAGGCGATAAAGAGCAACGGACGATCGATCTCCTCGATCCTTTCCAGCGGGTAATAGTTCATAAACCGCACGACGCTGGTCATCGTCGGCTTCGTCGTCCGCTCCGGAGACGAGCCTTCCGGTGTGAACTCACCCCGAGGAGTCCGGTAAAAGTCGAAGAACTCGCGCTGGTTTCGCGGACTCCCCTCGCTTTCGCCCCAGAACGACAGGTCGATGGCTAAGGTGATGAATCCCTGCTCAGCCAGTTTTTGGGCATACAGATTCGAGCTTTGTTCTTTGACGGCGCCCATCGGGTGCCCGACAATAATTGCCGGATTCTGGATGTTCTGCTCTAAGTCTTTGGGAATGAAGAGATTCCCGACAACCTGCATGTCGTATTGGTTTTTGAACGTAACTCTCTGCATCGTCACCTGATCGCTCTTGTGGAAGTTGTCCGCCCCTTCGACTACAGCAGACTGCTGTACGGACGCTTGGGCGATGTTACGCGAGGCGTGGGTTTGTTCGATCGCAAATGCTGTTGTTGCGCCGATTGCACTCATCAAAAGGGTTGGAATTAGAACGCGGTGTTTCATCGGGTTCTCCATAATTTGTGCTGGTCGTGCAAAGCTTTCCCACAGCGACACCCGCTGGGGATTTGAGGATGCTTGTTGTGCGATCGCACGACAAGCGCTTAATTCAACAAACCTGAATTCTCTTGAAGAAAAGTCCAGACGCTTATAAGAAGCCAGAATCGTTTTTCATTGCCTTAAGCTCATTCTAGGAAGCCTAAAAGGCAAGCAATAGGATGATTGTCTAGGATGGTTGTACAATCCTGCAAACTTGCACCCGCTTCAGTTCAAGTCACGTTAGATTCTGATACAGGCTTAGCTGCCAAACCCTTTATAGACCTAGATATGTCTATAAATCTATTTGAACAGGTATGAGAAATGAACGCTGCAAGAACGAGTGAAACGTCTGGTAAAGCCTTAGTGAATGACTCTCAGGCAAAGCGTGAGGCAGACCGAGCGCAAGCTAACCGAGAGGAACTAACAGAGCGAATTGCCCAAGCGATCCGTCAGGATGGGACAATTGAGCCGCTCAAAGGACTGCACTTCTACCGCGTCTCTTTCCCGTCGGAATGTCTACATAGTGTCTCCATCCCAGCCTTTTGTGTGATTGCCCAGGGCAGCAAAGAGGTCTTGCTGGGCAGCGATCGCTATCAGTACGACCCCATGCACTATTTGCTGGGGACGGTTGAACTGCCAATTGCCAGCCGCATTTTAGAAGCAACCCAGGAAAAACCGTATCTGGGACTTCGGCTCGATCTTGACCCTACCCTAGTTGGCTCAGCCATGGTTGAGGCCGGTTATCCCTCAGCCCAACGGGGGGTTAGCGTCAAAGCGATCGACGTGAGTCTGTTGGATGCAAATCTGTTAGATGCTATTGCAGTGGACGGGATAGTTAGGACAATTTTTTGAAGGCATCATCGACAGCGTCCCAGAGGGTATCGAAAGCGCTGAGCGTCTTGCGAAGATGGTGTTTTAGCCGAGCCCAGAATTTTTCAAT